>JACKQG010000998.1_pt1 | contig 39830 bp, 16 predicted proteins | sample 8237621 | NCBI WGS metagenome assembly JACKQG01 (sample SAMN15677084, study PRJNA649215) | marine metagenome | biome: marine; feature: Black Sea; material: saline water; isolation source: suspended particulate matter (SPM) from the Black Sea western gyre | collected 2013-06-09/2013-06-10 | depth... | reverse complement strand
GGAGAAAAACCTTTTTAATGTTAGTTAATAATATTTCTATAAAATAAGGAGAAATGGAAATGAAGAAAGTTATGGTATTGTTAGTGGGACTAATGATGACTTCGATGTATGCGGGAGGATACTATCCAAGTTATGGTCCAGGAGAACAATGGAGTCCATCGGTTTCGACTAGTCAAGCATTTATATTATTTGATGATATAACCTTGAATGGTGCAGCTGTTGATGCAGGTGCTGAAGGTGGTGGTACTGGTACATGTGATACTGAAGATTGTGATATCATTGGTGTAATGTACGATGGTCAAAATGTTGGTTGGTCTTACCTGCCAAAAGTAAACAATGTAATTACAGTCGTTGCAGAATTTAAAGATGCAAATACAGAAGCTGCTGCTGGGTATCCAAATTATGTACCTGGTACTTATGATCCTGTTGTTACATTTAATTTTTATGATGCAAGTGAAGGCAAAATGTACTACAATGTAGGATCTAGTGCTCCAGCTGCTGGTGGAATGACAAGTGCTGGTGTACTTGATGTAACAGGTAGTGGAACTGCTTGTAGTAGTGATGGTTTTGCATTTGGTGCAACTGATTTTTGCTTAGCTGGTGCGGGTTGTGACCTAACATCTGGTGGTTCAGCAGGTGCTTGGGATACATTTGATGCAATTGGTAATGGTACTGGTGCTTGTGCATATAATGGTTGTGGTGATGCCACTGCTGTTAACGCACATGCGGGTGCTTCTGCTGGTGATGCAATAAATGATGATGGTTCATGTCTATATGCAGGTTGTTCAGATGTTAATGCAACAAACCACTATGATGATGGTTTTGATTGTGCAGGAGATGCAGGTGCTGCAGATCAAAGTTGTTGTACATTTGCTCCAGCTGATTTAGCGATTAGTTTTAGTTATTACGGTTTTGAAGTAACTGCAAACTGGGCTGGTTCAGATAGTTATACGTGTTCAGTAGATGGCGGTGCAGCTGTTGCTTGTGCTTCTGGTTTTGGATTTGATGGAGCATTTAATACTGATGCTACATTAACTGTTACAACAGACAATGGTGCTGTTGATGCAGGTGGTAATAGTTTAACTTATGGTAATGATGCTATAGCAAACCCTGGTGATATGCCAACACCTTCTGTTAATTCAGTAGATGTTACTGCAGGTGCTGATGGTTGTGTAGATGTTGCATTTACAGAAGACTTTGGTTACAATGGTGTAACTGTAACTGTTGATGGTGAATCTACTACATGGGCAACTTCTCCAACTACATTCTGTGGTTTACAAGCGGGTACTTCTTATGATGCAAATGTAACTTCAGGTAACCAATCAGGTAGTGATACAGCTACAGGTTCTGGTTCAACAACTGCTTATGCAGCAGGTCAATTAGTAATTAGTGCAATTGAAATTTCTACATATTCTATTTTAGTTACTTTCTCAGGAGCTGAAAATTATGGTGGCGATGCAAACTGGATGTACACAGCATGTGCTGATGACATTTGTAATTCATCTCCAAATACATCAATTTCAATTTCTGGTTTAAATCCAACGACTGAATATGCAATTACAACTTCTGCTTCAAGTCAATATGGTGCATTATCTGGTGATACTGGTGCTGGAACAACAGCAGATCCACCAGCTGGTGAAGTATGGAAATTTGACATTACCGCAGAAATGACTGTATTAGGTCAACAATATATTAATGATATGAATAACCGAATTGGTTTCTATTACGAAAGCAGTCAAGCTGCTTCTGCTGCAGGAATTACAGAACCACTTCCTCCAGCATCTGATGGTTATGATGCATATTGGGATGTGCCTGAAATGAATGTTGGTAATCCAGATAATGAAATTCATTTCTATATTGAAAATAATTGGGATGAGCAAACTGGATGGGGTCGTCAGTGGGCTTATGATATTAGAGCATTAAATGATGATCATTATGCTTCTAATAACCAAACAACATTTAATGGTGTTGTGGTTGCAGAAACGGGTGGTTTAGCTACAGTTACTATTTCCCCAGGTGGAGTTACAGATGGTTTAGTATCAGCTGCAAACACATATGTACCTGTTTATGCATTAGTAAATGGTGGTGGACATAGTGGAGCTTACTACAAGCTTGAAAGAGATGCAGTCACTATTCCATTAACACTTCAATCTAATACACCGGTATCTATTGATTTTATTGTGGGTAACTTAGTACCTGAACAAGCTGATGGTTTATCATCAAGTTCAGATGCAAGTGCTTTAGCTTCTGGTACAGATTGGAAGCCAGGATCTGATTTAGGTTTTGACACAGATGATTCATGTGATTCTGTTTCAGTAGAAGGTGTTGATTTTGATGATCCAAACGGTTCTTTAAGTTATGATTTAACACGATGTAATTCTTTTGAGCAACGATATCCAGCTACTAGTTATACTGTTACATCTTCAAGTGGACCTGGTTCAACTGGAGATGGTATGGCTATTGGTTCTCATGCTGCAAGTGCAGATGGTTCTTTAGCTGATTCAGAAGATGATCTTGAATTTTCTACATCATATACATACACAGTAACTGCACATAATGGTGCAGGTGAAGGTGCTTCAACATCAACAAGTTTAACAACTGTTGCAAATGTTGACCCTGCATTTACTGATTTATGTACAAATGATGGTAATAATAATGATTGTGATTCTGTAATTTCATCTACAGCTTCTGGAGAAGGAAGTGGACCAGAAACAGACGAAGGTCTAGTAACTGATGGTTCTGATGATGTTTACTTATATCACACATATACAACAGCACATGATGGTATCGGTAGATTAAGTGCTGGTGGTACTGATGCTGATGGTCTTGACCAATCAGGTACACCAATGACAATTAATTTAGCATCCGCTTATACAGATCATGAAGGATATACACTTGACGCAAGTTGGAGTGGTGATATTGATTTTGACACTGACAGTGATTTTGCTGATGGTAACGGATCAGATGTTACATTCACAGTAACTGAGCCAAACTCAGGTAGTGGATCAAGCTATAACTTTGATTTAGCTGTGACAGATAATAACTGGTTAACAAATGGTGGAAATGGTTCAAATACCATTAACACAAATATTACAGTTACTATTTTACCAGAACCAAACCAAGCTCCTGAAGCTGATGTATCTGTTCCTGCAGGTCAAGCTGATGAAGCAGGTGGTGGTTACTGGCAGGTACCTCATAATGCAGATAATGAATACACATGTGATGATTTATTAGCTTATGATGACCAATCTTGTGACGATAATAGAGCTTCTATTACATTATCTCATGATGGATCATTTGATGCTGATTGTCCTGCAGAAGACCCACTATGTGAAGAAAATGATTTCTGGTGGTCAGAAGCGGTGATGGGTATGAGTTATAATGACTTAAACATGAACGGCGAATATGACGCTGGCGAGCCATGTAATGATGGTTGTTTATGGGATTTTGATGAAAATGGTATTGCTCCAGCAGTAAATGATGGTGCAGAATCACATGCAAATGATCATCAACAAAGACATGATGGTGGAACAGGTAATATCTGGACATTAACAGTTCAAGATAACTATGGTGCAGAAAATACTGCAGCTCGTGGTTTCTATGTATTACCAGAACCAAATACAAGAGCATATTCTTCATCTGCAACTGATGCAAATTCATCACATAAATATGATGGTGATGCTGGTGGCGATGATGATGATGTTCATTATTTACCAGAAGGTGCAGATGTTACAACAGTAACCGTTAACACAGGTGGTGTTTCTGATGCAGATGGTGATAATATTACATTTACAACAACATTGAATGGTGAAGCTATTGCTGAATCATCAGGTGATTGTGGTGGATCATGTGAAACAGGTGGATTTAGCAGAGATTTAGGTCCTGGTGAATATACAGTTACAACATGTGCTCAAGATAGTTATGAAGGTTATGAATACTTAATGTATGCATCTCCTGCAAATGGTGCAACTGATGCTGTAGATGCATCTGTAGAAACAACACAAAATGCTCCAGAATGTACATCATTCTCATTTGTTGTTATTGCTGAGCCTGCAGCTGTTGATGTAACATCATTAGCAACAACAGACCAAGGTATGAGTTATATTTCAATGTCTTGGGATGCTTCAGATCATTCTATCAATGGTAATACTGCTCAGTTAAGTGAATTAGGTGAAAACGCAACTCATTATGTAGTTGAGAGAACAACTAATCCAACGAATACTGATAGCTGGTCAACAATTACAACATTAAATGTTGTAAGAGAATATAACAAAAGAGATTGTTCAGGTAAAGAGGATGTTTATGATAATTTCTCTGATGCATGTGAAGATCCAACAAGTGCTCAAGCATCTGATGATGGTGAGTGGTACTTTATGGGTAAAGATGGTGGAAGTTTCCATTTCTTAGATGAAGGACTTGCTCCAAACACTACTTATAATTACAGAGTTTTTGCTATAAATTCTCATGGTAGATCAAGTGGTACAGGTAATGTACTTACTCATTCTACAGAAGCAAAGCCTGAAATGTCATTTAGTCGTGATATGTCTGCTGAAATTTATGCAGTAGGTGATATGACAAATACAATGACAGCTTCATTCTCAGCAGCAGATGGTTTAGGTGGTCATAATATTAGTTCAGTTACTTCTTCATATACAACTTATGAAGGTACAAGTTCTAATACAGATGGTTACCATAATGGACCTGCTGGTGAAGCAGTTGCTGGACCAGATGATGTAAACTTCTCTTATGCAGTTTCTGCTTGGGAAACAGATCACGGTCAATCAATTGAAGTATGTTTCTTAGATGCGGGTGACTTCTGGGGTTATGATAAAGAAGGTGCATGTGCGTCTTCAGCTTCATTCACAGGTTCTGAAGAGTTTTTACATAATCCATACACATACAACGGATGGCATGTATTTGGTGCTCCAATGTATGCTTCAATTAGTATGGATAACTTAATGTCTGCTGGATTATCTGATTACTCAGCAGGTAGTGATTTTGTATGGTTTACTCAATCAGGTGCATTTGGTGAAGCCCACATGTATAACTTTGGTCAAGCTTATTTCTTAGGTTTAAATCATGAATTAGTATCATTTACAATGGAAGGTAATATTTTATCTTCACAAGAAGATACTGATTTAGAAAATGATTTAAGTCTTTCTGGTCATTCTTTAGTGCGTGGTTGGAATTTAGTTTCACCTAAATTAGTTAGACCTGTTGATGTAGATATGTTAACAATTACAGATGATTTAGGAACACACACATGGGCAGAAGCTCAAACACTTGGTTTAGTAAGTGGTGAGGTTCTTGGAACTAATGGATCTGCTAACTTCGAATCTGATTCATTTAGTCCTTGGACTGGTTTCTGGATTCATGCAAGTAAAACATGTGAATTAGGTGTTGCACCTCATGCATTTGATCTTGCAAAAGAAGAAGTTGAAGTTGATTACATGGTTTGGAACATGAATATTGAAGCTTCTCCAGTTAGCGGTAACGCTCGTGGTGATATCATTAAACTTGGTTTAAGTGATATTGCTTCTAACGATATTGTAAACGGTGAAGACACTGAAGATATTCCTGTGATGACAATGGCTGATTCTTATTTAGATCTTTATATGAAAGATGCTAATGGAATGAGATTCTGGAAAAACACAAAAGCAATGATTACTCCAGACCAAGGTCAAGCATGGTCAATTAATGGATATTCTGCAAACTCATTATCTGATGTTCGATTAGAATGGACAATGGATGAACTTGATGTTGCATACGATATCACAATGTTTGTTAATGGTGAAGCAATTAACATGAGAGAAGAATCAAGCATAGTCGTTTCTACTGAAGCATTAAATAGCATTACAGTTATTGTTGGTAATGATCCTTTAGCTTCAGGTTTAGGAACTCCTGCTTCATTTGCTCTTAATGATGCTTATCCTAACCCTTTCAACCCTGTAACAAGTATGCAGTTATCACTTGACGCTGATGGTTTTACTTCTGTAAAAGTATATAACCTAATGGGACAAGTTGTTGATGTACTTCATGAAGGTATGTTACAAGCTGGATATCACCAAATTTCTTGGACTGCTGATGTAGTGCCAAGTGGTGTTTATCTTGTTAAAGTTGAACAAGGTGATAAGATTGCTACACAAAAAGTGATGTTGATGAAATAAGTAATATTGTAATATCTTTTTATAAATTAAAGCCCCGGTCATTGATCGGGGCTTTTTTTGTAGAAGTATTAATTATCATTTGTCTTTTTTTTTCAATTTTACTTTGTGAGTTAGCAATGAGGTATTTAACCATTTTATTACATTAATAATTTAACATAAATTTCATGATTATTATTTAAATTTAAAAATGTATAAAAACTATATGCAAAATCTATATTGAAAAAATTATTGAAAAATCGATTTTATTTATATTTATTCTTCACATTTAGAATATTATTTTCGACCAATATTGATAGTTTAGAAAATGAGGTTCTTTTCAAAATGGTTAACCACGAGAAAGAATTTGAAACACTTTTTCAAATAAATGAGTTAATCAAAGCATGCATCCATACAAATCCAAAGGATGGGATAAAATGGGGAATGAGAAGTTTAGAATGGGCGTCTTCTAAAAAAGTAGTTTCTGTAGAAATGGCAAATATATATAATAGCATTGGCAGTTGTTTCTTAAAATTAGGATTATTTACCCCGTCTATTGAATATTATCAAAAAGGCATAAAAATATTTAATGACCTTGATTTGCTACCACAAATTGCCTGGACGAACATAAGTATTGGCAATGTTTATTTTAAAAATAAATTATTTAACTTAGCTGGATCCCGATATAAAAAATCTCTTAATATTTTTTTAGAATTAAATGATACAAATGGAATTGCGTTAACAAATTTAAATTTAGGTCTAATTGCAAATGAACTAGGTGAAAAACAAAAAGCAAATAAATATATTGAAGAGTCTTTTCAATTTAGGAAAAATAATGAGATACCTTTTATTCGTGCTGAGACCTATTATTATTATGGAGTCCAATTTAAAAAAAATAACGATATTGATAATGCAATTTTAAATATTAAAAAATCAATTGAAATTTGTGAAAATGTTTGCGAAGAAGATTTAATTTCGAAATATATTTATCAGTTGGGATTAATACATTTCGACTTGCAATATTATCAAGAAGCAAAACAATATTTTAAAAAATGTGTTCAATTTTCGGATGTTTTTTATCAGATTAATAGTAAAATAAAGATAGCAGAAATATTGTTTTTTGAAGAGCATAATACGAAAGCAAAAGACAATTTATTGTGTGCATTATCGTTAGCAAAAGAACATAATATTTTGGAAATTCAATTAGAAATAAATGAAAAATTAAGAATTTATTTTGAAAACAATTTGCAATATCAAATATCAAATTTATATTTAAAAAATATTATAAAAATTAAAGATTCACTTCAAAATGCATCTATAATTGAATCTATAACAAATTCTGAAATTTTATTAGAAATTAAAAATTGGTCGCATCAATTAGAATTAAAAGATATTCAAGTATCTCAGAAAAATACGGTAATAAATTATTGGATTCTCGCATTTACCTTAGGTGTATCTTTACTTATATTAATAATAAAAATATATCAATCAGAAAAACGACATTCCAATTATAAAAGAAAACAAGAACAAAAATTACATCTGAAAAATATGAGTTTAATAGAAAAAGAAAATCAAAATATAATTGACCAATTAGAAATAAGACGAAGAGATCTTACCAGTAAAAGTTTGGATATCATTGAAAATGATAAATTTCTTTCCGCGATTGAAAAGCAAATTGATATATTTAAAAATACAAATTCTTCTAAAGTTAATTTTATTAAAACAATGCATACTATTATCTCTTCTAGAAAGAAACATGTTAATTATTGGTATGAATTCCAATTGATGTTGGTTGAGATTTATCCCGAATTTGAAGAAAAATTAAAACAAAGATTCCCTGCATTAAATCAAAATGATATTCAACTTTGTGGTTTATTAAAGTTGGGATTCAGTTCAAAAATGATTTCAGAAATTCGTAATGTCTCAATTCGTGCTATTGAACAACATCGGTATCGTCTGCGAAAAAAAATGGCATTGGATAAAAATAAAAAACTTCCCGAAATACTCAATGAAATATAATAAAACTATATTTTTCGTAATTTATATCACTTGTGAGTTTTTGTCGTAGTAAATTAATTTAATATTCTGTATTAATTTCTATAAAATAATTGTTATTCAGTTTACATTATTTGATAATAATTTTTAATTTAGGAATTTTCCAATGAAGGATTTATTCCTATAAGTAATCATCAATTTTAGAATCTTTTACATTAAGGAGAAATACAGAATGAGAAATATGATAACCCTTTTAAGAAGTTTAATTTTTGTCACGGTATTATGTACTGTAACATTATCACAAACCATTGCCGTCCAGGGGATATTAAGAGATCCATCAGGTAAAACTGCACAGGATGGTAATTACACTTTAACATTCAGGTTATATAATTCGGATACCGGTGGTGGAGATTTATGGACGGAGGCACATCCAAGTGTTCCGGTGAAACATGGGGTATATGCTGTGGAATTAGGTACAATTACTAATTTTGATAATTTGACATTTAGTGAACAATATTATATTGGTGTTACTGTTGGTGCGGGTAACGAATTGACACCAAGAGTAAAACTAACGACTTCACCGACATCAATGGCGGTATTTGGGAAAGATAATATTTTCCCTTCAAGTGGCAAGGTGGGAGTGGGAACAATAACGCCTACTGCTTTACTTCATATTGAACAAACGAATACGACTGATACGACTGATTTATTGATAATTGATAATGGCACCAATACTATTGAAGTTTCTTCAGATGGTGTTATGCATATTCCAAGCTCAATTCAATTTAATGATGGCACTTTTCTTTCCACTGCACAAGGTAGTTCAGCCTCTTCGCTTTCATCCTCCGGAGATGCTATTATTGCCACGGATAATGATGAAGACGGTACGGGTGATATATTATTGCGTACTGGGCAAAATACACAGATGGTCATTAAAAATGATGGCAAAGTGGGGATAGGTACTACTACACCAAGTGCTAATTTGGAAGTTGAAGGTGAAACTATATTTAATGGTAATGTCGGGATTGGATTAACATCTCCAAATTATAAATTAGATGTTGAAGGTCATACAGGCTTAAATGGTATTCTTTATATGAATGCGAATGAAGCAGCTGCTATTATGGCACCAAACGCTTATTTGGATTTAAGGTCAAATCATGATCTATATGGTGTTCTTATTCGTAAATCTACCGAAGATCTTACATGGGGGAATATTGAAGTAAATGATGGTAATCTTGGTTTTAGTTATCAAAGTTCTACTCCTCATATGGTTATTGCAACCGGTGGTAATGTAGGGATTGGGACGACAACACCAAGTAGATCTTTAGAAGTTGTGGGAAGAGTAAGATCATCAGGAAGTATTGCTGGTCTTGAAATTGATGATGGCACTTCTACGCCTTGGGGAATTGTAAATGATTTTGATGAAGATCTGTCATTTTGGAATGATGTTTACAGAATGACAATATCAAGCAATGGCAATGTGGGAATTGGGACGATAACTCCATCAGCTCCTTTAGACATAAAATCAGCTCCAGGTGGCACTTTAGGATGGTCTTCCTGGCCAGAAACAATAAATTTACGTGATTCAGAAGGCGTATTAGGCAATGAAGGATTAGCTACAATCCAAGGACCCGGTCATTTATTTATTGGATTTCATGGTGTCGAGAACAAGTTTTATTTTGGAGACAATAGTCCAAATCAATATTTTGGAACAGCGGGTTCAGGTGGCTTTGCAACTTATTCGGATAGACGATTGAAAAAGAATATTAAACCACTTAAAAATGTTATTAATAAAGTAAAAGCAATAAATGGTGTTACTTATGAGTGGGATTGGGATGAACCTGAAAAAGATAAAGAAGGAAATGTTATTAGGCACCTTGGAGTAATTGCACAAGATGTAGAAAAACAATTCCCTGAACTTGTAGAAACAAATATGGATGGCATGCTGGGTGTGAATTATGGTGGGTTATCTGCTGTTTTAATTGAAGCATTTAAAGAACAGCAAGGAATTATTGAAACTCAAGCAAATGAATTAGAAGATTTAAAAGCACGCTTGGCAAGAATAGAAGCAAAGCTGAAGTAAATATTGTCAACAAATAAAACAACTGTTATTACAAACACAGTGAAGTAATCTAAACACAGGGTTTCTTCATTCATCGCAATGGCGGTTATTTGAAATGGTAAGAAAAATGAAAAAATATATAAATAAAATAATAATTTTAATCACATTGTTAATTTCAACAGGGTTTAACCAATCCTTATGCGAACCAATATACAATGTAGAACGCCAAATATTGACATATTCTGCCGGTAAGCAAATGTTTCCAGATGATTGTAATCCTTCTACGGATACTTGTGAAAATACTTTTATTATTGTAGGACAACCATTTATGAACACGGCCAGCCAACATACCGATGCTAATAATAATTATTTATCGATAGATATAATTGGCGAACATCCTTATACAAGTTCTAACACTAATGCTGATGGCCAAAATTCATTTGGCTATTTTAATGATTATATTGCCGAACCAAAACCCCCAATCGTAAAAGCATCGGACGGAGATTTCCAAGAAAAAGTATTAGTGGAATGGGAAATTCAAGGATGTCATATTGATGATTCAGATTGTGCTTCCACCGGTCCCCAAATATCCGAAGGTGTAGTTACTTTATATCGAAATGGTTATGTATTGACTACACTACCTATTGCGCAAACAGAATATCAAGATTTTAATGTTTTTCCCGGTGAATACTATACTTATGGTGTAACCGTAGCAAATAATATCGGAAATAGTCAAAAAGGTGTAGATGTTGGATTTTTAAATCCAAATGGTGTGATTACCGGAAATATAGAAACACCCAGCGGTACACCGATGGCACATACAAAAGTAGTTCTTTCTCCCAATTTAGGAAGAAGTGCCAAATTTAATGGGGATGGTTATGTGTACTGGTTTGATGATGTTATCAGCGGTAATCGTCAATTTGATCAATTAAAATCAGATTATACAATTGAATTTTGGTTTGAATCCATTTTTGAAGATTCTCAAACATTGTTCAGTGCCGTCGATTCGGGAATGGGTACAATAAGCGTAGAAATATTTTTGGATGCGGAAGGTCATGTAAATTGGCATCATGGAGGTCAATTATTGACATCCCATAATTCTTATATCGAAGATGGTGAATGGCATCATTTAGCCGTCGTCAAATCCGGTATTGATATGACCATGTATATTGATGGTTTCTTAATTCGAGAAAATAGTGATGCAATGGATATTAATAATCCGCATGGCAATAATTTAGAATTTGTACTTGGAAAGAAAAGTCCATTAGAACATAATAATTATTTTACCGGTCGTTTAGATGATTTCCGTATTTGGAACGCTGCCCGTGAGTGGGATGACATTTTAAATCTTATGGATATCACCCTTTCCGGATCTGAAGAAAATCTTTATGCTTATTTTAAATTTGATGAAGTAGATGGTGAAACCGTTTTTGATTTAACCGCTGGCAACAGAGATGGAAGTACCTGCCGAGTTGAGCGTGATGATCAATTCGCACCGGTTTTCCAAGGGGCCTTAACTGATGAGAATGGAAATTATGCAATTCAGGGAATTTATTATGCCGGGGGAACCACTTTTACTGTAACTCCTGAAAAATCTACTCCTATTGGGCGATCTGTAGAACTGGATGGTAATGATGATTATATCAGTTTTGGTGCACAACTTATTGATTTGTCGTCAGCATTTACAGTCGAAGGGTGGTTTAAATCTTCAGAAAATAGTGAACAAGTCATTTTCTCAGCGGTAGATTCGTTGGATAATTCGGAGTTTGATTTATCCGTAAGATTAAACACTAACGGAAATATTGAGATGATTTATGGAAGTGATCAGTTAACATCACAGGAAACATTTAATGAAGGATTATGGCATCATTTTGCTGTGACTTATATTGATAGTTTAGATTTGGTTGGTTATATTGATGGAATTGAGTTTGCATCAACTCCAATTACCTATCTAATTGAGGACGATTCTAAAATTATTTTTGGGGCTGATTATGATCAATCTTCCAATTTATTTTCAGGTCGAATTGATGAATTTCGTATATGGGATCTGGTACGGAACCCTGAACAATTAAATGGGGCTATGGATCAAACCTTAACCGGTGAAGAATTTGGATTAGTACATTATTGGCAAATGAATGACGGTACCGGAACAATATTAACCAATTCAAAATCAACAATTGTAGGAACCTTGAATGGTGAAACTGATGCTACTAATTATTGGTCTAAAGATATTCCACTCAATGAATATTTTGACCATTGGTATGAACCGGAAAGTCGTCAAGCCACTTTGAATCACACCAATACCTCTATTGATCAAGTCAGTTTCACCGATCAATCCTTAATCCCAGTAAGTGGATATGTGCGTTTTGATGGAACCTCTTGTTTTCATGAGGGAGTTGAAATCAAGTTAAATGGGCAGTCAACATTTCCTATTACTATGACCGATGAAAATGGAAAGTTTATCGTTGAAGTTGAGCCGGGTTCAATTGGGAATATAATAAAACCCTATTTTATGGATAGTTTTTCTATTTCTACATTAAATTGTTCAGATGGAATTAATAGTTGTGATGGTTTAAGTGAAAATGACTCTTGTGGAATCTCTGGAATATGTCAATATCAAGCTGAATCAAATTCTGAAGAAGCAATTTTTACTCCAGGTGAAATAAATCTGCCAATGGTAACACAGCCACTATCCGGATTATATTTTAACGACAAAACAGTAAGAGAAACAATGGGGATTGTCGCTGGAGGGACATGTAATATGAGTATTCCACCTTCACAAGGGAATATTATGGTTAGCATAAATTCAATTAATGGATGTTATGAAAATCAAATTATTTTTGATAATGATCAAATAAATTATAATTTCAATAATTTACCTCCATTACAATATAATTTAACGGTGTCGCATCCAGATCCTTCTATTGATGCCGAATTTCAAGGTGAATCAATTGACTTGGAAAATCAAAACTTTTTTAATTCAGAATTTATTTTTCAACCTGATATTTACATTGTTTGGGGAGATATATTTAAAGCAAAAAGAAATTCAGAAAATGAATTAGAGGAGGATTATTTAAATCTAAATTCAGGTTGTAGTGACTTCCCACTAGAGCTTAAATTGGAAGAAGAATACCTAATTTATTTTAAAGTAGAGGAAAGATATAATGATAAATTGTGTGACTTAAAAAATTATAATTATGAAATAATTGATAATATATCAGACACTCAACATTCTTCTCTTATTAATTCACAAATGTATAATGTAATAGGTGATTCAGATTATATTCATGTTAATATATCTCCTAATGGAATAAATTTATTGGAGGGAGGAGAACACCCATATCAACAAAACCTACAATTAAATATATTTTCAAATGATAGAACTGTTTCATCTGAAATTTGGGCGTTAATAATTGGAACAGAAACATTAGATGTAAATACATTTATTGTTGAACCTCAATCTAATGTTGATTTTGTTTTAAGAGTACCACCTGGTGATGGAAGTTATTCCTATATAGAACAAGGGCAAAATTGGTGTAGTACAGAAAAATTAGTATATAAAAATTCAACAGGTATTGAAAAACAAGCTAAATTAAGAGCCGGACTCCAAAGAGAGATAGAGTTTGGTGCTGGTTTTGTATCTACAAGTATACCATTGCAATCTACTGTTGAATTGGGAATGGGGGTTAATCTATCCTATGGGCATGAGTCATATAATGAGATTTCCAAATGTATTTCAACTAATGAAACATTTACTGCATTTGGAGATGGGTTGATTTCTGGAAAAGATGCTTCAGTATTTATAGGTTCTGGGTTTACTTATGAAATTGGCATGGCAAACGAGTTGACATTAAATTCTGAAGAATGTGAAATTGAAATAAATCCAATTTTTGAAGTAACTACGGATGAAGTTAGAGATTCATTTATTCACTCACGATTTTATATTTATAATGTATTGATACCTCTTTCCCAAGAAATTGGCGATCAAATCAGTGAGCAAATTTATGATTTAATTGAGGAAGAGGGAGGTCCAATAATATTAGATGTAAATGAATGCAAAGAGTTTGATGTTGATTCTATTTATGTTAATGAATTTGAAATGACAGTTCAAGCTCAGACAACTGCAAATTCTTCAACAACAATATACCTTTATAACACTCCTGATGATGAAGAGAATCCTCAAGAAATACTGATTTTTGAGGGTGAAACTCAAATTACAAATAACAATGCAAATAATTTTTCATTTGATTTAGATAATTATCATTATGTAGATAAAATTAAATTATGTGGTTGGTGGAATTCATCAAAAATATTAGCGTTTAATTTTGGAATTATTCAAGGCAATGATATTGCAAATCATTGGATAAATATTTTAGATGAAGAAGATGAGAGGGAGAATACTGCAATTAATTCGGGAATGATTGTGGGTGAATTAGAAGAAAATTATTGTGGTACAACCTTTTCTGCAAATTGTGTAGAATTTACAGAATTTGATGATTATTGTGAACAAAGTGTAATTTGTGATGAAGATGAAAACATTAGTATAAGTTATGATGCTGGAGCAACTTATGAATATAATTCTAATGTTACAACTACTTCTACTAATTCTTTTCAATATGATTTTCAAATAGATATTAATTTGGGTGTTGAATGGATAACACAAATAGGTGGATGGGCACACGAAGTTAATAATAGTATAAATTTTTCTCATACTGAATCTGCAGTAAGAGAAAATTCACAATCTGTAGCAAAAACAGTAGGTTTTGTATTAGCTGATGGTGATCCTGGTGATGGATTCTTTTTAAATATAAAAAGTGATAATGATTTTGATATGCCTGTATTTGATTTAATAGGTGGTCAATCATCCTGCCCATGGGAGGAGAAAACTTTAAAAAGACATAAATCTCAATTAATTGCATCTCCATCAGTTGTTTATGATGTACCTCCCGATGAACCTGCCATTATTACTCTGTCATTAGGAAATGCCAGTGAATCGGGTGATGATAATTTCTATAATTTATCCTATTTAACCGGAACAAACCCTGATGGGGCATTGTTATGGACGGATAACAATTTAGCACTAGGTGTGGATTATTTTTTAATTGCAGGGGGATCTCATGAACTGACCCTACAAGTATTCCGTGGTCCCGAAGCGTATGAATATAATGATATCATACTTCAATTAGCGCCCCCCTGTGAAAAAGATATTGCTTTTGAACTTGGAAAAGAAAGACCTGAGAATTCAGATCGCATAAATATTTCAGTCCATTTTCAAGAACCGTGTACGGAAAGTAATATTGTTGTGCCGGAGGACGGTTGGCTTATTGACGGCTCAAACACAGACCAATATTTTTGGGTTACAGTGAATGGTTATGATCAATTTAATGAAAATTTAGAAAGTATCGATCTGCAATACCGTCAAGTTGGTGGTGGGGATTGGTTTTCTGCCTTTAATGTACCCAAACCAAACGGTGAATGGGATGAAGGTGAAAGTTTTACAGATGCAGATGGTAACAGCGAGTTTGATATTGGTGAGGATTTTGTAGATGTTGGCTGTACAATATATTGTGAAACGGATGAAAGTGGAGATGAAATCTGTGAAGAAGTATGTCTCTCTGATGATTATATTCTTTTACCGTTTATTATTGATCCCTCAATAACCATTGATGGTGAGTATGAACTTCGCACCCAAGCCATGTGTGGGGGTGGAAAATATCCCGGGACATCTCAAGTAGTGAGCGGAATCATTGATCGATCTGCACCGGAGATTCTAGGTTTACCGGAACCCATAAATGGTATTTTGAGTTCGGATGATTTGATAAAAGTGACTTTAAATGAAGATGTACAATGTGGTGAAATCAGCGCGGGTGCTGGGGATATAGCACTATTTAATACCGTAACCGGAAATCCTGTAGATTTTGAATTTACTTGTGGAGGTAATATTATCACAATTGAACCGGTCCCTGCAAATATCTGGCTTGAAAATCAAACGCTTCGTGCAGAAATCCATAATTTAGAGGATTTATATGGAAATAAGAGGGAAGTTGATGAACCAATTGTTTGGGAATTTTTTGTGAATCGCAACCCCATTGAATGGACAGGAACAAATATAGATAATATAGTCATCCGTATTGACGAAGAATATTCAACGACCCGACAATTAGTCAATAATGGTGGCAGTAATCGCTCTTACGAAATAATTGGCGGACGAGAATCCGGATTAATGAGTGGGGATCCATTGGAATTACCACCATGGTTAAATATTAACCCAACTGTAGGCACGCTTACACCAGGATCTGCTCAAAATATATCCCTCGGTTTAAATGAAGGATTGAATTTTGGACATTATCAATCGACTATTTTTGCATCTGGAACGATGGGTGATGAACCGCTGATAATTGATATTCGTAAACTTTGTCATGATCCGTTATGGTCTATAAACTCTTCAGATTTTCAATATTCGATGAATTTAACCGCAACATTGACGACAGATGGGGAGCAATCCATAGATGAATATGATTTTGTGGGTGTATTTGTTGGGGATGAATTAAGAGGAGTTGCCCAAGTTTCTCATGTACCTGCAATTGAAGACATATTGGATGTTGCACCCTATGAAGTATTTTTAACGATTTATTCAAATGAGCCTACCGGTGATGATTTAGAATTTAGAGTATGGGATGCTTCTGAATGCACTGAATTGGGCCATATTGAAGAGGATTATACATTTAATTCAAATTCAGTTGTGGGCTCTTTGGTAAGTCCAGCCAATATTACAGCGACCAGCCAAATAATTTCCAGCTTGGCTTATCCGCAAGGATTTACCTGGTTTTCAATAAATTTAAAAACTGAATCGATGGATTTGAATTCATTATTTAGTGGAATGAGTTTTGTACCTGATGATATCATAAAAGATCAAACTTCATATTCACAATATTCTTTTAATGAAATAACTGGCTTATTTGAATGGGCAGGATGGTTACAAGAAATTGATCCACAGTCGATGTATCTGATAAATATACAGAATGAATTTACGCTGGAAATGGTTGGATATGCAGTAGATGTTGAATTGGATACAGTTAATGTTTCAACTGGCTGGAATTGGATTGGTTTTACTCCGCAGTATAGTATAGCCATAAATGAGGCATTGGAGTCATTAAATTCTGCAACAGGTGATATCATTAAAAGTCAGAATTCCTATGCTGAATTCATTGAAAATTATGGTTGGTTTGGGAGTTTATCTTATATGGAACCAAAGGATGGATATATGCTTCGTTCAACTTATGAAGGAGAACTTTTATACCCGCATGATATCCGTTCAAATATAAATCCAGATGTTGTTATTTCGGAACCTTTATTAGCTGAGAATGCGCCTTCCTGGGATATTAATATAAATCAATTTGAACATTCGATGACGGTTACTGCTATTGGGCAAGTAAATGGAATTTCTTTAAATGACGAAATGGATATGCTCGGTGCTTTTGCAATGGTCGAAACCGAAAATGGATTTATAGAAGAATGTAGAGGCGTTACTCAACCTATCTATGTAGAGGCGTTGGACCAATACATTGGATTCTTGATGGTTTATAGTAATATTGAAGGAGAGGATATTTATTTCAAACTGTTCGATGCTAATCAAGATATCGTTTGGTCAGTATATGAGAACAGTGAATTTTCATCTAATGAAATCGTTGGTGAACTATTTGAGCCATATCACTTAAATGCAAAACCACCTATTGGAGATGTGTCGTTTGATGGAATTCTCAATATTCAAGATATAATGAAAGTAGTGAACTTTATATTGGATGTTGAAAACCTTTCCATTGCAGAATCAACGGTTGCAGATTTGAATGATGATAATGAAATAAATGTTGCTGATATTGTGGAAATGATTGGATTAATTTTAGATTCTCCACTTGTAAAATTGGATGATGATATTATTGTAGAAATTCGAATTCAAGGTCAAGATGTTTCAATTTATTCTGATAATAGTGTGAGTGGCTTACAATTTAATTTGCCGGGACATTTTGAAATTCAGTCAGATTATGATGCATTTTCAAATCAGAAAAACGGTGAGTTAGCAACCGTTATTACCAATCTAAATGGCAATAAAATTTTAGATGGAAAAATATTTGAATTTTTTGAAGACAACATAGAATTTAATGATTTAATTATTATTGGAAAAAATGGTGAACAATTGGATTTTGAAATAAAATATTTACCAACAGATTTTGGTTTATCTCAAAATTATCCAAATCCATTTAATCCGGAGACGACCATTAATTTTGAATTACCTGAAGATAGTGAAATCACGATACGGATTTATGATATTAATGGACGGTTAATTAACGAAATATTAAATTCATCTTTACAAGCTAGTTATCATTCATTAAACTGGAGAGCTGAAGATAAATCTGGATTACCATTATCAAATGGAATTTATTTTTACCGAATGATTACGCCTCAGTTTACAGATGTAAAGAAAATGTTATTAATTAAATAGGGAAGTGGTCAGTAGAAAATTGTAAGCAATTACACGACCTTACATAAGGCATTTATGTAAAAAAACTACTTATATATTTGGCATTTTGCGTCTGATTTTACTGTTGAGCGGAAATGTTATTCTTAAGTAACCGTTTAAAGAATAAAGGTGTACAAAAATTATAAGGTATATGTAAATTATTTAGTAAATTGAATTTATTCATTAAAATATTATTAATCGCTTTATTGGGAAATATTCATGCTCAAAATTGGCAAGTAGATCCAACCAATTTTGAGTTACAAATGACAATTACAGGAATTTTGTCTATAAATAATGAAATTTCTCAAAATGATGATTATTTTATCGGTGCATTTGTCGGGGATGAATGTCGTGGATATTCAGAGTCAATATCTGTATTTAATAATGAAATGTACTTTCTTACAATTTATTCTGATTTGCCAAATGAAGTAATTGAATTTAAAGTATTTACAGATCAGGAGTTATTAATTCAGGAAACTGAACCCTTTATTCCATTTGAATCCTTAGGGACTCCCGGTAATCCTTATTTATGGAATGTTTATATGGGTTATGATTTCCCTCCTTCCTTAATGGATATCCCTGACCAAGTGATTGAACAGGGGTATTCATTTGATTTAATTGATTTATCTCAATATATCATAATTCAAGATGAAGATTTAGTATCAACTTTTATTATAGAAAATGAAAATTTAAATTATGAAATTGAAGATAATTTATTAAATATTTTTCCGTTTTCTGAAGATTGGGTTGGAACAGAAGAAATCCAACTTGTAATTCAAGATGTTACGGATTCAGGACTGAGCGATACGACTAATTTAAATTTTACAATTCTTGCATTAAATCATGAACCGATAATGTATTTAATTCCAAATCAAATGATTGGAATAGGTGGTCAATTTGAATCCATAGATTTGAATGATTATTATTTTGATGAAAATAATGATGAAGTAAATTTGCATTATAATGTGGTCTCCGAATATGAAGAAGAAGAAAATCCAAATTGGCAAATTAATCCGACTAATTTTGAACTCTCAATGAGCCTGACTTCTATTATTTTCAAGAATGGAAAAGAAGTTATTGGAGACCAACATCAGCTGGGTGCATTTGTAAATGGTGAATTAAGAGGGGTTACACATGCATTGGATGCGTTAAATCGTTGGATTTTTTTTCTAACTATTTACGCCAATGAAAATAATGAAGAAATTGAATTTAAATTTTTTGATAATGATTTAAATGTCGTTTTTCCAACTTCTCAATCCATCGATTTTCATGCAAATGAAGCTATTGGAAATCCACAAGCTCCATTTGAATTTACTGCAGGATTTCTTTCTATTGATATTCTAAATAATATTGCAAACATTCAAATTGTAGATTATAATTGGTTTGGAAGTGAAGATGTTGAATTTGTTGTTTCAGAAGAGAATACGCTTCAGCTATATACCGATTCTGAAATTACAACTTTTACGGTTATGCCAGACCATCATCCACAGGTAATGGAAATACCAAATCAAATTATAGAAGCTGGAGATAACTTTAATTCAATAAATTTATTCAATTATTTAATTGAAGAAGACGGTGACGAAATTGAATGGACCGTTTCAGGAAATAATTTTTTGAATGTTGAAATACAAAACCAAACTGTAAATATTAATTATACCGATTGGGTTGGAACAGAAACAATTAATTTTACGGTAACAGATCAAACTATTAATGGATTCTCTAGTTCTGTTGAAGTCGAGTTCACCGTTTTAAATTTAGATACTCAACCATTTTTAATTATGCCTGACAGCCAAACCGTTGGATTTAGTGGTGATTTTGAAGTCATTAATTTAAATGATTATCTAATAGAAAATGATGGAGATGATATTGAATGGTCTTATAACCATCAAACAATTTCTGAAGACGAAAATCCTAATTGGACTATAAATCCTTTTGACTTTGAATTGTCAATGACAATTACAGCGACAGTTGAATCTTTAGGTAAACCATCGAACGGTAGTGAAAATACATTAGCCGTTTTCTCAAATGGAGAATTAAGAGGTGTAACAAATGCTATTTTCGCTTTAAATAAGTGGATATATTTTTTAACAGTTTATAGTAACCAAAATAATGATGATTTAGTATTTAAATTTTATGACAGCCAAAATAATCGGATTTTACCGGTTAATTATCAAACACAATTTGTTGCTAATAATTCTATGGGTTCACCACAAAGTCCAGTGGAGTTAAGAGCCGGACAAATTTTAGTTGATATATATGACAGTAATACAATGGATTTTACAATTGTAGATCCATTATGGTCAGGAGTAGAGATTATTGATATTATTGTTAATGATGTTGGTACATTAAATAATTTTTCAGCCCAAACTCAAATAATACTTACAGTTCTTCCGGATCATGCACCACTTCTTTCAACAATACCAAATCAAGAAATTGAAACTTTCCATATTTTTAGTTCATTCTTTATTACGGATTATTTAACTGAATTAGATGGTGATTCTATTATTTGGACAATAGATAGTGACTCAACTTTAATTGTATTTGAAACGCTTGGATATGTTACAATTTCACCAGCAGATTTTGACTGGGTTGGTTCAACGGTTGTAACTTTTACCGCAACGGATAATACAACCAATGGACTATCTTCTTCTCAACAGGTTACCTATACCGTTTATGAAACGGATAATGCTCCTAATTTTATAAACTCACCCATTTTAGAAACAACTTTAGGAACTCCCTTTACACCTATCAATCTTGAAGGTTTTGTTGAAGAATTAGATGGCGATTCTATTTGGTTTGACTATGACTTTCCAATATCTGCTAATCCAATTATTAATCCAGAGTGGAATTTGAATGTGGGTGATTTTGAATTATCTATGACAATGACAGCTAAAGTAAGTTTGGCTTCAATGGATAAAGTTGGTGGAGAACATATTATTGGTGCATTTTCAGGAGATGAACTCAGAGGTGTTGCAACTGCCGTTTCTTTTGCAAATAACTGGGTGTATTTTATAACAATTTACTCCAATAGCAATGATGAGGAAATTCATTTTAAATTTTTTGATAATGATAAAATGGTGATTTATCCAACAAATTCAGAAATACAATTTAGTGCAAATACATCAATTGGAAACCCTCAAAACCCCAATGAAATTATCGCGGGATATGTATCCGTCAATATTAATGATAATATTGCAAGTTTCAATACGATTCCTCAATATTGGACAGGAACTTCGTACATTGAATTTATTGCACAGGATGTTGGTTCTTTGAATGAGTATTCCGATGTAATTATAGTACCATTAATTATAGAAAATGATTATCCTATTATAAATACTCAAAATCAATATGATATTTTGGAAGATACACAAATTGAACCGCTTATCCTGAATCAATTAATTTCAGATTTTGGGACGGAATTTGAAGATTTGATTATTGTTGTTTCGGAAAACCAATTTATTAATCCTGAATTAATTGAAGGTGTTCTTCAATTTAACATAAATGAAAATTTTAATGGAAATGAAATTGTATCATTGGCTATTACTGATAATCATTCAATTAATCCAAAAACAACAGAATTTAATATTTATTTTAATATATTGGCAGTAAATGACCCGCCAATTTTTAATTATAATAATATAAATTTGAATGAAGATTTTTTTGGACCAATAAATATTGAAATTAATGAAATGATTCATCCGAACAATGAGAGTGATCAAGAGATAGTTTTCTCAATTGATGATATTCAAAACAATTTAATTAATATCGAAATCAATCCGCAAAATGGAACAATAATAATAAATCCAATTGAACACCAAAATGGGGCTTTAGATTTATTAATAATTGCAAATGATGGGCAAGAGGTTAATAATATTTATCAATTTGAATTATCAATAATTATTAACCCAATTGATGATCCACCTGAAATTATATCAATACCACCAGATATTGCTACTATAGATATGTTATTTAATTATCAGATGAACACAAATGAATATGATGGTGAAGAGCTTAGTTATCAATTATTAATTGCTCCTGATGAAATGAATATTGATCAATTTGGGCTAATTTCATGGTTACCAACAGAAGAATTTGAAGATGAATTAATATTTATTGAAGTTTCTGTATCAGATTCAAATAATTCAACAATACAATCTTTTTACTTAGAAATTACAAGTAAAGTGTATATTCCAATGAATTTTGATGATGGGAACAATTTGGTATCATTTCCTGGAGTGATGGAAAATAATAATTCAATAAATTTTATCGAAGCATTATCACAGGAGGACGGAGAAGTTAATTTTATTATTGGGAATTCAATTGGTATGTTTTCTGTTGAAGATGGCTGGTCTGGTAATTTAAATACTATTCAACATGATATGGGATACTGGATTAATTTTGTTACGGATGATTTGCAAATAGTAAATAGAGAAATTGAATATTTAAATTTAAATCAAAATTGTTTCGTTTACGAATATATTAGTGGCAATAATTTATTTTCATTTAAATGGGGTGATTATAATGCAATAAATACATTAGATGCATTAGGAGGAATTGAATATGCAATTGATCATTTTAATTTTATTATTGGGGAGGGAGTTGGTCTTTTTAATTTGGGAGAATATTGGTCAGGAAATTTAATATATTTGGAAAATAATTCTGGATATTGGATAAATATAAAAGATGATATTGATGAATTTGATTTTAAATGGGGTATGGAAAACTGTGAGAATCCAAGTAACATTCTTGAAAAAATAGATCCACATCAAGAAATCTATGATGAATTTAAAGTAAATCAATCAACTTCTCAGGCTTTTTATTTAATTAATGAAATTGAATTAGAGCAATACCAACAGAATACGGGAGATATTATCTTAGCATATAATGGAGATGTGTTAATTGGTTCTGCATTGTGTAGTATTCCGATGACAACTTTAACTGTAATGGGAAAAGACTTAAGTGATAATACAACTGGATATATTGAAGAAGGGCAAATACCCCAATTGAAACTTTATTCGTCGTCATTAGATATGATTATTGATTTACCATTTAATCTTCAGGAATTTTCAAATTTACTTGTAAGTGAAGTAGATATAGTTCCTGTTAAAAAAGGAATTATTCCAACTGATTTTGGTTTGAGTGATGCATATCCAAATCCATTTAATCCTGTTACAGGTATGAAATTATCATTAATTGACGATGGTCATACTTCTGTGAAAGTATTTAATTTAATGGGGCAGGAAATTGAAACAATTCACGATGGCTTTATGAATGCAGGATATCATCAAATAAATTGGAATGCGATTAATGTACCCAGTGGAATTTATCTTGTTAAAGTTGTTCAGGGTAAAAATATAACATCTCAAAAAGTGATGTTAATGAAATAAGTAATATTGTAATATCTTTTTATAAATTAAAGCCCCGGTCATTGATCGGGGCTTTTTTATTTATTTAAAATAATTTAGTAGTATCAAGGCACGCCTTGATTATTTCATTAAAAATATATTTTTAATTAATTTGTAGAAGTGACACAAACATTGAGACAACGTCAATTTTTTATTTATAATTTTAAGTAACGAAGTGTAAAATTGTTATTTTTTTAATTTATCTATTTCGTAATTTTAATATCTTAAAATAATGAAGGAAATAACAAAATGAAGAGAATAATTTTAGTTTTATCTATAATAACTGCATTAATGAGTGCAAAAGAAGTAGTTAAGACATATAATATTGATGGGATGATGTGTGGAATGAATTGTCCTAAAAAAGTAGTTAATTCAATTATTGATGTCGAGGGTGTAAAATCGTGTGATGTTAGTTTTGAAAATAGTAATGCAGTTGTCACTTTTGATGATGCAAAAATTGATGAACAGACTATTGCTAAAACAATAGCAAAAGAAACATATTACAAAGTTGAATTAGCCTCTACAAAAAAAGAATCTTTTTGGACTCGATTATTTGGTAAGTAAATTAACTTATAATAAAAAGCTCTTTTAATAAAGAGCTTTTTATTTTGTTATCTCGAATTTTTCTCATTAAGCAACAACATTGTTGTGGTCTTGAATGTACAATGTGTCCCTATCTTCCAAAGCATTCTGGAAATACAGAAACCATTTGTCCCGATATTCTTAAAAACCTTGAAGACTGGGAAGTTTCTGAACTAAATAATAACATCCAACAAGCTAATAAATGAAATTTATATTATTCAATCTTATGTTATTTTTCACATTTGTCAATGCACAAAATTGTCAGTGGTGGCAAACTTGGATTGATGACATACCTACTTCCATTGAAGTAGAAGAAAATGAACATTGTTTTAGCACAAATGATTTAAATATTTTAACAGATATAATAAATTTAAATTCTAGTTTAGATGGTTTTAATCCTTTAGATATTGGCTCCCAAGCATGGGAAAATAATAGAATTAATTATTTAAATTTATTTGCTATGGGTATCGATTCCTTACCACCCAGTATTGGCGATTTTTTATTAATGATTAACTTATATTTTTCTTCAAACCCCATTACAACTATTCCTGATGAAATAGGAAATTTAGAATTTCTTGAACGATTATATTTCCATACATGTATGGTTACTGAACTTCCTGAATCAATTGGACAATTAGATAACTTAGAAGTTTTATGGGCATATAATAATCAACTTACATTTTTACCCGACAGTTTTGGGAATTTAGATCGGCTTAATAGTTTAAAATTAGCGAATAATAATATTACATTTCTCCCTGAAAGTTTTGGAGATTTAGACCGACTAGATGATTTTGACATTATTAATAATTCGTTAACTACACTACCCAATAGTTTTGGTGAGTTAATTGAACTAAAGGAGTTAAATTTATTTAACAACCAATTAGAGAGCTTTATTGATAATATTTCAAGTTTTGAAGAATTAGAAGTACTTAATTTAGAAAATAATCAAATTGACTCAATTTCAAATGGTATTTGTGATATTTATGAAAATCTGAATTATTTTGCAATAAATAACAATAATATTTGTCCTCCCTACCCTGAATGTTTATCAGAATTTGTTATTGGTTATCAAAATGTAGAAAACTGTATGATGTGTGATGAAGAGTATATTTGGATAAATAATATTCCAGCTCATATTCAAATAGAAAATCAGACCAATTGTTTTTATTCCTCGGATTTATCTGTCATAAATGATATTTTAAATTTAAATAATATAAATAGTAATGATGAATTTTATAATTTCCCTCAAGTGTGGAATCAAGGACGATTAATAGAATTAAATATTCAATCTAATTCAATTGTGGGTTTACCCAATAGTGTTGGAGAATTATCAGAATTAAAGTATTTTGATCTTTCTAATAATCAATTATTTTTTATTCCAGAAAATATTGCAAACGTAGAAAAATTAGAACATTTAATATTATTGAATAATCCTCTTATGGAAATTCCAAACGCAATTGACAATTTATCAAACTTAAAAAGTTTTTCTATAAATTCTCCCAATTTAGATTTACTTCCTGAAAGTTTTGGAAATTTAATTACCTTAGAAAATATATTTATAAACTCGACACAAATAACATATTTACCTCAAGGAATTTCAAATTTTACGGAATTAGCTGAATTACAAATTTCGGGAAACCAATTAGAATCATTACCTGAAGATTTATGCAACCTTCCTTTAGCTTGCTCAATAAATGTGTCCAATAATAATTTATGTGAAGAATTTCATTTTGATTGTATTGATCAATGGGAAAGTCAAAATTGCACACCTGTTATTGAATGTTTACTGGGTGATGTTGATAATGACGGGTTAGTAAATATAATGGATATTTTATCCGTAATATTATGCATTTTAGAAGATATTAATTGTAATATTGACTGTTCAGATTTAAATAATGATAATTTGATTACTGTAAATGATATTATTTTGATGATGAATATTATCTTAAATTAATGGTATTGAATTTAAATTTTTAAACAGGATCTATTAATAAAATGAAAAAAATAATATTATTACTTAGTTTGCACATTTTATTTGGAAGAACATTAGAAGTTCAATTCCATTCTGAAAATGATTGGCTTTATGGTAGATCTTGGTCTGAAGGCACTACTTTTTATAATAGTATTTCTCAGGGTGGAGGGTTAACGGGGCAATCCACATTATCTGAAAATGAAATGGTAAATGTTACAATTCACTTTTCTCAAAATCACGATAGTTTATCCGTTGCACCTGTATATTCGGTTGTTGATAATTCTTTTTTAGGACTCGGAAATTTTCCAGGAATAGTAGTAGATATGAATAACCCTGATAGTCCACGCCGAATAAATGTAGCATTTTTTGAGGAAGAAAATGATAATTTATTTTGGGATCCAGACGACATTCAATTTGGTGGATATGAATATTTACTTATTATGCTTTCAGATTATGATTCCTCGGGGACTACCTACGACATAAACCCTGCATATAATGCAGATGTTCAATATTTCTGTTGGCTGAGAAGGAGGCCAGGGCAAGATTGGTTTTCAAGTATTCCTGCTCAATTAGAATTTAGTAATATTTGGGAGTTTTCAAATTTTCATTTAACGAGTGATAATCAAGAAATTAATTTATTTTGGGAACATGAAAATCCTGAAATTGAACAACATGAAATTTCTACCTATCAAATTTACAAAGGCGAATCTCAAAGTAGTATTGTACTCATTGAAGAAGTAAATTCAAATATTCATACATTTAATGATTTGAATGTAGAAAATGGAATTTCGTATTCTTATTATATTATTGGTTTAGATGAAAATGGTGAAAATATTATTGAAAGCGAGGTAATATCAGGAATACCAAATATAAATATTTTTAATATGGAAATTATTGCAAATTGGGATGGTGGAAATGAAAATTCTTTTCTCCCCTATGGGGTTTCTACTTATAATGATATTTGGGGATATGACGATGGAAACGGTAATGAATATGCGTTAATTGGTGGTTTTGATGGAACGTATATTGTTGATGTTTCAACAACACCCTCTTCACCTCAATTAGTATCATTCATTCCAGGAAGTCATTCTACACATAGAGATATTAAAACGTATGGAAATTATATGTATGCAGGAACAGAAGCAAATTTACCTGACCCTGTAATTTTAGATGAAACAGGTGAAGTGTATAAATTACCTCAAGGGGTTCAAGTTATTGATATAGCCGACCCTGAAAATGCAGTTCTCATAAATGAATGGGAAGGCGTGGTTCAATCTCATAATATAATGGAAGCAGACGGATATTTATATGTAATCGGTTCTACTCAAATATATTCAGATGATGGAGAACAAAATTCATGGGGTATTGACGATTTAATTATATTAGATTTAGAATCTAATCCAGAAAACCCCATTAAAATTGGTGGATGGAGTGGTGAATATTTGCATGATGTGTGCATTCATAATGATATATTATATGGAAATGGAATTTATAGTGCTTCAATGATTGCTTTTGATATTTCAGATAAATCAAACCCAGAAATAATAACGCAATGGTATGGAATTCCATCATCTCACGCTTGTTGGGTGTCGGAAGATGGTAACACTTTATTTACAGGCTCTGAGACAAGCGGAGGGCACATAATGTCATGGGATGTGAGTGATATTGACAATGTAGAATATTTGGACGAATGGATGCCTCCTGGGGGCGAACAATTTTCTGCACATAATATTTTTGTAAAAGGTCAGTTTTTATATATTAGTTATTATGTCTATGGATTACAAGTTTTAGATATTTCTGATCCTTCAAATTTAATTTATGCTGGAGCTTTTGATACATATTTAGAAAATTCAAGTTATATTTATTCGGGTGCATGGGGAGCATATCCATTTTTACCATCAGGGAAAATTTTAATATCTGATAGGCAGACAGGTTTATATGTAACTCATTTTTTAGAGGATAATTTATCAACGAGTCAAGATTTATCTCTTCTGCAAAATTTTGATTTAATAAAAAATTATCCTAACCCTGCAAACCCTAAAACGAATTTAGTTTTTAATATAAATATTCCCGGCAAAGTGTTTATGGAATTTACAGATGTAAAAGGGCGGGTAATATATTCAGAAAATTTAGGTGAATTATCAATGGGACATTATGAAAAGCCGATTAATTTAGAAAATTTCTCATCTGGTGTATATTGGGTAAATTTGATTCAAACATTAAAAAATGGTAATACTCAATCTGAATCCTTGCCGGTAACCATATTAAAATAAATAATAAAAATCATCGTATCTTTTTTACAATTTTAAAGCTCTATTTCAATAGGGCTTTTTTCTTAATATTATTTTTATTAGTTAACTTTTCTAACTTTAACCTGTCCATATTTACAAACCTTTATGGATGATTATACGTTAATTAAAAGATTTTTGGGTGGTGATAAACAGGCATTTGATGAAATTGTAATTCGCCATAGAGATTGGGTCGTGGGAATGGCTATGGGGTCATTAGGCGACCCACAAAGAGCAGAGGATATTGCTCAAAATGTATTTGTAAAAATGTATTTTAAATTACATCAATTTAGGTTTGAAGCTGGGTTGAAAACATGGATTTATAGAATTGCCATGAATGAGTTAAATCTTTATTATCGAAAAGAAAAAATGATTTCATGGTTTAGAGAAGATGAAGAAGAACATTTAGTTCCATCTTATAATCCAGATGATGAAAGTGATGTAAAAAAATATGGAACCGTTGTAAGAAATTTGGTAAAAAAATTACCAAAAATTCAACGAAGTATAACGGTATTAAGAATTTATCAGGAATTACCATTTAAAAATATTGGAGAGATTCTTGGGATTTCTGAAAATTCTGCCAAGGTTAGTTTTTATAAGGCAAAAGTAAATTTAAAAAAATGGATAAAAAATAAATGATGAATGACCAATTTTTAAAAAATGTGCATAATAAAATTAATAAAAAACAAAAGTTAAATTATGGGTTAACATTTGCCTTTTCATTTGCTCTGATGTTTGTTATGACATTTACAAGTATGAAATTTATAGATAAATCTAAAATGGAGTTTTCGTGGAAACAATTTGAGGAAGTTGAATTCGCACAAGATTCTTTTGAATGGGAAAAGCCAATTGAAATATCTCAAGATGATATTTATTATTATCTATTAGAAGAATTAGATTTATATAATTTTATTGAAGAATTAGCAGAAGAGGAACAAATCGTGTTTATTAATAAAATTAAATTAGAAGGCTAAAAATGAAAATACTTAAAATAACATTATTGATAATAATTACAATTGCTTTTATGAATGGTAGATCTCCACATAAAAAAGGTGGGGAAAAAGCAAGAATGTTAATGAAATGGAAGCTGACTGAATATTTAGATATTTCGGAAAAACAAGGAGATAGTTTTTTTCCTAAGTATAATACATTTCAAAAAAAACAAAATTCAATTCATGAAAAAATTGGAAAATTATTTGATCAGGTCGAAGAAATGATTGATGATGGCAAAATTAATTCAAATGAAGTAAAAAACATACAAAATGAAATTAATGATTTAGAGCATGATAGTCATATAATAAGAAGTGAATTTATTAACAATTGTCAAGATATTTTATCAGAAGAGCAAATTGCAAAATTAATTGTATTTAAACATAAATTTACTCGAAAGATGAAAAAAGAATTAAATCAAAAAGATGATCACTTTAGAAGGAAAAAGGGGAACAAAAGAAATAGTCATCGCTTCTAATTTGTTATAAGATTCCTCCTCTGACTAAGACTAAAGGGCCTCAATTAATTTTGAGGCTTTTTAGTTTCTATTGTAATCGAGCTTTCATTTCTTCTGTAAGATATTCATTTTGGTCATTTGAATAATTTGAATTATCATTAATTGCATCTTGAACCGCTTTTAAGATATCTCGTCTAGAAATTATTCCAACTAAATTATCACCATCAACAACAGGAATTCGCCGATATGTATGTTTGAGGAATATATCAGCAACTGTAAAAACATCAGTTTCAGGCTGTACAGTTGTAACTATTTTAGACATATAATCAGAAACATTTGAAGCAGGTAATGCATGGAATGACCCATTTGCAAAAATTCGTAAACAATCTTTTTCAGAAAGCACGCCCACTAATTTTCCATTATCATCAATTACAGGCGCACCTGAAATTTTATTTGATAATAGTGTATTAATTGCTTCGTACACAGGTTGATTTTCATTTATCTTGATAAGCTGAGTTGTCATATAATCTTTTACAATAGATTGTTTAACTGACATCATATTCTCCTTTATTTTAAATAAATAACTTGGCGATAATATTGATTATTATCAAATTCAAATTTAATTAAATATACACCTGACGGAATTGATTCAGGTTTCCATCGTAATTCATAATTTCCTTTAACTAAATTATCATTTAAAATTGTTTCTATTAATATCCCTCGTATATTAAACACAGATATATTAATAATACCATCATTTTTGCATTGGTAACCAATTTTGACAGCAGGATTAAATGGGTTTGGATAAGGCATATCTACAGTAAACGAATGAATAAGTGAATTTATTTGAGCTTTTATTAATTTTTCATTCCATCCAGAAACAATTATACTGGAAATAGATAATTGCCCTGAATATTTTAAAATAGTTTTAGGATTGGTTAAATTTTGACCATTTAAATTTATAATTAATAATCTTCCATTATGATAATAATGTTTCCAACCATTTTCTAAATTAATGCCTTCGATATTAAAATCACCTGTTAATTCTAATTGAATCCCTGCAATTGGATCTTCTGTTAATAATTTAATTTCTTTATCTGAAATTTCAAATTGAGCAATATCTGGGTTAATTATATGTTTATGTGTTTGATTTAATATAATATTCACTAATGCAATAACATCAATCACATTTACAATGCCATCTTGATTCACATCGGCAACATATAATTCATTATCTGTAGGAATGGTTATACCTAAAATAATATTGACAATACCGATTACATCAACAACATTTAATTGACCATCAAAATTAACATCTCCTAAAAGTAAATCAATTGGCTGTGCATGAAGAATTGTATTGAATTCACCAATTAATCCATTTTCAGTTTCGGTAAGTGGTAGTATTCTGTCACCTGCATTTTGTGCCCAAGGGTCAGATGCAATAAATGGATCGCCTTCAAAATATAGTTGAGTTATTAATGTTGTACCATCTTGAGCCGTAAATTTGATATGAAAATGTTTAGGTCGAGTTTGATAATGTCCAGGTTGAATCGTATGAAATTCATAATAACCTTCTGCATTTGTAAGCATTTTTCCGCGTAAATGAAATTCGTCATTTTCAGAATTACCAGTATCACACATTTGAAAAATGGAATAACAGCCATCAGCATTTGCATGCCATACTTCAACTAATGTATTTGGGAGAGGAGTCTCACAGTCATCCCCTGTAATTATCCCCGAAATTGTTATGCGAGTCCCTGGTTCATCAAGTGGAGCAAGTTCAGTTCTGAATGGAGCATTTTCATCATAATATGGACCTAAAATATCATCGGTTGTCAATTCACATTCTTGAGAAAGAAGAAAATTGGGAAGCATAATTCCACCTGCTGTAGCAAGTGAGCTTAGTTTAATAAATTCTTTTCGTGATAACTTTTTCATTCTTTTCTTTCTTATTTTATGGATTATCTAAGTTTAAAAACCCTACTTGATCAAGTAAAAATGCATATTCTAATGCAATTAATTGGTAACCTGAAAACCGACCACTTGGACCAGAATGGCTTCCTGTCATATCTGTTGATAAAATTAGAAGATTATTATCAGTTTTATATTCTCTTAATTTTGCAACCCATTTTGCAGGTTCCCAGTACCCCACTTGAGAATCATTATAACTTGTGGTAACAAACATTGCGGGATAATCCATTTCTTTAACATTATCGTAGGGTGAATATTGTTTCATATAATCAAAATATTGGCGAATTTCAGGATTTCCCCATTCTTGGTATTCTTGAGTTGTCAGTGGAATTGATGCATCTGACATTGTAGTTAATACATCAACAAATGGGACTTCTGCAATTATACCTTTGAATAAATCGGGTGCTAAATTTGCAACGACACCAACTAATAATCCACCAGCACTCGTCCCCTGTGCAAATAATCGTTCATTCGTTGTAAAATTATTATCAATTAAATAGTGAGCACAATCAATAAAATCTGTAAATGTATTCATTTTCTGAAGCATCTTTCCATCATTATACCATTGCTTTCCTAAATCACCACTTCCACGGACATGTGCAATAGCAATTGCGACTCCTCTATCTAATAGGCTAATATAAGAATTTACAAAATAAGAATCTGTAATTGAGCCATAGGCCCCATATCCATATAATAATACAGGATTTTGCCCATTTGGTTGGAAGAAGTCATTATGATAAATAATCGTTAATGGAATATCAATTTCCCCTGTATTGTCTTTTACTAACTTTTGTTCAATTGTATAATTATTAGAATTGAAATATCTATTAATTTGTCGTTTATGCTTTGGGATAAGTTTAAGTGTTCTCAAATCGTAATCATAAATAATTTCAGGTGTAATTGGTGAACTATATTCAAATCTAAAGTGCGTGGCAGTATTATCTACATTATCTTTAAAATCGATATAATATAACTTCTCATCAAAAGCCAATTGGAATGTAGAATCGGTTGAAAGGTTTTGAATTAAAAAAGAGGGGTTAACTCCTGTCCGTTCTAGAATGATTAAATGGTTGTCTATAATAATAAAGTTTTCAAATGTTTGGTTTTTCTCAGGTGTGGCGATTGTTTCTAATTTGTAGTTCTGTTGTGAGTCGATAGATAACTTATTAATTTCAAATTCGATATTATTTTTATTCGTTAACACATAAAATGAATTATTATACTCCATTGGATAATATAAATGATTTTCTTCACGGGGTATAAGTGCCTGAATGTTTAAATTTTTATCATCAAAATCTATATATGAAAATTCGGTTGCATTTGTACTTTCACTACCAATAAACATATATTGATGAGATGATGACAGACTTAAATACACTGAAAATTTAGAATCTTTTTCTTCAAATAAAATTTTATCATCATCCTTATTAAACCCAATCCAATGTTCTTTTATATATAAATTTCGGTTGGTGTTATCTTTTTCGGAATAATATATTCGATTATTATTAGGGTGCCAGACACATTTTCCCCATGTATCTGCTATATTTTCATTTAATACTTTACCCGTAATTAAATTGATAATTTTAATATAAAATCGATAATCCCCTTTTGAATCTAAACCAAATGCTAAGTATTGGTTATTTGGACTGGGTTGAATCCAGCCAATATCGATATAGTCATATTCACTTGCTAATTGATTTACATCTAAAATAATTTCCCATGGTCCATCTTTAAATTTTCCGATTTGACTTCGTTCATATATTTCATAATCATTATTTTTTAGATATACTTTTCGGTATTTATATCCATTTTCAATATATGGTACCGATGTTTCTTCATCAGAAATTCGGGATGTCATTTCATTATGCAATACAGTTTGAAGCTCATGTGTGTGCTTTAAAATTTCATCTCTATAATTATTTTCTGAATTGAGATAATCTAATACCCAGTCATCATCTTTTTGATTCATCCAATAATATTCATCATTTCTGACTTGATTATGAATTTTTAAATTTTGAGGTAATTTCTTTGCAATTGGTGGGTCAATTGCCATTAAAAGTTGAAATATAAAAAAAGTATAAAGTATTTTTTTCAAAAGCTGTCCTAATTAATTTAAAATTTAATATAAGTATTGGTATGAAATTACAACAAATATATGTAAAACTTTTATGAGAATTATTCAAATTTTAGATGATGATATTATATATGTTTATAATCTATGATAGATAAACAATTTTAATTAAGTTTCCTAAAAGCGTAACAATATGTAAAAAAAGCAAATATATTTTGGTTGGAATTATTGAATGGTTAGAAATTATGGTAGCAAATGAATATGCAAAAACACATATTAGACACTAGCGGATATATCCCTGAAATTTTTCAGAAGGTTGACCCTACACTTAAAATAAATGTAGAGGTTGTAAATTCATCAAATCCATCATGGACAGAGATTGTTGTACACATTGCTCAATTTAACCAATATAGTATAGAAAGATCAAAACAAGAAATAAATGAATTACTTGATTTAGGGTTAACAGAAAATAAATCAAGTATTTATGCTGGTTTAGCTAAATGTTATATTGCTGAAGGACATTTAATAGATGCAATAAAAACACTTGGTAAATCGCATTCATTATTAACGAATAACTCAGAAGATAAATCATTTTTACTTTTAGAAATGGTAAATTTAATGACTTTAATTGGTAATTATGATCAATCAATATTACTTTTGAATGAGATTAAACACTTAAAAAAATCAACTTATCTTAGCAATTTAGCTCATTATTATGAAATTGTAACTCAAGTTCGAAAAGGTAATATTAATGTTTTTGACCGATTAGTAGATTCATCAAATAATTTTATAGATGATAATCAAACGGCAACCTTAGCTTCTCATTATAAAATAATGGGAAATTTACAAGGGAAACAAAAAAAGTTTAAATTAGCTGAAGAATATTATCAAAAAGGGTTAGAAATTTGTGGTGATTCTCATCATCATTTAATTGATGCCATTCACCATGATTATGGAATGTTAAAATTTAGAAGTGGAAATATTGATGAAGGAATTGATCGACTAAAGAAAAATTATTCAAAAGCGATTAGTTATTACACAAAATCATATACCATTGGTAATATTGGTTTTATATATTTTCATCAAAAACAGTATGAAAAAGCGAGTGATTATTTCAATAAAAGTTTAGAAATTTCTCAAGATAATGGTGTATTTCATTTGATTCCTGGAATTTGTTATTATTTAGGTAAATGTAATTCAGGTGCTACATCGGTAGAGTATTATAAAAAAGGAAGTGAAGTTGCTTTAGAGCTTGCAAAGTATAATTTTCCATTAAAAGGTGAAAAGTTATTAGTCCTTGAAGAATATTTAAAATCAAATGATAGTTCAAGCCCTAATACCAACAATGACCATTTTGATTTTTCATTTGCTATCGATAAATCATTAAAAGAAATTAAATCAACATTCCAATATTTAACATTGAAAGAATTATTAAAAAAGACCGGGTCAGTTGCAAATACGGTAAAGCATTTAAATATTTCACCTTCAACATATTCAAAAATAGTAAATAAAATAGAAAATGAATCAGATCTATCCAATTCTGCAGGAATTATTCAGTTTATAAATCAACATCAGAATAAGGAATGGAAAGAATTAAATTCAGAATTTGAAAAAATATTATTTGAATTTTTATATTTGGAATATGGACTAAATAAACGAGTAATGAGTGAAAAATTAGATGTGAATTATACTCGTTTTGTAACAAAAATGAATAAAATGGTGAATACAAATAAATTGGAGAAAAATTAAATGAATAGTTTTACAAAAATATGGTCAATTATATTCTTTTTTCCAATTATTGTATTTTCACAAGATAGCATTTATATCCATCTTGAAAATGTAGATTTTATTGAAGGCACTGCATCGGTTAAATTATCAACACCAGAAACGATTTCAAATATTTCACTAAATTTTAGTTGTATCCATATTGATGAAATTTGGGGAGGGCTTGTTGATGAATTGGCAATCACTCCATTTGTGGGTATGAGTTTTGTTAATCTTCAAATGGAAAATAATCAAATTATTTTACCAGGGGATTATACACTTTTTGAAATAAAATTTAATTCAAATCAAAATTCGATTTGTATTTATAATGGAGCTGTATTTTTAGATGGAATTCAAAGTGAATTTGTATATTTAAATGATTGCGAATATGAGGAAGATGTAGAATGGGGTGAAGGATGGCAAGGCTGGGAAGATTGTGCGGAACTTGAAGAAAATATGTGTTATAATATTCCAATTTGTGAATTAGATTCAGATGGATCATGTGTTGATTCAGAAAGTGGTTGGGGAATGTGGAATGACGAAGATTATGAGTGTGAAGCATTACTTTTTTATGAATGCAATTTTCCGACTCCATGTGAATGGGATTTTGATAATAGTATTTGTCAGGATATCGAAGAAGTTGAATGCAGTGAATTGTTACCATTTGAATGTAACTTCCCTTCGCCATGTGTTTGGAATGTTGATGATGGTTTATGTGAGGATATTGGTGAATTTGAAAATTGGAATACAAATTTTTGTACGGATTTAAATATGTGGAACTGTGAAAATTACCCTGCATGTATATTAGAAGATGGCGAATGTTCTTCCATTTTTTATGATGACTCAGAGAATTATTTTTCTGATTTATTAAATGGATATTTTGAAGAATATTTAGATTATAGTGATTCAACAAATAATGGAATTATTGCTTATGTAACAATAGAAACTTCAGATGATTTAGATTTTGGAGATGATATTGGTGTATTTGATTTAGAGGGTGGTAGCAATTTTGGGGATTGTGATAATAATGTTGAATCCGTATTAGTTGGAAATGCAACTTGGCAAGACGGCCCATTAACAATTCCAATTTATGGGCATATAAATGATTGTGATAATGGAGGGTTTCAATTACCTGGTTTTATTGAAAATAATCCAATTGAAATTCGTGTATGGGATGAAAGTGAGTCTGAAGAATATACTTTAGTTATCAATCGTGAAGAGCTTTTATTTGGTGAAGAATATATTTTAATCAATAATGTTGAAATGACGGTATTAAGTAATAGTGAAATTTATATTCAAAATTTTAAATTAGATTTTATAAATAATTATCCAAACCCATTTAATCCACACACAACATTTGAATTTAATATTCAGAATAGTATGGACTATAAAATATCAATAATAAATGTATTAGGTAAAGAAATTGAAATAATTCATAATGGGTGGATTAATTCAGGAAATCATTCAATTACATGGAATGGTGAGCATTTAAAGAGTGGAATTTATTTTTGTAAATTATCTTCTTTAAATGGGGTATTAACGAAAAAAATTATTCTTTTGAAATAGTTAAAGTAAAAAGAATAAGATGAAAACGGCTGAATATAAATACGAGGGAATTTGAAAGTTATTCAATAATTGAATAATCAATCAAAAACCCCCGCAACCAAGGGTTTAAATTTATATTGAAACAGCCAAATAACAAAAACAAAAAACGAAAGGAAATACAATGAAGAACTTAAAAACTTCAAGTATAAGTATAATATTATTATTAACAATAGGCGTTGTTTTTGGACAACCAGGTGGCTGGATGGGTAATGACTCAACTGATTTTGGTGGTTGGGGTGGTTATACCCCATGTGTAGAGCTATCTGCAGAAGAATGTGCATCAAATGATTTATGTGAATTGGATGATGCGGGTGAATGTGCTTTTGTTGGTGGTTGGATGGGTAATGACTCAACTGGATTTGGTGGTTGGGGTGGTTTTCAAACATGTGCAGAATTAGATGCTGATATGTGTGAGACATCTCCATTCTGTGAATTAGATGCTGATGGTGCATGTGTAGAATCAGAGTTTGAAGGTGGCAATTGTGGTGGTGATTTTGTTGCCTGTGCAGACATGACTGCTGAAGAATGTGCATTAAATGAGTATTGTGAATTAGATGATGCAGGTGAATGTGGATTTATTGGTGGTTGGGGTAGTTTCCAATCATGTGCTGATTTAGATGCAGACATGTGTGAGACATCTCCATTTTGTGAATTAGATGCTGATGGTGTGTGTGTAGAATCAGAATTTGATGGTGAATGGACTCCTTGTCATGATTTAAGTGCAGAAGAATGTGAAGATTATGATTATTGTACGCTAAATGAAGAAGGTGAATGTACTTTTGCTACTGATGATGGTAGTGATAGTGACGGATTAGATCCTGGTGATGGTGAATTTGAATCATGTGCAGATATGACTGCTGAAGAATGTGCATTAAATGAGTATTGTGAATTAGATGATGCAGGTGAATGTGGTTTTATTGGTGGCTGGGGTGGTTTCCAATCATGTGCTGATTTAGATGCAGAGATGTGTGAAACATCTCCATTCTGTGAAATAGATGTAGATGGTGCATGTGTTGAATCTGAAGGTGGTGGAATGACCCTATGTGTTGACATGACTGCTGATGAATGTGCATTAAATGAGTATTGTGAACTCGATGAAGCTGGTGAATGTTCATTTATAGGTTGTGGTGGATTTCAAGCGTGTGCAGATTTAGACGCTGAATCATGTGAAGCATCATTTTTCTGTGAACTCACTGAAGATGGTTGTGTTGATGGTGAATGGGGCGGTGGATTTGAAGCGTGTGCTGATTTGGGTCCTGAAGCTTGCGAAGAAGCTTATTACTGTGATTTAACAGATGCAGGTTGTGTTGATCATGAATTTACAGGTTTTCTAACTTGTGCTGATTTAGACGCTGAAACATGTGAAACATCTCCTTTCTGTGAATTAACAGATGTGGGTTGTGCTGACTCCGAATTTACTGGATTTCAATCATGCGCAGATTTAGATGCAGACATGTGTGAAACATCTCCATTCTGCGGATTAGATGCAGATGGCGTATGTATTGAAGTTGAATGGGATGGCTGGGGTATGGGCCATTGCGAAGAAAATGCTGATGAAGAATGGGGTTGTGGTGATTGGACTTGGGAAGATGGTGGATTCTGTATGGGTGATATCAATACAGATGAATTTGTAAATGTTCAAGATATTATTCATCAAGTCGGATTCATATTAGCTCAAGAAATTCCAACAGATTATGAATCATGGTCTGCAGATATGAACACTGATGCATTAATTAATGTATTAGATGTTGTAAGTTTATCAAATGTTATTTTGGGTAACCGAATAATGAACGATAATGCATCTGTTGAAATTGAAGGATCACTCTTAACTACAAAAGGTGATATTGGTGGTATTCAATTTAATGGTGAACTATTATCAAATGTATTTGGAGATGACATTGTTATTTCTGCAAATGGAAAAACAGTGATTTATAATTTGAATGGACTTTTAAATACGGATGTATTTGAATTAACATCAAATTATTCAGATGTAATTGTGGCTTCATC
>JACKQG010000997.1_pt1 | contig 39838 bp, 42 predicted proteins | sample 8237621 | NCBI WGS metagenome assembly JACKQG01 (sample SAMN15677084, study PRJNA649215) | marine metagenome | biome: marine; feature: Black Sea; material: saline water; isolation source: suspended particulate matter (SPM) from the Black Sea western gyre | collected 2013-06-09/2013-06-10 | depth... | reverse complement strand
GTCATGACGGTACTTTAACAGGTTTTTATTCATGCTTAAGTTGTCTTGACCCAATTTAAATTTTAGAAAAGGCTGTGTAAAGGGCGATGTAATTAGGAAAAAATCTAATACCGGGTCAAGGTATGATGAGCGCATGAAAATCAAAGTTTTAATCACTGGCGGTACGATTGACAAGAGCTACAAGGAGTTAACTGGTGAATTGTCATTTACTGAAACGCATATAGTGGATATGCTTAATCGCGGACGATCGATGGCTGACACCTTGTCTGAGGTATTGTTTTTAAAAGATTCGTTGGAAATGACTGATGCAGATCGCTCTTTTATTTTGGATAAGTGCCAGTCTTGTGATGAGCAACATATCTTAATTACACATGGTACGGATACTATGGTGGAAACGGCTCGATTTTTGGCTAAAAGCATTAAAGACAAAACTGTGATTTTGTTTGGATCAATGATTCCATATTCAATTGACAATTCTGATGCCTTGTTTAATTTGGGTGTGGCTTTGAGTGCAGTGCAACTTAAGTCAAATGGTGTGTATATTGCTATGAATGGCCAAGTGTTTGATTTTGACAAAGTAAAGAAAGACAAAAGCCTAGGCATTTTTACAGAAATTTAGATTTCGTCTTTTGTTTTTCTGTTGCGTTACTTAAGATTTTTTACTTGGTCGTTTAGTAAAATCTAAACTCCCGTCGACAAAAAATCTTAAAAGCCTTGCAGAAAATAAAAATACTCGTCTAAACTGATATGCAAGTTAGACGAGCAAAGTTGTAGAAACTTTTTACTTGATCATGTGCTCAATGGCTGCTTTTAGCTCATCATCCGAACAATCCATACACGTGCCTTTAGGTGGCATAGCGCCTTTACCAGAAATAGATACCTTAACTAAATCTGCAATGCCACGTTCAACTCTTGGCGCCCAATCAGCTTTGTTGCCAAATTTAGGCGCGTTCATCACACCGACTGAGTGACACGACGCACAAACTGCAGTGTAAACCTCTTCACCACTACGCGCTTTAGCAGCAGTTTTAACCGGAGCTTTAATGGCGTTAACGTCAATGTCACCTTCTAAATATACTTGGCCTAATGGTGCAATACGCTGCGCAACCGTTAAGTTGTCATCATAACCTACGTGAATTAAATTGCTGAAGAATGTTTTAGCGCCAATAATAATTGCAAAGATAACAAGAATGGCGGCAACAGAGTTTTTAAAGTACATGGTGGTTTCCTTATTTAGTAAGTTATAATTCTCGAAGGGCAGAATTATATCAGAATGATTAAGAAAACACTATCAAATGGCGTTAAAGTATTAAAAATAAGCACTTGGTTGAGTGCTTTTTTTGCACTGCTGATTGTGCTGATTGTTGGTTTTTTTGTGACTTTTCCTAGCCTATTAAAAGCACCGATTGAATCCCAATTGGCTGATGCTACTGATTTAACTGTGGATATATCCAAATTGAGTTTTGAAATTAATAGCGGTATCTCTTTAAAAATTCATGATTTGACGTTCGGGCAAAAAAATACTTCGCAACCGTTAGCACATATTAAAGGGTTACATTGGCAAGTGCAGCTGGCTAATTTGTTTGAAGATATTTACTATCCCAATCGAATTGCCATTGATGAATTAACACTTTATGCTGATAATCAATCGGCGTCAGAGTCGGTGTCAGTTGGGGATGTGGATCAGCTAGTTGCCAAAGAGACGCTTGAAATGGCGCATTTTTTTGAATCATTGGCGATAGAAAAAACACGTATTCAAGGCGAGCGAATTATTGAACTTGCGCCGGTAGTTATTGGTCATAATCAAGGTCAATTGGTGTTGAATATTATTAGTCAGCCTATTGGCGAAAAAATAGTTGATGTCAAACTGGCTTTATCTAGCGAGCAGTTTTCTAAAACTGGCGTAATTACTGTGCCAATGGTAATTCAAAATGAGGATTTTTCACTATTATCGAATATCAAGCTTTACCAGCAAAATAATCAAGACTATGTTGAATTTACTGGTTTTGTTGATCAAATACAAGCAGTTGATCTTGATGATTATGTGTCGGCAGCAATTGTGGGTGAGTCAACTAATCGTTGGATGAAGCGCGGATTTAAGTCAGGCGTTCTGGATAATGCTCATATTCATTTAGTTAAAAATTTATCTGATCAGGCACCGGCAACGCTTAACTTTACCGCGCACCTAGCAGAGACAGAGTTGCTGTTTAATTCAGATTGGAATACCCTTAAAGGACTGGATGCCGATATTATTACTGACGGTAAAAAAATTCAGGTAATGGTTAATCGTACTGAGCTGTATGATTTGCCATTAACAGATATGGCGCTTGAAATTGAGGATATGAGTCAACACGATTTAGACGTTCGACTGCGCGGTAGTATTGCCACTAATAGCAAAGATTTTATTCAATTTTTAGCAGACGCACCTTCAGGCAAAACTGTACATGAGGTTATTCAGCAATTTAGTTTGGTGGGTCCGCTTAGAGGTGAGCTGGATTTGATTATTCCACTGGATGATCGCGAGTCGACATTAGATGTTGACTTAATTATTCAAGATAATCAGCTTACTACATTGGATGGTGCGATTGTGATTAATGATTACGATTCTACAATCGCTTTTCATGATAATCAAATTACCACTAAGGGTGTAGGTAATATTCGTGACACTCCCTTTGATATTCGCATTAACCCACATAATAGAGGTGACGATCAACAAGCGTCATTCGCCGTTGAGTTGATTAATAATGATAGTGAGTTTGAATTATATTTAACCAAGCGCCTAGATCAAACTTGGCGTGCAAGGATTGAATCTGAAGCGCTAAAAACAAATTTGGCCATTGAGCTAACGCAAACACTACCTAAGGTTAATGTTCTGGGTTTACAGGCGGCATCTACAGATACTTTAAAAGGAGATTGGAATATTCAGCCAAATGATTTACCTGACATGTGGTTAAGTACACAGGGTGTTTTTGTAGATGAGCAAGAGATTCCTGACTTTAGTGCTAAATTAGAATCAGCCAATAATGTGCTAAAAATTACCGACTTGAGTTTTGAGGGTATTGGCGTGGGTGAACAGGAATTATCCTTTGATGGTGCTTGGGTGGCGGGAAAAACCAGGCTTTTGGCTACAGCCAAGGGTAAGGGTTTGAATGAATTTTTACAAAAGCTTAAAATTAAAGAGCAAGTAACGGGTGGCGAATTTGATTTTGATGTGCGCCTATTTTGTAACTGCACACCTTGGAATATGAGTTTTAAAAATGTTAGCGGCATTGCTAAAATGAAGGTTAAAGAAGGTGTGTTTACCGATAAAGACCCTAACATTGGGCGCGTACTGTCTTTGCTTAATATTAAATCCATTGCGAAGCGCTTGAAACTTGATGTTGCTGATTTGACTGACAAAGGCTTTGTTTATGACAGTATTGATGCCCAGGTAACTGTGCAAGATGCACTAGCCAAAATTAACCACTTTGAGCTAGCGGCAAGCTCGAGCGCCATTACGCTTTCCGGACAAAGTCATATTATTGATGAAGTGTATGATATTGAAGCTAAAGTAACGCCGGCAATTAGTGACGCTGTGCCCGCTGCCACTTATTTAGCAGGTGGTGGCTTGATTGGTTTGGGCGTGTGGTTGGTGGATCAAAGCTTATTTGATGGTAAGTTTATTGATCAACTTATTGATGAGGTGGTGCAGTTTAAATATAAAATTACCGGCCCATGGGACGAGCCTACTATTGAAAATATATCAAGTATTTTATGATTGAACAGTTACTAGATGATCATCATCTAACTCAAGAAAAAATTTATTCATTGTTAGATTCTTTATCAGCAAAGACGCCAGACTACGCTGATTTGTATTTCCAGTATTCGGTGGCTGAATCTTGGTTTTTAGAAGAGAGTATTGTGAAGTCAGGCACTTACAATATTAGCCATGGTGTTGGTGCACGCTCAGTTAATAACGAGCAAACCGGCTTTGCCTATTCGGATGATTTAAATATTAACGCCATTGAAAAAGCCATTGATTTTGCCAAAGGTACAGGAAAAACTGACCAACCCGTTCAATTACAAGCATTTCAATCAGTGCCTGAAATTGCGAAATATAGTGGGCTAAATCCATTGGACAGTTTGAGCTCTAAAGAGAAGGTTGACTTTTTGAATCGGATTGATGCCTTGGCTAGAAAAGAGCCTAAGGTTAAGCAAGTTAGTGCCTCTATTTCAGGTGCGTATTCTGAAGTGCTGATTGCTTCTAGTGATGGCGTTTATCAACGAGATTATCGTCCTATGGTTAGAGTAAGTGTTAGTGTGATTGTTGAGCATAACGGGCGCATTGAGTCGGCTTCAAGCGGTGGCGGCGGGCGTTATGATTATCGCTATTTTATTGATCATAATCTTGATGAAATTTATGTGTCAGAAGCGATTAGACAAGCATTGGTAGCACTTGAAGCTAAACAAGCACCAGCAGGCAACATGCCTGTTATTTTGGGTGCGGGTTGGCCAGGTGTTTTATTGCATGAGGCGATAGGTCATGGCTTGGAAGGGGATTTTAATCGTAAGGGTTCGTCTGTTTTTACAGACAGAATTGGCGAGCAAGTGGCGAGTGAAAAATGCACCATTGTTGATAATGGCACCCTGGCTAATAGACGTGGTAGCTTAACCATTGACGATGAGGGTGTGCCCACTCAAAATACCACACTAATTGAAAATGGTATGCTTAAAGGGTATTTATTTGACAAGATGAATGCTCGGCTAATGGGGCTTGAGTCAACCGGTAATGGTAGGCGTGAGTCTTATGCGCATATACCCATGCCTAGAATGACTAATACTTATATGCTAAATGGTATCGACAATGTGGATGACATGATTGCTTCAGTTGATGATGGATTGTACGCACTTAATTTTGATGGTGGCCAAGTGGACATTACTTCGGGTAAGTTTGTTTTTAGTGCCAATGAAGCATATTTAATCAAAAACGGCAAAATCACACATCCGGTTAAAGGCGCGACATTAATTGGCGCAGGTGATGAGGTGTTAAAGAAAATATCCATGGTAGCCAACGATTTGAAGCTTGATGGTGGTATTGGTGTGTGCGGTAAAGACGGCCAATCTGTGCCAGTTGGTGTGGGTCAGCCAAGTCTTAAAATTGATGAGTTAACCGTTGGTGGGACGCAGGTAAACACCTAAAATTTCAGTTTAAATGTATTTGCACTTATTGATAGATTTGACCACTAAAATGGATATAATATTTAGATTGAAAATTAAAGTTTGGAGCGTTGGGTGTTAGAGAACTATCTACCTATTGTTGTATTTATCTTGCTGGGCCTTGGATTTGGCGCAGGACCAATGTTAATTGGTTATTTATTAGGCCCTAGTAAGCCTGATGAAGAGAAGAATTCTCAGTTCGAATGTGGCTTTCCAGCTTTTGATGACTCGCGTATGTACTTTAATGTACGTTATTACCTAGTGGCCATTTTGTTTATTTTGTTTGATTTGGAAGTGGCTTTCGTCTTTCCGTGGGCAGTGGTTCAGTCAGATTTGGGCTGGTTTGGCTTTGGGGCAATTAGTATCTTTTTATTCCTATTGGTGGTGGGTTTCATTTTTGAATGGAAAAACGGCGCCCTGGAGTGGGAGTAGTTTATGGCCATTGAAGGACGAGGCAATTCCTCACGCTTACCAGTGATGAACGTCAGTATAGAAATTAAAATCGCTATAAATAGTCTAAGTTTGGGAGGTTTTGCCTCACTTGGAAATAAGAAAGTAGAATTAAAAAAAATGTTGAATTATGGCTATTGAAGGATTAATGAAAGAAGGGTTTGTAACTACTTCACTAGACAGCGTTATTAACTGGGCGAGAACCGGATCCCTTTGGCCAATGACTTTTGGCTTAGCTTGTTGTGCGGTGGAGATGATGGAAGCCGGCTCTTCTCGCTACGACTTAGACCGTTTCGGTATTGTTTTTAGACCTACGCCACGCCAATCAGACTTGATGATTGTTGCTGGCACACTAACCAACAAAATGGCGCCAGCGTTACGCAAAGTTTACGATCAAATGCCTGAGCCGCGTTGGGTAATTTCTATGGGCTCGTGTGCCAATGGTGGTGGTTATTACCATTACTCTTATGCTGTTGTACGCGGTTGTGACCGTATTGTTCCAGTTGATGTTTATGTGCCAGGCTGCCCGCCAACTGCAGAAGCATTGCTTTACGGTATTATGCAATTGCAAGACAAAATTCGTCGTACTAATACTATTGCTCGCACATAATAATTATGGAAGAATTAAGAGAACAATTAGAAGAGATTTTTGAAGGTGCTGATTTAGTCGCTGCTTTTGGCGAGTTAACCCTGACTGTGGATAGTGATAATATCATTGATACTTGCTTAAAGCTACGTGACAAATTGGATTTTGATACCTTGGTTGACTTATGTGGCGTTGATTATTTATCTTATGGTCAATCAGAGTGGGCACACGATGCAAGCAACGCGGGCTTTTCTAGAGGTCGCAGCGCGCAAGGCGGCGAAGATGAGCATCCGCAGCGTTTTGCAGTGGTTTATCACTTATTGTCAGTCAGTCAAAATTACCGAATCCGTGTTAAAGCTTTTGTTAATGAGGCTGAGCCAATTATTAAATCGGTTACTGGTATTTGGGCTTCGGCAGATTGGTATGAGCGTGAAGCTTTTGATCTCATGGGTATTTTGTTTGAAAACCACACAGATCTACGTCGAATTTTGACAGACTATGGCTTTGTCGGGCATCCGCTTAGAAAAGATTTCCCATTGATTGGTGAAGTTGAAATGCGCTATGATGAAAGCTTAGGCCGTGTTGTTTATGAAAAAGTAAGCATCGAGCCAAACGTTAGTGTACCCAAGGTAATTAGGAAATAAAGATGGCGGAAATTCGTAACTATACCCTTAACTTTGGTCCGCAACATCCAGCAGCGCATGGCGTGCTCCGCCTCATTTTAGAAATTGACGGCGAAGTGATTGAGCGCGCTGATCCTCATATTGGCTTGTTACACCGTGGCACTGAAAAGCTAGCTGAATCAAAACCTTATAATCAGTCAATTGGCTATATGGATCGTCTAGATTACGTTTCGATGATGTGTAATGAGCATGCTTATGTGATGGCGATTGAAACCATGCTTGAGTTAGAGGTGCCGGAGCGTGCTAAATACATTCGCGTGATGTTTGATGAAATTACACGAATTCTAAATCACTTGATGTGGCTAGGTACACACGCATTGGACGTAGGCGCTATGAGTATTTTCTTATACGCATTCCGTGAGCGTGAAAAATTGATTGATTGTTATGAGGCAGTTTCAGGCTCTCGTATGCACGCTACTTATTACCGCCCAGGTGGTGTGTACCGTGATCTGCCAGACCAGATGCCAAAATATCTGAAAACAGACACGCGTACAGACAAAGAAATAGAGGTAATGAATGAGAATCGCCAAGGTTCGCTACTAGACTTTATTGATGATTTTGTGAAAGAGTTCCCACGCCATATAAAACAATATGATGACTTATTAACTGAGAACCGCATTTGGAAGCAAAGACTGGTTAATATTGGTATTGTTTCTGCCAAACGTGCTAAGCAATTAGGCTTTACTGGCCCTATGTTGAGAGGTTCTGGCGTTGCTTGGGATTTAAGAAAAAATCAGCCGTATGCGGTTTATGATCAACTTGAGTTTGATATTCCAGTAGGTGTCACGGGTGACAGTTATGATCGTTATTTAGTGCGTATGGAAGAATTACGCCAGTCTAATAAAATTATTGGTCAGTGTGTTGATTGGCTTAAGGCGAATCCAGGTTCAGTGATGAGTGACGATAAAAAAGTCGCGCCACCAAAGCGCACTGACATGAAAGATGATATGGAGTCATTAATTCATCACTTTAAACTCTTTACTGAAGGCTACTCACTGCCAGAAGGTGAAGTTTATAAAGCGGTTGAGCATCCTAAGGGTGAGTTTGGTATTTACTTAATTTCTGATGGCGCTAACAAGCCATACAGAGTAAAAATTAGAGCGCCTGGTTTTGCACATTTGGCCTCCATGGATGAAATGACTAAAGGGCATATGTTGTCAGATGTGGTCACTATTATTGGTACGCAAGATATTGTATTTGGAGAAATAGACCGATGAGAAATTTCGTCTTTTTACCTTCTTCGGCGTTAAGCTTATCATTCACTCAGTCATGTAGCGTTTACTACACTCCTTTGTTTATTCTTGCGCTTGCCTTGCAGAAAGTAAAAATACTCGTTTCTCCTTTTAGGAAATTTAAGTTTAATTAATCATGATTTCAAATAAAGCAAAAAAACAAATCGATGCTTGGGTAGCAAAATATCCAGAGGGACGTCAAAGTTCTGCGGTGATGGAGGCTTTGAAAATTGTTCAGGCGGAAAATAACAATCAATTAACGCACGACAATATTCAAGCGGTTGCTGATTATTTGGATATGCCAGGTATTGCTGCGGCTGAAGTGGCTACGTTTTACGAGAATTACAATCATCAGCCGATGGGTAAACACGTAATTCGTTTTTGCCATAACATCTCTTGCATGTTAAATGGTGCCGATGATCTAATTGCACATCTTGAAACCAAACTAGGCGTTAAAACCGGTGAAGTTAGTAAAGATGGCCTAGTTAGCGTTAAAAAAGTAGAGTGTCTAGGCGCTTGTGTGGGTGCGCCAATGTTTCAAATTGGTGATCAGTACTACGAAAACCTAACGATTGAAAAAATTGATGAAATTGTGGATGGCTTAAAATGAATGAAGTTTGTTTTAAAAATCTAGACAAAGACCAATGTTGGTCATTAGCCACCTACGAGGCTAGCGGTGGTTATAGTGTTTGGCGCAAAATCCTTAAGGGCGAATACACCCCTGAGCAAATTATTGAAGAATTAAAAACTTCAGGCTTAAGAGGTCGTGGTGGCGCAGGTTTCCCAACCGGGCTTAAGTGGAGTTTTATGCCACGCAACGCACAAGGTCAAAAGTACATTGTGTGTAATTCTGACGAGGGTGAGCCAGGCACGTGCAAAGACCGTGATATCCTTAGATACAATCCACATGCAGTAATTGAAGGTATGGCGATAGGTAGCTTTGTCATGAACGCAACGGTTGGCTACAACTATATTCGTGGTGAGTTTATGGAGCCGTTTAATCGTTTTGAAGGCGCTTTGAAAGAGGCTTATGCAGCCGGACTTTTGGGTAAAAATATTGATCAATCAGGGGTTGATTTTGATTTGTATGCACATTTAGGCGCAGGCGCCTATATCTGTGGTGAAGAGACGGCTTTGCTCGAATCAATTGAAGGTAAAAAAGGCCAGCCACGATTTAAACCACCATTCCCAGCTAACGTTGGTTTATTTGGCAAGCCAACCACCATTAACAATACAGAAAGTTTTGCCTCTGTGCCAGATATTATGGCTAATGGCGGACAGTGGTTTGCCGATCTTGGTGTAGAAAATTCAGGTGGTACCAAGCTGTTTTCTGTTTCAGGTCATGTGGCGAATCCGGCAAACTTTGAAGTATCTATGGGTATGCCATTTAAAGAATTATTAGAGCTTGCTGGTGGTATGCGTAATGGCGCCAAATTAAAAGCTGTTATTCCGGGTGGCTCATCGACGCCAGTATTAACAGCAGAAGCAGCCATGGGCATGACCATGGATTATGATGGCATTGATAAAGCTGGCTCTATGTTAGGTGCTGGTTCAGTGATTGTAATGGATGACTCGACTTGTATGGTTGAGGCGTTAACGCGCTTAGCGCATTTTTACTATGATGAGTCTTGTGGCCAATGTACACCGTGTCGCGAAGGCACGGGCTGGCTTTATCGAGTGCTAAAGCGCATTATGGACGGCAAAGGCAAGGCAGACGACATTGATTTATTATTGGGTGTGCAGGAAAAAATTATGGGCAATACGATTTGCGCCCTAGGAGATGCTGCTGCAATGCCTGTTGAAAGTTTCTTAAGAAATTTCCGTGAAGAGTTTGAATACTATATTGAGCACGGCAAAAGCATGGTGAAAGGATAATGGTAGAAATTGAAATTGATGGTCAGCTAGTTAATGCTGAACCGGGTGAAATGCTAATCGCTGTAACAGACAGAGAAGGAATTACAGTGCCAAGGTTTTGCTATCACAAGAAATTATCCATTTCTGCTTCATGTCGCATGTGCTTGGTAGATGTTGAAGGTGCGCCAAAACCTCAGCCGGCGTGCTCAACGCCAATTGCTGATGGTATGAAGATTCATACTCAAAATGAACGAGCCAAAGCCTCTCAAAAAGCGGTAATGGAATTTTTACTCATAAATCACCCGCTAGATTGCCCTATTTGTGATCAGGGTGGCGAGTGTGAATTGCAAGATGTGGCGGTAGAATACGGCTCTGATGTCTCACGTTTTAGCGAAGGCAAGCGCCTTGTTGCACCAAGCGATATTGGCCCATTAATTCAAACTGACATGACACGTTGTATTCACTGTACACGCTGTGTGCGTTTTGGTAGTGAGATTGCCGGCATTATGGAAATGGGCGGCACCGGTCGAGGTGAAGATTTAAAAATTGAGCCATTCTTAGCTGAAGGCATCACTTCTGAGCTTTCTGGCAATATGATTGATGTGTGTCCAGTGGGCGCATTAACTTCTAAGCCATTTAGATACGAGCTTAGATCATGGCAGATGAATGCTGTTGAAAGTATTGCCCGCCACGATCTAACCGGTTCAAATTTATATGCACAAACCTATAAAGGCAAGGTTAAGCGCGTCGTTTCAGGCGACAATGACAACATTAACGAAACCTGGATTTCAGATCGAGACCGTTTTTCATACGAGGGTTTGGCGCATGAAGATCGATTACTTTACCCGCAAATTAAAGTCGAAGGACAGTGGAAAGAAGTAGAGTGGAGTGTTGCACTAGATTATGCGGTTAAAGGTTTAAAAAATAATATTTTAAATAGTCGAAATGCACAAAAATTAGGTGGATTAGCCTCTGCCACGGCAACCACAGAAGAGTTGTATTTGATGCAAAAAATGTTGCGCGAATTAGGTTGTGAAAATTTGGATTACCGTCTTAATGTTAAGAATTTAGATAAAACGATTCACTTGCCTTCTAATATCAAATTGGCCAAGTTAGAACAAGTTGATTACGCGTTAGTAGTCGGGGCAAATTTACGCCTAGAACAGCCAATGATTAATCATAGATTGTGTAAAGCGCAGCTTGCTGGTGCAGTCATGAATGCGTTAAGTGTTAAAGAGTTTGATTTTAATTATCCAGTTGGCAATACTATCGTATCGCCTAATCAGATCGCAAGTACATTGGCTGGTGTATTAAAGCATGTATTAGAGGCTAAAAATCAAGAAATTCCAGAATATTTATCTACGCTAACACCAAGTAGTGAAGCAACAGACCTGGCTAATGCATTACTTAATTCTGAGCAAGCTGTGATTATTTTAGGCGAGCATGTGTTAAACAATACTCAAGCAAATAGCATTGCTAATCTAATCACTGAAATAGCCAAACATTCAAACAGCAAAACACTTAATGTGAGTGCTACAGCAAATGCATTAGGTGCACAGCGTGTTAGCTTTACACCAAACAGCACTGGCATGAATGTGAACGATATGTTGAATGCTGAAATGAGTGCATTTTTATTATTAGATGTGATACCAGAATACGACTTTCATCATGTAGATAGTGCGCTAGCAGCCTTGTCTAAGGAAGACGTATTTGTGGTGTCGCTGAATAGTTTTGGCAATGAGTTGGTGTCACAGTATGCTGATGTTATTTTGCCAATGGCCGCTATGTACGAAACATCAGGTACACATATTAATATTGACCATAAGTTGCAATCATTCTCGGCAGCAGTTAGCGCGCCAGGTGAGGCAAAGCCTGCTTGGAAAATCTTAAAAGTATTGGCAGATTTGCTTGAATTGCCAGGATTTCATTATGAAAGCTCTGCGCAAGTGTTAAGCGAAGTGGCTCATCAGTCGGAAGTGGATCATGAGTACGATAGCAGTATTAACCTTGACGAGGCTACGCCAGCTATTGAAACCATTTGGATGCATTCGCCGTATCAAACAGACGAATTATTAAGACATGCTAGCTCGTTGCAAGCAAGCAAAATTGGCCAAATGAATGCTGCATCGATGAGTCAAGCTACTGCCGATGTCTTATCACTAAAATCAGGCGATAGATATTTAGGTGTGCCAGTTGATATTACTGATACTACGGCCGATCAATGTGTGTTTGTCAGTAGTAATCAAGCAACTAACATGGGAGGGTTATCATGATGGAATTGTGGCAATCGTTTGTGCTTGGTGTTAACGAACTTATGCCTTGGTTTGACGGCAATGTTGCGGCCATTGTTATTATTTTAATTAAAGCAGTTGCTTTGATTATGCCACTGTTGCTAACCGTGGCTTACTTCACCTATGCTGAGCGTAAGGTAATTGGCTATATGCAGCTGCGTATTGGACCAAATCGAGTGGGCCCTAAAGGCTGGTTGCAGCCTATTGCTGATGCATTAAAGCTTATGACCAAGGAAATTATTTTTCCATCAAAAGCTAACATCTATTTATTTTTATTAGCGCCAATTTTAGCCATTGCACCAGCGATTGCTGTGTGGGCTGTTGTGCCATTTGATGAAGGTATTTATGTTACTAACTTGGACGTCAGCTTGTTGTATGTGTTGGCGATTGGCTCGATTGGTGTATACGGCATCATTTTGGCAGGCTGGGCATCTAACTCAAAATATCCTTTATTAGGTGCATTGCGTAGTGCTTCACTACTGGTTTCTTATGAAATTGTTATTGGTTTTGCGTTAGTAACGGTGGTGATGATTGCCGGCAGTGTAAATTTAAATACGATTGTAGCAGATCAGCAGGGCGGTATAGTTAACTGGTACTTTATCCCATTATTTCCAATGATGATTATCTTTTTTATTTCGGCTCTGGTAGAAACAAACCGCGCCCCATTTGATGTGGTTGAAGGAGAATCAGAGATTGTTGGCGGTACTCATGTTGAATATTCTGGCATGACGTTTGCTGTATTTTTCTTAGCTGAGTATGCCAACATGATTCTCATGGCGGTATTAGCGGTGATTATGTTCTTTGGCGGTTGGCACTCTCCTTTTGAAGGACTTGGCGTTCTGGAATCGGTTTTTGCATGGGTGCCAGGCATTGTTTGGCTATTGGCAAAATCAACCTTCTTTATGTTTCTATATTTATGGGTAAGAGCAACATTTCCACGCTTTAGATATGACCAAATTATGCGCCTAAGTTGGAAGGTATTTTTGCCAATGACCATTATTTGGATTTTTGTGGTTGCATTAATGACACAGTTGCACATTGGCCCCTGGTTTGCTTAATAAGGATTAAATAGATGATTGACGGCATAAAAAAATTAGCAAAAAACCTAACTTTAAGCGAGTTGCGCTCGGGTATGAAAATTACCGCTAAAGAGTTTGTTAACACTAAAATTACCGTTCAGTATCCAGAGGAAAAAACGCCTATTTCACCAAGGTTTAGAGGTCTGCACGCATTGCGTCGCTATCCAAATGGTGAGGAGCGCTGTATTGCGTGTAAGCTTTGTGAGGCAGTATGTCCAGCTAATGCGATTACCATTGAATCAGAAATGCGTGATGATGGTACACGCCGTACAACTCAATACGATATTGATTTATTTAAATGTATTTTTTGCGGATTTTGTGAAGAAGCCTGCCCGGTTGACGCCATTGTTGAGACGCAAATTTTTGATTATGCATTTGAATCAAGAGATGGCAGTATTATGACCAAAGAGCGTTTGTTAAAAGTAGGTGATGATAATGAGCAAGTTATTAGCAAAACTAAAGCCCAAGATGCAAAATATCGATAAGGATAAGATCAATGAGTTCTGAACAAATTATTTTTTATATTTTATCATTCTGGTTTATTGCCTCATCCTTGGCAATGATTTTTGCCCGTAACGCGGCAAAGGCAGTGCTATTTTTAGTGCTAGGTTTCTTTTCAGCAGCCAGTCTTTGGATCTTGCTAGAGGCTGAATTTTTAGCCATTACATTAATCTTGGTCTATGTTGGTGCTGTTATGGTGCTGTTTTTGTTTGTGATTAAAATGCTCAACATTGACAAATCAACCTTGCGAGCAAAATTTGCCGGCTATTTACCATTAGGCTTGATCGTGGCACTTATTATTATTGCTGAGATGACACTGGTACTAGGAGGTGCTCAATTTGGCTTAGAGGTAATGCCTTCACCAGCCAAACATGGTGCTGATTATAGTAATATTACTGTGCTAGCTATGCAGCTCTACACAACCTATGTATACCCATTTGAATTGGCAGCAGTATTATTATTAATTGCTATCATTGCAGCCATTACTTTGGTGCATAAAAACGAGATTAATCGCAAGAAACAATCAATTTCAGAACAGGTTAATGTTAAGGCTAAAGATCGGGTTAGAGTTGTGTCTATTGCCTCACCATCAAAGGAGAATAAGTAATGGTTAGTTTGAGTGATTACTTAATTTTAAGCAGTATTATTTTCTGCATTGGCTTGGTGGGTATTTTTATTAATCGTACTAATATTATTACTTTGCTGATGTGTGTAGAGTTGATTTTAGCGGCGGTAAATACTAACTTTATTGCGTTTTCGCACTTTTTGGGTAACGAGGCAGGACAGATTTTTGTTTTCTTTATTTTAACGGTAGCAGCGGCGGAAGTTGCCATTGGGTTGGCGATTTTAACGTTGTTATTTAGAGTGCGTGGCTCTATTAATGTTGACGTCACCAACAGTCTAAAGGGGTAATGATGGAACAGATTTATTTAATCATCGCTTTGGCGCCGTTAGTTGGTGCAATATTTGCAGGATTTTTTGGCTCACTTTTGGGTCGAATGGCAACCAATGTTGTAACTATATTGGGCGTTTTAATTTCAACAGTACTATCATTGTATGTGTTTAACCATCATGTGCTTGAAGGTGCTGAAGTATTCAACCAGAATATTTATACTTGGATGCAAATTGGCGATCTCAACGTAAGTGTTGGCTTTTTGATTGACAATTTAACAGCGGTAATGCTGGTCGTGGTTTCATTTGTCTCACTCATGGTACATATATACACCATTGGCTATATGCATGATGATGCAGGGTACACTAAATTCTTCAGCTATATTTCATTGTTCACTTTCTCGATGTTTATGTTGGTGATGTCAAATAATTTCATGCAGTTGTTCTTTGGTTGGGAAGCGGTAGGCTTAGTTTCTTATTTGTTAATTGGTTTTTGGCACCACAAAGAAAGTGCGGTTGAGGCAAATCTAAAGGCTTTCTTGGTTAACCGTGTTGGTGACTTTAGTTTCTTATTGGGTATTGCTTTAGTATTGATGTATTTTGGTACATTAGATTATGCAGAGGTGTTTGCAGGTCTTGGTGGTGTTGCTGGCTTAACAATGTTAGATGGCGCATCGGTGATTACCGTTATTTGTATTTTGCTATTTATTGGCGCTATGGGTAAATCAGCTCAAGTGCCCTTGCACGTTTGGTTGCCAGGCTCTATGGAAGGTCCAACACCAATTTCTGCATTGATTCACGCTGCAACTATGGTAACAGCTGGCATCTTTATGGTGTCACGCATGTCGCCTATGTTTGAGTTGAGTGAAACAGCACTTATTGTGGTGATGATTGTAGGTGCAATTACAGCACTATTTATGGGCTTGCTAGGTATTGTACAAAACGACATTAAAAAAGTGGTGGCTTATTCGACGTTGTCACAATTAGGCTATATGACAGTTGCTTTAGGTGTTAGCGCTTATTCGGTTGCTATTTTCCACTTGATGACGCATGCTTTCTTTAAGGCGTTATTATTCTTGGCGGCTGGCTCGGTAATCGTTGCGCTACATCATAAGCAAGACATAAGAGAGATGGGTGGTTTGCGTAAAAAAATGCCGATTACTTATTGGACGTCACTCATTGGTACACTGGCACTCATTGGTTTTCCGGGATTTGCGGGTTTTTACTCAAAAGACATGATTATTGAAGCGGTGCATTTCTCAAGCCTGCCGTATGCAGATTGGGTTTATTATGCAGTAGTGGCTGGTGTGTTTATTACTGCTTTCTACTCGCTAAGAATGTTTTTCTTGGTCTTTCATGGCGAGTCAAGAATGGATGAACATACAGCGTCACATGTTAAAGAGTCACCCGTCAGCATTACCTTGCCACTGATCGCACTGGCCATTCCTTCACTCGCTATTGGCTATTTGACTATTGACCCAATGTTGTTTAATGGTTGGCTTGATAACGCCATTACAGTTAGCGCTCAACATACTTCTATGGCAAGTCTGAAGGCAAGTTTTCATGGTGCTAGCGGCATGATTCCACATGCGCTGCAAACACTTCCATTCTGGATGATGGTCGGTGGTGTTGTCAGTGCATGGGTGTTGACTTTATATAGAGCACAGTGGGCTACCTGGATTCAAACTAAATTTCACCGCAGCAATTATGTTCTAGAATCGCTTTACGGTTTTGATCGTTTCAATGACATTGTGTTTGTACAGGGTGTCAAGAAACTGGGTAATTTCTTATGGAAGGTGTCAGATTCTGGGTTGATTGACAAGATGATTGTTAATGGTAGCGCTAGGTTTGTCGGTTTCATTGGCGCCATGGTTAGGCCAATTCAAACAGGCTATGTTTATCATTACGCCTTTTTCATGATTGTTAGTTTATTAATTATTTTAACTTGGGTATTGTTTGCAGGTGAACACCCATTACTTGAGCTATAACGATGGATAATTCATTATTAAGTGTACTAATTTGGCTGCCAATTTTTGCCGGCGCATTTGTTATATTACTGGGTAACGAACGCGCTAATACCGCTAGATGGGTTAGTGTTATCGTCTCTGTATTGGTGTTTATTATGTCGCTTAGCCTGTATACAGAGTTTGATTCAACAACACACTTGATGCAATTCGAAGAAAAATCTTCGTGGATTTCACAATTTAACATTTATTACCATTTGGGTGTTGATGGTATTTCTATGCCGCTCATTATCCTGACGACCTTCTCAACTATTTTGGTTGTGGTTGCAGGTTGGGAGGTAATCCAAACACGTCCTGCGCACTATATGGCCGCTTTCTTGATGATGGAAGGGCTGATTATTGGCGTATTTGCAGCGCTTGATGCAATTTTATTCTACGCATTCTGGGAAGCATCGCTGATTCCAATGTTGTTGATCATTGGCGTTTGGGGTGGCGATAATCGTGTTTATGCGGCAATTAAATTCTTTTTATACACATTCCTTGGTTCTGTCTTTATGCTGGTATCGCTCATCTACATGTATAACAAAGGCGGGTCTTTTTCCATCTTAGATATGCATAACCTAAGTTTAACAACGGTTGAGCAGGCTTGGATTTTCTGGGCATTCTTTATGGCTTTTGCGGTGAAAGTGCCAATGTTCCCAGTGCATACATGGCTACCCGATGCACACGTTCAAGCGCCAACAGGTGGCTCGGTCATTCTAGCGGCAATTATGCTTAAGATGGGTGGCTATGGTTTCTTCCGTTTTTCGTTGCCAATCACACCGGATGCTTCGTTAGAGTTTTCAGAAGTGGTAATTATTCTATCGTTGATTGCTATTGTTTATATTGGCTTTGTGGCCTTGGTTCAACGTGATATGAAAAAACTCATTGCTTACTCTTCAATTTCCCATATGGGTTTTGTAACGTTAGGTGTATTTGCTTTATTTTTAGCCTATCAGCCGGGTGCTGCCGAAGGTGCATTGTTGGGCCTTGAGGGTGCGATGGTGCAAATGATCTCACACGGTTTTATTTCTGCCGCGATGTTCTTAGTGGTCGGTGTGTTGTACGACCGACTGCACTCAAGAGAGATTTCAACCTATGGCGGTGTGATTAACTCCATGCCAAGATTCACGGGTTTTGCAGTGTTATTTGCCATGGCAAATGCAGGCTTACCTGGTACTTCAGGCTTTGTCGGTGAATTTATGGTTATCTTGGGCGCGGTGCAAGCTAATATTTGGTATGCTGTGTTAGCAGCGACCACCTTGATTGTTGGTGCGGCTTATACACTGTGGATGGTTAAACGTGTCTTTTGGGGTGCAATCACCAATCCAGAAGTAGAGACTTTGTCAGACTTAAATGCCCGAGAATTTGGCATTATGGCCGTATTGGCTATCGCTGTAATTGCCATGGGTTTGTATCCACAGCCGGTAATTGATGTCATGCATGTCTCAATTGAGCATTTATTAAACCAAGCGCTAACCTCTAAACTTTAAGCATTATGAGTAATTCATTTACATTTGACATTTCAACCTTATCGGCAGCCATGCCAGAAATCTTTTTATTAAGTGCAATTGTTGTTGTGCTGTTATTAGATTTGTTCCTAACCAAGCAGTTCAAACAGGCGACTTATTATTTAACGCAATTAAGTTTGTTGGTTACGGGTTTATTGGCTTTTAATTTAATTGATGAGCCGCAAGCTATTATCTTTGGCGGTTCATTCATTATGGACAACATGGCATCGGTATTTAAAGTCTTTATGGCGGGTGCCACCATGGTGGCTTTGGTCTATACGCGTCACTATTTAATACAGCATTCCTTATTCAGGGGTGAGTACTTTACTTTGGTGTTGTTGTCAGTGCTAGGCATGATGGTTATGGTGTCAGGCTATAGCTTATTGACTTTATATCTTGGTTTGGAAATTTTATCGTTGTCACTTTATACACTGATTGCCATTGCGCGTGAGCGTGCAGGTGCTGTAGAAGCGGCGCTTAAATATTTTGTATTAGGTGCTATTGCATCAGGTTTGTTGCTATATGGTATGAGTATGATTTATGGTATTAGTGGCAGTCTAAATATTAATGAAATCGCCAACTTTGCCTCAAGCTCAACGCTAGACTCAAGAGAAGCTTTAATAACGAATTTTGGCCTAGTATTCTTGGTAATTGGTATTGCCTTTAAGCTAGGTGCAGTGCCATTTCACAACTGGGTGCCAGATGTGTACCAAGGATCTCCAACCTCAGTAACCATGTTTTTGTCTACCGTGCCAAAAATTGCCGCGGTAGCTATGTTGGTGCGCATATTGGTTGATGGCTTGGGCGCTATGCAGCCGTACTGGTCAGACCTATTTATGGTGTTAGCAATATTATCAATTGCCTTAGGCTCGGTAGTGGCACTTATGCAAACCAATATTAAACGCATGTTGGCGTATTCCACCATTTCGCACATCGGTTTTATTATGCTGGGTTTTGTCACTGGTGTAATTACTGGCTATGGCGCTGCGGTATTTTATGTATTGGTATATGTGCTAATGAGTTTGGCAGCCTTTGGTATGATTATTCTACTTAACAAACAAGGCTTTGAAGCTGATCAAATTTCTGATTTTAAAGGCTTGAGTAAACACTCACCTTGGTTCGCCTTGATGATGTTAGTTATTATGCTGTCGATGGCTGGCGTGCCACCATTTATTGGCTTCTACTCTAAATTATTCATACTGCAACAAGTAGTCTCAGCCGGCTTTGTGACTATTGCTGTAATCGCGGTAATTTTTGCAGTGATTAGTGCTTACTACTATTTGCAGGTGATTAAATCAATGTACTTTGAAGATGCAGATAAGGAAGTTGCTGTAACTGCGCCAATGGATATGCAGCTAGTGCTATCTATCAATGCAGTGTTGATCTTGGTGGTTGGCTTGTTCCCAGATTTTTGGATGAAGTTGTCAATCTCATTGTTCTAAATTAGTTGTTATCTATATCAATTTTTCCAATATTTGATATTTTTTTCCAAGCGTGTCCATAAATCACTTCATAGGTAGCAGGTAGCTTGCCATCTTGTCGGTAAGATTCGTACATCTTAATCATGAGTTGAAACTTGTCTTTGCCCATAAGAGATTTTGAGCGAGTGCTAACCGTTTGTGCGCCAATGGCTTTTAAGTCTCTTAATAAATCGGTAACGGTTTGATAGGTTAGGGTGAGGGTTTCCATTTCCATCACTGGTGATTGAAAACCGGCACCGAGCAGTTGATCGCCAATATCGTGCATATCAGCAAAGGTGTTAACGTGAGTTTCATTGTCCACCGCTGACCAGCTTTTTTTAAGCTCTTTGAGAGTGTCAGGGCCAAAGGTGGAAAATAAGATTAATCCGTCATTTTTGAGCACTCTATGGATTTCTGAGAACAATTGCTTAAGGTCAGGGCACCACTGCATCATTAAGCTTGAAATAACAATATCAACACTATTGTCAGCCAAGGGTAAGTGGTTAGCGTTGGCGCAAATCTTGTTAGCTGATTGATTATTCTTGAGTGAATTTTGCGCAAAATCTAAAGCAATCGTTTTGGCATTTGGGAAGCGCTTGTTTAAATTACTGCTTAACAGGCCAGTGCCAGCGCCAAGATCTAAAATAACGTTAGAGTTGGTAGTGATTACATTGAGTTTTTCATCAAGCCTAGAGGCGATTTCCTTTTGCAAAAAGGCGTGATCGTCGTAGTTGTTTGATGCTTTATTGAAGGCAGATCTTACTGTAGACATTGGTTTACTTGGATGGCCACGTTATTTAGTAGTTGAAAATATTGCCTATTGCCTGAGTTAAATTCAGAGCCTATAGGATCAATCTGTACTGTGTTAATCTTAAGCCCTTCAGTTAGTGTATTGATGCGTTTAGGGGCAACACCTGTAGATGCTAAAAGACATTTAGCCTTATTGGCCTGCATGGATTTTTTGGCTTTAATGATTTTATATATACTTAAACGCTCTTCGTGTTTTGAAGTGATGAGTGTTGATTGTTTTAATTCATTCTCTTTGATAAAGTGTCCGAACGCATTTGAATAGCTAGCAATAGACTGGTTGGAATGTTTCAAAATTTGCTGAATGTTTTGTTTTAATAGGGTTAATTTTCGATCAAGCTTTAAATAGTTTTGCTGATAGATAGCTGAGTTTTTGGTATCTAAGTTAGACAAACGATTGGTTAATTTTTTAGCAAAGTTTTGCATATGATTAATACTTAGCCATAGGTGATAGTTTGGACTATTCTGAGAATGCTCATCATGCTCATCATGCTCATCATGCTCATCATGCTCATCATGCTCATCATGCTCATCATGCTCATCATGCTCATCATGCTCATCATAAGAAGCAATATAGATTTTTTTATCTGACTCTATATTGCTCAGCGTTTTGTTTAATCCTTCTTCCATGCGTGGATGAATGGCAATAACTAAATCTGCATTTTCAACCAAAGAGAGTTGCGAAGGTTTTAGGTGAAAATGGTGAGCAGATTGATTATCTTTAAGTAATAGCTGTGGCTTGGTAATACCGTGAGTAATGTTGCTAACTATAGAGTGGACTGGTGCAATACTAACAACAAGGCTGGGTGCTGACATTGCATTGTTAGATAGCAACAGTAGTGTGATTGATAAAAGGCGAATCATCGGCATAATTATACGTATTTATTTTTGACAGATAAAGATAGCGCGCTTGGGCGCTGGCAGACCTTCAATGGTTAAATCATCATTATTCGGATCTAGAAAATCTTGAATCGATTGAGTATTGTCACCAATCCAGTGTGTGGCACGCTGCTCTTTTGGCGTGGTTTTGGTGACATTAATCAGTTTAATATTGTTAAATCCCGCTTGCTCTAGCCAAGTACGCAAGGTGTCAGTAGAAGGCAGACACCAAACATTACGCATGCGAGCATAACGATCTTCTGGAATGATTTGGTCGCCATATGTTTGATCAATAATGAGCGTTTCCAGTACAAGTTCTCCACCATTCTGCATCACATCTTTAAGCTGTTGAAGATGTAGCATGTGATCTTTTTGATGATATAAAACCCCCATGGAGAAAACCGTATCAAAAATGGATTCTACAGGCATCTGTTCAAGTTTTAACGGCAGCACATAAGCTTTTGGTGGGTTGCTTATTAGCGTTCGAATGGCCTGAAATTGATAATTGAACAACAAAAATGGCTCAATACCCAATGCCAAGTCGGCACCTTGTAAGGCCATTAAATAGGTGAAATAACCATTGCCAGATCCAACATCAAGTACCGCTTTTCCAGCTAAAGGTTGAATGTGATCTTTAAGTCGATCCCATTTCATGTCGCCACGCCATTCACTCTCTAAATTCAGTTGTCCAATTTGATAAGGACCCTTTCGCCACGGCATTAGTTGTTTTAGGAGTTGGGCTAGTTTGTCGGGGTCGATGTCGGAATCGATAGCGACAAAAGGGTGTTTGAAACTAACTGGACCAGGTTGATTGGCTTCAAGATCGATAATGGCATTTTCCCATTTGGGAACGTTGCCATTATTAACGCCAAAAGCTTGAATGGATAATTTGATTAATTGTGTGCAAATGGGAGATAAAGAGCTCGATTTGCAGTGTTTTTCAAAATCTTTAAGCATACAAAACCAGAGTGATATAAAATAGCTTTAAAAGAGGAATTTTAAATTATTTGGAGATCAAAGACATGATGAATAAAACATTAACTTTTGCAGCGGCAATTACATTAACAACTGGCCTTATTGCTGGCGGCGATGATCGTGATATGGGTCCAGTTGAAGCACTAGATTCAATGCAGCCTGTGGCTGAAAAAACAGTGATTACCGAGCAGGCGCCAGATACCATGACATTGAGCGACACGTCTAAAGTGATTGGTCAAACACCTTCTGGTTTTGCAGTAACTGAATCAGCACACCAAGCGTGTCAAGCAACTTTAGGCTTGTCGGATGACAACATTGCAAGATTTAAAGATGCGTTAGCAGGCGGTTTCTTGTTTAACACAGGGCCGATCGATGCTATGGGCACTTTATTTTCACCTGAGCGTTGGGCGGATTACTTTTCTTGTGTAAAAGGCCAGTAGGCTTAATTGTTTAGCTAAAAAAAGGCCTGCAATTGAAAGAGTGCAGGCCTTTTTTAACGTCCAAAGAAATGGTTAAATTTCCAGTAGAGAGTTTTCTTTTTCAGTTAATTTTGCTTCCACTTCTTTAACGCTAGCATCGGTGATTTTCTGAATATTTTCTTCAGCTTTTCTAGCCTCATCTTCTGAGATTTCTTTGTCTTTTAATAGATCTTTAAAATCACTGTTGGCATCACGACGAATATTGCGAATGGCAATTTTGGCGTTTTCTGCTTCATCTCTGACCACTTTAACCAAATCACGTCTGCGTTCTTCAGTCAGTGGTGGCAGTGGGATGCGAATGACTTGGCCCATAGCTTGAGGGTTTAAGCCTAAATCTGATGTCATGATGGCTTTTTCTACTGCTGCTGACATGTCTTTTTCCCAAACTGATACTTTAAGTGTACGAGAATCTTCAGCGGCAATATTACCCACTTGAGATAATGGCACCATAGAGCCGTAGTATTCAACTTGAACCTGCTCTAGTAATGAAGGGTGTGCACGACCAGCGCGAATTTTTCCAAAATTAGTTTCAAGAGAGTCAACACTCTTGCCCATGCGCTCCTTAGCGTCTTGTTGAATTTCAGCTAACATAATTAATTCCTTACAATGGTTCCTAGGGCGTTACCCTTTAAAATATTAGATAATGTGTTGGTATCTTCTAACATGCTAAAAACACAAATTTCAATGTTGTGCTCACGGCACATGGCAAATGCCGACGTGTCCATAATTTGAAGATTGTTGGCAATAGCTTCGTCAAAAGTTACTGTGTCGTAACGCGTGGCATTTGGATCTTTCATAGGATCGGCTGTATAAACACCATCAACTTTAGTGGCTTTAAAGACCGCTTCTGCGCCAATTTCAATTGCTCTTAAGGTTGCGCCAGTATCCGTGGTAAAGCATGGTGCGCCCGTACCTGCTGAGAAAATAACCACTTTGTCTTCGCTCAGTGCTTGTTTGGCCTTGTTGTGATCCATTGGTTCGCAAACACCGCCACCAATTGGAAAGCCGGACATCACCAATACATCAACATCATGTTTGCTACAGGTGTCCGAAATGGCCAATGCATTCATGACTGTGGCCAGCATACCCATATGATCGCCAGTGACGCGATTCATTCCGGCTTCTGCAAGTGCTGCGCCACGGAAAATATTACCCCCGCCAACAACAATGCCCACTTCAGTGCCTTGCTCTTGCACAGACTTAATAATACTAACCACTTTATCTAATGTGGCAGGATCAACGGTATTTTCTGAGCTAGCTAGCGCTTCGCCACTTAATTTTAATAAAATGCGTTTATATTTGCTCATGTGTTGAGAATTGCTAAAGGTTAAATAATACAGAGTGATTTTACCTATCTTGTTCGTTATAATGAACCCTTTGTCCGACATAATTTCTGCATCTCATGGATCAAATTAGCATACAAGGCGCTCGCGTTCACAATCTTAAAAATATTGATATTAATATTCCTAGAAATAAGCTGGTAGTGATTACCGGTTTGTCAGGTTCGGGCAAGTCATCTTTAGCATTTGACACAATTTATGCGGAAGGTCAAAGGCGCTATGTTGAGTCATTGTCAGCCTATGCAAGGCAATTTTTATCGTTAATGGAAAAGCCTGATGTTGATCATATCGAGGGTTTATCTCCGGCAATTTCTATTGAACAAAAAGCCACCTCGCATAATCCACGCTCTACTGTGGGCACCATCACTGAGATTTATGATTATTTGCGATTGTTGTTTGCTCGAGCAGGCGTACCAAAATGCCCCGAGCATGAAATTGACCTAGACTCTCAAACGGTGTCACAAATGGTGGATAGCATTATCGCTTTGCCTGAAGGTGAAAAAATTATGCTGTTGGCGCCAATTGTGCAAAACCGAAAGGGTAGCCATAAAAAATTATTGGAAGAGTTATCTCATCAAGGGTTTTTGCGTGCACGGGTTGATGGCGAAGTGCTTTACATGGATGAGATGGATGAGCTTAATGGCAAGACCCACCACACCATTGAAATTGTGGTTGACCGACTTAAAATTCGTGAAGATATCAATTCTCGCCTATCAGAATCTTTGGAAACGGCACTTAATTTAAGTAGTGGCCTGGTTCGAGTTGCGCCTATGAGTGAAGATCCCAGCTGGGATGAGTTAGTTTTTTCGGCTAAGTTTTCTTGTGTGCAGTGTGGTTATTCATTGACTGAACTTGAACCTAGATTGTTTTCTTTTAATAATCCTGTTGGCGCTTGTCCAACTTGTGATGGATTAGGTGTTAAGGACATGTTTGATGCGCAAAAGGTAGTGGCTAATCCGGGTTTAAGTTTGGCTGATGGTGCCATTCATGGCTGGGGGCGTTCAAATGCTTATTTTTATCAAGTATTGATGCTGGTTGGGCAGCACTATGGATTTGATATTGAAACCACCTATGAAGATTTAAGTGACGAGCATAAAAAAATTGTGCTGTATGGTAGTGGTGAAGATGAAATTGATTTTTCTAAAATAAAAGGCAGGCAAGGCTGGTCAAATAAGCCTAAGCCTTTTGAGGGGGTAATACCTCGTATGATGCGTCGCTATGAAGAGAGTGAGATTCGCTCAGTTCGAGAAGAGTTGTCACGTTATGTGGTGAGTATGAATTGCGTTGAATGTGAAGGTGATCGACTGAATGAATCGGCCAGAAACGTCTTTATTGGCGGGCAAAATTTATCACACATTACCAAATTATCTATTGCTAGTATTTATGAGTTTTTAAAAGACCTAACCCTTGAGGGTTCACGCGCTCAGATTGCAGACAAGATCCTTAAAGAAATTATTCAGCGTTTAGAGTTTTTAATCAATGTTGGTTTGGAATATTTAAGCCTCGATCGTCGAGCCAATTCACTCTCAGGTGGTGAAGCTCAGCGCATCCGACTAGCCAGCCAAATTGGCGCAGGGTTGATGGGTGTTTTGTATGTTTTGGATGAGCCGTCTATTGGTCTTCATCAACGTGACAACCAAAAGCTATTAAACACGCTCACTTACTTAAGAGATATTGGCAATACAGTGATTGTGGTGGAGCATGATGAAGATGCGATCAAACAAGCTGACTATGTAATCGATATCGGCCCAGGTGCAGGCATGCATGGTGGCGAGGTAATTGCATCAGGTACACCAGAAGAGGTGGCTAATAATCCAAAATCGCTCACGGGTGATTACATAAGTGGCAGACAAAGCATTGAAGTACCTGCACAGCGAAAAACTTCAGATCGTTGGATTGAGATTAAAGGCGCTAAAGGTAACAATCTAAATAATGTTGATTTATCCATTCCTGTTGGTGTGTTAACGTGTGTCACTGGCGTATCAGGATCGGGAAAATCAACTTTAATCAACGAAACCTTGTATGCACTAGCAGCGCGAGATTTGAACCGCGCACAAACAACACCAGCTGAATTTGATTCAATTAAAGGATTGGACCAGGTTGATAAGATTGTTAATATTGATCAAAGCCCAATTGGCCGAACACCACGCTCTAATCCAGCAACTTATACAGGCATCTTCTCGTTAGTTCGAGATTTGTTTTCACAAACATTAGAAGCGAGAAGTCGAGGTTATAAGGCAGGGCGTTTTAGTTTTAATGTTAAAGGGGGGCGGTGTGAGGCTTGTAAAGGTGACGGGCTAATTAAAGTGGAAATGCACTTTTTACCTGATATTTATGTACCATGTGATGTTTGTCATGGCGATCGTTACAATCGTGAAACTCTAGAAATAACCTACAAAGGTAAAAATATTTCAGAAGTATTGGGTATGACGGTTGAAACGGCCGTAGAATTTTTTCAGCCTATTCCAAAGATCAATCAAAAATTACAAACATTAATGGATGTGGGGCTGACTTATATTACCCTAGGTCAAAATGCAACAACCCTATCAGGTGGTGAAGCGCAACGCATTAAACTGGCTAAGGAATTATCTAAGTTAGATACTGGTCAAACACTTTATATTTTAGATGAGCCAACAACTGGCTTGCATTTTCATGATATTAAGCAATTGCTAGGCGTAATTAATCGCTTGCGCGAGCGGGAAAATACGATTGTTATTATTGAGCATAATCTAGATGTGATTAAAACCGCTGACTGGATTGTTGACTTGGGTCCAGAAGGTGGCGATAAAGGTGGTTATATTATTGCTACTGGCACGCCAGAGGTAGTGAGTGAAGTCAAAGGCTCTTACACAGGTGAGTATTTAAAGAGTTACCTGTAAACCTTTAATATCTGGCATTTTAAGATTGGTTATTTCATACAGGTAATTTCGTCCACTCTTAATTTGTTTGATTAAAACGGGTAGATATTGATACTCCTTTAAGAAATAGGCTTGAATGTTGTCACCCTGATGGTTAATTCGAGCCATTTTTGTTGCCACATAATTCTCACCTTGAATATTAACTGTTTGATTGTTAAATCTTTGAAATTCTTGTGTTTTAACTGAGCTTCCGTCAGCAATTTGATAGCTAAAAATAGTTTGTTCAGGGTGTTTTTTTAAATCAAAAGCAATGGCTAGAAATATACTGAGTGGATCAGTAATATTGCCTTTGTTAGCTTTCCAGGTGTTAATCTTTGGTTGTGTTTTAGTGAGTTGAGATGAAACAATTTTAGATTGAGAGTTGATATCAATGACGTAGCTTTTGCTGATTTTCTTGTCTTCTTGCTCCATGATTTGATAAGCAACACTACTAACCCCCTGATCATTTATGTTAAAGGTTGAACTAGCAGCGATAGAGTAATCTTTAATCATGGCAGCCAATCCTGAAGTATTGGCGTTTGCTGTATAGAAGTAGCCGTCTTCTAGTTGGTGTAGCGTTCTAACTTCTTCAGCGATTTTAAGTCCATTAATGGAGAGTTGATAGTTGGCAACATGTGGTGTAAACGCCGAAACAGAAGTATGAATGAATGAAAGGAATGCTAAGATGGCAATAAATCTCATAAAGCCTGACCATCTAAAAATGCCTGACTATCCTTAAGCGTTAGCCTACCTTGAGTAAACCAATGAACCACTTCTGGAAAGAGTTTATGTTCTTCTACTAAAACTCGTTTTGCCAATGAATCTGCACTATCGTCAGCTAATACATTAACACGAGATTGAGCAATAATGGGACCACCATCTAGTTCATCTGTTACAAAATGCACACTCACGCCATGTTCAGATTCACCTGCATCAAGTGCGCGTTGATGAGTATTTAGCCCTTGAAATTTGGGCAATAAAGAAGGGTGAATGTTAAACATTTTCCCGGTATATTTCTGCGTAAATTCCGGCGTTAAAATACGCATAAAGCCAGCGAGAATAATAATTTCTGGCTGATATTGGTCAATGGTTTGGCTTAATATTTGGTCAAATTCTTCTCGTGAAGAGAATTGTTGATGATTAATTGTATGGATAGGAATATTAGCTTGTTGAGCGCGTTCAAGCCCGTAGGCGCTTTCTTTGTTGCTAATAACCGCTTCAATCTCAAGACCAATATGATTAGCATTGTCAATTAATGACTGGAGGTTTGAGCCACTACCAGAAATTAAGACAACACCCTTCATTTAAATAATAACCTGCTCGCCATCATTGTTAACAATTTCACCGATTAACCAGGCGTTTTCGCCTTGATCGCTCATGTGTTTAATGGCCGCTTCACTTTGCTCTGCAGGCACCACCAGCACCAAGCCAACGCCGCAGTTAAACACTCGATACATTTCCATAATATCAATATTTCCGTTGTCTTGTAAGAACTGGAAAATTTCAGGCAATTGCCAAGAAGTATTGTCTAGTTTTGCCGCTAAATTATCTGGCAGTACTCTTGGAATGTTCTCTAATAAGCCGCCGCCAGTAATGTGAGAAATAGCATGTACTGAAAAGTGTTCAATCAACGATAAAACAGATTTAACATAAATCTTGGTTGGCTCAATTAGAGCTTGTAGTTGGTCGTCTGTAGGCTTAGACTGTTCTAACACCTTGCGAATTAAAGAATAGCCATTTGAATGGGGACCTGAAGAACCCAGTGCAATAATATGATCACCATTGGCAACTTTAGTGCCGTCAATCACTTTGTCTTTATCGGCAATGCCAACACAAAAGCCAGCTAAATCGTATTCTTCACCCTGATACATACCCGGCATCTCGGCAGTTTCTCCACCAATTAATGCACAACCTGAAATCTTACAGCCTTCGCCAATGCCGTGGATAACGGACGTGGCTAATTCTGTATTGAGCTTGCCTGTTGCATAGTAATCTAAGAAAAATAAGGGCTCCGCACCTTGTACAATAAGGTCGTTGACGCACATAGCCACCAGGTCAATACCAATGGTGTCATGCTTGTTTAGCATTTCAGCCACTTTAAGTTTGGTGCCTACGCCATCTGTGCCAGAAATAAGAACCGGGTTTTTATATTTCTTAAGATCCAGTTCAAACATGGCGCCAAAACCACCTAAGCCAGCCAACACACCTTCACGCATGGTTGATTTAGCAATCGGTTTGATTTGTTCGATTAAGTCATTACCTTTGGTAATGTCTACGCCAGAGTCTTGGTAAGTCAATGATGACATAAGGTTTTTTCCGTATAATTAATTTTTTTAAACTTGATTTAACCTGCTAAAAAATGAATTTTTCTAGTGTGCCAAATGCGCTTTCAATTTTACGCATTATTTTAACAGTACCTGTTGTAATGACATTATTAAATCATCAATATTTTTTGGCCATGGTGCTGTTTTTTATTGCTGGTATTACGGATGCATTAGACGGCTGGATTGCCAAGCGCTATTCATTTCAATCACGATTAGGCTCTATTCTTGATCCGGCTGCTGATAAGCTATTATTGGTGAGTAGCTTTATCACCTTGTATGTGATTGGATTGCTACCTGGATGGCTATTGATTTTGGTATTCTTGCGTGATGTGATGATTGTATCCGGCACAGTTGGGTGTTTTATTGGTGCCGGTACACCCAAGGAAGAGTTGCTCTCCCCTTCAAAGCTATCAAAGTTTAATACCGCCTTGCAAATTGCCCTGGTGTTATTTTTGGTCATTGTGCAACTTTATCCAATTCAAGAGCAATGGGTGACAATATTTTTTATTATTGTAGCTACTTCCACTGTGTTAAGTGGCGCTGATTATGTGTGGATTTGGATTGAAAAAGTAATTTCACAAGAAAAACAGTAAATATCGATTATGCAACAACTTGGATTGCCAATCTCACTTGATTCAAAAATGCGCTTAAATAATTTCTTAGGCGATGAAAATCAACAATTGCTAGCGCTCATTGATGACTTATTTAACAAAGAGTCATCTACTGTATTATTTGTTTCAGGTGATCGCTCAAGTGGTAAAACACACCTGCTTCAAGGATGTGTGTTTGATGCTTTGGCGCGTAATTTGTCTGCTGTTTATTTGGACATTGAACAAGCACTGCCCGCAGAATTTATCAATACACTATCTGAGTATGAGTGGGTTTGTGTTGACAACATTGATCAATTAAACACTACTCAACAGCAAGAGTTATTCGATCTTTATAATCAAATTAAACACACCAAAACCAAGCTGGTGGTTTCAGCGTCAAAACCGCCTGGCGAGTTAAATTTATTAAAAGATTTAAAGACACGTTTATCATTGTCAGTCTCTTACTTATTGGGTCAGCTAACAGACTTGGAAAAAATGGCTTCCATTAAGCTAAAAATGCAAGATAAGAATCTAGATATTGATGACAAAGTTTATGCTTATTTGTTTAACTATGTGTCGAGAGATTTGAATGTTGTTTTGACTACAATCGATCAATTGGATCAAGCATCCTTGCAACAAAAAAACGCCATCTCTATTCCGTTCGTTAAAAAAACACTCAATATTTAAGGTTTTTGCCTAAATTTAAATTTGGCGATTCTAGGCATAAGTTGTGAAAATGGGATGTCGTTGAGCTGGGGGTAAGCGCGGTTAATTTGATTGACCAGCTCAGTAATATTATCAATTGTATTGCCGTTATCAATACCTAGTAACTCTTGCAAGGCGAGCAATCCACCCATTTTAATCTTGGACTGTTGGCCTACTGATAGGTTGTTAACATTGTGTGTTTTTAAGACAAAATCACTATTATCTCGCAAGTGGTGATAAATCGACTGACACTGTTCAGAAGCATTACCATTAAGACATGAGCCAAACTCTTTTTCAGCCACACAGTCTTTAGCACTAAATTGACAGGCGCACCTGCCACTAAGAATCAAATGAGAAAAAGGACAGGTATGGTGCTCTTGAGCCATAACAATAGGCGTTTTGTGTATTTGAGTAATGTTAGGACATTATAATAGTGGTTTTTATTGAGAACACTTAAATAGCCAATGGATTACCTACCTATTTTTATTAATATTCAGCAAAAGCCTTGTTTAGTTGTGGGTGGTGGCGACATTGCCTTTCGAAAAATCACCCTATTGTTAAAGGCAAATGCACAGGTCCATTGTGTTGATCAATCAGCTTGTAAGAGTGTTAAAGCATTAGCTAACGAAGGGAAAATTAATTTAATCGATAGAAATTTTGAAGCTGGTGATATTGATCAGCAAGTGTTGATTGTCTCCGCAACAGATGATACTGAGCTTAACACTCAAGTGTCACAATTGGCGAATGAAGCCAATATTCCGGTTAATGTGGTTGACTCACCTAGCTTGTGTTCATTTGTGATGCCGTCTATTGTTGATAGATCACCGATTGTGATCGCTATTTCATCAGCTGGAAAGGCGCCAGTTTTGGCTCGTTTGATTCGTGCAAAACTCGAAAGCACCATTCCTCACGCTTATGGAAAGTTGGCTGAATTGGCGGGTGGATTTAGAGATCAAGTTAAAGCAAAGTTTAGTAATATTGAAGATAGACGTTATTTTTGGGAGCGAGTTTTTTCAGGTATTGTGGCGGAAAAGGTTTTTTCAGGCAAAGTGGACGAGGCTAAAGTAGATATGCAAGAACAGCTTGATGGTTCGGCTGATACAGAAGTGGGAGAGGTATATTTAGTTGGCGGTGGCCCGGGTGATCCTGACTTATTAACCTTTAAAGCATTGCGCTTAATGCAACAAGCCGATGTGATTTTGTACGATCGCTTGGTATCAGAAGAGGTTATGGAGCTTGTGCGTCGTGATGCCGAGCTGATTTATGTTGGCAAAGAGCGCGATAACCACAGTGTGCCACAAGATGGCATTAATCAATTATTGGTTGATTTGGCTAAGCAAGGTAGAAGAGTTTGTCGCCTTAAGGGTGGCGATCCGTTTATCTTTGGCCGTGGCGGCGAAGAGATTGAAACGCTTGCAGAAAATGGCGTTCCATTCCAAGTGGCTCCAGGTATTACCGCAGCATCTGGCTGTTCAACTTATTCAGGTATTCCATTAACACATCGTGATTATTCCCAATCTTGTCGCTTTGTTACCGGTCATCTCAAAGACGGCAGTATGAACTTACCTTGGGGTGAGTTGGCAGTTGAGCAGCAAACCATTGTGTTTTATATGGCACTCAAAGGCGCACAACATCTTTCAGATAAGTTGATTGAGCACGGCATGCGCAGTGATATGCCAGTAGCTTTAGTAGAAAAAGGCACAACACCTGATCACAAAGTTTGGACCACAACACTAGGAGAATTGCCAAGCGTTGTCGCGACGCAACCCATTAAAGCACCAACCTTAATTATTGTTGGCGAAGTGGTTAAGCTTAGAGAAAAACTTAACTGGTTTGATACCAGTGACTAATAATTAGTCTTTCACGCAGCAATCACTGTCCTTAAAGCCAACCGCTTTAAAGATTTTGGCAGCAGGGCAAAAGCCTGTAAAGGCTGATTGAAATAAGTTAAAGCCTACAAAAAACGTTAGCCACAGCCAGCTTGCTTCTGCAAATAGATTGGCGTCGTTTAATAGTAAAGAGCCCATGATGAAAACACCTGCCATTGCTGATACTGCGTTAGTAATTGTCATTTGATTATTCCTATGTTTGAAAGTTTCCACTTTACCATTAATTAGGTATAATTTCAAATTCTTCACCCCTCGAGGGGGTGCCAACACAACGCGCGGGAGTGGTGGAATTGGTAGACACGCTGGATTTAGGTTCCAGTGTCGTAAGACGTGAGAGTTCGAGTCTCTCCTTCCGCACCATATTTTTCCTTTAAAATCAACGATTTACAAGGATTCACTAAAAAAGTTTCACTACAATTTAACTACATTTATTTTTTAAGGTGGTTAAATTGTCAAAATTTCACTTAAATAATCAGTCTATTAATTTCAAATATTTCTATGTAATTTTGTAGTTGTGGCTGTTTATGTTTTTTTCAGTTATTCCGAATATAATTTGACATGACAATGCGATTGCATTACAATAATACTTATTATTCGTTGAATGGAGGACGATATGTCTCAAGCAATCATAACAGGCGAGTCTACTTTAACAGACCGTTATCAAACCACCGTACCAGATGTTGTGCGTAAGGCCCTACATCTAAATAAAAGAGAGAAAATACGCTACACCGTTGAATCTAATGGTGATGTACGAATGTCACGTGCAAAGCAATCAGAAAGTGATCCTATATTAGATGGGTTTCTTGAATTTTTAGCTCAAGATATAAAGCAGAATCCTAGTCAATTAAAATTGATTGATAAAAAATTAGTTAGTAGAATTGAATCGCTGGTTGGAGGAGTGAAGATTGATTTGTAATGGCTGGACGATTCTTGTGCATCCGCTATTTACTGATCAGCTAAATGAACTAACTAGTCAAGTTGAAAAGCTTAAACAAAAAGACTCAGCTGGTTATGTCAATAATGCCGCAACTAAAAGATTAGCTGCTATTCATAAGCTAGCATTTGATGTTATTCCTAAAGATCCAACACTATCAATTTATAGACAAGGAAATACACTAGGTAAAGATAACAAGCATTGGTTTAGAGCGAAATTTTTTCAGCAATACCGTCTATTTTTTCGATACCATATCAAATCAAAAATAATTGTATATGTGTGGGTTAATGATGAAAAGAGTAAACGCGCTTATAGCAGTAAAACAGATGCTTATCATACATTTTCAAAAATGCTAAAAAATGGCAATCCGCCAAATAGCTGGAAGAAATTGCTAATAGAGTCCGTTAATTAGTGAAATTAACCTGTATCAGTGACACGCATACGCGCCATAGAGATTTAGACTTGCCTGGCGGTGATATTCTAATCCATTCAGGTGATTTTATGAACTCCGGACATGTTGTTGGTGATATAGCGGATTTTGCTAATTGGTTAGCTGTACAAGATTATCAACATAAAATTCTTATAGCGGGCAATCACGATCGCATGTTTGAGTATGATCCAAAAAATGCATTAAGATTGCTCGATGGTTTTGGTGATGATTCTATTGTTTACCTTCAAGATTCCGAGGTTGTTATTAATGGTATTAAATTTTATGGATCACCCTGGACACCAGAATTCTGCGGCTGGGCGTTTGCATTAAAGTCACAAGAAGAGTCAGAGCAAAAATGGTTAGAAATTCCAAACGATGTAGATGTGCTCATCACTCATGGACCGGCATATGGATATTTAGACAAAATAGAGTATCCAGTATCAGCTAATTCAACAAAAGAGCATCTTGGCGACAAAAGTTTAGCTAAACGCATTGAGAAGATAAATCCAAAATTACATGTATGCGGACATATACATTCTGCCCAAGGGGTGATGGATGGTTATGGAGAAGTAACAACCCATATTAATGCAAGTTGCTTAGGCGAGGATTATAGGTATTCACTGGGTAGAAATTATATTGAGTGGAATATTTAGTCCTTGTATGCAAGTATGATTCTGTGTACTTTCAGCCTTCCATAAAGGGATAAAGATTATGCAATATTGATAGTATTGCATAGAATTAAACTAGCTAAGTTGAAATTATTTTCTGTTTATGTTATTCTAATACATATAAAAAGTGTCAATATTTGACACATTTAATACATATAAAAATGGATTTACTTAATAAAATTAACAATAAAACGCATTCTAATGTTTTGCCATTATCGGTTATTGACACCGTTCTAGTGGGTAAATCTAGTGATGCTAAGCGTTCTTTTATTAAGCGCACATGCCAAAATGGAAGACTGATCAGAGTAAAAAATGGATTGTACTTGCGTGCCGCAGATTTAAAAAATAGTGTTTACAATGCATTTTCAGTGGCAAATTATATTATTACACCGTCTTATGTTAGCCTAGAATCCGCCTTGTCTTTTTATGGCTTAATTCCCGAAGCGGTTTACACAACCACTTCAGTAACCACTCGAAAAACCTCAAACACACACACACCAGTTGGACTGTTTTCATTCTCACATTTAAAAATTGGTTATTTTAATTTTGGTTTTTATCAAATTAAAAAAGATAATGATGCTTATTTGATTGCTACACCTTTAAAGGCACTGATGGATTTTATCGTTCTAAAAGGTAAGGAGTATGATTCAGTTAGTGATATGGTTGAAGATTTACGTTTTGATTGGAATGAGTTTGTTGGTTACAAAGAGTTTGTGAACATTGATGAAATTAACAACATGTTAAAAATTTACAAAAGCTATCGATTGCAAGTCATTCTAAAAAGTATAAAGGATCATTTATGAATAATTTAATTGAACAAAGACTGAGTCGATACAACATCAGGACTCAAGATGAAGAGACTAATGCTGTAAAGGAGATCACCCAAGAGATTATTTTGTATGCATTGTCAACTACTAGGTTTTTTGAGCATGTGCATTTTTGTGGTGGTACGGCGCTGAGAATTATTTATGGACTAGAGCGTTTTTCCGAAGACTTGGATTTCACTTTAAATACTCCCGATGAAAATTTTGATTTTGACAATTATATGTCAGATGTGTTGAACGTGCTTAAGCAGTATGGATTGGATATGCAAATCAAAAAATCTAAAGACAATACTTTTGTTAAAAAAAGAGAATTAAAAAAAGATTCAGAAAAATGGCAACTGAGCTTTCCATCATTGTCAAAGGTGGTTATTAAATTAGAGATTGATGCCAATCCACCAGAAGGTGCAATTTATACTGACAAGATTCTGGATTTTCCAATCCTGCACAAAATCAGCATTGGTACGATTGAGACATTGTTTGCAGGCAAAATGCACGCATTACTTTGCAGGGACTTTGTAAAGGGTAGGGATTGGTATGACTTCCTGTGGTATGTTAAAAATAATCATTCGATTAATTACGATCTATTGCAATATGCACTGTTTCAAATGGGCCCATATAAAGGTCAAAATATTCCAAATTTTAATAAAGAGTTTGTGAAAATGGAGTTATCTAAAAAAATTGAAAACCTTGACTGGAATAAGGCAAGGTCTGATGTTGAAAGATTTATCAAGCCAGAAGAGGTTGAGTCGCTAAATTTATGGAGCGTAGATCTATTTTTGAGTAGAGTTGAACAATTGTAAAAATAACCACAAAATCGAAAAATATTCATGAAATACAAGGTAAAGAACAAGCTAAAACATGCGGTTAGACACTCTAAGCTATTTAGAGCTAAAATATTTAAAGATAAGAAAAAAGAGCAGAAGAAAAAAGGTGTGCAGCCCTAATTTGCATTAGATTGACCGCATGGATTTTTGATAAATAGGGTATATTTAGAACTTAAATTTAAATAGCTCATTATGAAAAAAATTAACGATTTAGTTGCTGTTGATAAGCCCAGAGAAAAGCTTGAGACTAAAGGTGCTTCAGCCTTAAAAGATTATGAGTTAATGGCAATACTAATGGGTTCTGGTAGCAAGGATAAGGATGTACTCCAGCTCTCTCGTGAAATCATTAAAAATTTTGAAAATGATTTTGAAAATATCACGCTTGATAGTCTTTTAAAAATTAGCGGCTTAGGCAAAGCTAAAGCCAGCAAAATTATCTCAGCGATTGAGCTAAGTCGAAGATACCTCATTAAGCAAAATACTAAAATCACTTCACCTGTACAAATATACGATGAGCTTAGAGATTTTAAAAACAAACAACAAGAGTACTTTATTGTTATCACACTAGATGGTGCAAATCATATTATTGAAAAACGCGTGGTTTTTATTGGTACACTGAATAGCTCTTTAGTGCATCCACGCGAAGTATTTGCCGATGCACTGACTGATAGAGCAGCTGGAATTATCATTGCACACAATCACCCAAGTGGTAATCTTGAGGCTAGCAAAGAAGATATTAACATTACTAATCGTCTTAAAGATGGCGCGAAGCTTTTAGGTGTTGATTTGATGGATCATATTATTTTTAGTAAAGATGGATTTGTTAGTCTGCAAGAGCAAAACAAATTATAAAAGGAAAATTTAATGCCAGAAAACAACAAAAACTTTGAATCAGCACTATTTAACACCGCAGATAAATTGCGCAAAAATATTGATGCTGCAGAATATAAAAACGTGGTTTTAGGGCTTATCTTCCTTAAGTATATTTCTGATTCATTTTCTGAGCTTTATAACCGACTTGATGCTGACGATTTTTCAGATGCCGAAGATAGAGATGAGTACATAGCTGAGAATATATTTTTTGTACCAAAGGATGCGCGCTGGGGCAGCTTACAAGCCAAGGCAAAGCTGCCCGAAATTGGCGTTGAAATTGACAACGCCATGTCTGCCATTGAAAAAGAAAATATTGAGCTAAAACACGTATTGCCGAAAGTTTACGCCAAGCCTAATCTTGATAAAACAGCACTCGGACAGCTCATTGATGTCATCTCTGATATCGAGCTTCAAGCTCAAGACGAGCATTCAAAAGATTTACTTGGCAGAGTGTATGAATATTTCTTAGGCGAATTTGCCAATGCAGAGGGCAAGAAAGGCGGGCAATTCTACACCCCAAAATCCATCGTAAAACTCATGGTAGAGATGATTGAGCCATACAAAGGCAGAGTGTACGATCCTGCTTGTGGTAGTGGCGGTATGTTTGTCATGAGTGAAAAATTCGTTGAGGAGCATCAGGGTAATATTTCTGATATTACCATTTATGGTCAGGAGTCTAATCAGACTACTTGGAAGCTCTCAAAAATGAACCTTGCAATTCGAAATATCAACTCGCAGTTTGTATCGTGGAACACTCAAGGCAGTTTTTTGCACGATTCGCATCCTGATCTAAAAGCTGATTACATTTTGGCCAATCCACCATTTAATCAAAAAGAATGGGGGCATGATATTCTCGCTGAGGACGCTCGTTGGAAATACGGCCTACCGCCCGCAGGCAATGCCAACTTTGCTTGGATGCAACACATGCTCTATCACCTTGCGCCAAATGGTGTTATGGCAACTGTTCTGGCAAATGGTAGTTTGAGTTCCAATACTTCTGGCGAGGGCGATATTCGCACAAATCTAGTTAAAGCTGATTTAGTCGATTGCATTGTTGCCTTGCCGAAACAGTTGTTTTACAACACAGGCATTCCAGCCACTATTTGGATACTGCGCCGCAATAAACAGCAGCGCCAAGGCGAAACGCTATTTATTGATGCTTCAGAAATGGGCTTTATGAAAGACCGAGTGCATAGGGAATTTGCCCCAGAAGACATTCAGACTATCGAGCAAACTTATCATAATTGGAAAAACAACACAGACTATGAAGACATCAAAGGCTATTGCAAATCTGCACAACGTGCAGAACTAGAAAAACACAACTTTGTGCTTACACCTGGGCGCTATGTTGGCATTCCTGATGAAGAAGATGACGGCATTCCCTTTGCGGATAAAATGCAAGAACTAACGCAAACACTTGCCAAGCAAATGACACAAGAAAAATTACTTGATGAAAACATCAAAATTCAATTGGCAAAAATAGGCTTTAAGCTATGAGCAAAGATATAATTATTTATCAAGAAAAAGGTCATGATATTGAGGTTAGATTGGATGTTAACCAAGAAACCATTTGGATGTCTCAAGCTGATATGTCAGAACTTTTCGATAAAGATACAGATACGATAGGTTTGCATCTGAAAAACATTTATCAATCTGGCGAGTTGAAAGAAAAGGCAACTACCGAGAAATCCTCGGTAGTTCGTCAAGAAGGAAATAGACAAGTAAAAAGAAAAATTAACTTTTATAACTTAGATGCAATTATCTCGGTTGGTTATAGGGTGAACTCAATTAAAGGTACGCAGTTTCGTATTTGGGCTACACGCACTTTAAAAGATCATCTGTCAAAAGGCTTCACTATTAACCCATCACGCATTGAGCAAAATTACGCCAGCTTTATGCAAGCGGTGGATGAGGTAAAAACACTCACCAGTAATAACACCTTGCTTAAAGCGGATGATGTATTAGTATTAATCAAAAGCTTTGCTCATACTTGGTTTTCACTTGAATCATTTGATGAAGACAAACTACCTAAAGGTGGCTTAACCAAACAAGATATTCAGTTAGAATCCAGCACTTTGTATGAGGCTATAGCTCAATTAAAACAAGGTTTAATTGCCAATAATCAAGCCACTCAACTGTTCGCCCAAGAAAAGAAAGAAGACACTTTGGCAGGGATATTTGGCAATGTTTTTCAATCAGTATTTGGTGAAGACGCCTATCCAACCATTGAAGAAAAAGCCGCACATTTGCTTTATTTTATTGTTAAAAATCATCCATTTAATGATGGTAACAAACGCACAGGCGCGTTTACATTTATCTGGTTTTTGCAAAAAGCCCAAATTGATTTTAGAGCCAAAATCACCCCAGAAGCATTAACAGCAATTACCTTGCTGATTGCCCAAAGTGATCCAACGGATAAAGACAAAGTCATTGGCTTGGTAGTTGTATTGTTAACAGGAAATCACCATGAGTGAATTGCCAAACGGCTGGATTGAGACAGAAGTTGGATTGCTTCCTGAAGATTGGAAGCCTGTAAAGGCAAGTATTTTTTGTGATAAAGTTGCTGATGGAACGCATGACTCCCCAAAAAAATCTGAAGAAGGGAAATGGCGGATTCGACTCATAAGTGCACAACTCCCAATTGACGAGCATCAACACCCGTC
>JACKQG010000589.1_pt3 | contig 39886 bp, 42 predicted proteins | sample 8237621 | NCBI WGS metagenome assembly JACKQG01 (sample SAMN15677084, study PRJNA649215) | marine metagenome | biome: marine; feature: Black Sea; material: saline water; isolation source: suspended particulate matter (SPM) from the Black Sea western gyre | collected 2013-06-09/2013-06-10 | depth... | reverse complement strand
TCTCGCGAATGCTGAGATTGCCGCCCAATATCTCGCCGAGTTCGAACGCCGTTGGCCTGAGGCCGAAGCGCCAGATGCCGCCGATATGGCTTGCAAGTAGCTTATGAGCAATTCTCAGAATCGTGTCTAAAAAATGCTCTGGTCATAAATCCGTAGATTTACGGATTTCGCCGAATAGATTTTTCTTGTACACTAGACTCGCGCTCCGAGGAGCGCGAGTCTAGTCTTTTTTACTCGGCTTTTATCAATTCTTTTGGAGGAAATATTGTGAATCCCTGGATTATTTTTCTAATTGGCGTACTCGTGGGCTGGTTGCTCGAATGGGTGATCGATTGGGTCTACTGGCGCAAAAAATTGCAGCCGCAGGCGGCGGCTGAAACCACGTCTCAATCATCTGCCGAACTGGATGCGGCCCGCGCCGAGATTGCCGATCTCAAAGCCCAATTGGAAAATTGCGGCGAAGTCCGTATTGACCCGTTGGAGAAGATCAAAGGCATTGGCCCGGTGATCAAACGCAAACTCAACGAAGGCGGAATTTTCTCATTCGCCCAATTGGGCGCCCTCACCCCGCAGCGGCTTGAAGAAATTGTCGGCGAAGAAATCCGCCGCCTGGCCGATGAAGACGAACTCATCAATCAAGCCAAAGAACTTGCCAAGCAAAGCCGGGAGTAAACCAATATGGAAGCGAAGCGTGGATTTATTTCGTATGATAGTTTTAAGCTGATCGTTGCGATTGTGCTGCTGCTGGCGGTAGTCGCTCTGGGCTTGACTCTCCCCAAAGGTGAGGTCGCGGCCCCCGCAGCGCCACCCGCCGAGACTGCCGAAGTTGCCGCGGCTGAAACCGAAGTTGTTCCTGTGTCCACGGATGCGCCTGAACCCACCCAGCAACCCGAACCCGTCGAGCCAGAAACCCCCGCCGAAGATATGCAACCCACCCCCGAGGTGGAACTGCCGCCCCTTCCCGAACCAAGCGCAGGCCTCGCTTACGACTCCGAAAGCGGTTTCGTCCTCGATGCCGATGGAAATCAGCTATATCAACTTAACGAGGCTGGAAACGGCTGGGTTCCAGTGATCCCCGGTGACATGACTGATCTGCAGCTATCGTCTGAGGGTGAGTACGATTGGGTGTTATTTGACGATAGTTATGCGGCAAAATACTACTGGGATGTAGAAAGCCATGCCTGGCTAGCCGTTCCCCAAGAAGAAGTCGTAGCCGAGGAACCTGCCCCCACGGAAGAAGCAGTTGTTATTGCCGAATGTTCACAGGCCTCCCCACCCCGGCTGGTTCCCGGTGGACAAGCCGAAGTGCTTACGAATGTTAATTTCCGTTCATCGCCCGGAATAGGGAATAATTGGGTAGCAACAATGTTGCCCGGCGAACAAGTGAATGTGCTTGGCGACACTTTTTGCGATGGAACCTACCTGTGGTGGCAGCTTGAGCGTGAAAATGGAGCTACCGGCTGGACGGCAGAAGCCCCTGCATCTGGAACCAATTATTTTCTGGCACCGGTTGAAACTGCCCCGTAAGAATCGGTTGCGACTGGCAGTCGCCAACGCCACGGCTTTTTCAAAGCCTTGTTCATGCTTTTTGTCCTGTTGACTGTGAATTTTGGAACGGTTATAATCCTTCCACAATTGAATATCATCTTCGGGGCAGGGTGCAATTCCCGACCGGCGGTAAAGTCCGCGAGCGCACTTAAGCGCATGATCCGGTGTAATTCCGGAACCGACGGTAAAGTCCGGATGGAAGAAGGTGAATCAGCTATTGATGCCCGCAGTGGGCTAAAGTGGTTGCTTAGTTGCCCCGGAAACGTTCGTTTTCGGGGTTTTGCGTCAAAGCGAGTGTTCTTGTTGCGCTTTGACCACTTCAGTTGACCTTATACTGAAGTGCGGAGGTTATTTGACTCCTTCAGCCCCGGTTTAGATCGGGGCTTTTTTTGTAATACTTGGGAGTTACACAGTTCGTTAAAAAAATTAACGAAAATAGGGGTGCATGGGGTGCGTAGCACCCCATGCACCCCTATTTTCGGGCTTCTTCTATCGCAAGTGCGTAAGGCCTGAAGTTTGATAAGTTTGTCAGTCAATCAGGGTTAATCATGAAAGATACACAGCGCGTCATTTTTGTGATCGTTTCGCTGCTCGGGATGTTGCTGCTTTGGCAGTTGATCGTGTGGACAGCTGACTTACCGGCTTTTGTGCTGCCATCGCCGGGGAATGTAGCGCGCCGCTTTATGCAAATCCTGGAAGATGGCAGCCTGTTGCGTCATTTGGGAGTGACCCTGTTTGAAGTATTGCTGGGTTTGTCGTTAGGGTTAATTCTTGCCACGCTGACAGGTTATCTACTGGCGAAATCGCGCCCGGTCGAGCGATTTCTGGCCCCGTATATTGTTGCCAGTCAGTCGGTGCCGATGGTTGCGGTTGCCCCGCTGCTTGTAATCTGGCTGGGGCCGGGACTGCTCTCGAAGGTGCTTATCGCCGCGCTGATTGTTTTCTTTCCAGTGTTGATCAACACGATCGTTGGGGTGCGCGCCGTCCCCGAAGATTTATACGCCCTGATGCGCTCACTCCAGGCCACGCGCTGGCAAATATTGCGCCACCTGGAAGTTCCCGCTGCAATGCCCGTATTTCTGGGTGGGCTGCGCGTGGGCGCAACATTGGCGGTGATCGGCGCGGTGGTGGGTGAATTTGTGGGCGCGGATCGCGGGTTGGGATTTCTCATCAATGTAGGGCGCGGCATGTATGATACCGCCCTGGTATTTGTAGCTGTTTTTGTATTAGTTGCGCTGGCGCTGGCGCTGTATGGGCTGGTCGTGGCTTTAGAAAACCATCTGTTGGCCTGGCAGCGACGTGAAACAAAAGACGGATGACGGGAGACCGATGACCGAACGCCCAGTCTCCGGTCTTCCGTCTTCGGTCAAAAATTAAAACAGGAGAACTTCATATGAAAAAGATCGCTCTTTCAATCACACTCATCCTCGGGCTGATGCTCACCGCCTGTCAGGCCGCGCCAGCCCCGGAGCAGGTCGCGCCCACCTCACAGGAGCTAGCGCACATCCGTCTGCCGATGGGCTATATTCCCAATGTGCAGTACACGCCCTTTTATGTGGCCGTCGAATTGGGCTTCTACGAGAAAGCGGGTATCGAAATTGAGTTTGATTATAGTTTCGAGACCGATGGGGTTGCCCTGGTTGGCGCGGATGAAGTTCAGTTTTCCGTTGTTTCCGGGGAACAGGTGCTGATGGCGCGCAATCAAGGGTTGCCGGTTGTGTATACAATGGCCTGGTACGGCGACTACCCCGTGGCGGTGGTTGCCATGACCGAAGATGGCATCACCGAACCGGCAGACCTCGCCGGAAAACGCGTTGGGTTGCCGGGGCCATTTGGGGCCAACTATATTGGCTTGCGGGCGTTGTTGGCTACCGCCGGATTGCAGGAGAGCGACCTGACTCTTGACTCGATTGGCTTCAATCAGGTAGAAGCCCTGGTCGCCGGGCAAGAAGACGCTGTGGTGGGCTATATTGCCAACGAGCCGATTCAGTTGCAGGCACAGGGCTACGATGTGGATGTAATTGCCGTGGCCGATTATGCGCACCTGGTCTCTAACGGATTATTGACCAATGAAACCACTATTGCCAACAATCCGGAATTGGTACGCGGTATGGTGCAAGCCACCCTCAGCGGGATACGTTACACGATAGCACACCCCGAAGATGCCTATGAGATTGCCAAAAAATATGTCGATGGTCTTGAAGATGCCGACATTCACGTACAACTCGACATTCTACGCGCATCTATTGCGCTCTATCAGCGTGAACCCATTGGCTATTCTGATCTTCAGGCCTGGGAAAATATGCAAGCGGTACTGCTGGATATGCAGTTGATTGACGCGCCGCTGGATTTGGAATCCGCTTTTACCAATGACTTTGTCGAAGAATGAGCCGATTCTCTCGGTGAAAGACTTGCAGGTCACTTTTTCAGATGCGAACGGTGACCTGCAAGTTTTGAATCCGCTCTCTTTTACGGTGGAGCGCCAGGAATTTGTGGGTGTGCTTGGCCCTTCGGGATGTGGCAAAAGCACATTGCTGCGCGTTTTGGGTGGATTGCTGGCTCCCACGGATGGCGAAGTGTTGTTTCGCGGCGAAGCGTTGCAAGGGCCGCGCCGTGGGGTGGGCTTTGTTTTCCAAAATGCCAATCTGATGCCCTGGCGCACCGTATTTGCCAATATTGCCCTGCCCCTGGAATTGCAGGGCGCGCCGGATAGCGAAATTGCGCCCCGGGTTCATGAATTGATTGAATTGGTAGGCCTGCAAGGCTTTGCCGATTGGCTGCCGCGCGATCTTTCAGGGGGGATGGCGCAGCGTGTGGCGATTGCGCGCGCCCTGGTGCATGATCCCGATGTACTGCTGCTGGATGAACCCTTTGGCGCGCTGGATGCGCTGACGCGCGAACAGATGGGAGCTGAATTGCTGCGCATTGCAATTGACGCTCGCGGAAATGCGCGCAACGGGAGCCGGATGGAGCGCAAAACGATTATTATGGTGACTCATGCGATTGACGAAGCGGTATACCTGGCCGACCGGGTGCTGGTGCTGGGGCCGCGCCCCGCAACTATCCGCTTGGATGTGAGTGTCGACCTGCCACGCCCGCGGGAAGAAAGTTTGCGCTACACGCCGCATTTCGGCGCGCTTGCCCAACATCTGCGCGTTGCCATCGGGTGACTCGTTGACTCCCTTTCTCTCATGGTATTATTGATTCTGCGCTTCGGTTCAGAATGACAAGTTTTTAACGATTTAACAATCTTCTTAGCAGGGCTTGCACCCCCCAATTTTCGGGATACTTTTCATCATGTTGCATAAGCCCTACATAATTCTGCGAGGTTCGTTATGAAACGATGCTTGATTTTTGCTGTATTGTTGGTTTTGCTAATTCCCTTCGGCGTTCAGGCGCAAGACACTGTTCGCCTGGCTTATTTACAGGTAGATCTGTGGCCCGAATATGACCGCTCAGAGATGTTGGTCATCTTGCGGGCGCAATTAGCCCCTGAAGTGACCCTGCCCGTAGACGTGACTTTTCGCATTCCTGCTGCGGTGGGTGATCCTAACGCGGTCGCCTCGCGCCAGCCCGATGGCGCTTTGCTTAACGCCGTATACGATCTGCGGGTAGAAGGGCAGTGGGCATATATTACGGTGACGGCGACAGCCATCGATTTACAGTTGGAGTATTATGATCCCCAACTCGAAAAAGTTGATACTGCCCGCCATTACGAATTCACCTGGAATGCCGATTACGCAGTTGATGAGATGGTAATCTTGGTGCAGCAGCCGGTACGCGCCAGCGACATGGGCATTGAGCCGAGCCTGGGCGAATTTCAGCCGGGTTCAGACGGGCTGAATTACTATATTATGGAAATTGGCGCGCCAAAAGCGGGCGATACTGTCAGCGTGAAGGTGGATTATCAGAAGAGCGATGACACCCTCAGCGTAGAGAGTTTCCCGGTGCAGGCCAGCGAGCCGATCAATAACCCCGGGGGGTTGCAGGATATCAACTTCATGAATCTGCTGCCCTGGCTGCTGGGCGCCGCCGGTGTGCTTTTGGTGGTGGGCGGCATCGTGTGGTATTGGCAATCCGGGCAAAAAAACGCACCCAGTTCAAGGCCGACCGGCCGCGGGCGTAGAAACCCCGCTGGTGGGGGCGCGCCAGCTTCGGGCGAGTCCGCTTACTGTCATCAATGCGGTAAACGCGCCTCGGGGACTGATCGCTTCTGTCGCGCTTGTGGTGAGCGGTTGCGTTCCTGAATCGGTTCGATGACTCGCCTGCGACAAGCATTTTCCGCATTCCAGCGCCAATACCCGGCTGTTCGCACCAGTTTGCGGGCGCGGGTAGCTTTGGGAATTGCGCTGCCGGTTTTTGTGATTCTGCTGATGCTGAGTGGGTTATATTACTGGCGCGAAATTCAACATCTCGATGAATATGCGCGCCTGGCGGCTATTCAATTGGGTGATGCTCTCGAAAGCAGCATCGCCCACGCTTTTGAAACTGGTGATGATGAACACATGCTCACTATTCTTGCTGATGTGAGCCAGATGGAAAATGTGCGCGAGATTCAAATTGTTAGCAGCGATGGAACAGTTTTGAAATCGGGCGAACACGGCATTGCGCGGTATATGGCATTGGACCAAAATGCTCCGGAGTGTTGGGTTTGTCACCAATATCCGCCGGAAGCGCGCCCCCGTACGATTGATCTTAAAAATAGTGAATATACTTTTCGGGTATCTACGCCGATCATTATCCCGCTAGACTGCCCGGATTGTTCGGAAGAGGATGCGCATCACATGGGGGTGTTGATGATTGATATTTCGCTGGAAGAATTGCGCCAAACATTGCTTAATCATTTGGGTTTGAGCCTGGGGCTGGTATTTGTACTCACTGGCCTGTTCGCGATTGGGGTTTATGCCCTCGTCAGTCATCTGGTTGTACGGCGCATCGAAGCGTTCCGTGAACCGATTGCTGCCTATGCCGCGGGCGAGTATTCGACGCGCATTATTAAAGATTCTCAAATGGCAGATGAAATATGCCAACTCGCCGATACTTTCAATCAGATGGCTGAGGATATTGAAGATTACACCCGCGCGCAAGATGAGCGCAGCAAACTGCGCCAGCGTGCCATTGTCGAAGAGCGCGAACGCATTGCGCGCGAATTGCACGATGGCATCGCGCAAGTTTTGGGCTATGTGAACACGAAGGCTGTAGCGGTTCGCTTGATGCTTCAGCAAGGAAAAATAGGTGCGGCTGAACAGCATTTGCTTCAGTTAGAAGAAGCCGCTCGCGGCGTTTCGGTGGATGTGCGTGATGCTATATTGGGCTTGAGGGTGGCGGGCGGCGTCGATGCTGACCTTCCGGCTGCGTTGCGTGAGTATGTGGCGCGTTTCAACCTTTTGAGCGACTTGCCTGTGCAACTTGAACTGGTTGCGAATTGTGAAGGTGTTTTGCATCCGGAAGTTGTGCTGCACCTGCTGCGCATTGTGCAAGAGGCGCTCTCGAATATCCGCAAACACGCCCATGCGGAGAGTGTCTGGGTGATTTTGGATTGCCAGCCCGAACAGATTTTGCTTGAAATTCGGGATGATGGCTGCGGTTTTGAGGTTCAGAAACAGATGGATAGCCAACAATTTGGCCTGGCTACGATGCAAGAGCGCGCCAAATCTATTCAGGCGGTGTTAACGGTTGTATCTGCCCCAGGTGAGGGCGCTCGGATTCTTTTGCAAATGCCGCGCCCCAAAAACGGAACGTAACCATGCGAGTTTTAGTCGCCGACGATCATTCTTTATTTCGAGATGGCATCACCAGTTTGCTGGAAGCTGCCGGGTATCAGGTGGTGGCTCAGGTTGGCGATGGCCACACAGCGCTGGAAGCCACGCGCCAGCTACAGCCTGATCTGGTTTTGCTTGATATTGATATGCCCGAGATGGGCGGCCTGGAAGCCCTCGACAGGATTAAGGCCGAGTTCCCGGAGATCAGCGTGGTGATCCTGACTGTATCCAATGATGATCGTGATCTTTTCGCGGCCATAGAGCGCGGCGCGGATGGATATTTGCTGAAAGATTTGCAGGCTCAGGATTTTATTGAAATGTTGCAAGGTGTCGAGCGCGGCGATGCAGCGATTACCCGCAAAACGGCGGCACGTTTGATGAATCGATTTCAAAAAATGGCACAGCAAACGATGGGTGATGCGAACGAACTCACCGATCGCGAATTGGAAGTGCTCGAAAAAGTAGGGGATGGCATGGCCAATCGCGATATTGCCAGCGCTCTCTTTATTAGCGAGAATACAGTGAAATATCATTTGCGCAATATCTTGCAGAAATTAGGGGCAAAAAATCGTACCGAGGCAGTAACTTACGCCATTAGCAAGGGGATTATCCGTAGAGGCAGTTAGTGTGCATATCTCCATTTGGGAAGTAATTTTTGTGGTTTGTTTTGACCAAAGAAAATGTCGAAAGAACTTTTTAGGGGGAAATCGCAAAAACTTTGTACTGGTCAATGTAGTATGAACACATCTCACGCAAAGACGCAGAGCCGCAAAGCTGTTTTCTCTCTTATTTCTTGGCGACTTGGCGCCTTTGCGTGAAAACGTTTGTGTTTACACTTCTCTTGATGATTACAAAATCGCAAAAACTTTCTATATATTCCCGTTTGTCCTGATAAAAGTCATGCTTTGCTACCCTTTTGAATAGGTATTGATACTACTCAAAAGAGTGTAATGAATCATCCCTGGGGGTATGACGCATCTACTCATCTTGCGTTAATATTTTCACGAGTGGGAACTCCGATTCCCATAGTTTTGTTGATCGTGAAGGAATGTGATGCGTAAGCAAGTAGTAATTCTGTCAAAACATTCGTTATTCTCCCAGGGTGTTGCCAGCCGTTTTGAGCAATTCCCCGAGCGAGTGGCGTTTCACTTCATTGATCCACAAGAACAAGAATATATTGAACAGATTGTAAAACTCCAGCCATCGGCAGTGGTATTGAACTCGTCGGAAGTGGACTGGAATCGGCGTTGTTTATTATGTGCTTTGTTATCCGCTATTCGCGAGATTACGATTATCCGCCTGTCTGTAGACGAAAGACCTGTGCAGGTTATTCGTAGCCAGCAGAGCCAGTTGGATGAAGTGCGCGATTTACTGGATTTGCTCAGTTAGTCGGTTGCGAACAACGCAAAACATGAGTTTTACAGGAGAAGAATGCTGGATTTGCAAAGGAGGTGGTGCCTGCCGAGATCAGACCTTTGAGAATTTACCGTTGGTCGCCTAAAATGGCAGCCCATACGGTACCAAATATTGAGTAAGTGCATGCATATTTATTGAACTGCACAACGATGAAGGAGAATGTTGTAATGCATAAGAAAATTTTGTTTGTTATTTTGGCGCTTATCCTCGGATTAGCATTGGCGAGTTGCGCCTCTGCACCTGAAGCGCCAGAAAGCCCTGCTGAACCCGCGGCTGCGGATTGCCCCGAGGCAGATTGCCCGGAATGTCCTGAACCCGAAGCTTGCCCTGAACCTTTGGTGAGTGATGTTCCTTTTGCAGAAGAGTGGGCCGGCTCCCCCCATGCTGACTCTGCTGCTGAGGCATTCCGCCATTGGGATGAGGACGATCCTGCTGTGGTTGCCACGGCTTGTGCCAAGTGCCATAGCTCCGAAGGTTATGTTGAGTTCCTGGAGACCGGCGCCAATGTGTTTGAGTTACCCGCTGCCGAGAATATGGGTATTCAATGTGTGGCTTGCCACAACACCGCCACCGGCGACAAAACCAGCGTTGTGATGCCCTCGGGCGTTGAATTGCTGGGACTGGGCGACGAGGCTCGTTGTATGGAATGTCACCAGGGCCGCGCTTCCACCGTTTCGGTGAATGCCAAGTTTGAAGAGCTGGGCCTGGTTGAAGATGTTGATACCGTTAGCGAAGATTTGGGCTTCATCAATATCCACTACTTTGCCGCTGCCGCTACCAAATATGGCACCCTGGCAATGGGTGGTTACCAGTACGATGGCAAAACCTACGATGGCAATTTCGCTCACGTAGGCGAATTCGATACCTGTATTGAGTGCCACGATCCGCATACCCTGGAAGTTAAAGTTGATGACTGCCAGGTTTGCCACACCGATGTTGCCGCTGTTGAAGATTTCGCCAATGTTCGCATGAAAGGCTCCTTGGTAGATTTTGACGGTGATGGCGACATGGAGGAAGGCATCAAGGGCGAGATCGAAGGTATGCAGGCCGCGCTGTATTCGGCCGTGCAGGCTTACGCCGCCGATGTGGCTGGCGTTCCGTTGGTATACGATTCTCATACGTACCCTTACTTCTTTATTGATACCGATGCCAATGGCGAGGTCACTGAAGGCGAAGCCAACTACGGCAATAAGTATAATGCCTGGACCGCCCGCCTCGTGAAAGCGGCCTATAACTACCAGGTTTCCCTCAAGGATACGGGTGGATTCGCCCACGGCGGCAAGTACATCATCGAGCTGCTCTACGACTCGATTGAAGACCTGAACCCCGAAGCGGTTGCTGGCCTGCATCGCATTGACCACGGCCACTTTGCTGGTTCCGAAGAAGCGTTCCGTCATTGGGACGAAGATGGCACCGTTTCGTCGAGCTGTGCCCGCTGCCACTCGGCAGATGGCCTGCCCCTCTTCCTGACCGAAGGCGTCAACATTACCACGACACCTTCCAATGGTTTTGAATGCACCACCTGCCACAACGACTTGGCTGAGTACACCATCTACGGTGTTAGCGAAGTAACCTTCCCCAGTGGAGCGAAGGTTGCTCTTGAAGATACCTCCGGTTTGTGCATGAGCTGCCACCAGGGCCGCGCTTCCACAAACACGGTGAATGCCAAGATCGCCGGTGCAGCCCCCGATACCGTAGTAGAGGGCCTGGGCTTCACCAATGTTCACTACTTTGCAGCGGGCGCAACCCGCTTTGGTACAGATGCAAAGGGCGGCTACGAGTACGACGGCAAGGAATATGTTGGCTTCTTTGAACATGCCGACACCTTCCAGTCTTGTACAGACTGCCACGGCGCGCATACGCTGGAAGTCAAGACCGACGAATGTGGCGTTTGCCACGCCGGTGTAGAAACCCAGGCCGATCTGGCTGGTATCCGCAACCCCGAAGTTGAAGTTGCCGTGGATTATGACGGCGACGGCGACATCGAAGAAGGCGTTGCTGGCGAGATCGAAACCATGGCCGAAGCGCTTTACGTTGCCATTCAGGCGTACGCCGAAGGCAATGCTGATACCGCTCCTATCGTTTACGATAGCCACGCCTACCCCTACTTCTTCACCGATACGGGTGACCGCTACGCAACCTGGACGCCCAAACTGACCCAGGCTGCCTACAACTACCAGTATGCCCTGAAGGATCCGGGTGGATTCGCCCACAATGCTAGCTACATCATGCAACTTCTGTATGATAGTATCCAGAGCATAGGCGGCGATGTTGCCGGTATGACACGCCCCTAATCGAAGCTCATTAAACAAAAATAGGGCGCACTTTGAAAAAAGTGCGCCCTATTTTTGTTTAACCTTAATTTTCCGGAGCGCCGAGATCGATCCAGTTGATTACCATGTCCAACTCTTGTGGGGTGAACTGGGTGAAATGTCCCTGAGCGCTGTTCTGCAGTTGCACCAACAAGCTGTTTTCAGCATCACCCGGGACAATTGCTGGCCCGCTGAAGCCGCCTAGCAGTGTAGATGTGTACAAGGTCAGGTCGAGACCCTCGGTTGCAGCCGCTGAACTATGGCATTCAGCGCAGCGGAATTCGAATATCAAGCTGATGGTATCTGTATAGGTGAGCGCGCCCCCCGCGGGGAGCGTCATCGCCTCGCTCGGTGGTGGTAGCTGATCGATCAGCAATTCGCGCAGCCCGGGGGCGTCAAACCCGGCGTGCTCCCACACATTGCCATGACAGGCGCTGTTCGAGCAGAACGAAATATTTTCGGTGCCGCCCGGATTCTCCGTGGTGTGGCAGTTGGCGCAGGTGGGGTCAAATATATCGCGATGTAACGTGATCCAGTTTGGGTTGAGATGCGAAGAAGGCTCCGGACCGCGGCTGATTTCGATATTAGCAACAAAATCGGATGGCCCGGCCACCTCAGGAATTGAATGGCACAAATTGCACTCCAACCGGATAGCTTCATCGAGAGCATTGAGATGTTTGCCATCGTGGCAGCGGAAACATCCCGGCGAATCTTTGTGTCCAACATTATTGGGGTGGCTGTTCCAGTCTGAGTTTTGTTCAGGATACACACTGGCAGTATAGGCTTCTTGCAGTAGGGCAATCGCCTCGCTGACTAATTCCTGATTATCGGCATAAAACTCCGGATAATAGGCCTCGTAATAGCCTTCCAGTCCGGCAATGCCGTTGAGTCCTTTCTCGGTGGTGTCATAGATCAGGCTGTAAACCTCTATTGATTTCAGGCGAATTTCGGGAATCTCGCTCGAAATCAGCCCGCGCGCCATCAGTTGGTCTACCGTGTCTTCTGGTGTCGTTACCAGATGTGTAATGCGGTTGTGGCAGGTCACACAGTCCATTACTTCCAGATCATCGGGGTTGATCGTGGCGGGGTCAATATCGGCCTCAATGTCAATATACTCTGAAACCGAGCCATCATCTTCGACGACGCGGATATAGGGGATTTCCTGTTTCTCCACATCCAGCGCCAGATACTCTACGGGGTTGACAATATGCCAGTGGATACCGCGTCCCAGCCCCAATTGCTCGCTCCCGCCCCCCGTGTTCATTACCAGAAAAGTCGTCTGGGGGGTGTTCGCCACATCGTTGGCGAAGCGATTAATCTCTCGCAGGCTGTCATCCGAAAACTTTTCCGGAAAATGGCACAATTCGCAGGTTTCTTGCGCCGGGCGCAACTTGTGGGCGGTGATGGGGAATTCATACGAGTGGAAGAGCATGGCGGTGACGTGCTTAAGATCACCTGCCTTGCGGGTGATGCGCGTGGCGATAAAGCCTTTGCCAATATGGCAATCGACACAATCGACGCGGGCGTGCGGCGAAACGAGATAGGTGGTGTACTCGGGCGGCATGGTGTGGCAGGCTGTGCCGCAAAATTCGGGCGAGTTTGTATATTCCCAGCCGTATGCCCCGCCGATAAGCGTAATCAGCGTGAGCACGCCCAGCACGGCATAGGGCATCACGCGCTGCCATTTTGGGGTACCCTCAGGTGGGAAGAAAAAACTTTTGATCCAGGTTTTGAAACGCTTCATAGTAAACCTCTACTTCATAGTTGCCAGATGGCACGAACAAGCTAACGCGAGGATGACTCGCGGCTGTGGTAATTGATGGCTGCGTCGAGTAATTCTGCGTCGCTGAGTGGCGTGACCATTCCCTCTACATGGCAATGGCGGCAGGCATAATCGAGCGAAATTTGTGAAGATGCCAACGTGCCATCGGTGTTGAACTGGTTGACCTGATAAGGGTCAATTGCCATCTCGTGGGTGCGAATATCGGCAGTAAACAGGTCGAGATTAGCCCAGGCGCTCTGCACTAACCGCGGCATGTGGCATTCTACGCAGTCGAAGTTGATTTCGGCGTGGCGCGCGTTATTCTGGAAGCGGGCTTCCATGAAGTGACAGTCTTCGCATTGTGTGCGCGTGGTTTGCTGATCGCGCTGGCGTAGCTGAACCACGCCAGTGTGTGGGTCGTGACAGAGCACGCAATCCAGGGCGATATGTTTGCTCTGGAAGAGTTCTTCAAACTGTTCATGGTGCTGGATGAAGCCGGCCTCAGCATCCACTTCTTCAACTACGCCGCGCACATGGCACTCACCGCAGGCTTCAGCGTCGCGATCCACCAACATCTGGAAACCCTCGGGATTTTTGGCATGTAAACTGCCAGGTCCGTGACAGGCTTCGCATTGGATGCCCGCTTCCGACCAGGTGCCCACAAATCCGGGTTGGTCGTTCTGGTTGCCTTTGGGGCTGTATCCGGTGGTGTGGCAGGCGCCGCAATCGAAGGGCAATTCTGCTTCCCCGGCGTGATAGCTGACCCATCCGGCGCGTTTGTCGGCATACGAATTGGCAAAATTATACTGATTGAGATATTCTGCATTATCCGCATCGTCCGCGGCATCCGGCGCAGCGGTGATGAGATAGCCTTGCTGATCGACAAAGAGAGCTTTCCAATTGTAGCCGCCAATCACAAAGCTGATGTCTTCCCAGTTATAGCCGTCCGGGGGCACAAAAACCTGTGTAAAGGGGTAGTCAGGGGGTAGACTGTCTTTGATCGGCGATAGTCCCCAGGCGTGTCCGGTATCGCCAAAGGTGGCGGAAATATCGGTATGACATCCGCTGCAAATTCGGCTGCCCGCATATTCGGCGCTGAAGGTGAGCGCAGTAGCCGGAGGCCCGGTTTCGCCCTGAGGGCCTGCTGGCCCCATCGGGCCTGGCGGCCCGGCTGCTCCTACCAAACCGGTGGAATCTGTCTCGGCGGTACAACCGGACAAAGCTATGCTGCCTATGATTAGTAGCGAGATGATGAGCATAAAGCGTAATTTTTTCATTGTGTTCTCCTGCTGCAAGTTAAGGTGATAACTTGATAAAGGGAAAATGTAATAAGACATAATAAGGGCTAATTATAGTCGATAATGCGATAGGACGATGAAATCTATTTATTTTTTGCATTACGACCTGTGATTTCATGTGACAGGGTGTGAATCTGTGTTTTGGATGCCTATCAAATCTACTTTTCGGTGAAATTCGGTTCGTTCTCATGTGATATTACAGCCTTACTCACCTTCTACTAATCTCATTGTGACAAAATATACGCTTGTTAGCGCGCATAAAAAAATCGTGCCGCGGCATTTAAATTGGATTGTTGTAGTGGCAAAAAAGGCTAAATAGCTTGCACGTAAAGCTGCCAAGACGCAAAGATTAGTAATAACGGGAGTACTTAATGGAAGAAACAACTATTACACAAACCGGTTCACGCAACCGTATGAAATTTATCATGGGGGGTGCCATGATTGTCGCCGCGGTGATTTATCTCATCGTATCATCGACACAGGCCAGCGCGCAATATTTCCTCACCATCGATGAATTAGTCGCCCGGGCCGACGAAGTTGCCGACCGCGATTTACGCATTTCCGGCGCTGTGATCGGCGATAGTATCGAATATGACAGCAAAAATCTCATCCTGACCTTTGATGTTGCTCACGTTGCGGGCGATAACGACGAACTCGAGGCCGAGGGTGGTTTGGCCGCGGCGCTGAATGCTGCGGTTATGGATCCAACGCGTTCCCGTATCACGGTTGTCTACGAAGGGCCGATTCCTGATTTATTGCAAAACGAAGCCCAGGCCATTATGACCGGGCGATTGCAGGGTGATGGAACCTTCCTTGCCGATGAGCTTTTGCTCAAATGCCCTACAAAATACGAAGAAGCCGTTCCAGAGCAGGCATCAGACAATTAGGAATTCGGCAATTGGGGGTTGGGAATTTCCTGACTGCCCAATTGCCTAAGCGCCTATTTCTCACCATGGAGTTTTTATGATCGCAAATATTGGATACAGTGCATTAGTTCTTACATTACTGGTTTCGCTGTATGGCATTGGCGCGGCGTTGCTCGGTTTGCGGAAAAACAGACCCGCACTTGTGGATAGCGCCCGCAATGCCATGCTGCTCACCTTCCCACTGCTCACACTCTCAGCGTTGAGCATTATTTATTTGTTGGCCACCAACCATTTTGAAGTTGAATATGTCGCCAGCGTAACCAGCCGCAGTATGCCCATGTATCTCAAAGTTACCGCGCTGTGGGGCGGACAGGCTGGCTCGTTGGTGTTCTGGTCTTGGCTGATGTCGGCATTTGCCTCGGCGGTGACGCTGCGCAAGTGGGACCGTGACCGCGAATTTTTGCCCTGGGTAATTGTGGTCTCCCTGGTGACGCTGGCTTTCTTCCTGGCTTTGAATATCTTTGTTGAAAATCCCTTTACGCGTTTATGGGCCTTGCCCAGTGGGCAGGTGATCGAGAAAATGTTGCAGCCCGCGGGCAGTTCTTTATACTTCCCCACCGATGGCCGCGGCCTTAACCCTTTGCTGCGGCATCCGGGTATGATTATTCACCCTCCCATGCTTTACTTGGGATTTGTATCCTTCGTAATCCCCTACGCCTTTGCAATGGCCGCCCTGATCACCGGACGCACCGACGACCGCTGGATTCGTCTGACCCGCCGCTGGACGTTGTGGGCTTGGATGTTTCTCTCGTTGGGGTTGGTGTTGGGCGGACGCTGGGCCTACGACGTGCTGGGCTGGGGTGGCTATTGGGGCTGGGACCCGGTGGAGATCGCCGCCTTTATGCCCTGGCTTACCGGAACGGCGTTTTTGCACTCGGTGATGATCCAGGAGAAGCGCGGCATGTTGAAGCAATGGAATATGGTGCTGATTATTCTCACCTATGCATTGGTCATCTTCGGGACGTTCCTCACCCGCTCCGGGGTGCTCTCGTCCGTCCATGCCTTCGCGCAGAGCGCCATCGGACCGCTGTTCTTCGCCTTTATCGGGATCACCTTCACGGCCTCGTTATCCTTGCTTATGCAGCGCTGGAATGTACTCAAATCGAAAACGCAGATGACATCGATGCTTTCGCGTGAAGCTTTGTTCTTGCTTAATAATTTGCTCTTCCTGGGTATTCTGGTGGTTTGTTTTTGGGGCGTGATTTTCCCGCTGATCTCCGAGTTGTTCACCGGCCAGAAGGTGACCGTTGGTCCGCCCTTCTACGAGCGTGCCAACGGCCCACTGATGGCTGGGCTGCTCTTGCTGATGACAATCGCTCCGCTTTCCGCCTGGGGGCGCTCAACCTGGCAGACGTTGGGCCGCGCACTGTGGAAACCCGCCGTTGCGGCATTGGTTGTGCTGGTGGCTGTGATTGTGGCTGGTATTCACAATATCTATGCCCTGATCGGTATTTTCCTGGCTTCGCTGGTGATTGCTGTAACGCTCTACGAGTATGGGCGCGGAATTTTCGCCCGTCGTAAGCGCCACGAAGGCAATCTTGTGATAGCGTTTCTGAATTTGACTCGCCGTGACCCGCGGCGCTATGGCGGCTATCTGGTGCATATCAGCATGGCGATGCTGGCAATTGGCATTGTGGGCATTGAAATGTTCCAGACCGAAACCCAGGGAACGCTTAGCGTGGGCGAATCGCTGACGCTGGGTCGCTACGATATGGTCTACGAAGAACTGGCGGTGTTTGATGCTCCCGATGCTCGCAACGTGGCGCGTGCCGTGGTGAGTGTATACAAAGATGGCGAACCGGTGGGCGAGTTATACCCCCGCCGCGATTTCTTCTACGATTCCCAGCAGCCCATGACCATCCCCGGAGTGCGCAGCACGCTTGCCGATGATTTTTATGTGCTCCTGGTCGATTGGGAAGAGATCAGTACCAACAACGCCACTTTCAAGGTCTATCATAATCCGCTGGTTAAGTGGATGTGGCTCGGTTCGTGGGTCTTTGTGATCGGCACGCTGATATCTGCCTGGCCGGAGAAAGAAAATTCGCTTGTCACAAAACGCTCGCGACAACGGGTTGCTGCGGTAGTAGATTAAAAAAATAACTGCTCAGGCTCACCCCACGCATACCCTTTTTTCGGCCTCTTTCGCTTCGAGGCCGAAAAAAACAGACCGAGAGAAATTATGAAAAAACATTCATCCTTCATCCTTTACCATTCACCATTCATCCTTCTCGTCCTGGTTTTGGCGATACTGGCCCTGCCGATGACGGCGCTGGCTCAGGATGCCAACCCCGACACGCCAACCGATGATGATATTAATGCCATTGCCAGCGAGATGTTCTGCCCGGTGTGCGAGAATGTGCCCCTGGATGTTTGCGGCACACAGGCCTGTGCCCAGTGGCGTGCCCTGATTGGCGAAAAACTCAGCCAGGGTTGGACAGAAAACGAGATCAAGCAGTATTTTGTAGACCAATATGGTGATCGTGTGCTGGCGGAACCGCCCCGCACGGGCTTCAATTGGCTGGTCTATCTTGTGCCGCCGGTAGCCTTTATTATCGGCGCGTATGTCCTTTTTCGTGGCATTCAAAGCTGGCGGCAAATTGAACCGGAAACCGCCCCGCTTCCCGCAGAAACAGCAATTACAGACGATTATGTGGCGCGTTTGGAAGATGAATTGCGCGGTAGTGATTGGTAGGATGGAGAATTAAATGATTGAAGATACCCATAAAATCTTGGATGGTGAAACCCCTACGGAGAATTCGGGCCCAAAGTGGGGCCGCTTGCTGATTTGGGGAGGCTTGCTGATTCTCATGGGAATTCTCGCCGTGGGGCTGAAACGCACGCAAGAAGGCCCTGTTCAGCCCGGGCAGGCCGCGCCCGAATTTGTGCTTACCAGTTTCGATGGTGAAATATTCAACTCAGCGAACTATGCGGGCAAAGTAATCGTACTCAATTTTTGGGCTTCCTGGTGTAAACCTTGCGAACAAGAAGCCGCCGATCTCGAACTGGCCTGGCTCGAATACAAAGACCGCGGCGATGTGATCTTTCTGGGTGTCGATTATGTGGATACCGAACCCGAAGCGCTGGGTTACCTGACCAAATTCAATATCAGCTATCCCAACGGCCCCGACCTGGGGACGCGCATCTCGCAGGCCTTCCGCATCCGCGGCGTACCTGAAACCTATATTATCGACCAGGAGGGTATACTTAGCCATGTTCAGATTGGCCCGTTTACATCCCTGGCGCAGATTAAATCGGTGATTGATCCCTTGTTGCAGCCGTAAATTAAACCATCATCTTCCCCCGCCTTGCCCTCTCCCAAATTTGGAGAAGAATGGGGTGGGGATGGCTTTTCTGAATTCACATAATGACCGAACAAAATTCACCCAATAAAAAGTCTACAACGACTTGGATCGTAATCTTCGTGGCCGGATGTCTGCTGATTATGGCGCTGTCTTTTATCGGGATGAATGCGCTGCTCAAAAACCCACTGGAATTTGGCAACACCAGCCAGGCCGCGCCCGATTTCCGCATGACCACATTTGGCGGCAATTCCATTCATCTGGCGGAATATCGGGGCAAAGTTGTGGTACTCAACTTTTGGGCCTCGTGGTGCGGCCCCTGCGCTATGGAAGCCCCCGATTTGCAGGCAACTTTTGACCGGTACCGAACAAGCGGCGAAGTGATCTTTATTGGCATCAATACAATCCAGAGCGATAGTAAAAATAATGCCCTGGCTTTTTTACAAGAATACAAAATCACCTTCCCAAATATCCCGGATTGGGATGACACGATTTCAAATGCTTATCGGGTGAATTCATTGCCCACGACCTTCTTTATCGACCGGGAAGGCCAGATTGCACAGATACAAATTGGCTCATTTACATCCCAGCAAGAAATCATCAATATGATTGACCCCTTACTCATAACTCCTACCCCCTAACTCCCTACCCCCTAACTCCTATGGACCTTGGCTCAATTTTCTTTATTCTCGCCCTTGTAACCCTCACGGCATTGTATATCGCCAAACCGCTTTTTGAGCGGCGCTCTTTCGCCGTCAGTCAGATCGAGCACGATCTCTCGACGCTGATGGCTGAACGCGACCACGTACTCAATGCCCTATCCGAACTGGATTTTGACAACTCGCTGGGGAAAATCCCCGCCGAAGATTACCCGATGCGCCGCGAACAACTTGTACAGCGCGGCGCCGATATTCTGCGGCAACTGGATGCCCTCCAGGGTGTTCGAACCTCTGATGCTGCTAGCGCCCGCGTAGAAGATGCTGTGCAACCCGACGACGAACTCGAAGCCCTGATCGCAACCCGTCGCCGTGCCCGCCAGGAAAAATCGGGCGGCTTTTGCCCGCAATGCGGTGGCGCTGTCGTGCAATCTGACCGCTTTTGCCCCAAGTGTGGCGCGGCTTTGTAAGAGCGACCCCACAACAAACCTGCCAACCTTCAACCTTCAACTTGTAACCGCTAATTATGCAACCACGCCTAAAACTCATATCCCTATTAATTTTTGTAGCGCTCGCCCTCACTGGCTGCATATCTTTCGCCGAAGATATTGCGCCTCCGCCGGGCTACCAGCCGCCCCCCACGCAGCCGCCGACCACGCCCACGGCCGCATTGCCAGTTTTCCCCGTGCTACCCCCCGATCCGGCGCGCGGCGCGGCGCTTTATACTGAAAACTGTGCCCCTTGCCACGGCAATACAGGCCTGGGCGATGGCCCCGACGCGGCCAAACTCCCGAACCCTGTGCCTGCCATTGGCTCGGTAGAACTGGCGCGCCAGTCCAACCCCGCAGATTGGTATTTGATGGTTGCCAACGGCAATCTCGATCGCTATATGCCGCCTTTCCACAGCCTTTCGGTGCCCCAGCGTTGGGATGTGATCGCCTATGTTTACTCGTTGAGCGCGACAGACGCGCAACTGGCTCAGGGCGCGCTGCTCTTCGCCGAAAATTGTGCCGCCTGTCATGGCGAGAGCGGCCTGGGCGATGGCCCTAAGAGCAGCGAGTTGAGTACATCGCCGCTCGATTTCACTAACCAGGCTTTTATGGGCGAACGCTCAGCACACGATTTTTACGCCAAGATCAGTGATGGTACTGGCGAGATGCCTGCTTTTGGTGTTGAACTTGGCGAGGATGAACGCTGGATATTGGCAGATTATCTGCGCTTTTTGACCTTTATCCAGCCCGAGGGCGAGACTCTACCTCAACAGGAGCAGGCCACCGCGGCCCCCGCTGGTGATTCCACCCCCGAGGCAGAATTACCCCCCACGGTTGAATCCGCTGAAACCGCACCCGCTGGTGCGGGCGTTGTTCAGGTACTTGTGGCACATGGCGCGGGTGGCGAAATCCCCGCGGGTGCAGAAGTCATTCTGTATGGCTATGAAAATATGCAAGAAGCCTACAAGCAGAGCGCTGAACTGCCTGAAGATGGGTTTATTTTTTTTGAAGATATGCCCATGAACGATGGCTGGGTGTATCTGGCAACTGTGGAATACGATGGGGTCGTCTATGGCTCGAATCTGGCCCAGGTAACTGCCGATTCTACCGAGGTCTTATTAGATGTGACCATTTTTGATGTCAGCCACGACTCTTCGCTGCTGGCGATCGACCGGATGCACATCTTCTTTGAATTTATTACCGAAGATACGATTCAGGTCATTCAATTGCTGTTGCTCTCCAATCCCAGCGGACAAACAATCTCATCGGCAGACCCCGAACAACCCCTGATGATCTTTGAACTGCCCGAGGGCGCGACGAATCTAAATGTGCAAGAAAGTATGCGCCTGCGTTATTCCGCTGTGGACAACGGCCTGGGGATTGGCACAGTGCGCCCTTCTGCCGAGCCTTATGAAATCACGTTTGCTTTTGATATGCCCTATAAAAAAGCGAAGCTGGATTTGACGCTGCCGATTCCGTTGGATACCGGAGCCGCGTTGGTGATTGCGCCGCAAGAGGGTGTGAAGGTGCGCGGCGATCAATTAACCGATACCGGCGCGCGCGACTTGCAAGGCGTTGCTTACAGCACTTATGCGGCCGAGAATTTGAGCGCCGGTGAGACGCTTAGCATGACTGTTTCAGGTATACCCGATGCCAGCGCCGAATGGCTGGCTGCCGGTGGCGCCGATTCGAACACGAATCTGGTGATTGGTTTGGCCGCATTTGGCCTTACCTTTGTGATCGTTGGCCTGTATCTCTGGCAGCGCAATCGGAACGAAGCGGATGACGACTGGTACGATGATGATGCCGAACGCATCGAAGACTCCCTGGTAGAAAGCGCCGATGAGCTTATGGATGCGATTATCGCTCTGGATGACCTTTATCAATCGGGCGAACTCGGCGAAGATGCCTATCGCCGTCGCCGATCTGAGTTGAAAGCGCGTTTGAAGGATGTGACGGGCTAAGAAGCAGGAAGCAGAAAGTGGCATGTATGAAATTCTCCCAGCTTCTTACTCTCCGCTTCCCACAAAATATGATTACCGTAAAAAAACTCATCAAGCGTTTTGGCCCAAAAACCGTGTTGCGCGGCCTTGATTTTGAAGTCGCCGCGGGCGAGTTTGTGGCTTTGCTGGGGCCGAATGGCGCAGGCAAGACCACATTTTTAAGGATTCTCTCCTCGCTATCGCGCCCGGCAATGGGCGAAGTGCGCGTGGCCGGTTATCAACTTCCCAATCAGGCTGCCGCAGTGCGCCGCCGTTTGGGTGTGGTATCTCACCAACCGCTGTTGTATGGCGATCTAACCGCCGAAGAGAATTTGCGCTTCTATGGGCGCATGTATGCGGTTGCTCATATGGATGAGCGCATCTCTGAAGTATTGGAGATGGTGGGCCTGTACCCCCGCCGCAGCGATCTGGTGCGCACCTTCTCGCGCGGCATGCAGCAGCGATTGGCGATTGGCCGCGCCGTGCTCCACGACCCCGAAGTGATGCTCTTCGATGAGCCGCATACTGGCCTCGATCAAGACGCTTGTATTATGCTCGATGGCGTACTGCGTGAAGTCGCCGCCAAAGGCCGCACGGTGGTGATGACATCCCACGATCTGGCGCGCACTGCCGACCTGGCTTCGCGCTTTGATGTACTTTCGAAGGGCAAAATTGTCGATTCGGCGGGGCGCGACCGCGTTGCCCCGAATGATCTATTGGCTTTTTATCGGGGAGCGTTGAAAAATTGAACAATTTCCGAAACTTCCTGCGTGCCCTTACCGCCGTTGTGCGCAAAGACCTGACCGCCGAATGGCGCAGCCGCGAACTTTTTACCGCCATGCTGGTATTTGCCCTGCTGGTGATCCTGATCTTTAACTTTGCCCTCGAGCTGGATGCCCGCGCCCGCACCAGTGTAACCTCCGGTGTACTGTGGGTTACATTTGCCTTCGCCGGAACTCTGGGCCTCAATCGCTCGATGGCAACCGAAAAAGACCGCGGTTGCCTCGATGGTTTATTGCTCGCCCCGGTAGATCGCAGCGCCATCTATTTCGGCAAAGCGATTGGCAACCTGGTTTTTATGTTTGTAGTCGAACTGGTGGTGCTGCCCGTTTATAGTGTGCTATATAATATTAATCTGTTTCGCCCTGAGTTGCTGCTGATTATTTTGCTCGGCTCGATTGGCTATGTGGCTGTGGGCACGTTACTCTCCACCATGGCGGTGCAAGCGCGCACGCGCGATATTCTGCTGCCCATTTTGCTCTTCCCGCTGGTAGTCCCTGTTTTGATTGCAGCCGTCAGGGCCAGCGGCGGCATTTTGCAAGATTTTGCCTGGGAAGAAATTCAAGCCTGGGTGAATTTACTGGTTGTGTATGATGTGATATTTATTGCCATTGCTTTTATGTTTTTTGATTACGTAGTTGAAGAATAGATGACTACAAGCAGCTAAAGTTATAGGAGATTCTTTTTATGGAACAAAAACCTCGTTGGCTTAATATTTTGGATACCCTTACGGCAATCCTTTTCGTTGTTTCTGTATTTCTGGTATTTTTCTATGCGCCGATGGAACGCACGATGGGCGCGGTACAAAAAGTATTCTATTTCCACGTAGCGACGGCTTGGGTCGGCATGCTTGGATTTTTAGTGGCTGCCGTTGTGGGTGTGTTTTATCTGATCAAAGGAGAGCGCAAATACGACATCATGGGGCTGGCTGCCATTGAAATTAGCCTGATCTTCTTCTTCATAGCTATTATCATGGGTTCTATCTGGGCGCGCCCGATCTGGAATACCTGGTGGACCTGGGATCCCCGCCTCACCACAGCAACCATCGTCGAACTGATTTATGCTGCCTATATGATGCTGCGTCAGGGCATCGATGACCCCGACCGCCGCGCCCGTTTTGGGGCTGTCTACGCTGTTTTGGGCTTCGTCAGCGTCCCGCTGACATTTATTTCCATTCGCATGTTGCGCACCATCCACCCGGTTGTGGTCGGCAATAGCGATCCCGGCGCCGAAGGCTCCTTCAGTATGACTGGCCCGATGAAAACCGCGTTTTTCTTTAGCTTGTTCACCTTCTCGGTGCTCTTTGTTGATCTCTTCTGGCATCGCGTGCGCATGGGCAAACTGGCTGCCAAAGTGGAAGAATTACGTCTAAAAATTACCGCCTGATGGCGATTGGAGCAACACATGACTACTCCCGATACCTTTACCTACATGATCGCCGGATACGCCGTTTTGGCCGTTGTGCTGGGCGTTTACCTGGCGAGTTTCTTCACGCGTTTTCGAAGCCTGAAAAAAGATTTGGAATTGCTGCAAGAAATCGAGCAATAAATTTTCTAAAACACTAACAAAAAAGCTGGGCAGTTGCTCAGCTTTTTTGTTATCATTTCTCTCCCGTACCCCGAGCGTTGTTTGCGGGTTATTTATCGCACAGCATACTCACAAAACTTAGGAGCAACAAAATGAAAAAAGTTCTCTCGATTAGCGTGGGGTCAGCAGGGCGCGACCATACAACCCAAACCGAACTTCTCGGTCAACCCATTGAGCTTTCTCGTCAGGGAATGAATGGTGATCTCAAGAAAGCCATTGAGATGTATAAATTCTACGATGGCAAAGTGGATGCTTTTGGCGTTGGCGGCCTGGAGTTTTATCTTGGCGTAGGTAAGCGGCGTTATTATTTTCGCGAAGTTAAATATATTCGTGATGCGGTCAAAATCAGCAAAATTGGGGATGGCAATGCTGTAAAGGGCCTGCTGGTGAAACGCGCGCTGGCCGCGCTCGAAGCGCATCTCAATACCGAGGGCAAAACTCTGCGCGGCATGAAAGCTCTGAAAACCAATGCCGTTGATCGCTATGTAATGGCCGAAGCCCTGGTCAACGCGGGTTGTGAGGCCACCTTCTGCGATCTCATGTTTTCGCTGGGAATACCGATCCCAATTCGTTCATTGGCGGGCGTACGCATCATTGCGGCGCTTTTGCTGCCCATCATTACTCAAATGCCCTTCAAATGGTTCTACCCCCTCGGTTCGGCGCAAGACCAACCTCCGCAGCCGCGTTGGGAGAAATACTACCAGGAAGCCGATATCCTGGCAGGCGATTTTGTCTCCATCCGCGCCCACATGCCCGACGATCTTACAGGGAAAATCGTGCTAACCAATACGACCACAGCAAAAAATGTGGAAGAATTGCGCGATCGCAATCTGCACATGCTGGTCACTACCACGCCGCGTTTTGAAGGCCGCAGCTTTGGCACCAACGTGATGGAAGCCACTTTGCTGGCTTTGATGGACAAACCCCAGGGCGAAGCGACCCCCGCCGATTTTCTTGATTTAATCGAGCGTATCCCCCTTGAGCCGAATATTGAAATTTTGAACTAACCATGCGCCGCCTCACATTAGCCTTCTTCTGGGCCTATACCGCCCTCACCGTCTACATCTACGCCCGCCTGTTTGCCGGTTATCATTTCCAGCTTTGGGCCTTTTTTCTGCATCCAGTATTGGCTTTTGCCTTCTCGCTATTGCACGCTATTCAGCGGGAAGGTAAAGCCCGCGCCGCGCTGCTGGTGCTCCTGACAACGGTGATGACCTTATTCGCCGAAAGCATGGGCGTCGCCACTGGCCTGATATTTGGGCAGTATCACTATAATGATAATTTAGGGCCGCTCTTTCTCGGATTGGTGCCTTACGTGATTCCGATGGTGTGGTTTTATATGATGTATCCGGCCTATGTGATTGCCGAGCGGATTTTGCCTCAGAGCGTGGATGCTCGCTGGCGCGCCCCGGTGTGGGCAGCCGTGACCGGTGGGATCATGCTCTCCTGGGATTTGGTGCTTGACCCGGTGATGGTTTACCGCAGCCATTGGGTCTGGGATCAGCCCGGAGCCTATTTTGGTATTCCCCTGCAAAATTTCTGGGGCTGGTGGCTGACGACCTTCGTCACGATCTGGCTCTATCTAAAAATCAACCGCCGCATTCTCCAAAAAGATACGGCGATACTGAGCGAAAGTTGGGCTGTATGGGGTTTTGGCGTGATGGCGTTGGGAACCGTGCTAAGCGCCATCTACGCCGGACTTTGGTCCCCGGCTCTGATAGGCGGACTGACCTTATTATTTTGGGTTATTCTTGCGTTCGCGAGATCCGTTAAATTTGGGTGATCGGTGTTCTATGCGGGTTACCCGCGCCAGGCGGCGATCATCAGCGCCAACCACCCCAGGACGAAGAACACGCCCCCTACAGGAGTCACCAGCCCCAGGCTGATTCCGTTCAAATCCAGACTTCCGTTAAACACTAGATAATAGAGACTTCCTGAAAATAGCAGCGTCCCGATGATGAAGAACCAGCCCCCGGCTTGCAGGGTATTGGTCTGGTTCCACCATTGTGTAATTGCCCAGGCAATCAGCATCAACGCCAGTCCGTGATACATCTGGTAGCGTACCGCTTTTTCCCAAGTGATCAGCCGCTCGGCAGAGACGATATTCTTTAAGCCATGCGCGCCAAACGCGCCCGCGGCAACCGCCAGTCCTGAGAATAGAGTTCCGATGACAAAAAAAGTTTTCTCCATGATTTTTCCTTTTATCCTGTGATAAAGAGATATTTGATTTTGAGCCTGCGCACTCGAATTCCAATGCCGCCCAAACGCCCCCCCATGATGCCCAAAATGATGCACATAATCACATCGGCAATCGTTTCTACATGATAATAATAACTAGCAAGCAATTTTATAACCACCAAAAACCAAATCAAGAAAAGATATACTTTATCCAGAGATAACGTGACTGCCCGAACTTCGAGATTTGCTTTCATCGGCACAATATAGCTCATTAGAAAGCCTATGGGGATAAAAATAAGAATAAAGAAAACAACCTTGTCCCATGTAAAATATCCCGCTGCAATATCGCGAACAAAATACATACCAAAAATGGCAGAAAATTGAACGAATAAAAAGGCGCGCAACCATATTTTGAAGCGGCTTTTTTTCAATTCCCCGCGTTGGGATTGAAGAAAGGATAATAAGGCAGGCAACGTTATTTTAATTTTGGATTCCATTTTTTAATAGCGGCTGATGGTGCAACACGCGTAGGCAATATTATAGCATCTCACGATATCCTATGAAAAAGCCCTAAAGCGCTGCTTCAGGGCTAAATAGTACCCTCCGATACTAGAAATTCTATGGCCTTTGGGGATGGTTCAAAAATGTGTGGACACTTTCTGAAGTGTTGGCCTATGTGATTCCGATCGCAGGGAGGAATCCCTATCGTTTATTTATCAAATTGAACCATATCCCAACATTTGCCCAGGATAAAGCGGGATTTATGTAGATGCGAGAGCAGGATTAGCAATTAGGGCGGGCTTCCAGATGGCACGCGCCAGCAATCCTATGCCCAGCAGCATCAACGCCCAGCCGATGAGCATCATCGGGGTGTGGAAAGCATCGCCATAGTTGATGCCACTCAGGGTGTGCGTGGGCGCCATCCAGAGTTGAATGCTCAGGGCCAAGCCGCCCATTACAATCGCCGCCAGCCCGCCGCCGACATCGTTGGTGTTGCCTTTGGCTTTGCTGAAATCGACAAGTTTCCACACGCCGGGGATTTTGAAGATCAGGAAAATGAGGAAGGTCAGCACGGTGGTGTAGACCACGGCATCCACCGGCATGGATGAGCCGCGCAGCGCCCGTGAGGTTGCCATGTGGATACCCCCGACAATGATCCCGGCGACGAGGGCGATCATGCTGTAGCGGTAGGCGTTGGTGCGGCCTTTGATGAGCAAGATCACAGCGCGGATGCCCATAATCCCGATGGCAAGGGTGACAATCACATAGAGCACATACAGCCATTTGAACGGTACGATCCCGGCCATCGTGTCATATTTTTCTGCACCCAGGGCCACACAGGTGGTACCCACGCCGCCCAGCACGGTGAAGGCCGCGGTTAGGCTCATGAATAAAATGCCGATGAAACGTAAGAATTTGCCCATTATATTTTCTCCTGATACTGGATTCTATGAATTACGGAAGTCTGAGAACAGTATATAATCGTTGAAGGGCTGCCCCATAGTGGGATTGATACTATTCGAGCGTGATATTTATCCCAACGCAAAACCGGCTACAAATGCAGCTGTCATCAGGAGCAGCAGGCCCGGTAACACCGTGAGAATTATATCTCGCGAGAGAATCGGTTTACCAGCTTTGAGAAATGAAAGCAGCATCCCGCCGATGCCGATCAGCCCGCCGCCCACACCAACCAGAGCAAAGCCGCCGTTGGTAACGCCGCGTAAGGCCAGTACAATCGGTAAACTAAAGATTAGCAGCCCGGAAATGCCGTGGACGACCATCAATACCATGACAGCAGCTTTGCCTGGGGTTTTGTAGCGCGTAATGATGATGGCAAGCAGGCCCACAATGGCGAAGATCAAATAGGGGATCGTAAATTCAGCGAAATATTTTGTGACTAACCCTATTGAAAGGCTTAATGGAATTAACGTTGAGACAATGACCACCACTGGGCTGTCAAGAGCTTCGAATCCGAGAATAATCAGCAGTAATCCGGCGACCAGTAAAACCCCAAAGGTAATTGTGAAACTGGTTTGAGCCAGCGTGCTGGCGCCTTCTACGCCGACGATGATCTGATAGGCAGCCAGCAGCCCCGTGGCGAGCAGCAAAATTCGGTCGAGGATGGAAATCTGTTTCATGAAGTTTCTCCAATCTATTATTGAAATTTGCAAAAAGCGTGGAACGTAATTTTTGGATAACGTTCCACGCTTGGTGAATTCTTCGATGAAGTCCGGCGATGGTATTTTATAATGTTACCAATAACATGGAACCAAGCATATACAGGGATGCGTATTTGAACAAGCCAAAATTGACGCGCTCGGATGGATTAACCATTGTGGCGATGGCGAGAACCAATAATCCGGCGGAAAGCACCGCCATCAGGCGTAAATAGCCCCAGGCCATGCCGATGCCAAGCCCTGCTCCACCCATAGCCAGCGCGGCCAGCACGCTTGAAATCGCTATCACGCCCCGAGTGAACTGGAATCCGTAGGTAGATGGGAATGTTGGCACACCCGCTTTCCGATAATCAGTATGATAGCGGATGCTGAACGTCAGGATGTGGGTGGGAATCCAGAAGAGAATTGCCAGCATCAGGGCGATGCCGATCAAGTCGATAGTACCGGTGCCGAGGGCGCGCCCGGCGAGGATGGGCATTCCCCCGGAGATGCCACCCCACACAATTGACCAGGCTGTTTTGCGCTTCAGCCAAATCGTGTAGACAACAACATCAAAGAACAGGCCTGCGAAGATAATCAGCCCAAAGATGGCATCCATAGCGGCGGCAATACCAACCCCGATGAGTGCTAACAACAGGCCCGCGGTCAGAGCTTCTTTGGGAGTAAGCAAACCGGCGGGCAGTGGACGTTTTGCAGTGCGCCCCATTTTGGCATCAATATCACGGTCGTACCACATATTGAGTATGGTGCTGCCGCTGATGGAAAGGAATAAGCTTATTCCCAGCCCAAGCATGGTGGGTATGGTTGTCACCGGGCAGCGCGCGCTCATATATCCAGCCAGGCCGGTTGTGAGCAACAGAGCGGTTTGCAGGCTTTTGATAAGCGGCCAATACAGTCGAACTTTGGCTTTTAGTTTTTCCATAAGTACTCTCTTCGAAATGATGTCAGATGAGTATAACAAAGAATGGTTTGGATTGTTGGTAATTGGTATGGCGCCGTTTTGGGGATCAGGTATTCAGGACTGCTCCCTAAACACCTGATCCCAAATCCTTGTTCATTGTTTATTGGTCTTGTACGCAGCGGAAACCTAACGCAGGGCTGTAGTATTGTGGCCCGGCGCTGTTATTCTTCCAGACTCTCAGATCAACTTCATACGAGTAGAAACTGCCACCGCGCATATAGCGGTAATGCTGATCGTGGTAGTCATCGCCCATCCACTGCCAGACGTTGCCCGCCATATCGTAGAGTCCATAGGGGCTGGTTGAATCTTCCGTGGCGTAGCTGCCCTCACCGAGGTCGTAGGTTTGCCCATTGTAGAAGCCGACCGGAGTTGTGTTCCCTAACTTGCCAAACATACGCTCAAAAAGGTCGAAAGAGGAATAGTAATTGGCATTGTTGCCGTGGATTTCATCGCCCCACGGGAAGGGCAAACCGCGTTCGTTTATCAATTCGGTGCCGCGAGCGGCTTTTTCCCATTCTGCCTCGAGGGGCAGGCGGTAGCCGTAATACTCACAATAGGCATTCGCTCCCCACCAGGTCACCATGGTCATGGGGTGGTTTGTGTAGGCTTCCATGGTTGTAAAGGTATTGCCGTCGTAGGTCAGTCGCAGGCCCTCGGTCTGGGGCATATAGAGTTTTTCGCCAGCTTTGATTTCTTCTTCGTGCTTGTAGCCGTCAAACGGGTCGCCGGGGTAGTAACCGCCGACTCCTTCTTCTTGCCAGAGTATTTCTCCGGCTTCAACTTCAAACTCGCCGACACGGATCTCGCCTGCTGCCAATGCTTCGTTGAGGAAGTTGGCAAATTGTTCAACAGTCACATCGGTGACCATGATTTCAAATTCATCCACATAGCTCATGTGGTCGTGTTGCCCGAAGGGGAATTCGCCTGCGGGTACAGTTACCCACGCGTTGGAGTCGATACCTGTATCGATATAGGGTGGCTCAATGGCACTGACGCTGGGGGCCGAACCGCAGGCAGGTAGAAGCAACAAAATCAACAGAATGCTGATGCGCAACGCGATTCCACTACGCAGCCACGCAGGCGCAAAAGCGAATAAAGAAAACGCAGTTTCTTCACGACTTTGTGTTAAAAATCCTTCTTCGTTTTGCAAGAGTTTTTTGATATTAAGGGCGTATTTCATTTGGACACCTCCTTGAGGGTGGCCTCAAGTTCGGCCATTTTGCGCTTATTTTCCTCAAGTTCAGTTTCGGCTCGCAGTTTCTTTTCGGCGGTAAATTCTTTGTTCCAATATCCTTTATCTTGGAAGAGATCGTACAACCGCCAAAGCAAGAAGATCGCCAAAATCACCAGCACAATCCCCAGCCCCATATCCATTAACAGCATAATTGTGTTGACAAGCGATTGTTGTTCACTCTCAGCGACAAATAGGCGCTTCATTGAGAAGATGGTCGCTGCCCCGAATGCCAGATCAGACATGATGATGATTAACCAACCCGCCCATTGGCGTAATTTCCCCTGGACTTTGGAGAGGTCCATATAATAAAACAGGATGATCGTGGCGATGAGAGCTGCCAAAATATGCCAGTGCCCGGTGAGGGTAATGCGCTCCTCGCGGTGGGGCCACACCCGGAAGATTTCATCCAGCTTGACAGCCATGAAAATACCCACACCACTGACAGTGAAGTTCATGAATACCATTTGCCAGCCGGGGCCAAATTTGAGCGGATCGCGTAGCAGTGCGCCCATTTTTTGGAAAAAGTTGGGTTTCTCGATCCCGGCGGTGCCGTCTTTGATGAGTTTGTCCCATGTAAAAATCACGTACATCAAAGCCGCCAGCATCACAAAGACCGAGCCAACATAGATGGTAGTATGTGCCCAGGGAAGCCAGACCACCGAGAGAGCGCCGAAGGTGATTACAATCGTGCCGAAAATCATCAGCGGCATGGCGATTTTGTGTAAAATGCCTTGGAATTTCATCCAACGCCCAACAATCAGGGTGATGCCGACCGCCACTAGGGTAAGCATAATATGCAGATGGCCAATTATGGCTTTTTGCAGGGCGGTTTTATGTGGCATACGAATCAGGTCTTCGCCGAGGAAAGTTTCGTGCCCGTTGCCCCAATAAGAGCCGGTTACGGCGCCAAAGGTCGCGGAGAGCAGAGTAGCCAAAGCCATCACGAAAAAGGCCGCACGCTCAAGGTCTACGCCTTTCTTGGTGTGAGCATAGGGCGAATCGGTTTCAAGGAGATATTCTTTTTTCCACGGCCATAGCGCTGCGGATAGTAGAATCCCTGCAAAGAAAACCAGCGATTGCCCCACCAGGAAAAGCCCGTGAAAGGCAAAATTATGCCCGAAATAGGCAAATCCCATCCCGAAGACAAGCGCAGTCAGGTATCCCACGGTGATGGTGGCATTAATGGTCACCTGTTCCTGGCGTTTCATGGGCAACATCTCGGTCATAAAATACACTTCAATTGCCACAATGGTCATAGCGATGGTGTGGTAAAGCATAATGATGCGACCTTCGCGATCGGCCTGCACCAGATCCATGCCCAACACGCTAACTGTTATATCTCGCACACCCCACTCGACCATTGGGCCAGAGAGAGTACCCCAAATAGCCGTTACTAATGCGACCATGGCAATCGCAATCAGAACCAGCCCGCGGGTTGAGCGGAAGAGATAATCGAGCCGTTTGGATAAAAATTGCATAAGATATTACTCCTTGCGATAAAAATCAACCTGCTCCACGAATATGTTATGAAGATAACACAGAGCAGGTTGATCGTCTTTATTAAAAGTCAAATGGGCGCAGAATTAACCGGCTTTGATGTCTTTCATAAAGCCAAAGGTGTAGGCCAGGGTCATGAGCAAGAGAAGTGGCGCTAGAATCATCAAAATGAATTCGCCGGTGAAGATGCCAAAGAGGGGCTTGCCTGCTTTATAAAACGCCAGCGCAATCCCGCCAATACCGATCAGCATCCCGCCGATGCCCACCGCACCAAAACCCTTAGGCGCAGTTTTTGTTCCAAAACACAGGTAGAGTGGCAGGCCAAAAATAATCAGGCCTGCCACGCCGTGGAATACCGGCACGGCAACGCTTTTCAGCGCCATACCGCTGATGCTGGTTACGGCAATCGCCAGAAATCCAACTAGGGCAAACCAGGAATAGGCTTTTTTATATTGTGGCAAGAACTGATTCATAAGACCCATGGAAATATTCAAGGGAATTAGCGATGCGACCGTCAGCACCAGCGGTGATGCTAACAAGCCCCAGCCGCCGAAGATCAGCAGCACGCCAGAGACGAATAAAACCGCAAAACCCGTCATATAGTACAAATCATGCAGGGCTTTGTTTTTGCTGTAGCGGCCCCAAAATCGCCAGATCAGGTACACCGCCGAAAGGCCGGTGAGCAGAAGAAGAACTCGGTCGAGCATGGTCATGGTGGGACTCCTTAGGGAATATAGATTGATAGATAGCAGCAGAGGTGTTTTTCACCTCTGCACTAATTCTTCCACATTCTACAACCCCCGTCTGTGATTTTGGTCACATTCGAATTGAGATCTTCGCTGGTTGGCCTGAAAGTATGAGGATCGTTTCTTTCATAGTGGCTTTGCAGTCAATTCTGTTTAGCCGTTCAGCCCACCTGATTCAGCTTTCCTTCTTTGTTTTTCAATTATAAGTAGCCAGATGATGATTGCCCATACCACTATTCTGACCGTCATGGCGATAGTGCTGTCAGGAGCAACTACGCTTCGATAGGCAATCTGCAAGATGAACATCACAAAAGCATGTATTCCGAATGTGGTAATGGCTGTTGGCAGGGCGAGTTTATGATCTTTCCAAATGAGGATCGCTGTGAAACCAACAGACACCAGTCCAAGTATGAAATTGTAGATTGGAAGCCAATCAATCACATAGTAATCCATGACCTTGCCGAGTAGAACCTGTCCGCCTGCAAAGATCGCCATCGCGCCAATGATAAATGCCAATACGGCAGCCGTTTTGGTACGTTTGGAATTCATTTTGTATTTCTCCTTATAAGGCGAAGCCCTGGGATAATAAACGGTGTGGTTGCTTTGTAGGCAATATAGTCATCGCCAAATCTTTTTTCCAGTTCCCGCTCTTCGATGAGTTTGGCATACAACACGATGATGATTGCATAGATAAAAACCATCACCAATGAACTGATTGAGCCAATCAAGATGCTGATGCCCGAAAAGAAGTTGATCAGGCCAAAATAGAGCGGATTGCGGCAATAGGAATACGGTATTTCCACAACAAGTTTTTGCGTGGCCTTCAGCGGCATGGGTGTGCCTTTACCGATTTCCCTTTGCGCTCTGGTGGACGCGATTAGAAAGAATAAACCCAGTACAATCAAAGCTCCTGATGGAATGATCCGGACGGAAAAACCAAACAATATTGGCAAGCGCAGCCATGGGTCAATGATAAATTTCGGTATGATAAAAAGCAGCGCGGGAAAGAAGAAAAAGAAAACGAAAATTGGAAGAATTTTCGCCAGAAAATCATTCTCTGGCGAAAGTGGTTTTTCCGATATGGCTACCAGATTATCAATAAGTTTCATTGCAATGACCCTGAGTGATCCATCGCAGCTTCTGCTTTTGCCATCCCTGTGGATATCTTTCTCCACAAATCCATTGCAACCGGGATGAAAGCAATCGCCCACAATAAATAGGCGCCGCCATGCAGCAAACCGCGTACAGGTTGGATAAGAATGCTGGCCCACAACAGAATTGCGCCTACATTTACCAGCCAAAAACTAAGCCAGGTGCCGCCTAATTCGGCACTTTCTTCATTGACGAAAAAGCGCTGGAAAAAATAGGGAACGATTGCGAACCCAAATTGCAGCAGCCAGCCATAAATCAGCGCTTGCGGTGTTGTCGCTTCCAGTAATTTGGCCGGCAGGAGGCTTTCAATACCAAAAATGACAAATGGAGCCATCGACAAGGGGGCAAACAGCCAGAGGTAGGAGACCAGCATTTGGGCCATCCCCGCCGTCCAGGCAGGTTTGTCGCCGCGCAATGGTTTGATGGCAATCACAAGCAGCCAGATATTGGCCGATGTGTGCAAAACGGCGCCCACCGCGGCCAGAGTTGTATTTGCAAACCAGGGGCTGAGAATCAGGGCTAGTGCGCCTGCGGTCATCATCCAGAAAATTGGGGTAATGGCTTTTGGGTTGGATAATTCCCTTCTGGCCCATTTGGGATACAGGTCAACGAAAAATCCAATAAAAACCAGCGACATAAAGCCCCAGTTATTGGCATGAATATGCACTTCGCCCGCATCTCCCATAATCCCCAGCGGCCCCGACCAGTTGGTGAACAAACCCGTACCCACAAGGATGCCGACCAAGAAGTAGGACAGCCCGGCGATGTAGAATTTGCGGCCATTTGTAATCGCCAATGCTCTTTCAGATTGGGAGCGAATGTCGGAGATTTGGATCAGCAGCAGGGTTGTGGCAACGAAAACCAACGTGCCACCGGCAATAATCGGCACACTATTCACCAGGGGAATGCCGAATAGCAGCAGGGCAATGCCCGCATTCAATGACAGCCAGATATCCCAACGCATTTTTGGGCGTGGTAAGCCATAATATTTAGCGGATAGGATTGGCATAGCCCCAAACACAAGTTGGGTAAATATGCCCAGTGTGATGAAATGGACGCGCAGCCAGACCATACCGTTAAACCAGGGCAGGATTTGCCAGCTTGCAAATGACGCGGCTAATGCGATCACAATGGCAACGATAAAATACAAAAATGACATAATGAGATATGCGATCATAAAGCCATTCCTGTTACTTTCGTGTCACGTCTGCTTGTGACGTTTGCTTGCGTTTGTTGCGTGCCCATTTTGCCAGATACGGAATCAGGTAAAGGTAGGCGCCGCTAATCGCAAGCAGTAGCATTAAGATGGATTGAAATTGCTCGAGCTGCGGCGGCAAATGCTCCGCACCATCGCCAGTAAATTTTGCGATTACAGCGAGTGGAATGATAATAAGTGTGGGTAAGGCAATCCAGCGGTGAAATACGCGCGTCCACTTGTTAAAAAACTTTTTCATGATAGGTCTCCTGGGTTATTTGTTTCTGCAAGATTGAGCGCTCGTTCAAGCAGATCGAGCAAGATTTGTCGTTCTTCAGGGGTCAGGCCAGAGAGCAATTGCTCAAATTTTTTGCGGTGAAAAGCATGTGAGCGGTGATGAACTTCCCGGCCTTTGGGCGTCAGAAATATTTGCACAGCGCGCCCATCCTCGGGGTGAGGCTGGCGCGTGAACATGCCATTTTTTTCGAGCTGGCGCACGCTAATGCTCACTGTTGGCGTGGCGAGTTTCAACCCCTCGGCCATTTCCTGAATACCACAACCGGCGTGATTGGCTGCGTATTCGATCAACGGCAAATGCGATATCGAAACGCGCACAGCTTCCGGGGGAGAGTCGTCCGCTCCCAGACGGCGCAGCCTGCTCGATAATTTTAGGAACCTTTGTGCCGATTCTTCAAGATTATTGTCCATGACTTGCCTCTCGGATTAGTTGTTATGGCTACTTTGTACGGCTCTATCCAAAATGCTTAAAAACTCGTCTAAGGGCACGCGGTGAATGCGGGCGGCTGTTTGAACCGTCAGCGCCTTTGCCAGAAATGCGCGCAGCGAATAGCGCCCAACGCGCTGCACACCAAACACTTCCATTACATCGGCAATGTCACCATACTCTTTGAGAATATCAGACACTCGGGTATCTTTTGTAATTTCCATCGAATTCCTTTACCAATATTTGCGATATATTTAGTTTGTCAAACTAAATATATCATATTGTAGCCATATGTCAAGATAAGACCCTGCCGGAATACAAAATAGGAACAGGCACAATCAATAAACATTCTATTGTGCCTGCGCCAATTTCTTTACGAGTACGTTATGATGAGATTAATCTTCAGTATGGGTAAACCGATCCGTTCCCCAAAAATTATCTGGCAGTGATTTTTGTTCACTGTCATTTGAATAATTCAAATTGAGCAATAACCTGTCGATCGTTTTATTTTTAGCTCCAACCAGGATGCGCGTGGCATCGTGAAGCCAACCTTCCGGCTTGTTGAATGGACATACTTGGATGCAGGTGCTGCAAACTGCGGAATCCGATGGTGACGCGTCAAGACATTTTTCGGCATCGACAGGCCATTTTTCTACCCCTGGATTGTTGCTGATATTGAGGGGTTCTGCCGTTGGGGATGCGGCTGAAATAGCATTTCCCGGGCAAAGGGGCACACACTGATTACAAATTGCGCAAAATTCTGCCACACCAAAATGAATGGGTTGGTCGGCGACCAATGGAAGATCGGTGATAACTTTGGCCAGTTGCACACGCGGCCCATAGCTGGGCGTAATCAACAGTCCATTTCGACCCAATTCGCCCAAACCAGCATCAATTGCCATCGGGATGCTTAAGCCGGTCATATCCCCACAAGGAATGGCGTTAAACCCTAGAACTCGAATGAATTCTGCCAGTCTGCTGGCGGTGGATGCAATACGTGAATATCCATTACCAAGACTGGCAGCGCTGATAGCTGTCGAAGAAGTGGCAATTGCATCTTCTTCGATTTCGAAGGCTATAACGATAACCCACTTCATGGTCTGGGGGATCGCCAGGGTTGTGCCGTCTTCCAAATAGTGCGGGCGTGTAAGGGCTTCTGGGTCAATATTGCCGGTTCCGTAAGGTAGTTCCAGTTTTTGCGCAATCACCTCCATGACAACTTCTGGCATGATGTCCATCATCATTGGCAGCATTTGAGCAACTTGCGAAGCAGGCAGCGTACCGACTAAAAACGGGCTGGGCGCGCCGGGCGGTAAAATATCGGGATCAATTTCTTCTAACGTAGTAATGATAAAGTCTTTAAGATCATCGTCTTCCATGGCTTCCAAGGTTGCAAATATTTTTTCTTTGCACGCTTCAGGGTCTGGAATCTCAATTTGATCTGCTGAAGTAAAAATAATTTCGCCATGCTCTTCTGGAACAGCGATATCAAACGAGTGACTGTAAATCCAGCGTTCGTCCAGCTTGGTGATCCCAACGAGTGATGCCCCGTAAAATTTCGCGGCTTTCTTGATTTTTTGGGTAATTTCCTGTTCGCCGAGATCCCAGGGAAGGTTGTAAGTCTCTGGGTTAATGGGGCCGGAATGGTGCGGTTCGAGCTGTAGCAACCCTTTGTGCAGGCCGTGCATCCCGGCGCGGGTGCCAGATATATTGGCGGCCAGCCAACTGGCCTCTAGCAAGGCAAAATCTTCTTGTTGGAATCCTGCCTGATTGGCTCTGATCCTCTCTACATCCGAATATTGTTGCGCAGCAATTTTCTGCTGAATTTCGGCATCCCAGGCGGTGCGTCCCAGGGCTGTGTTTTTGGCATCAAAACGCCGATATATGTCATCGTTTATCTGATAAGGGGGGAGGTCTTCAGCGCTTTGACGGATTAAAAAACCGCCAATTTTCGTCTGAAATTCTGGATGGATGCTGGTTTCTAATTCGCCGCCGTTTTTTAATATTGGCAATGCAATCGCAGAAAGCCCACCTAATTTTAAAAAGTCTCGTCGACTCAAATTATTCTTTTTGGTCGTTGGCATATTCGATACTCCCGGTATAGCCAATGTGGTTGGGGGGATATATGTATTGGTTAAGAAACGAGCTTCTTGAAGATGTGAGCGCAATTCACAAGGCCGCAAGAAGCTCGTAACTATAAATCTGGGGGGCGCTAAGTGGTTATCGAGGCTTACTCAAGAACTTTTACAGTGAAGAAACCTTCGAGGGTATCGGCGTTTTCCAGCACGAAGATCGCTCTGGCATTCCAATATTCCACATAGTCGGCTGCTTCTTCCGGAGTGGCCTCGCCGAGGGCCATTTTCTTGCCCATGGCGACTCTTTCTTCACTGACGGGTGGCTGAACCATCATCAAGTTAAAGTTGACGCTCACGCGTTGGCCGGTGTCGGCGCGCTCGAAAATCCATTCCAGCATGGGCGGGGCGGTGCCAACGGGTTCTTCGGTGTAGACCATTTTATTCTGGCGCACGAATACACTATTTGCCTGCCCAAACTCAGCGCCAATAAAACCGGTTTTTGGCGACGCTCCGGTGATATACGTAATCACTTCACCAAAAACGCCGATATACCATTCATCTTCTGCCCCGGGAGCTTCCACTAAAATCTGGCCGCGCACAGGAATTTCTCCATCGGGATACAAGACTTCTAGCGCTTTGCGGGTGATCGTCCATGCGCCGGTGATTGCGCCGCACGAGTGGCCCGAGAGTTTCACCGCTTCCTCATAGGTGTAGGGGATCGCGCCATCGGTCTGCCCAAACATCTCCAAATAGGGGTCTTTCATCATGATGGGCGGAACTTGTGCAATATAATCTTGTGTCCAAATGGGTTCTGGCTCCGCATCGGCGGCGATCGTTGGGGTGAAAGCCGTCACGGCAAGAATTGCGGTGAATAAAACCGCAAGTGCGAAAAGTGTTTTTTTCATTTTCTTTCTCCTTGGTAGATAAAATTTGAACTTCTCCCCCTAGATTATCTGGAGATACCAGAGTTGTCATTGACTTAGGTTTACTTTTTGACTCAATCGTTTTTAACGGGACCCCGTCCGAAAGAGGAAAACCAAATTTATTTTTCGCACTGAGCGCTTACTCGCCAGAAAAAGCCCGGCGTTCCAATTCGGCGCGATCCAAAATGTGGATCTGATTCCTTTCCAGGTCGATGAGTTTGCATTCAATCAGACCGCGGAAAGCTCGATTGATCACAACCGGCACTGTGCCAATTCGTGCGGCTATTGCGGCTTGGGTAGCCCAACTCTTGCGGCTAATCGTATCTTGCCCGGCGGCTTGTTCGAGCAAAAATCGCGCCAGGCGGCTTTCTACCGGGTGCAGCGATAACTCGGTTACTAAATTCATGGCATATAATACGCGGCTTGCCAGATTTTCGATAATCGATTTCGCCAATGTCGGGCAGTGATCTACCAGGCTGAGCAGAATTTCTCGCTGAACGATAACCACCGAAGCATTTTCTAACGCTTCGACCATGACCACATTAACTCCACCCGTCAGCACACCGACTTCATTAAAAGCATCGCCAGGGCCAACAAAACGAATCACTTGCTCGCGGCCGCTGCCCGATGTTTTTACGGCTCGTAGCCACCCTTTTTCAACCACATATAAACCGATACATGGCTCCCCTTCCATAAAAACAATTTGACCGGCGCGATAAACTTGCCGAATACTTGCCGAAATCACACAGCGCATTGCTGCGGAATCCAGGCCCGAAAAATAGGGTACTTGTGACAGAATCTTCCCCAATTTTTGGTTGTGATGTATTGCCCTGGTTTGGGCAAGCGAGGTCGAATAGGCGGTCATTTTGTCATCATCCGATATGGAGCTCGATAGCCTCTGGCCGTGTGCAGGTTTCGATACATTCCAGGCAGCGGATACACTCCGCGGAGCGCAAATTTTCGGGGATCGCGGGAATATCCACCGGACATTCAGCTTCGCAGCGCCCGCAGTGGGTACACTTCCCCGAGTTGGTGGCTATGTGGATGGGTGATACTTTATTGAAGATCGCCAGCGCGGCCCCCAGTGGGCAGAGATATTTGCATGAGAAACGCTTCACCAGCATCGAGCTGAGGATGAACACAAGCAGCACCACCCCTAATAAAGGTGTATTCCACTTGAAACTAAAAATCGCCAGCGCCGGGCA
>JACKQG010000996.1_pt1 | contig 39894 bp, 41 predicted proteins | sample 8237621 | NCBI WGS metagenome assembly JACKQG01 (sample SAMN15677084, study PRJNA649215) | marine metagenome | biome: marine; feature: Black Sea; material: saline water; isolation source: suspended particulate matter (SPM) from the Black Sea western gyre | collected 2013-06-09/2013-06-10 | depth... | reverse complement strand
TAACTTAAGGATTTAACCGCCCTTACCGAAGGGCTTAGATGAGTATCAAATCAAGCGAGCTTACGGACTACACCCGACGCTCCTTTCAAACGTTGGTTGCAGATAAATATGAAACCAAACATAATCGCCACACTCCTCCTGATTGGTATCGGATCTCTAAACGCAGAGACACTTCCCGACGGGAGATATTTTTTTCAGTGCGACGTGCTGACTTCTGGATTATGTGACCTTGTCGAGGCCTCCACCCAGTTTAGAAACTCCGGATTTCCGCCTTCGATGGGCAGGACGACGATGCAGGGGCAGTCGTAGGTGTGGAGCTGTTTGATTCGATCCGTCAATTCCGCGACCCGATCTGCCGTTGCTTTTAGGATCAGAACGGCCTCGTCTTCGCGGCAGAGCTGTCCGTTCCACTCAAAGATAGAGTGTACACCATCAAAGAAATTGGCGCAGGCGGCGAGCTTCTCGTTCACAACGGTTTCAGCGATCTGCTCCGCATCCGTCAGCGAGGGTGCCGTCACATAGATCAGCTTCGTGTTCATTCGTTTTTCCAACCACTGGAAAGCATCACCGCATCCGCTTCCGGCGGCCCCCACGATCCGGCGGCATAGGGTGCCAGCGGCTGATCCTTGGTTGCATTTCGAATGGCCTCAATCACCGTCCATTCGGCTTCCACCTCGTCGGAACGGGTAAACAGCGTGGAATCTCCGCGCATGGCATCGAGCAGTAACCGCTCGTAGGCTTCCGGCAGCTCCTTGTTCCATTTCTCGGAATAGGAGAAATCCATGTCCACCCCTTCCACCACTAACTGCATACTGGGACGTTTCGCAGAGACCTGCAGGAAGATTCCCTCATCCGGTTGAATCCGGAAAATCAGGGTGTTGGGCTTCACGCCGGTTAAGTCGCACACATCGCCTGCACACGCCACATGCTGAAACAGCTGCATGGCCGGGATGCGAAACTGGATGGCGATTTCGGTGCTTTTCTTCGGCATCCGTTTGCCGGTACGCAGATAAATCGGCACGCTGGCCCAGCGCCAGTTATTAATTTCCATCCGCAGTGCGGCGAAGGTTTCCGTGGTGGAGTCCGGGGCAACCCGATCCTCTTCGCGGAACGCCGGAACGCCGTCTCCGCCGGTATACTGTCCGAAGCAGCCCGCCGGATGGCCGGGCAGGGCGGCGGCCGGCCGCAGGGCGTGCAGAATTTTTATTTTCTCCGCGCGGATGGCCCGCGCGTCCAGTCCGTCCGGCGGCTCCATCGTCACAAAGCATAGCAACTGGAACAGGTGGTTGGCCACCATGTCGCGCAAGGCGCCGGTGCGGTCGTAGAACGCGCCGCGGCCGCTTTCCATTCCCGCGGTTTCGGCGGCGGTAATCTCAATGTGGTCCACATAGGTGCGGTTGAAGACCGGCTCAAAAATGGTATTGGCAAAGCGGAACGACAGGATGTTCTGCACCGTCTCTTTGCCGAGATAGTGGTCGATCCGGTAAATCTGGGATTCGTCCAGATGGGTGAGCAGAATTTGGTTTAAGACCTGTGCGCTCTGCAAATCCCCCCCGAACGGTTTTTCCACCACCACGCGCGTCCACGGCGAGGCTTTGGGCTGGGTAATCAGTTCCGCCGCGTGCATCTGGCTCACGGTCTGCTCGACCAGATCCGCGGCAATTGAAAGATAGAACAGCCGGTTGGCGGGCAGGGAGTCGTTGCCGTTAAAACGCTCATTGAGCGTCTTGAATGCCGCCGGGTCGGACAGGTCGCCGCGGTGATAACTCAGGTGCGAACAGAATTCTGCGAGCGACGCATCGTCCACCGGAGTCCGGCTGTGCTCACGCAGAGCATCCTGCATCAACTCGCAGAAACTCCGGTCGTCGTGCTTCCGGCGGGCAAAGCCGATGATGTCGAACGCCTCCGGCAGTGCGTTGTCGCGGAAAAGGGTGTAGAGCGCCGGCAGCAACTTGCGCCGCGTCAAATCGCCCGTGGCACCGAAGATTACAAAAGTCACCGGCTCTTTAACTTTCACTCCCAGTGTGGGCATCGTTTCTCACTCCCTTAGCTGTTGCTATAGACTATCGACCATTCCGCACAGATGTTCAAGTCGCATGCATCAGCACTTGCCGGGCTGTTCCTTTCAGGCTACCGTTTAAAACCGATTTATGAAAATTCTGACCAAATATCTTCTGAAATGTCTGATCCTGCCGCTGCTGTATTGCATGCTCGGCTTCACCCTCATTTTTATCATCAACGATCTGTTTGATAATTTCAGCGACTTTCTCCAAAGCGACATACGGCCTCTGGAAATCCTCTATTACTACAGCCTTGTTCTGCCGCCGGTTATCGTGCTCATCCTGCCTGCCTGTCTGTTGCTCGCCATGCTTTACAGCCTTTCCAATCTCACCCGTCACAGCGAAATCACCGCGATGCGCGCCGGCGGAGTCAGCATCTATCGCATCATCACGCCCTTCATCGGCATCGGCATTGCGGCCACACTTCTCAGCGGCTTCATCAACGAAGTCATCGCGCCCGATGCCGCCTACCGCGCCGAACAGTTTCTGGAATATCAGAAACAAAACCGTATGGAAGACATCTATTTCGCCAACAACATCGCCCTCAAACGCGGGCAGCATGTCTGGCATATTCAGAAACTCGACACCCGTGACCGCGCTTTGTACAACGTCGAGCTCGTTGAACAGCGCGAAGACAGCTCCGACGCCGTTAAATATCAGGCCGAAAAAGCTCTGTGGCTCGACGGACGCTGGTGGTTTATGGATGTCACCGTTCAGCGCTATGCAGAAAACGGCGACCTCCAAGGCGCACCTGAACTCATTCTGCAGAAAGAGATGCGTGATCTCACCGAAACACCGCAAACCTTCCTGAACGAAATCAAAGATGCCCAGTATCTCTCCTCCCGGGAGATGATGCAGTATTTAGATGCTCAAACCGATATTTCCAGCGATACCCGCGCCCGGCTCAAAGTGGATCTGCACGCGCGCATGGCCACTCCGCTGGTCTGCCTGCTGGTGACCATCATCGGCGTGCCCGTTGGCGCGCACTCCGGTCGCCGCGGCGCCTTCGCCGGCATCATGATGGCGCTGACTCTTTTTTTCGGCATCTATATCCTGCAGCTCATCTCGCAGGCGCTCGGCAAACAGGCAATTATTCCGGCCTGGCTCGGCGGCTGGCTGCCGATCCTCTTCTTCGGCTCCATCACGCCCTTCATGATCCACCGCATGCGCTAAACGCGATGCGACAGGCTCCAGGGGGTGGAAACAGGAAACTCATCCATTTACAAAACTCTGGAAAATAAAAGTTTCGCCGTATGCAATGAGTGGAAAAGAGTTTTTCTGTGCCGAGCGTTTCTGGTAGCGTGGGCGATGTTATGATGCGAACGGACTTTATCTTGAGTTTGATGGTGGCGGTGCTGTGCGGCACGGCCGCTTTCGGCGGCGTGTATCCCGTCTATGAACATGTGCAGACGGACGAGGGTTCGTTCTTCGCGGTGCGTCCGTTTTATTCGAAGACGGTGGGGGAGGAGGGACAGGTTCAGGACTTTCTGTGGCCGCTCTATTCCCGCAAGGAGTTCAAGAACGAGCAGACCTCGCGCGCGCTGACATTTTGGTGGACGCATAATTTCGCGGCGGACGCGGAGTCGCCGCGCGACCGCAACTGGCTGCTTCCGTTCTATTTCCAAGGGCGGGACAAAAATGACGAGTCGTACTTCGCGCTCTTCCCGCTGGGCGGAACCATTCATGAGTTTTTTGGGCGCGATACCATTTCGTTTGTGCTTTTTCCAATCTTTGGAAAATCGCAGATCAATGAGGTGAAGACCACCAGTGTGCTCTGGCCGATTTATTCCCATACGCGCGGCGACGGCATTCAGCGCGACCGCGTTTTTCCAATCATTGGAAAATCGGTGCTGGAGGGTAAATACGAGAAACGGTTTGTGCTCTGGCCGTTTTGGACCTCCGCTGAATATTTTTATCCCGGCGATTCCGGTACTTCCTGGATTCTGTTTCCGATTTGCGGGCGGGGCAATCTGAAGAAGGAAAGCACATGGTGGGTCATTCCGCCGTTCTTCCGGTTTACGCACGGCGAGCGTCAGGACCGGATTTTCTGTCCGTGGCCCTTCTTTCAGAAAGTGAAGAGCGAGAGCCTGGATAAGCTGTATGTCTGGCCGCTGTGGGGCCGCAAGCAGATTGGCGACGGGATGGTCGACCGCACGTTTGTGCTCTGGCCGTTGCTGTGGTCGGATAAATTTCAACAGGCGCATCAAGCCGTTTCCCGCAAAAAGGCCCTTCCGTTTTTCTATTTTGAAGAGAAGCGCCTTCGCGAAACCGACCGCCCGGAAGAGGAGTGGACCGTTGTTTCCAAAGGTTGGAAAATCTGGCCGCTGATGAGCTGGCAGCGGACAGGGGATCTGTCGCGTTTCCGGATGCTGGAGCTTTGGCCGATCAGTAATGTGGCGCCGCTCGAGCGCAACTGGACCCCCCTGTGGACGCTCTACAAGCGAACCCATGCGGACGGCGTGACCAAAAAAGATATCCTATGGTTCGCCTGGCACAGCGAGAAGGAGCCGGATACGAACCGTTCTGAATGGTCTTTACTGAAAGGGCTGTTGGCGTATAGAAATGAGGGCGACGCGACCTCCGTTCGCGTTTTGTGGTTTAAGTTGGGGGAAGAATGAGAATCGTAGCGTCAGAACATGAGGAGCAAATGAGCTATATGGGGCTTCCCCTTCGCTCATTCCGGCGCCTGGGACGGATTATTCTGTTGGCCTGCCACGGGATGGGTCACGCGCTCATCATACTCGGATCGGCCACGCTCTTTATCCGAACGATTTGGCGGCCGCGCGCGCGTCACGAAACCGTTGCCCAACTCTATATTACCGGAATCAAAAGCCTTGGCGTGATCAGCGTAGTCGCGGTTTTTACCGGCATGATTCTCGCATTGCAAACCGGGCTCGAACTGCGCCGTTACGGACAGGAGGAGTTTATCGGTTCGGCCGTATCGATTTCGATTATCCGTGAGATGGGGCCGTTTATGACCGGGCTGATTATTGCGGCCAGTGTCGGCTCAGCCATTGCTGCGCAGCTGGGTACGATGGCGGTTTCTGAGGAGATTGCCGCGCTAGAGGTGATGTCGATCAATCCCAACCGCTTTCTGGTGATGCCCCGCCTGGTCGCGCTGGCGATCATGTTGCCGGTTTTGACGGTCTATACCAATATTCTGGGCATTCTCGGCGGCGGGATTGTCGGAGCCACACAGCTCGGCGTTTCATTTCAGGCCTATTTGGACAACGCCACCCGCTTTGCGGAAAATAAGGATTTGTTTGTCGGGCTGTTTAAGGCATTTGTGTTCGGCATTATCATTGCCACTGTCGCCTGTTATCAGGGGTTGAGCGCCACGGAAGGCGCGGTCGGTGTTGGGCGTGCCACCCGGCAGACGGTGATTACCTCCTTCCTGATGATTCTGATTGTTGGTTACATGATTACCCGGTTGTTTTACATATGATCACGTTCGATAATGTTACAAAGAAACTCGGCGGCAAAATGATCCTCGACGGCGTTTCGTTTGAGGTGCCGAAGGGCGAGACGTTCGTTGTCGTCGGGCTTTCCGGTGCCGGGAAAAGCGTGACCCTGAAGCACATGATCCATCTGTTGGTTCCTGATCGCGGGACTGTGCGTATCGGCGACGATGTGATTAGTCAGGCGCGCGGGCCGGAGCTGGAGCGGATGCGCAGCCGCTTCGGGGTTTTGTTTCAGGGGGCCGCTCTGCTTCAGTGGCTTGACGTGTTTGAAAATGTGGCACTGCCTCTGCGTGAAAACACCAAAATGACCGAAGAGGAGATCGAAAAAACCGTCCTCGAAAAACTGACTCTGCTCAATATGGCCGAGTCGGCCGAAAAATTTCCGTCTGATCTTTCCGGCGGCATGCAGAAACGAGTTGGCTTGGCCCGCGCAATTGTGATGAGCCCGGAGATCATCCTCTATGATGAGCCGACATCCGGTCTCGACCCCGTCACCTCCCGCCTGATCGACGGCCTGATCGAGAACCTCCGGAAAGAACTGGGTGTCACCAGTGTGGTGGTTACGCACGACCTGCACAGCGCTCTGTCTATCGGCACACGGATCATGATGATTGATGGTGGAAAGATTGTTGAAAATGCCGTACCGGAGGAATTTATCCGTTCGGAAAATGAAACGGTAAAACTCTTTTTAGAGTCACAGTACATCACCCGCAGGGGTGCCTGGGAGAAAGGAATGGAAGGTCATGGCTGACAAATATAAACAAGATATCAGTATTGAGGTCCTTGTGGGGCTGTTCATGTTCGTTGTTCTCATTGCACTGGGGGTCTTTACCATCGTGCTCAGCCAGCAGAATTTTTTCCATAAAAAATATCCGCTGACGGTGTTGTTTGAGCGGGTCGGTGGGTTGCGAGAAGGCGACCAGGTCTTTTTGCGCGGCACCAAGGTCGGTGTCATCAAGTCCACCTACATCGAGGGAAACCAGGTGGTAGTGCATACCGATCTGGAAGTTCCCGTTGAGTTCCGCGAAGGCTATAAAGTGGAAGTGATGGCCTCCTCGATGCTGGGTGGTAAAATGCTTAAACTTTATGAAGGACCGTTGGCGGCTGAACCGCTGCCCAAGAACACTCCGATTCTTGGCGAGCCACCCATCGATATCCTCGAAGAACTCGGGATTGCGGTTGCGGGAATTAAAGATATGGCGAACGATGTGGCGGCTGGCAATGGCACGCTCGGCAAATTAATCAATGACGATTCGATGTACGATGAGATGCAGGCTGTGCTGGAGAACCTAAATGAGGTCAGCGACCGGCTGGTGAACGGAAAAGGCACCGTCGGAAAACTGTTGGCAGAGGATGATGCGCTTTATCAGGATTTGCAGGGCTCGTTGGCTAATCTTCATCGTATGACTGAGAAAATCAACTCGGGTCAGGGAACCCTCGGGAAGCTGATGGAAGATGATCAGATTTATATGGAGACTCAAAAGCTGCTCGAAGAGCTGCGCGCGGCAATCGACGACATGCGCGAAACCTCTCCGGTCACCACCTTTAGTACCGTCTTCTTCGGCGCGTTTTAACTGGGGACGCCATAATGAGCGATGACTACCCGGCTTACGGCCCGCAGGTAAAACGCCCGCTTCGTGTCCGGGCGCTCCGGATCGCCGCGCTTGTGCTGGCTTTTGCCGGCTTGATTCTGCTCTACTTTTATTCGGTCAACCGCGATATCCCGTTAGTGCGGGTCGACTCCATCACCCCTACGATGAACTTCGCAACTGTCCGGGTTTCCGGCGAAGTCACTCGCGATGCCTATGTGTTTCAGTCCGGCGGCATGGTGTTTAACCTTAATGACGGCAGCGGTGAAATTGCGGTCATGGGCGGCCGCGCGCAGGCCGAGGCGCTCGAAAATGCCGGACGGCTTCCGCGCCGCGGCGACCGGGTTGAAGTATCCGGAAGCCTCAACGTCAGCGCCGATCAGGAAGTAAAGCTTCGGATGCAGTCGGCCGAGCAGCTGGTGCTGCAGCGCAAACGTGCGCCGTCCGCCGCACCCGGGCTCTCGCCGGTCCAGCTGGTGAATATCACTGCCGCGCAGGAAGGCGAACAGGTTCTGGTGACGGGCCTCCTTAAAGAGATTGAGGTTCCCGGTCCCGGCTCCAAAGCACCTTATGTACTGACGCTTGAGCAGGGTGGGGCCGAGCTGGATGTCATTTTATGGGACGACGTTTTCCAAGGGTTGGAACGAAAACTTCCAATGCCTGGAAAAACAATCAGCGTGCTCGGTCGCGTGGATGTTTATAAGGATAAAGTTCAGCTCAAAGTCTGGGAAGCCGCCGACCTGCGTGAAGTGACGGAGGTAATGCCGCTGGTTTCTGATGGAACGGTCACCCCGATTGCGGCGATCACCTCGGAACAGAAGGGGAATCTGTTCACCGTTATCGGCACGCTGGGCGAGCCGCGCTCCATTCCCGGCGGTGTCATTTACCCTATCGCCGATGACAGCGGCGAAATGATGGTTCTGTTCTGGGATAAAAAGATTTCCGGCGAAGAGCGCGACGCACTCGAATCCGGCGTCCGCCTGAGCGTCACCGCTCCGCTGGTGGCTTATAAAGGTACACTCGAGTTGGTTCCCAAAGATGTCGAGGCCTTCCGCGTGGAGGAAAGCAGGTGATTCTCACTGCGGCACTTGCGGTTCTGGCCGGAACGGTTCTGGCCTGTTTTCTGGCCATTTTGCCCGGACTGCATATCTACAACGTCATGGGGCTGGCGGCTCTGCTGATCTACCGGCTTCAGGATCTCGGCCTCGCAGTGGCACCGCAAATCTATCTGCCGTTCATGATCGGGCTGGTGGTGGGCTGGTCGGTGCTCAACACCATTCCCTCGGTTCTGCTCGGCGCACCCGATGAAAGCGCCATCTTTACCGTGCTGCCGGGTCAGAAATATCTCATGACCGGCCGCGGCTATGAAGGCACCATGATCATCGGCGCGGGCAGTCTGATCGGCCTCTACATGCTGGTGTTCATCATCGCGCCGTTCGCTCCCAAATACCTGCCGGTGGTCCGCAATGTGCTCAATCCGCATATGCACTGGATTCTGTGGGTCATCATCACCTTCATTTTGATGACCGAATGGCCTAAAGGCGGTAACTGGGGCCCTGCCGGCTGGCGTAAATTTTTTAATGCCTGGTCCACCCTCGGTGCCGGTCTGCTCACCTTCGGTCTCTCCGGCCTGCTCGGCTTCCTGTTGCTTTATCGCGCGCCCATCGCCATTGAGGATGCGTTCCAGAACATCATGCCCGCCTTTGTCGGACTCTTCGCAGTTCCGTGGTGTCTGCTCAACGCCCTTAGCGGCGCGGAGGTGCCGAGACAGCATGTGCGCGACACGCTCAATATCAACGGCGACCTGTTGTTGCGCAGTGGCATCGCCGGCGGCATCGGCGGCGGCTTCGCCGCCTTTTTCCCCGTTGTCACCGGCGGGGTGGGCGGTCTGCTGGCCGGGCACGCCACCGCCCAGCGCGACGAGCGCGTCTTCCTTATGTCGCAAGGCGTCTCCAAAGTGGTCTACTACACTGGCGCACTCATGCTCTTTTTTGTGCCGGGCCTCTTCCTGACCCGCGGCGGCGCCGCCTGGATTTTAAAAGGGCTCTACACGCCCAAAACCTTGGGCGACTACTACCTCGCGCTCGGCTCCATCGCCATCGCCGGCGGAGTCTCCTTCCTGCTGATGTCGCCGCTTACCAGAGCGACGCTCTGGCTGATGAAAAAGGTGGACTACCGCCTCATCTCGCTTTTCGCCCTCGGCATCATCATTGCGCTGGTCTACTCCATCACCGGTTGGGTCGGTCTGTTCGTTATGACCGTCGGCACCGGCATCGGCCTCATTCCCGTTCTGTTCGGGTCGCGCCGCCTCAACTGCCTCGGCGTGCTGTTGCTCCCCATCGCCTGTAACATGTCAGGTATCGGCGAACCCATCGCCGCGTTTTTAGGACTCCTCTGATATGAAGGGAATTGCCCATTTTATTTCCGGTGTCACGGTTGCCTCTTTCTGCCCGTGGGCGGTGGAAGCCGCTCAGAACGGCAATCCGGTTTATTTCATTCTTGGCGCGGTGGCCGGGATTCTACCCGACACCATCGATTTCAAGTTCTACCGCTTTTTCTATAAGCACGATATCCGTGTCGAACCGCAGCCCTACCAGCTTGATCCGCAGCCGATCGCCGATGCGGTTGCCCAAGCGGTTTCGCTGGCCATGGAAGGCAAACGAGCCACGCTCAAGCTCGCCAGCATCAAACTGGGGGCCGACGACTGGCGGCAGTACAGTATGAAGATTGATCCCGAAGCGGGGGAGGTGCAGGTACAGTTCGGCCCCATTGTCAGTACCGGTCAGGTGCCGCAGCCCGATTCGATGCCCGACCCGCGCCCGGTTGCCATCGCCAAGTTTGATGCCCCCATTCTGCAAAGCTACGAACCGACCTACACCGTCGACATCTTTGACGGCCCCAGCTTCGCCTTTCAGTGCAACGAAGCCGGGCAGGTTGAAATCGACTTTCTGCCGTGGCACCGCAACGGGTCGCACTCGCTGACGGTTGGCGCACTTCTGGCGGGCATCGCCTCCTTCTGGACGTGGAAAGCCGGTGTGGTGGTTTTCGGTGCGTACGTGATCCATGTGATCGAAGACCAGCTGGGCCATATGGGCTCCAACCTGTTTTTCCCGATTACCAAAAAACGCGCACCCGGTCTGAAACTGATGCGCTCCGGCGATGCTTTCCCCAACTTTGCGGGCGTCTGGCTCTGCTGCCTGCTCATTTTCTGGAACCTCTACGCAGGAATCGAAAATCCGCTCTACCACTTCACCTTCATCCGTCTCATCATGACCGCGATGATGATCCCGTTCGCCATCTTCGGCGCGGGGCGCTGGTTGCTCCTGCGGTTGGATGGCGAGGGGTAGCCCGTCAGAAAATACCGCAAAGCATTCGCTTTTAAGGGGTTTATATTTCTATCATCCTGTACGTGAAAAAGTTTTTGAAACTGCTGATCGGACTGTTGCTTCTGCCGCTTGGCTGGGCGGCATCGCGTACGGTGTTTTCCCTGTTGACCACGACCACGCCGGACGCGTCCGCCGGCTGGGCGCTGCCGGCCGGTTTTCTCATTGCCGTGCTCGGTTTTTTCCTGCTGCCGCAGGCCTTCCGCACCTATGTGCTGGGCCACGAGATGAGCCATGCCATTGCCGGGCTGCTGATGGGTGCGCGGGTCGGCAGGATGAAGATCGGGCGCGAGGGCGGTCACGTGGAGCTGTCGAAGAGCAACTTCGTCATTGCGCTGGCACCGTACTTCTTTCCCTTCTACACCGCGCTGGTGATCGGGCTGTGGTACGGCCTCGGCTTCTTTTGGGACATCAGCGCCTATGAGACGCTCTGGCTGATACTGGTCGGCCTGACCTGGGGGTTTCACGTCACCTTCACCCTTTATATGCTTTCGCAGCATCAGCCCGACGTGCACGAACACGGGCGGATCTTTTCCTATGTGGTGATCTACCTCGTCAATCTGTTTGTGGTGTCGCTGTGGATGATTGTTATCGGCGAGCCGACGTTTCAGGGCGCGGCGCAGTCCCTTTCTGCCGAAACGGTGGCCGTCTACACCGCCGTCTGGGCCCTGATGTGGCAGGGGTGGGAGGTTGTACACGCCCGGCTTCTGTCAAAAAAAACCTGATCGTTGCAATAAAGCGTTAGGCAAAACGTTGTATGCCATGAAAACAGAGGATAAGAACCACCTTATGGAAGCAGACGATGCAGAACTCCTGGCAGCTTATCGAAACGGCGATTCCGAAGCGCTCGGAATGCTGGTCGAAAAGTACAAAAAACCGCTCTTCGGTTTCATCTATAAATTTTCCGAAGGCCGGGAGGATGCCGACGAAGTGTTTCAGGAGGTTTGGGTGAGGGCCATTAAGAATATGAACCGTTACCGGCAGAAAAATTTACTCAGTTGGTTGTTCCGCATTGCGCACAACCTGATGATCGACCGCATTCGCAGCCGCAAACCGGTGGTATCGTTCGACACACCGGCATCGGACGACGGCATCGCGCTTGGTGAACGGCTGGCGGGCCGCGCCTTGAGCCCGGCGGACGAAACGGATGGACATGCCTTGGGTGCGCGAATTCATGCGGCGGCGGCGGATCTTCCGCCGGAGCAACGCGAAGTGTTCTGGCTTCGCATGGAGGGCGGACTCAGTTTTAAGGAAATTGCCAAGGTGCAGAAATGCTCGATCAATACTGCGCTGGCGCGCATGCAGTACGCGCTTTCCAAACTTCGGAACGAGCTGGCCGAAGAATATGGCGAATTGCTGGAGGCAGGATGATGAAAACAAAACAAATTGAAAAATGGCTTCTGCTGGAACAGACGGGCGAGCTGTCGGAAAGAAAACGCCGGAAGCTCAATGCCTGTCCCGAGGCGGAAGCAAAGCGCGCCGAGTTGAATGCGCTGTGCAAAGCCGTTGAGCCGTCCGATGCCGAACCGTCCTCCTGGGCTACCACGCGCATTCACGCCCGTCTGCAGGCCGAACGCCGCTCGGTTTTGTTGCCGCTCAGAGTCTGGAAACCGATTCTGGCTTTGGCGGCCTGCTTGACGCTTGTCGTGATGACACTGGATTTTAGACCGGAGTCCTCTGCGGTTTCCGTTGCCGCGGTTGCGGTGGGGGAAGTGGACGTGTGGAACGTCCAGTTCGAAGAGGATCTGGTTGAACTGGAGAACCTGATACTGGCCATATCGGGTGATCCGCTTGACATCATGGAGATGTAACAAAGGAGAGAAAAATGAAGAAGTGGTTCGTGTATATATTGATGGCATTCTTTGCGGTCGGATTTGCCGCTGCACAAGATAACACCCCCGGATTGGAACCTGGATCTGAAAACGATGGCGCAGAACAAATAGAAGCACTGCCCCTCGAGCAGGCTCCCGGTGGTCATATGAAACCCGGCGGCCGCCCCGACATGAGGAAACGTTCGAGAATCAGCGATGAACAGCGTGCGGAGATGAAAGCGCATTACGAAGCAATTCACAGTCTGGCGGAAGCCGCTCGTGCGGAAGCCGACCCGGTGAAGAAAGCCGAGCTGATTGAACAGCTTCGTGCCAAGCTGACCGAGGGCGCAGAAAAAATGCAGGCTGAATTCAGCAAACGGCTAGAGAACGCCGAGGCGGATGTCGCCGAGATGAAAGAGCGCCTTGCAAAAGGGGAGGCGGAGATGGCACAGCGGGTGGAGGAACATCTGCAGAAACTTCTCGCCGGTGAGCAACCGGAACACAAGGGGCCGGGCGTAGAAGGTCAGCGTCATCGCCCGCAGCCGCCTGAATAGTCATCAGATCGCTTAAAAAAAGCCCCGCCGATTTCGGCGGGGCTTTTTCATTTTCCCCATCTGATTCTTTGTTTTTTTTTGGTGAGTAGAAGAATTAGACCGGATAACCGGATGTTCCAAATTAATATCCAGTAGATCAAAAGAGGAAGTGAACGAAAGGTAGGGGTTTCGGCGACTTGATCAACAAGATTAGTGTTATCCTCGTGATCCTGTTATCCAGTCAAATTTTTTATATTACTTCAATTTAAGCGCTTTGAGCGTTTCCTTGAAGTCGGCCGGAACCGGCGCGGTGACGCGCAGAGGCTGACCCTCGTTTCCGGGCAGCGGCAGAATCAGTTTGTAGGCATGTAGCATCTGGCGCGGCAGGGTTCGCATAATTTCGCTAATGCCTTTGGAGCCGGCGTAGCCTTTGTCGCCCAGAACCGGATGGCGCACCGCGGCCAGATGTTTGCGGATCTGATGAGTGCGGCCGGTTTTGATGCGCAGCTCGAGATAACTCGCGTCGCGGGTGCGGTCCAGTACATTCACCAGCGTGGTGGCCGACTGGCCGTCGATGTCGCGGGTGATCGTCTGCAATTGATCGGAAACCCGGCCGTTGACAATGGCGCGGTAGATTTTTACCACCTGCTGGTCTTTAAAGATCGGAATCAGTGAGGCTTTGGCTTCCGCATTTTTAGCGAAAATGACACAACCGGAGGTTTCGCGGTCGAGGCGGTGCACGGCGCACAATTCCGGGTTTTGCATTTCGCGTTGCAGGCGCACTTCCAGACTTTTGGCGCTGCCGTTGGTTACCAGTCCGGCGGGCTTGTTGATCACCAGAATGTCGCCCGCTTTTTTGAGCACTTCGATTTTCTTTCCCGTGGCGGCTTCCGAGTGGATCACTTCGATCCGGTCGCGGGTGGAGAGCCTATGTTTCGCCATCCAAATGCGTTGGCTGTTCACCATCACTTGTTTGCCGTCCAGCAAGGTCTTCGCCTGTTTTTTAGAGCAGCGCAGACGGTCGGCCAGCACCTCAAGCAGGGCATTGCCTTCTTCGTGCGGTTTAACCTGAAAGGTTTCTTTAATCATTGGGTATCCAGTTCTGCGCAGGCTTCGGCAATCCAAGCTACGGCTTGTTCAATTTCTTCGGTGGTAACAGTCAGCGGCGGAAGCATCCGCAGCACCCGCACGGCGGTGGCGAGGGTGAGCAGTCCTTTTTCCTGCAGTTTTTTCTGCAAGGGAAGGGCGCTGTCGTTCAGAACGAGGCCGACCATTAGGCCGCAGCCCCGCGCGCCCTCAATCCAGTCGTACTGCTCGGCAATCGCCTGCAGTTTGTTCAAAAGCAACTCGCCCATCGCGGCGGCATTTTCGAGCAGCTTTTCCTGCTCGATGGTTTCGAGCACAGCCAGTGCGGCGGCGCAAGCCAGCGGGGTGCCGCCGAAGGTGGTGGCGTGGTGACCCGGCTGGAAGATGTTTGCCAGCTTCGGCGCGGCAACCAGCGCGCCGATTGGGAAACCGTTACCGAGGCCTTTGGCCAGCGAGAAGGCATCCGGTTGCACATCATAGTGCTGGAAGCTGAACCATTTACCGGTCCGGCCAACGCCTGCCTGCACTTCGTCGAACATCAGCAGGATATCCTTTTCGTCGCACAGCGCCCGCAGGCCGCTGATAAACTCCGGGTCGGCGGGAATGATGCCGCCTTCGCCTTGGACGGCTTCAACGAGCACTGCGGCGGTCTGTTCGGTGATCGCCGCTTTGACGGAATCGAGATTGTTGAATTCGGCGTAGGCGAATCCTTCGGGCAGGGGGGCGAACCCCTTCTGCACCTTTTCCTGTCCGGTGGCGGTCAGGGTCGCCAGCGTCCGGCCATGAAACGAGTTTTTCATCGTAATGACTTTAAATTTGCCTTTGTCGGAGCCCCACAGCCGCGCCAGTTTGATCAGCCCTTCGTTGGCTTCCGCGCCGGAGTTGCAGAAAAAGCATTTGCCGCCGCCGGCTTTTTCGGCCAGTGCCTTGGCGAGCTGCGGCTGCTTTTCGTTGTAGTAGAGGTTGGAAACATGCATCAGGGTTGCCGCCTGATCCTGAATGGCCTTCACCACATTCGGATGGCAATGACCGACGTTGAGCACAGCGATCCCGGCGAGGAAATCGAGATATTCGTTCCCCTCGGCATCCCACACCTTTGTGCCGGAACCCTTCACCAGCGCCAGTTGCGGCGCATAGGTCGGAATTAAATAGGTTTTCTGCATCTCTGCAATGTCTGCGGCATTCATTGTTTTCTCCATCAAAAGCGCGGAAACATACCGCATAAGACGATTCGTGCCAATGTTTTAAGTAGCAGGGTAACGGCGGGTTAAGGAACGTCCCGGATTAGCGTTCGGGCACGGAGTGGCCGATAAGCTGACTTCGCTGGTTCGATGTTAATGTCGTATTTCTTTTTTCATTCGCTTTGCCACAAGGCAGCGGTTGGTTCCATCGACCGTGTGGAAACAGGCCAAAGTCATTTCGTTCTCTGTACTCCACGTAACTTCCATAATCTGGATGTTTTTGTTCTCTTCAGTTTTTGGATACTTTGAAAACAGCTCAGAATGATTCCAGCCTTTGGTAGGTGCATGTTCAATTGTGTATCCAGTTTTATCAACCGGAGCACCAAGCTCCTCCAACATCTCCTGGTAGGTTTTGTTAACGTATTTGGAGAGAATAACTGTGTTTTGTTCATCTGCGTAAACGCAACTGATGAAAACTCCAACAACGCTGAGGATGGTAATTATTTTTTTCATTTTATTCATCGAACGTTTAATGAGCGTTATGACGCTTTGTAACGGAATTTGAAGTCAGCCTAATGCCGGATATTTTTCACAACAATTAGAAAGTCCAATAAAAGCGGGCTGTCGTTTGTTGGGGCGACGGATGTGTTCCAATCCTTGCACTGCTGATTTAAACAGAAGGAAACAAAGGATAACGGAGGCAGTCCCTTCGTTGACTTCGTTCCCTTCTGTGAAAAGTTCCAAACCTCCTGTCGCGCCGTTTTGTCCCGCCGTAGCTTTAGCGAAGGAGGAAGTGGCACGAAGGCGGATGGAAAAACAATCGGGTGCGGGCGCATTTTTAGGCAGAATAATTTTTACAGCCAACTGCAACTGAACAAGTCATCATTCTGCCTTTAAATCATTCTGCCTATGTTTCATGCCGGTTTAATTTGCATATGTTGAGAAACAGACCGATAGCATCAAATGATGCTATGTCTGACCCCTGATTCCTGATTCTCAGTGCACGATCTCGGTGCCGACGCCTCGGTCGGTGAAGAGTTCGAGCAGCAGAGAGTGCGGCAGGGCGGAGTCGATCAGATGGACTTTGTTGACGCCCGCTTTGAGCGCGTCGACCGCTCCCTGAATTTTCGGCAGCATACCCCCGGCAATGATGCCGCGGGCGATCAGGTCTTCCGCTTCGCCAGTTGCGAGGCTGGTGATGAGTGACGTTTTGTCGTCCGGATCTTTCAGCAGTCCGGGTACGTCGCTGAGGAACACCAGTTTGCGCGCCTGCAGCGCCTGCGCGACGGCATTGGCGACGTCGTCGGCGTTGACGTTATAAAGCTGTCCGTCTTCGCCGCGTCCGAGCGGAGTGATGACCGGAATGATATCCGCATTGAGGAAGGCGACAATCGGCTCCACGTCGACGTCAATCACTTTGCCGACGAATCCCCAGTCGAGCTCCATCCCGGTGTCCGGATCGATCCCGGTGTGTTTTTTCACCTTAATGATGTCTTCGCCGTGGATGCCGCGGGCTTTGCCGCCGTAGTTGGCGAGAATTTCCACCAGATGGGGGTTCACTTCGCCGTTGAGGACGCTTTCGACCACTTTGATCGATTCTCCGTCGGTCACCCGCAGGCCGTGCAGAAACGTGGGCTGGATGTGCGCTTCGCGCATTTTTTTAGAAACGGATTTGCCGCCACCATGTACCAGGACGGGCCGCAGGCCGACGCATTCCATAAAGGCGACATCTTTCAGGATATTCCGGTAGCCGATTTCGCTTTCCATGATGCTGCCGCCGAATTTGACGACGATGGTGTCGCCCCGGAATTTCTGGATGTAGGGAAGGGCTTCGACCAGAACGGCTGCTTTTTCAATCATTTGCTGCATGGGGACCTCTTTGATGCGTGATTTTCAATGTGTAATAACAATCTTATATCGTACCTGACTGAATATGACCACCGGATACGGGATTCGAGTTTCGCGATGCGGCATTCGGTATTTTTGTCTGTTTTTCATCCCGCACCCTGTATCTCGCAACCCGCTACTCAACATTGATCCGTACGTACTCTTCGGTGCAGTCGCAGGTGTAGACCACCGCTTCGCCGCCGCCGAGATTTAAGTTGATATGAATAGTAAATGCGTCTTTTGCAACCACGGCGATCGCATCGTCGATGGAGGCTCCGGGGTAGGCCATGCCGCCGCGCACCAGCGGAACTTCATCATAAGTGATGTCGACGCGGTTTTCCTGCACCTGGGCGTGCGAGTAGCCGATGGCATCCATGATCCGTCCCCAGTTGGGCCGTTTTCCCGCCCAGGCGGTTTTGTTGAGCATGGAGTTGGCCACCGCCCGCGCGGCTTCGTTGGCTTCGCCGTTGGATCCGGCGCCGATCACCCGGACGGTGACCAGTTTGGTGGCGCCTTCGCCGTCGCGTACGATCATCATCGCCAGTTCAAAAAGCATTTTTTCCAAGGTTTGGAAAAACAGACCCCAGTCGGCCGAGTCCTGTGTCAGCACGTCATTGCCGGCCATGCCGTTGGCCAGTGCGATGACGCTGTCGTTGGTGCTTTGGTCGCCGTCGACGCTGATACGGTTGAAGCTGGTGTCGGTCGCGGCCCTCAGGGCGCATTGCAGGGCGTGTTTTTCCACTTTGGCATCGGTTAGAATGAAGGCGAGCATGGTGGCCATATTCGGTTCAATCATGCCGGAGCCTTTGGCGAGACCGGTGAGCCGAACCGGCTTGCCGCCGATTTCAATTTCAACCGTCAGGCTTTTGGGAACCAGATCGGTGGTCATCATCGCTTCGGCGGCGTCCAGTCCGTTGTCTGGGGAAAGGTGTTTATATAACTTCTCGATTCCGTTGAATATTTTATCCATCGGCAGGAATTTACCGATGGTGCCGGTGGAGCAGACAAACACATCGGCTGCTTCCACGCCAAGCGGGCTGGCGGTTAGTGCGGCCATGGCCTGCGTGTCGGTCTCGCCTTGTGTGCCGGTGCAGGCGTTGGCGACTCCGCTGTTCATCACAATCGCCCGCGAGCGGTTGTGTTCGACCACCTGAATGTCCCATTTCACCGGAGCGGCTTTGATCTGGTTGGTGGTGAACACTCCGGCTGTGACCGACGGGGCATCCGACACGATCAGCGCCATGTCCTTTTTCTTTTTCGGCTTGATCCCCGCCGCAATACCGGCCGCGGAGAATCCCTTGGGCAGAATGAGTTTTTTCATAGAAGATATTCCATAATTGGGCGACAGCCTACACCGCTCCGCGCCGTTTCGGAACAAAAAAAATCCCGGCCTCGCAAGAGAACCGGGACGTTTTCGGCAAGAGCCGACCTATTAACGTTTCGAGAACTGGAAACGTTTGCGTGCACCCGGCTGACCCGGTTTTTTACGCTCTTTCATGCGGGCGTCGCGTGTGAGCAGGCCGGCTTTTTTCAGCGCGGGTCGCAGGTCTTCTTCTGCGATGATCAACGCGCGGGATACGCCGTGAGCGACGGCGCCCGACTGTCCGACTTTACCGCCGCCTTTTACGGAGACTTTCATGTCGTACTGGCCTTCGCGCTCAGTGAGCACCAGCGGGCGGCTGACGGTGTCGATCATGTCTTTGGTGTCAAAGTATTCTTTCACATCCAGGCCGTTCACGAGGATCGCGCCAGCGCCTTTTACAAGGCGGACACGAGCCACAGAAGTTTTGCGGCGGCCGGTTGCTGCAAATTCGTCAATTTTTTTTGCGGTTGCCATAGTTGTCTTTTCCTTAGCTTAGCCGTTGAATTCAAGAGTCTGCACATTTTGTGCGGCGTGCGGATGATCGGGGCCGACATAAACCTTCAGACGGGTCATGGTCTGGCGGCTTAAGCGGTTTTTCGGCAACATGCCTTCAATCGCCTGCGTGATGATCCGTTCCGGATGTTTCGAGCGGATGGTGGCGGCGTTGCGTTCTTTCAGACCGCTCGGATATCCGCTGTAGTCCTGATAGATTTTGCCTTTTTCTTTGTTTCCGGTCAGCTTGATCTTCTCAGCGTTGACCACAATTACAAAGGCACCGGTGTCAACATGCGGGGTATAGGTCGGTTTGTTCCGTCCGCGCAGAATGTCGGCAATAAAAACCGCCAGACGGCCGGTCGGCTGATTCGCCGCGTCCACTACAAACCACTCGCGTATTACGTCTTCTTTTTTTGCTACAAATGTCTTCATCAAAAATCTTTCTGTTCTGAGTGCAAGGCGGGGAAAATATATGAGGGGGCAGGTCGTGTCAACCCCGTGCGGCCAAAGAATTTCGCAAAAAGACGGGGATTGCCCCTTTCCGCCTGAAAGGCTATACCCTTCGTGATGAAATTATTTCATAAAAAAGAGGTTTGGGTTCCCGCCGTTCCAGGCCTTATTTCGATCCTGCTGCTTTTCGGATTGCTTGTTTTCGGTCTGTTTTTCAGGCTTTACCCCTTTCTGGCCAAAAGCCATCCGCTGCCGCAGGCCGAGCTGGTTATTGTTGAAGGCTGGGTGCCGGATGCTGAAATCGCCGAGATCCTGAAAATGATCGGTCCCGACCAGATCGTGATCACCAGCGGGGGCCCGATTACCTTTTGTCAGAAAATTATGCAGTACAATACGTACGCCGAGTTAGGTGCCGCCCGGCTTGTAGAAGGGGGAATCGCGCCGGAGCGCATTCTCACGGTTTCCGCGCCGCCAACCGATCGCGACCGAACCTACATCTCCGCGCTGGCGGTTCGCAAGCGGCTGCAGGAGGAGGGGTTGTTTGGTAAACCCGCGGAGCTTTACAGCGTCGGTGCTCACGCCCGCCGCTCGTACCTGTTGTTCCGCCGGGCGTTCGGGAGGGAGTATCCGCTAGGTGTCACGTCGATTGCGCCGGTCTCCTATGATATGGATCGATGGTATTTTCACAGCGTTGGGGTTCGGCATGTTACGGAAGAGCTGATTGCATGGATCTACGCGAAGTTTTTTATGTTGGGCCCGGGATAAACTATATTTTCGCGGCAGGTTGAATTCTGAGAACCGCATCTGGACTCGCCGGACGATTTGATGAAAAAGGTAATTGAATAGTATTTTACTCACCTTTAGACTGCGGGCAGTTCGCTAGGAGGTAGATGTATGTCAAATGACCGGTCTCAAAACATTGATCTGGAAAAACAGGATTGGCTGGATGCGCTTGATGAGCTGATTGAATCGGCCGGGGCGGAGAGAGTGAAGGATATTCTTCACGACCTGCAGGTGCAGGCGCATCGTAAAGGCGTTCGGCTTCCGTTTTCCGCCAACACCCCGTACATCAATAGCATTCCACGTGATGAGCAACCTGCCTACCCGGGCGATCGCGAAATGGAGCGGCGGATTAAAAGCCTGATCCGCTGGAATGCCATGGCCATGGTCGTGCGAGCCAACCGCGAAGAGGACGGGATTGGCGGCCACATCTCCACCTATCAGTCGATCGCCACACTCTATGAAGTGGGCTTTAATCATTTTTTCCGCGGGCAGACTCCGGACTTTCCAGGCGACCTGGTGTACTTTCAGGGGCATTCCTCGCCCGGCGTGTATGCCCGCGCGTTTCTTGAAGGCCGTCTTTCCGTCGATCAGATCGGTAACTTCCGCCACGAGCTGCACGACACCCCCGGACTCTCCTCCTATCCGCATCCGTGGCTCATGCCGGACTTCTGGCAGTTTCCGACCGTGTCCATGGGGCTCGGCCCGATCACCGCGATTTACCACGCGCGCTTTATTCATTATTTGGAGGATCGCGGACTGCGTCCGCCGTCGGGTCAGCGCGTTTGGGCTTTCCTCGGTGACGGTGAAACCGACGAACCCGAAACCCTCGGCGCCATCACGCTGGCTTCGCGCGAAAAACTCGACAACCTGACATTCGTCGTCAACTGCAACCTGCAGCGGCTGGACGGTCCGGTGCGCGGCAATGGGAAAATCATTCAAGAGCTCGAAGCTGCTTTTCGCGGTGCGGGCTGGAATGTCATTAAAGTGATCTGGGGCAACGACTGGGATCCGCTGCTGGATCGCGATGACACCGGCGCGCTCACCCGCCGCCTCGGCGAGCTCATTGATGGGCAGTATCAGAAATTCACCGTCGAAGATGCCGCCTACACACGTGAAAAACTGTTTGGCGACGATCCTGAGCTGCAGAAAATCAGCGAGAGCCTTTCCGATAACGACCTCAAACGCATCCGCCGCGGCGGGCACGACCCGGAAAAAGTTTACGCGGCCTACAAATCCGCCACAGAGATGAAAGACCGCCCGACGGTCATCCTCGCCAAAACCGTCAAAGGCTACGGGCTGGGCGCCGCCGGTGAAGGGCAGAACATCACCCACTCCCAGAAAAAAATGGGGGAAGAGGCGCTGCGTGAATTCCGCACCCGTTTTGGTCTGCCGATTTCAGACGAGGCCATCGACAGCGTTCCGTTCTACCGCCCGGCGGAAGACAGCCCCGAAATGAAATATCTGCTGGAACGTCGCGCCAAACTCGGTGGATTTGTTCCCGCCCGGGACACCTCGTTTAAGCCGGTGGAGGCGCCGGCTGATAAAATCTTCACCGAGTTTGATGCCGGCTCTGAGCGTCCGGTCTCCACCACCATGGTGTTTGTTCGTCTGCTCAGCAAAATCCTGCAGGATCCAAACATTGGAAAACTCGTTGTGCCGATTGTTCCCGACGAAGCGCGCACCTTCGGCCTGGACGCGCTGTTTCGGCAGTGCGGCATCTACTCCCACGCCGGGCAGCTCTACGAGCCGGTCGATGCCGACAACCTTCTTTACTACAAGGAAGCGACCGACGGGCAAATCCTCGAAGAGGGCATCACTGAAGCGGGTGGCTTCTCCTCCTTCCTCGCGGCGGGAACGGCCTACGCCAATCACGGCATCAACACCATTCCGTTTTTCATCTACTACTCCATGTTCGGCTTCCAGCGCATTGCCGACCTCGCCTGGCTCGCCGGAGACGCCCGCTGTAAAGGTTTCCTGCTGGGCGCCACCGCCGGACGCACCACGCTTGCGGGCGAGGGGCTTCAGCATCAGGACGGCCAGAGCCATGTCATGGCGCTGACCATTCCCAATCTGGTTGCCTACGACCCCGCCTTTGCCTACGAGCTTGCCGTTATCGTTAAAGACGGCATCCGCCGCATGTACATCGACAACGAGCAGATCTATTACTACATCACCCTGATGAACGAAAACTATGAGCAGCCACCCATGCCCAAGGGGGCGGAAGAGGGTATCCTCAAAGGAATGTATAAGTTCCAAGGTTCGGAAAAAGCCGAGGCGCAGATTCTCGGCAGCGGGGCCATCCTGACTGAAGCCATCCAGGCCGCTGAGCTGCTCAAGGAACAGTTCGGGGTCGAAACCAACGTCTGGTCCGTCACCAGCTATAAAAACCTGCTCAACGACGCGCTCGACGCCGATCGCACCGAACGTTTTCCAAACCTTGGAACCGACTGCGTCGGGGCGAGCTCTTCTTTTCCAAGCTCTGGAAAGAGGGAGCCGTGGATTTTCCAATGTTTGGAAAACCAGAGCGGCCCGGTCATCGCGGCGTCCGACTATATGAAAGTGCTGCCCGCCTCGCTCGCCAAATGGATTCCCGGCGAGCTCACGATACTCGGCACCGATGGCTACGGCCGCAGCGACGGGCGCGATGCCCTGCGCGAGCATTTTGAGGTCGATGCCAAGAGCATTGCGCAGGCCGTATTGGTTGCGCTCGGCAAAGATGCCTCCGCGCTGAACCTGCCCGAAGACAAACCCAACCCCCTAAATGCATGATAAATTTATGGCCACAAAAAACACAAAAATCGACAAAGACGATGCAGGTTACCTTCTTGTGACTTTTTGTGTTTTTTGTGGCTGATTAATTAGACCTGAACAGGAGTGCTACTATGGAATTCAAACTTCCCGAACTGGGCGAAAATATTGAAAGCGGCGACGTCATCAATGTGATGGTGAACGTCGGAGACAGCGTCACCGAAGGCCAATCCATTCTCGAGATTGAAGCGGGCAAGGCCAGTATGGAGATTCCATCGCCTGCCTCCGGAACGATCACCGCGCTGCACGTGGCGCAAGGCGATACCGTTACTGTCGGACAGCTGGTGATCGAATTGGAGGCCGGAGGTCAGGAATCAGAGGTCAAGGATCAGGAATCAGAGGTCAAGGATCAGGAATCAGAGGTCAGCGATCAGGAGTCAGAGCCGGCACCTGTTGTTGAAGAAAAACCTGAGCCCGCATCGCCGATCTCTGATCCCCGCCCCCTGACCCCTGTATCTCCTGTGGCGAAGGCGTTGGCGGTTTCCGCCTCGCCCAAGGTGCGGCGGCTGGCGCGTGAGCTGGGCGTGGATATTCATCTGGTTCCGCCCAGCGGGCCGGCCGGATTCATCACCGACGAGGATGTTAAAAAGTTTGCCAAATCCGGACTGAGTAGCGGCTCCGCTCCGGCGACTGCGCAGACAACGCGCGTTGAAAAGATGAATGCGGTGCGTAAAGCGACCATGAACCACATGTCGCACTGCTGGGCCACCATCCCGCACGTCACGCAGCACGATATGGCAGACATCACGGAACTCGAACGATTGCGCAAACTGTACGCCCCGAAAGCGGAAGCGGTCGGCGCCAAGCTCACCATGACGGCGATGCTGATTAAAATCATCTCGTCCGCGCTCAAGGTGCATCCGAAATTCAACTGCAGCATCGACTCCGAGAAGGGAGAGATTCTCTATAAGAACTATTACAACATCGGGATTGCCATGGACACGCCCAAGGGACTGCTTGTTCCTGTGATCCGCGACGGCGACAAAAAGAACATGGTTGAACTGGCGGTTGAGCTCAACGAGCTGGCTCAAAAAGCGCGCGATGGAAAAATTGACGCGGCGGGTATGAAAGGCGGAACCTTCACCTTCACCAATCTCGGCGGAATCGGCGGCTCGTTCTTCACCCCGATCGTCAATTCACCCGAAGTGGCGATTCTCGGTGCCGGCCGCGCCAAATGGGAGCCCGGCATTGAAGACGGCAGGAAGCACTTCCGTCTGCCGCTGTCGCTCTCCTACGACCATCGCATCATCGACGGCGCCGACGGCGCCCGCTTTCTTAAATGGATCATCGACGCGATCGAGGAGCCGCTTCTTCTATCTCTTGAGGGATAGAATGCAGGATGCGACGATTTTGGTTCATCTGCGTCGTTGCAAAGGGTTCGCGGGGCGCGGACTAGAAATCTTCGTCCCAGAACCAGATCAGTTCTTTGTCGTCGATGATTTCTTCTGTGTCGGTCTTGGCGCCTCCCTCGTAGGTTGTTCGGCTGACGCATGAGCTGCAGAGAAGTAGAATGACGGCGATAAAAAATAACTTTTTAATCATAATTTTAATTTCCGGCAGGTGGTGCTTCGGGAAGATTATCTTGTCTGCGAGTGAGTAGACAGTGTTCGGATTTCCGCGTTCAATCAAGAACCCTTTTGCATGAAAAAAGCCCGCCGGTGAGGGCGGGCTTTGCGGTTTCTGCGCCGGTCTTTTTAGAAGGAGACGGAGCAGAAACTGAGGGCGTCGATTTTGGCGGCGACTTTTTCGAGAATCTCGCCGGGAACCGGCTGGCTGACCTTCAGAATCGCAATGGAACGTTCGCCGCTCTCGTCGTGCGGGTTGCGGACGTCATCGATGTTGATGTTGGCTTCGGCCATGGCGCCGGCGATCTGGCTGAGGACGCCGGGGCGGTCGCGGTAGGTGAAGAGCGCGAGGTGGCCTTTGGGTTCGAAATAGAGCCCGTCGAATCCGCCGATCCGCGAGATCATGAGGCGGCCTTCGGCCACGGTACCGCGCACGCTGATGCGTTTAAGGCTTTCTTCGTCCACGCGGGCAACGAGATCCACCGTGATGGTGTTGCCGTAACCTTTGGATTCGTCGGCCGGGCGGATATCGTAGTCGATGCCCATATCTTCGAGATAGCTGATGGCGGCTTTCTCGTCCATGGAGCGGTCGAAGTCGTTGCTGAGCGCGCAGACCACCGGCACGGTGAGCCAGTTGCTGAATCGCTGGAGCTCGCCGTAGAAGCTGGTTTCGATTTTGCTGAGTTTGGTGCTCGTGCCGATCATGGTGCGGGTCAGCTTGGCAATGGTGAAGGCGAGGTCGGCGTAGGCTTCGTCGAGGCCTTCGGGGATGTCGCGGTTGACGATGTAAGAGGTGACCCCTTTTTCGTCGAAGTCGATCAGCTGCTCAGCGGAACGGCGGGCGGCGTTGTAGTTGGCTTCGTGGGTGCTGGCGCCGAGGTGCGGCACCATGATGTCGGCGATGTCGGTGACGGTTTTATCGCCTTCGGCATCTTTGGCGTAGACATCGTTCAGGAAGCGCAGACCCTTTTCGGGTTTAACAGCGCGCAGGTCGTCCTCGTTGATGACGCCGGCACGTGCGCAGTTAATGAGCGTGGCGCCGGTTTTCATGTTGCCGAGCAGGGTTTTATTGATCAGGCCTTTGGTGTGCTCGTTTTCCGGAATGTGGAGCGAGACGTAGTCGCTCTGTGCGAAGAGGTCGGCCAGGCTGACCAGTTTGACGCCGATGCGTTCGGCGGCTTCTTCGGAAAGAACCGGATCAAAAGCGAGAACCTTTACATCAAAGCCGCTCAGACGTCTGGCGACGAGACGGCCGATGGCGCCGAGTCCGACAATCCCAACGGTTTTTCCGGTGACTTCGCGGCCCATGAAATTTTTCTTTTCCCATTTGCCGGCGCGGGTGGAAGCGTCGGCAGGAACAACGTGGCGGGCATCGGCCAGCATCAGGGCGATGACTTCCTCAGCTACGGCGTTGGCATTGGCTCCGGGCGTGTTCATGACGTCGATTTTTTTAGCGCGCGCATGTTTGATGTCGATCGTGTTGTAGCCTGCGCCCGCGCGGATGACGACTTTGAGCGAGGGAAGGGCGTCGATGATTTCTGCGGTGACTTTTTCACTGCGGACAAACAGGGCGTAGGTATCGGGGTTCTGTGCGGCGAGGGTGGCCAGATCGGCGCTGTCGTCCTGCACAACGGTATAGTTGCCGTTGGCTTCCAGCAGCTCTTTGGCCACGGGGTCGAGTTTGGTCGGAATCAGTACTTTTTTCATAATTTTTTCTCTCCTGAAAAATGCTTCCGACCAAAGTAATCACGGGACGGGGCGGAATCAAGTATAGACGTGTTTTTTCAGGATGCGGGACGCGGGTTTGCCGCTGAAACATTCCCTCCGGTCATTATTTTGCTTTGCAAAATTATCTTTCCACTTCGTTTCAAGGCGCTGCTGTCGCTTTGCGCCACCCTCACTTCGTGTCGGGATTCGGGATAAACGCCGGCCCGACATCCCGTATCGTGTATCTCGTATCGGAGGCCAACGGCCGACTCTTAGCTTGACCGTGAATAGGGAGCTCTTCTAATGTGTCGCCATGAAATTCATAAAACATCTCCCGCTTCTTTCTTTGTTCCTGATCCTGACAGGTTGCGCCGGATATCAGGTCGGCAGCACGCTCCCTGAAAACGTTCAAAGTGTGAGTCTGAGCATTGTAAACCAGACGGATGAGCCCTCTATTGAGGTGGCTGTAATGAAAGCCCTGCGCGCTGAAGTGCAGATGGACGGACGCCTTCAACTTGCTTCGCCCGGCGAAGCGGATGCGGTACTGAAGGTGACGTTGAACGGTTTCAATTTGGATGCGCTGGCCTTTGATCGCCGCCACGGAACACTGGCCCGCGAGTACCGGATGGTTATTCGAGCCTCTTCAGTGTTGTACTATACGGACTCTAGCGAGGTGGTTCTCGAGAGCCCTGAGCTGCTCGGCGAATCAGAATTTCCGTATGCGGCCGATCTGACCACGGCCAAGCTCGGTACCTTGCCTGAAGCGTCGGCTGATCTGGCCCGCAAAGTGGTCAGCCTTGTGACCACCGCGTGGTAATTCCCGTGAACATCCGCCTCAACGAAGTTCCGGTTGAGCTTTTGCCGGGGGAAACCCTGTTTACCCTGCGAGATCGTCTTCGCCCTGCGGCGGATATACTGATTCTTAACGGCGCGGCGATGAATGCCGATGCGCCGCTCACCGATGGCGACGAGGTTTCTTTGATTACCCGCGGCGAAGTCCCTTCGGAAAAAGAACTCGAAGGACTGATGGCCGCGCGTCACACGCCGGGCGTTCATGCCAAACTCAAAGCCGCCACCGTCGGTATCGCCGGGCTCGGCGGACTGGGCTCCGCCATTGCCGGCGCCCTTGCGCGTGTAGGCATCGGCAAGCTGATTGTCGCCGACTTTGATGTGGTCGAGCCGAGCAACCTCAATCGCCAGCAGTATTTTATCGATCAGATCGGAATGCTCAAAACAGAAGCACTGGTTTCCAACCTTCGGAAAATCAACCCCTATGTAGAGGTCGAGGCGCACGCCGTGAAACTCACCGCGGATAATATTTTTCCAACCTTTGGAAAAACCGATGTGATGATCGAAGCGTTTGACCGCGCGGATCAGAAAGCGATGCTCCTGCAGGCTTTCACTGCGGAAAAACCGGACACGCCCTTTATCGGAGCATCCGGCGTGGCCGGATACGCCTCCGGCGAAACCATCGGCATTAAATCGCTCGGCAAAAACATTTACATTGTCGGCGACCTCGAAACCGGCGCACAGCCCGGCTGCGGGCTGATGGCTCCGCGCGTCGGCATTGCCGCCTCTATGCAGGCCAACCTCGCCCTCCGGCTCATCGTCGACTGACTGCGTCCCGGCCTTCGCCAAAAGCTTCGGCAGACACGGCAGAGAACAGATTTTTACCACCCGCTGATGCTAGAGGGGCCCCGAGTGAGTCAGAGTCAACTTCCCAACACCTTTCTATCCCTTGGCTGCCTGTCCTGAGCGTTTCGAAGGGCTCTCTTCCCGTGTCCGCCATAGCTCAGCGAACGACGGCGGAAGTGAGCTTGCGAACGGGGGGGGGTGAAAGATCGGCGGTGCGGATACAGATTATTCCACGCAGAGTCGCAAAGGCCGCAGAGGGTTTCAGTGCTTGGAAAGCAACTGCGTTGCGGCGCATATTTTTTCCAAGCATTGGAAAAAATGATCTGAAAACTTCCAATGGTTGGAAAAAATCTGCGCGCGCCTATGCAATAGGCCTCAGCCTGCTTGAAAGCTGCGCAGCAGTTTGATTTCATCAGCCCAAATGGAGGGGTCGGGCGTTTCGAGGATGAGCGGCATGTCGTTGAAGCGCTCGTCGGCCATGATGAAGCGGAAGCAGTCGAGTCCGATGAAGCCTTCGCCGAGGCTGTGGTGGCGGTCCACCCGCGTGGCGAGGTCTTTTTTGGAGTCGTTGAGGTGCATCCCCATTAAGTATTGGAAGCCGACAATCTCGTCGAAGCGGTCGAAGGTCTCTTTGCAGGCGGCGGTGGTGCGCAGGTCGTAGCCGGAGGTGAAGGTGTGGCAGGTGTCGATGCAGACGCCGACGCGGCTTTTGTCTTCGACCTGCTCAATCATGCTGGCGAGCTGCTCAAAGCGGTAGCCCATGTTGGAGCCTTGGCCGGCAGTGTTTTCGATAACGGCACTGACGCCGTTGGTTTTTGATAGCGCGATGTTGATTGATTCGGCGATGGTGGCAACGCATTCGTCCTCGGTGCATTTTTTGAGGTGGCTACCGGGGTGAAAGTTGAGTCGATCGAGACCGAGCTGCTCACAGCGCTGCATTTCGTCGAGGAAGGCCGTTCGTGATTTCTCCAGCCCTTCGGCCTCGGGATGGCCGAGGTTAATCAGGTAGGAGTCGTGCGGCAGGATGTGTTTGGCTGAGAATTCGCCGCCGCAGTTTTCTTTAAAGGCGGCAATGCCATCGTCCGGGAGCGGGGCGCTGACCCATTGCCGCTGGTTCTTTGTGAACAGGGCAAAGGCATTTGCACCGATGGCTTTGGCGTTTTGCGGGGCATTCTGCACGCCGCCGCTGGCGCTGACATGCGCTCCAATAAACTTTCCATTTGTTTTCATGCGGCGATTTTACGGGTTCCGGTTCTGATGACCATCTCTTTGTTCTTCATTCTTGTTTGATTGAAAACAAACCGATAAGCTGTACGGACTTAGCCGGAAGTGAGGTTTCACATGTCGAATGAAAAGAAGGTTCGAGGTATCTGCCGTAAGTTCGGGAATGACAGGACGCGGTTGATGGACATGGTTCGTGAAGTTCAGCAGGAGCTCGGCTATGTCCCGCCGGAATATTACGAACTGATTGCCAAAGAGGCCGGAACCCATCGGGTGGAGGTCGAAAGCGTCATCTCCTTCTACGCGTTTCTTTCCGACCGCAAACAGGGCAAGGTGGTGTTGCGCCTTTGTGATGACATTATTGATCGCTTTAAAGGCGCGGACGATGTGGCTGCGGCGTTTGAAAATGAACTGGGCATCTCCATGGGTGAAACCACTGAAGATGGTCATTTTACACTGGAATGGACCGCCTGCATCGGCATGAGCGATCAGGCACCGGCCGCGCTCGCCAACGATACCGTGCTGACGAACCTGACTCCCGAAAAGGTTCCGGGCATTATCGCTGCGCTTCGCAAAAAATTCGACCCGCAGGATCTAGTGAGCGAATGCGGCGACGGCGGCAATGCGGATCCGTTGGTGCAGGCGATGGTGCAGAATAATATTCTGGAGCGCGGCGAGGTGCTGCTCTGCGACTGCACCCCGGAAGCTGGACTCAAAAAGACGCTTGAGAAAACACCGCAAGAGGTGATTGCGGAGATTAAAGAATCCGGCCTGCAGGGACGCGGCGGAGCGGGGTTCCTTGTGGGACTTAAATGGGACTTTACCCGCGGTGCTGCCGGTGAAAACAAGTTTATCCTTTGCAATGCCGACGAGGGCGAACCGGGCACCTTCAAGGACCGGGTGCTGCTCACCGAGCGGCCCGATCTGATGATTGAAGGCATGACGATCGCGGCCTACAGCACCGGTGCCGAAACGGGCATCATCTATCTGCGTGCTGAATATGCCTATTTGCGCGCGTTCCTTGAGGAAGTGCTCAATCGCCGGCGCAAGGCGGGTCTGCTCGGCAATTCCATTTCCGGCAAAGAGGGCTTTAATTTCGACATCCGCATCCAGATGGGCGCGGGAGCCTATGTCTGCGGCGAGGAATCCTCTCTGATCAGCTCCTGTGAAGGAACGCGGGGCGACCCGGCCGACCGGCCGCCGTTCCCGGCGATCGCGGGGTATAAAGTCTCGCCGACGGCTGTCAACAATGTGGAGAGCTACTGCTGCGCCGCCCGCATCATGGATAAGGGCGCGGTCTGGTTCGAAAACATCGGCACCGAGCGCAGCTGCGGCACCAAGCTGCTCAGCGTATGCGGCGACTGCGAACGCCCCGGCGTCTATGAAGTTCCTTTTGGAATTACGGTTGCTGAACTGCTTAAAAAAGTCGGCGCGGAGGATGCCGCCGCGGTTCAGATTGCGGGGCCGTCCGGACAGATGATCGATCGCGGCCAGTATCATCGAAAAATCTGTTTCAGCGACCTGCCGACCGGCGGATCGATCATGGTATTCAGTGCGCAGCGCGACCTGCTCGAAGTGGTGGATGCTTTTATGGAGTTTTTCATTGATGAGAGTTGCGGTTATTGCGTGCCGTGCCGCGTCGGCAACGTGCTGCTGCGTCAGCGGCTCGAGCGAATCCGCGAAGGCAAGGGAGTGCCGGAAGACCTGGACTATCTCGAACGGCTGGGCAAAAGCACCTGCCGTATGAGTCGTTGTGGACTGGGACAGACCTCGCCCAATCCGATTCTTTCGACGCTGAAAAATTTCCGACCCATTTACAACGCGCTGGTGCGGGAAGACCGCAGTGGTCTGCAGAAATCGTTCGATGTTCTGAAGGCCGTCGAGGACGCGAGCGAACTGACGGGCCGGCGATCCGTTATTTTTCATGCACGCTAAGGAGTGAAATAATGAAGTTCACAATTGATGGACAGGAAATTGAGGCGAAACCGGGCCAGACCATTATGGAGGCGGCGGATGCGGCCGGGATTTATATCCCGCGTCTGTGCGCACATTCGGATCTGAAACCGATCGGTAGCTGTCGAGTTTGCACGGTGATCGTTGACGGTCGTCCGCAGGCCGCCTGCGTCAAACCGGTCGCGGAGGGCATGGTGGTCGAAAACGAGACGCCGGAATTGCTGGAACACCGCCGCAATATCATCGACATGATGTTTGTGGAGGGAAACCACTTCTGCATGTTCTGCGAGCGCAGCGGCAACTGCGAATTGCAGGCGATGGCCTACCGGTTCGGGATCACCGCGCCGCAGTACCCGTTCCAGTTCCCGCCCAAAGAGGTGGATGCCTCGCATCCCGATGTGATGCTCGACCATAACCGCTGTATCATGTGCGCGCGCTGCGTGCGGGCCAGTCAGGAGCTGGACGGCAAGAATGTGTTCCAGTCCATTGGTCGCGGTTTTGACCGTAAAATCGGCGTGAACGGCGAAAAGGTTTTGGCGGATACTGATATGAGTGTGGATGACCGCTCTGCGGATGTCTGCCCGGTCGGGTGCATCATTAAAAAGAGGACGGCATTCAAGACGCCGATAGGGCAACGGCTCTACGATCATCAGCCGATTGGTTCTGACATAGAGGAGGGTGGTCATGAGTAAGCCGAAAATTGCAACCACCTCGCTGGCCGGATGCTTTGGGTGCCATATGTCGTTGCTCGACATTGATGAGCGCATTCTGCAACTGATTGAACTGATCGACTTCGACAAGTCGCCGATTGACGATATTAAAAAAATCGAAGGCCGTTGCGCGGTCGGCCTGATTGAAGGCGGCTGCTGTAACGAAGAGAACGTTCATGTGCTGCAGGAGTTCCGTGAGCATTGTGATGTGCTGGTTTCGCTCGGCGATTGCGCCACCATGGGAGGCATCCCCGCCATGCGCAACAACATTCCGCTGGCCGAATGCTTCGACGAAGCCTACCTCACCGGCATCACGGTTTATAATCCGTCCGGTCAGGTTCCGAACGATCCCGACATTCCCCTCATTCTGGATAAAGTCTATCCGGCGCATGAAGTGGTGAAGATCGACTACTTCCTGCCCGGTTGTCCGCCTTCCGCCGATGCCATCTGGGCCGCGGTGACCGCGCTGCTCAGCGGCAAGCCGATAGAATTGCCTTACGAACTTTTAAAATACGATTAGGACAAAACCATGAGCGAACGAAAAATAATTATTGAGCCGGTCACACGCGTTGAGGGGCACGGTAAAGTCACCATTCTGCTGGATGAAAATCAACAGGTGACACAGGCGCGGCTGCACATCGTGGAATTTCGAGGTTTTGAGCGCTTTATTCAGGGTCGTCCGTATTGGGAAATTCCGGTGCTGGTGCAGCGCCTGTGCGGCATCTGCCCGGTCAGTCATCATTTGGCGGCTGCCAAAGCGATGGACGGAATTGTCGGGGTCGATCAGCTCACACCGACCGCCGAAAAGATTCGCCGCCTGATGCATTACGGACAGATGTTCCAGAGCCATGCACTGCACTTTTTCCATCTCTGCTCCCCCGATCTGCTGTTTGGTTTCGATGCCGATGTGGCGATTCGCAATGTGGTCGGTGTGGCGCGTAAGTTCCCCGAGCTGGCGGTGCAGGGGGTGATGATGCGCAAGTACGGCCAGGAGATTATCAAGGCCACGGCCGGTAAAAAAATCCACGGAACCGGCGCGGTTCCCGGCGGCGTGAATAAAAATCTCAGCATTGCGGAGCGGGATGAATTCCTCAAAGAGATTGACCAGATGATCGAATGGTCGAAGTCCGCGCTGAAGATTGCCAAAGACTACACCTTCGAGCATCTGGATGAGTTGGCGGATTTCGGCGCGTTTGATTCCAACCATGTCTCATTGATCCGTGAAGACGGCGCGATGGATTTGTATCACGGAAATTTGCGCGCGGTGAATGCCGAGGGCGCCACGATTTTTGATCAGGTCGACTATCAGGGGTACTACAAGTACATCGCCGAAGAGGTGCGCCCGTGGTCCTACATGAAATTCCCGTTCATCAAAACCATCGGGCCGGAAAACGGCTGGTATCGGGTCGGGCCGCTGGCGCGCATCAACACCTGTGACTTTATTGACAGCCCCGAGGCTGAAATAGCCCGCCAGGAGTTCATGGGCATCACCGATGGCAAGCCGAACAACCTGACGATGGCCTATCACTGGGCGCGTATGATCGAGCTGCTGCACTCCGCCGAAAAAATCCGCGATCTGCTCAACGATCCGGATTTGCAGGGCACGGATCTGATGGTGAAAGGGGAGCGTCGCGAAGAGTCCGTTGGCCTGATTGAAGCACCGCGCGGCACGTTGTTCCATCACTACAAGGTCGATGAAAACGACCAGGTCACCATGGCCAATCTGATTGTTTCCACTACCAACAACAACACGCCGATGAATCTGGCGGTGGAAGGCGTGGCGAAAAAATATCTAAGCGGCACAGAGATCACCGAGGGATTGCTCAACCATGTGGAAGTGGCAATTCGCGCGTATGACCCGTGTCTGTCGTGCGCCACGCACGCGCTCGGCAAAATGCCGCTCGAAATCGAGTTGCGCGATGCCGCAGGGGAGCTGATTGATCGCAAAGCCCGATAACGCTGTGCGCGGGTTTTCCAACCATTTGAACGTTTAGAGAAAATTTTTCCACCCACCTGTGGTGAGCTTGTCGAACGGTCGAACTATTGGAAACAACGTGAGTTAAATCTCGCGTAACAAATAGTCTATGGCTTCTTCGATGGTTCCTGGGAAGTCCGTCGACGTGTCAAAGTAGCTTATACCATATGTTTCGCAGTCGGCCTTTATTCTTCGACTATGCGTCACCATGTTATCGATGTGGTCACGTATGTGATCATCAGACTCTTTCGTCAGCCAATCAGCCGTGCCGTCACTGTAGGTTTTGATCTCCCTTGCTTTCTTGTCCACATCTACATCGGTATAGCCCACAAAGCAGATCTTGATTTGATCCGGATATTTATCCAATAGCTCGCGCACTAAATTTGGAAGAATGGCCTCACCTTCAATCACATAATCGCCGTCTAACCACAGCATGCTTTCACACATGGCCTTCAGGAAACTCCATAGTTTTTCGGCAATCTCGTCCGGGAAAAGCCGGTCATGAATTCCGTATTCGGGGATTCCATTGGTAAACCCCATCACAAGCCAATCCAGAGACACATACGGAATCTGTTTTTGCTTTAAGATATTGTTCGCGATGATCGTTTTTCCGGATCGAGACGCTCCGCTAACTAGATACAGCATGATGTGTTATCTCCATTTCGCTTGTTTGAATCTACTCGGCTGGTCACGGACCCCTCGGTCACCACGGCAGAGGATTACTGCCGCCGCCGGTGAATTCCTCCCAAAACCGCTCAAGCCGCGCCCGGTCGGTCTCACTCAGCACATGTCGGGCCGACTGCAGATTGGACTCCATCTGTTCAATAGACCGGCAGCCGGGAATCACACTGGACACCTCCGGATAGGCAAGCAGATAGCCGATTGCCTTCTGCGACAGCGGAACGCCGTCTGTTGTTAACCAGTCCAACTGTCCGACCAGTTTCGCCCGGTGACGGATCTGTTCTTCCGTCCAGCGGGCGCGTACGCCAGTGAACTGACTGTCGGCACTGTATTTGCCTGTCAGCCAGCCGCTGTCCAGCGGCACCTTCGTGAGAATCCCGGTCTGCTTTTCGCGCACTTGACTGAACGCCAGTCTGGCATCCTGATGGAAGACATTGAACAGAATCTCCAATACCTGTGCGTCCGATGTGTCGAGCACCGTGCGTATCTCACTGGCAACGTCGACGCTGGCACCAAAAAACCGGATTTTCCCCTCATCGCGTGCTCGACGCATTGCGTCCCATATCGGGTGGGATCCATTCAGAAATTCCGGCGGCGGGCTGTGCAGGAGAAAAACATCCAACCAATCAGTTTTCAGCCGCTTGAGCGAGTCGTGAAGGCTTTTCCACATTGCCTCTGCGCTGAAATTCTCGCCTTCGCCCGGGACATGACCGAACTTGCTGACCAGTACCGCCTGATCTCTCTTTCCGGCAAGCGCCTCTCCGAGCAGCCGCTCACTGTTTGTATTGCCGTAGTTCGGGGCGGTATCAAACAGATTGCAGCTCAAATCGAGTGCTTTGTGAATAAGCCCGCAGGCTGTGGCGTCGCTCATCGCGCCCCAAGCCTCACTGCCGCCCAGCTGCCATGCGCCGAATCCCACATCGGAAACCATCAAGCCGGTTCTGCCTAAACGTCGCATAGACTCTCTCCTGATAAAAAATATCCCGCCTCTTGCGGCGGTTGTATAAAACACGTCCCGCAACACAGATGATTCTTACAGGGGTTTCCAACCATTGGAATATTTAGCGCAAATTTTTCCAACCATTGGAACGCCACGCGTCACTCTGAGCGGCCGGCCTTGTTCAACATCTCAATAGGGCCCTCGAATGCAGTCACGTACATGTTGATTGTAGAAATCTCTCAGGCACTTATGCAACGTGTCGGGCAATGGGGCGAGATCCGAGACAGCGGCATTAGCCTTGGCCTGTTCCGGAGAACTGGCTCCGGGGATTACGACGGACACTTCATCATGATCAAGAATCCAGCGCAGTGCCATTTGAGCCATCGTCATTCCGTCAGGAAGCATCTCTTTCATCATCTCGACTAACTCGACACCTTTCTCAAAAGGCAATCCGGCGAAGGTTTCTCCCACGTTGAAACATTGACCGTCCTTATTGTAGTTCCTGTGGTCTGTGGGCGCAAACGTGGTGTCTTTAGTGAATTTTCCAGCCAGTAGTCCGCTGGCCAGGGGAAGTCGTACGATGATTCCAACGCCACGTGCGTTTGCTTGCGGGAGCAACTCAGTAACGAGTTTCTGTCTGAAGATATTGAAGATCACCTGTAGAGATAACAGGTCTTCCTGTTCTAGACAAATGAGAGCCTCCTCCACAGTTTCAACACTCGCGCCGAAATTTTTGATGAGGCCATCCTGTTTCAAACGGCGGAGCCAGGTGAACACATCACCGGCGCGGAGTACCTCTATGGGAATGCAGTGCAGTTGGAGCAGATCAATCATTTCTACACCCAGTCTGCGTGCTGAGGCGGCGACGGACCGACGCAATGCTTCCTCCGTGTATTTGTCGGGATATACATCACCGCCTCGACCGAACTTAGTTGCCACTGTGATGGGAAGGGCGCATTGCTTCAGAAAACGCCCGATGAGCTCCTCGCTTTTGCCTGTGCCGTAGACGTCTGCAGTATCGAAAAAAGTGACACCGTTATCAACGGCCGCCGCCATGATGGCGAGGGCAGTATTTTCCTCCATGTCTCCAAAATCTCCTCCGAACTGCCAGCAACCAAGGCCCACCTCGCCAATGCTGAGATTCTTTTCCCCGAATAGTCGCGTATTCATGTTGCTCCTTTCTTCATCGTGTCGAACGTCTCGCGTCACTCTGAGCGGGCGGCCTGTCCGGCGTAGCTTTAGCGAAGACGGGAGCCTGCGATAGAGTGAAAGCGATTGTTGGCTCAGTTTTTATAATTCCGGCTCATCAGGAAGTCGCTTTAGATTCTTTAAATATCGATCCAGGTTGAATTCCTTTTGGTGTTTCATAATGTCAAAAACCTCAACGCTGACAGCTTGTGCGATGTAAATCTTGGCGTCGTCTTCCGACATGCCTTGGCCTATCAGTCGGTCGAGTGTTTCTTTGGTTTCCGGTGGATCATTGTCCGCCAGTTGATTATCGACTGCTTCGAGGAATGCTGCTTTAAGATGTGGATTTCCTTTTTTCATAATCTCCTTTCGGCAGCCAACGTTCGAAAGGACCCTCATGCCTTGTGCTTCAACTTAATTGCCGAGCGGGTCATCACGTAGATGCTATGTAGGGGTTGATTTACCACGGTACAATCCTTCGAATCACCAAAAACAAAGGAGACATAGAATGACAAACAACCCTGTACATAGCGCTGATAAATTACTCGTTGCCATGGAGCTGAGCAACAGCAAATGGGTACTGGCTTTTTACAACGGTGAGAAGTACGGGTGGGGTCAGTCCTTGAATTCTGACATTTTAGATTTTAGTTCAAATAACGCTTTGTATCGCCCTTGGAAAAGATGTCCCCAAACCTTATGACGAGCATTAAACCGCTGCGTATAAACGCCCTGAAACCAGCGCATGCCATCCACGAGATTAGCTTCTGGTGTTTCTAGCAGAAGATGGTAGTGGTTCCCCATTAGAACATAGGCGTGTACCCGCCACCCGCACCGCAGACAGGTTTCACCCAGTGTTGTGAGGAAAAGATCGTGATCCCCCCGGTTTTTAAAAATCGGCTCCTGACGATTTCCCCGACACATCACGTGATAAACTGCTCCGGGGAATTGAACTCTGAGAGGTCTGGCCATGAGGGGATATAATCAGACTCGAAAAGGAGGATCAACTCGAAATGTCAGAATTCAAGGACTGACCCCTTTCGCGCCAATGCTATGAGCAACTGTCCGACCGGGGACATGGGTTACAAACTATCCGGGTACATGGGTGACACTTTGATTAACATGATACTCCTGTCTCATATCTCTCTTTGATCCCTTTGGATCGTCGATAGAGAGGCCGCAGGCGATCAGGGGTTGAATCGTGCAATTCTCCAAGTAGCCGATCCGCAAAGTATACCTCATGAATCCCGCTGTCGAGAGCCTTCAGACCGAGGCGGCTCCCCGATAAAGCTTCACCGATAAAACACGCCGCGCCTTCTAGATAAATGAACCCAGAACTGCTCACCTGAATCGGTTTCATCGGGCGCGGATAACGCAGAGGCTTGATCTTTCCAGAAAAGCGTCTGGGGCTTTTCTGATATCTCTGAGCTGGGCGTTGCATCTCGATACCCTCATGGGGGCGCTCCTCGTTATACTCTTTGCGCCAACGATCCAAGCGTTGTTGCTGAGCAGCACGATTCGCCGAGGGCGGCTTAGTGACCTCTGCTTTTAGCGTTCCGTGCATCCGCTCATGAGCGCCGTTTTCTTGAGGGCTGGCTGGTTTGATAAATTCCACTCGAATCCCCAAGTGGGTCCACCAGGTACTGAGCTCCGACAATCGTCCAATCCCCACGGATGCAAAAGGAGATCCATTGTCTACCCGAATCACCTTGGGTAGCCCGTACCGTTTAAACAGGGCCTCAAACGCCGGCTTGGTGGATCGTTGCGTCTGCCCGAGAAGCAGCTTCGCGCAAAGCAGATAACGGCTATACAGATCCATAACCGTCAGCGGGTCGCACCGGGCACCATCGAGGGTTCTGAACCAGCCTTTAAAATCAACGGTCCAAACATCGTTCGCCGCTTCCGGCATCGTTAAATCCTGCAAAGGAAGCCGAAAGACTCCGTGCTTACGCCGTTTCCGGAGTGGCACCCCGTTGCGCTTAAGAATCTCGCCAATCGTGCTCTCGGCGGGCGGTTTCGCAATTTTATGATCCTTGATCAATACGTCGCGCAACTTCTTCGGCCCCCATGTCTTGTGCTTCCGCCGCTCCCGCAAAATCAGCTTCTCGATTTTTAGCGGGGTCTTGTGCGGACAGCTCATCGGACGGCGGCTAAACTCCTGCAAGGAGCGCAACCCATACTTCTTGTAACGCGCCACCCATTTATAGCCCGTCTTCCGGCTAATCCCGTACTCTTTACACAGCGACGAAAAACTCTGCTGATGCTTTTCCGCCAGCAGAACAAAACTGCTCCGTTCTTCCATAACTAACACTTCTTTCCAGGCCATGAATTACCTCCATGGCCTCATTATAAAGTGTTACCTATGTACCCGGTGTATCTGTTACCTATGTGCCCGGTTCAGACCAACACCGCAAACCCGAACATAATTTTAATTATTTTTTTCATAATCGAACGTTACGCCTCTCTCTGAGCGAGCTTGCGAGCGATAGAGTGCAGGCGATGGTTCGGCTGGTTTTTGGTTTCATTCATTCGTCTTCATCGAAGTCAGGAATAACTCTTTTGATCATGGTGACGGCGGTTAGGAAGTGTGATTTTGACGCTTCAGAAAGGCGATTATATTCTTGCTTTTGTATGATCTTGAGTCGCTCCGCCAGTTCCTGAATCAATTCAGATCGTGTCGTCCAAGCCACGACGTGCAGCCTGTGATGAAGAATATCTGCTTGTTTTATCAGATCGTCCTCTCGAAGCGAGGCAACGAGATTATCAAATGGCTCGTATGAAAAATCCTTTGTCATAATTTTGGTGCCGAACGTCTCGAAGCAGCGTTTGGGCACGGAGTGACCAATACGCTGACTTCGCTGGTTAGCAATTTTATGGTGTTGGTGTTGTTTGGATCCACATAAATACCACTCCAAATATTCCTCCTAGCAAACATACACACCACAGCAACTTAATCATGAGAGGACTGGTGATGTCCTTGCTTCCAAGGGGTGAGTTGAATTTGATTATACCTGGATGCCGAACCAATGTCTCAGCGCCACCCTTAAGGAACACCCAATAGGTTCCAAGTATCCACAACAGAAATACAGACCCAAACCATGCGAGAACATACGGATTCCCATCTTGAGGATTGAAGTAATGCCATACGGATGGAACTCCTCCAACGGTGCACCCGACTCCCATTACAACCCATGGGATATTCATCCAGATCAGATATCCCTTGAATAGCTTTGAATATCCCTCGGATAAGCTAGAGTCAGCATCAATGTTCGCCTGTGAACGTTTCTTGAAGTAGACCGCGTTGGCGCATGTCACGACGATGAGGACTATCCAGAAATTATTGGTTATGATTTCGAACATATTTTTTATCTCTCGCTAACGTCTCGAAGCAGCGTTTGGGAGCGGAGCGACCAATAAGCTGACTTCGTTGGT
>JACKQG010000995.1_pt1 | contig 39914 bp, 33 predicted proteins | sample 8237621 | NCBI WGS metagenome assembly JACKQG01 (sample SAMN15677084, study PRJNA649215) | marine metagenome | biome: marine; feature: Black Sea; material: saline water; isolation source: suspended particulate matter (SPM) from the Black Sea western gyre | collected 2013-06-09/2013-06-10 | depth... | reverse complement strand
TTTGCCTAAAATGATTCACTTCATACCTGATTCAACTGCTTGAAGACAATCGAGATGCAATTGCTGAATTGTGCGAACGCACGCATGTGTCTTCAATGCATGTGTTTGGTTCTGCTGCACGCGTTGTTGATTATGTGCATGGTGAAAGTGCTATTGAACGCCAGTTTGAAATTATCGGGGAAGATTTAAATCGATACTCTGATTGCCAAGGTTCAAGAACTACTTAGTGGATTCAGTGGAGCGAACTACTAAAAGTTTACTCAACACACTTCAATTACTGTTGAAGTATGTTAAAACTTTCGGCATACAAAGAGGCAAAAATTACAAATTGCCCTTCGGTTGCTGTGAGGCACGCAAGTGAACAAATAGCAATATCGAACAACCTTCTATAACAACTTACATACTCAATTGATCGTAAGCGTTCCGGAGCCAGTGGATCCTAGCCAGCCACCAAGACGGATGTAGTACGTTGAACCGGCTTGCACTGTGTAGTCAATCTCAGAGTGATACGACTGACAGCCAGTATCGCCACTCGCGTCGCCATTGCAGGCTACTTGGTTGTCACAAGATCCTTCATATAGAACCATTGAGGTGTCGTAACTTGATGCATCGCAGGTCGTGAAGTGTGTTAATCCAGACTCCCCAGCTACGTAAATAAACCAAACATCTGGTGAGCCCTCCCAGTCCAAATACGTTCCAGCGCATTGTGCTTCATCTGGCTGAGGTGAACTAGGTGTCGCGGTATTTGTTTCGAAGGAATTTGCTCCGATGTTTGCTATCAAAGGTCCTGTGCATTCATCGCCAGCGCCAGCAATAGGACAATTAGTCGTGTCACAGGCGGTACCATTGCCTTGGAATGCACCTCCCTGTGCGATACATTGGTCTGGCATTCCATACGTGCATGAACCATCATCGAAACAACAAGCGCCATTGTCTGGGCAGTTGGAAAAACCACAAGTTGAGTCATCACCGTTGTATTCGCCACCTGCTTGTAAGCAGTCCGCTTCAGTTGCTGCCTCTGAACAGCCCCCTTCTGGAAGGCAACACGCACCAACTGGTGTACAGTCATTTCCCCAAGCACCAACAACAGAAAGAACATCTGCAACAGTGACGCAACAATCTCCATCAACATCACCGGCTGGTTTAAATGAACCATCGCCACATACACCATACGTATCGATGACTGTAAGAATATCTATAACGTTAACGCTGTAGTCACCGTTAACATCCTGTGGGCAAAATCCAAGGGGTGCCTCGCAAGGATCTGATAGTTCGATTGCCAAATTAACTGCTTCAACGCAATCAATAATTCCGTGTCCGTAATCGTTGTCTTCGCCAGCGGAGCCTAAGTCAACAGCAGTGACGTAAAGAATTTCTTTGACTTCTTCAACGGAAAGATCAGGGTTAGCCTGAAGTATTAAAGCAACTGCGCCATTAATGTGTGGCGACGCCATGGAAGTTCCATCGTACGAAGAGTATCCACCGGGAACGCTGGAGTATGTGCTTACACCCGGAGCAGAAATGTCTGGTTTAATTGCAGACGCGCCAGAAGGCGTACAGTTTGTTGGTCCACGCGAAGAAAAACTTGCAATTGGAAAACTTGCGTTGTATGGGTCAATCGCTGCAACCGCACATGTTCGATACTCGTCAGTGGCACGGTCGCCAGGTCGACGCAATCCAGAGGACCCTTCGTTACCTGCAGAAAACAGAACAACACAGCCCGCTGCTTCAAGTGCATCGAGGTATGTCCAGAAAGTTTGGTCGCAGTTTGGGTACCCATGACCGGATGTTAAGCCCCAAGAGTTGGAACAAACTCGTGGTACATCCCACGCGGTTGCAGGGTTGCCGTCTGGGTCGATGAACCACTGAAAAGTTTCGATTGCATCTGCCACTGTTTCAGCAATAGAACTGCGGTCGATACCTGCGGAAGTAATCCAGTGTGCATCTGGTGCAACGCCAATACCAAGTCCGGGCGAACCGCCACAAACAGTACCCATAGTATGGGTACCATGACTGCCTGAGTCAAAGGGAAAGTTGTGGTTGTAAGTATACGGGTCAAGGAATGCCCATTCGGGGTGCCCTGCGTATTCAGGACGAAGACCAGCCCAACGACTTGCCAATGCTTCGTGATTTCCATCGACGCCAGTATCAAGTGTGGCAACAAGGACGCCTTCGCCTGTGTAGCCCATGGCCCAAGCTTCGGTCGCACGGATCGCGGTGATGCCTTGTTCCACGCCACCTCTGTTGTCTAATTGTTCGACTGGCCCTATGCGTACTGGTGTAACTAATTCAATTGGATAATTCAAATAAATATGAAGCACATCGCTTCGGTTTGCGAGTTCATGGATGACATCAGGGCGTGCATCAACACGAATTACATTTGAAATCCAAAACGGTGTAATCCTCGTCGCACCTTGTAGGCTCTTCAGTGAAGCTAGAATTGAACCTTGTGTGCTCAATGCAGTAGATTGTAAAGTTTCTACGACAAACTGATGTCTATCTTCAAAACCCATGTTGGCTTGAGCAATTGAATCGGATAGAGATTTAACATCCACTTGGTCTACTAGATAAACAAGTGTCGAGACAGTCCCATTTGGTCCAACTTCATCCATTCGCTGTATAAGATTATTGTCTATGACGGTTTCACCATGAACCATGTTGCAAAGCGTTAATGTCAGGGTGGTTGTGATAAGGGTTCGAATTCTAAAGTTCATCTCTGTCTCCAAGCAGTTGATAATGGGTTTTCCAATGCCTCAATATAGCCCAAAAAGGGTTGTAATAAAAGTTTATTCGCTAAAATAAGCGGTATAGATCTATAAAAATGATGAAAAAAGCCGATGAAATGGCGTTTTGGGCAAATGTTACCCTTGCATACTTACGTAAACGTAGCCCATTTGCGGCAACCTTTTTACAAAACGTCTGATATGAGTGAATCGATCCGTCTGCTGGCTTGGGGTGCCTGTGCCATATACAGATGATTTTGGATTTGTGTAGTTATTGATTCTTGGTCAAAATTGCAAACTCCGGGCGACAAACCGCGTGCACAGGCAGGCAACAATTCTCGGTAGCTGAGTTTCTCAGGCAGCCAAGGCAAGCACCCAGCAAACAAAGCTTCAACAACTGCAATACCGAAAAATTCGTGTATTGCAGTTGAAAGTACCCAATCAGCCTTATGAAGCCACTTCCAATACTCCCCTTTCGACTCGACATACCCCATGTGATCGATTTGATCCCGAAACTCATCTTCAAATTTTCTTAGCGATTCAGGGGCTTCTTCAAATTGTTCGCCAAGAATAATCCAGCGTAGGTTGCGTGTCTTGGTGTGTTCCCTCGCCAGTTTAAGTAACTTTCGGGGGCCTTTGTCGTGTTCCCAGCGATGGGGCCAGACAATTGTTGTCGTGCATGCGCCTTTTTTACGTCCGCTCATATTAGAGTTATGTAAAACTCTTGAATTTTCAGTTGGTACTTCGACGGGTACCCACGCGACCGTTGCGTTGTCACGAATGCGTTGTTCAACGTTACAAAGTGTAGTATCTGAATGCTTGAGGAACGTACAGATGCCATCGATGAACGAATCCATGTTCCATTTGCTATTGAATATAGTGAGATCAGAAGTAAGGATACTCTGCAAATTTGTACACGCAAAAGAAGCATCCCTCTCGTCGCTCGTTGGATACGCAATTTGATTTTCATGCATGTACAAAACAAGTGGCAGATCTCGCCAACCACGCGGGAGCGCAGCTCTCAACGCAGCAACATCTACAAGTGAAGTTGTAAAGATGCAATCCGGTTTTTGAACCCCCTGCCTTAATGCATCATCAACCATCTCTTGTGCACTGATTGCCATGCGCCACTTCCATCCTCTTGGGGGACGAGTAATCCACGTCCATGTATGCGACGAATGTAGTGTGAGTGTTTCACGAAACTGGCGGTGTGAACCACCGTCAAAAGATTCAAATGCAAGAATATTTGCCATGATTGCTATGGTAAGATACCATCGTGGACAAGAATGAACACATCTTAACTGGTGACGTTATGGCACCACTTTGTTCGGTGTTTCGGCGATACCTGCGATCACAAGATTTAAAATACACACCTGAGAGAGCGGACATACTCGATGCGATTATTGCTGAAGACGGTTTGTTCGAAGCAGAATCCTTAATGGACAGCATGCGACGAGATGGACACAGGGCATCTAAAGCAACCCTGTACCGAACAGTGAAGTTACTTCGCGAAGCAGGAATAATTCAGGAAGTGACAATTGATGGCAAGCAATCGCATTATCAACTGATTTACGGGCGTAAACCTATAGATGCACTTGTTTGCATGAGAACGGGAAAACGTATCGAGTTTTCATCAGATGAAATTGTTGGCATCCGCAAGAAGATCTGCGCAGAACATGGCTGGGATCCAGCAGGTCATCGATTTGTGATCTACGCAACTTCTCCTGAGTAAGTCGAAATCTAGGTCAAGGACAGATCGTTCCCCAAGCAGAGATCAATTCGAGAAGGTCTTCGATATCGACAATACCGTCAGCGTTGACATCTGTTGGGCAAGGATTACTACCACCAAGGTCGCAATCTACGCAAACAGAACTCTCTCCGCCCCAAGCACCGCGGCTTGCGAAACAATTGTCATCAGTAAGATCTTCCCAGCATTCGCCGTTTGCGAAACAACATGCCCCAGTTGGTAGTGCTCCACAGATCGCAGCAACGTCACCAACTGAGAAAAATTGATCGCCTGCCAATTGCGAAAAATCAATAAGTCTTGGTTCGCCGAGGTTGTCTAACCCGCCAAGTCCACCAAGCACTTGATTGGATACGTAGTTATGATCGACTGCATTTATGAATGCACAAACAGACGCGTTTTCAATTAAAAGACCTTCTTGATCCCAGTCGAATAACGATAATGGAATAGCAAATTCAAAACCTGTTTGCACTGGTGCACCCCCAGCAATCCCGCAATCTTCGCCAGTTCCACTTACTACCCCACTCCAGTTGCTGTTGTTAAGTGCGAACCGGAACCCAAATTCTGAACCGCCAGTTTCTACAACAGGAATCCAATTTCCATCACCGTCTTGATAGTAATAAGTGTCGCTTGCACCAGCGTACGAACCCACACCAGAGCCATCACTTTTGAGCTCAGCATAACTTACATATGATGTAACTCCCGTGCCAATACCGTTGTCGCCACAAGTAAGAGTGATGTAAAAGTCTGGTTCAAAACCAGTGTCAAATGTTAAGCCGTTGCCAGTTCCATCATCGCCCATGCGTTGAAGTGCACTAAAACTGACATCAGGGTTGGTGCTTAGAATTGTATTCTGACCACCGTCACGAGCGTCAATGAATATTTCTAATTTGTTGTAATTGTGTTGCAAGTTACCACCAAGATGGATATACAAGAAGCCTGCGGAAATGATGGCTGAACCGCCATCGAGTTCCGAACCATCTGCGTAGGCAACATTGCCGGTTAAACTATCGCCGAAGTTTGTGTTATTGTTTTGCAACACACAAACATCGCCATATTCGGTGTATGAAGTACCATCAATGACAGGTTGTGCAGTAGCGATGGTTGCGAAAGTTGTGATAGCAGATAAGATTGCGATTGTTTTCATTTCTAGTCCTCTCTAAAATTAGATAATTGAACACTTAAAGTAGCACAGATGAATTAGAAATCAAAATATAAAAAGAGGATTATTTTGTGATTATCTCACGCGAAGAGATATCAATATGGGCTAAATGGATGTTGGTGGTGTGTTGTGGAAGTGCGTTCTGAATCCGCGATGCCCATTCTATGGCGATAATCGCATTTTTGTCACCAACGAGTTCATCCCAGCCGATTGACTCAAGATCATCTTCACCCGAAAGACGATACGCATCGATGTGCACGAGTCGCCTCCCCTGCCCTACTTCATACTCTTGCATAATCGTAAATGTTGGGCTGTTGACCTGTTTTGGATCGCCCCCAAGACCTTCGCATAGTCCGCGAACGAAACATGTTTTGCCTGCGCCAAGTTCACCAACAAGTGCAATGATTGCAAACGCCGGAAGGTTCTGTGCGAATGATCTGGCAACTTCATGTGTTTCTTGTTCGCTTTTTGTGATTGTCATTCGTGCGACCACCCAAGGTTTGAAACATCTTCACCTGTAGTCGTGATTACTTTTGGCTCGCTCGGTGTTCTGCGTTGTACATACCCAATGGGTGTTGCTAAATGTTCTGGTGGTTTTGAACCGCTTGTAAAAAGCAATTCATAATCTTCTCCATCGGAGAGTGCTTTTGGCAATGTTGCGCCTTCTCGAAGAGGAAGCAGTGCAGTGTCGATAACAAGTTGTGAAATTTCAGTTGCAAGATGAGAAGCATCTTGCCCGAGCCCATCGCTTATATCAATCATTGTATTAATTTCTACCGAGTCCATAAGAAGTTGCGCTTCGTTGATGCGTGGAGTGAAATGCAAATGATGGTATGCAATTGAATTTCCTATTGTTCCTGTGACGTAAATTACATCGCCAACTTGTGCATTGCTTCGCTTGATTGGTGTCGTTGGAAGAGTACCGAATGTAGTGACAGTGAACATTGGTTGTGCATTTTCTTCTGTAGTAGCAATGTCTCCCCCGACAATCGGCCCGCCCCATTTTGCAGCGTGTTCATTGGCGCCTTGAAAAACCGCCATTGCCCACGACTCATCTGTCTTAGGAGGCAACGCCGCGGTCATTAAAGAACCAGTAGGTACCCCCCCCATTGCGGCAACATCACTGAAACTCCGAGCAACGGCTTTTCTTCCAATCAATTCCGGAGCGGTCTCGATCGTGACATGTCTTCCGACGATGAGTTGATCAACGCCGCAGAGGAGGTTGGTTGAATCAAATTGCATCAACGCCATGTCATCGCCTGGGCCAATTAAAATTGAATCATCGCGAGGTGATGTTTTATAAATTTTTTCAAGGAGCGAAAGTTCTTTCATGTTGAAACCGCTTCCTCAATGAGTTGGACATATTTTTTCGTTGCCCCTTGATGAGAAGCAATAACTTTTCTTCCATTTGCAGTGATGGTTTTGCAAAAATCCTCATCACCAAGCAGCCGCTGGATATTCTCTTTGAGTTCAGCGGAATTGCATTGTACGATCCCGTTTCCGTCAATGAATGCTTTTGCGATATCAGGAAAATCGCTCATGTTTGGACCGACAATTGTTGGTTTACCAAGACCGATTGGTTCAGTTGGATCAGAACCATGGAGCGGAGCAAAACTTCTCCCGATGACTACAATTGTTGCAAGGGAATATGCTGCTGTAAGTTCGCCAATTGTGTCAAGAACAAAATAACGAGAATCGCATCGTGTAGTTTTTGTCCTACGATTGCAAGGCGAGAATACTTCTTGTGCATCATCAAACCATTCTGGTCTTCTCGGTGCAATAAGGAGTTGCACATTTTTTGGAAGTGCTTCTAGGAGCAGTCGATGTTCTTCAGGTGTTGTGGATCCAGCGACAACGAGTGGAATACTAGAATCGATTCCAAGATTTTGTGCAAGTTCTTTTGCGCCTTCAACAGAGTCTCGAATTATGGCATTGTCCCACTTCATTGTTCCAAGAACGCGTACGTTGTCAGCGCCAAGAGCAGATACTTTTTTCGCGTACGATTTATTTTGCATGCCTATAACTGAAATTCGACCAAAGGTATTCCGAAGCAGGCTGGAAACTAATTTATACCGCTTATAACTTCGATGAGAGAGTCGACCATTGACAACTACAACAGGAATGTGCTTCTTTTTTGCGAAACGTAACATGTTTGGCCAAACTTCAAGTTCGACAAGGACAATGAGTGTTGGGTTGACTCTTCGAAGAAAGTTCTTTACTGACCAACTAAAATCAAGGGGGTATCGAACAATCGTGTGCGTATTGCCAAAAAGATCTATTGCTCTTTGAATGCCAGTATCTGTTGTGACTGAAATGACAAGGTTGTACCCATCTGCGGCGAGCAACTGCACAAGGTTTCGAATTGCATTTACTTCTCCAACTGAAACTGCATGAAGGAGAATGGGTTTGGTTTGATGATGTAACTGGGGACCTGCCCCAAGGCGCTCCCCTACTCCTTTTCGAGGAGGGTGCCCACGTAATCTACTTCTTATTGAAGTGATCAATAAAATTGGCAAAGCGAGAATATAAAGAAAGTCAAAAAAGAGAAACACGAAGGTATCTTATCCTGAGAGGCAAAATCTAGCCCTACTTCCGATAACAGCGGGTTTTTATTTCATTAATTTCGCAATCTCTTGTGGTAATTCGCTCATTGGCGTGTACTATTGGGGATGAGTAACGCTATGCTAGCGTTCTTTCGCCCCCAAAGGACCACTCTCTTTCATGATGGAATTACATGTATGTAAACAAACCACAGGTGACCTTGTTCGCAAGTTCGCACTTGGTGATGTAAGCGAACTGCTTATTGGTCGTGATTCAGATTGTGATATCCGAATTCGTTCTGCAAGTATTTCGCGAGAGCATTGTATTATCGAACAAGATGACAGCGGTGCAATGTTACTTCGCGATTCCGAATCAACGGGTGGAACTTTTGTAGAAGGTAAAAAGATAGACGCAGTTCGCATCGAGGATGGACTTGAAGTTGTCATCGGACCTGCAGTCCTTAAATTTTACGACGCTGATATTTAACGCTGCTGTTCGAGTTCTTTAATTTGGCGTTTGATCGCAGCAATGCGATCCGGACCTCCAAGAAACCCATCATCTAAACCAAAGTTCATTGCAGACTCGCCAAGTTTCTTTGCCCAACTGAGTAGTGCTTTCCCTGCTTTTATCTGTTTCATGATTCGTTCGCCGTTGGTACGTGCTTCGACATTACCACCAAACTCCCCATACAATTCAGGAATCTCAACTCCTGCTTTTTCAAGTGTTACTTTCCAAGTAGAAGCGAGTTTTCTCCCCTCTTCGTCTACTTCTTCCCACTGATCTAGGTTAAGCAATGTTGCTAATTCTTCTAGGGTGTCGGCAGTGCCATCTGAGAGACCGCAATGCTCTGCTTGCTCAGAAGTAATTGAAAGCACTTCCACTGATTGCCCGTCAGATAGAACAAACTCCCCTTCTGTGGTGTCAAAATATGTAATCTCACCAGTTTTTTCATCGATGTCATATGAAAGTTGTGCAGCAAAGACCACCATTGGTGCAGCAAACAAAGGGGTTCGGCTTGACTTTGCAAGGACGCCTTCAAGTTGGGTAATCCATGCGTTCATTTCTGGTTCAGCGGCACCTTGAAAGTTGCCACTCCACATCGTAATCGAACCAAAATTTGAACTTCTTCGAAAATATATTTCATCACAACAAAACGAAAGAAAAGCACCCCCAGATGTTGCTCGATCGACCCAAGCAATAACGCGGTGTCTTTTTCGAATGTCGTAGAGCAAATCACGCATTTGAACACCAGTAAGGACAGACCCGCCTGGTGAATTAATATCGAGAATCAGAATTTGCCCAGGTCCATATTGATCTGCATGTTCTGCGAGTTCTCTAATTTCAGTTGATCGAATTATTTCGCCTACCCCTCCGTCGAGCGGTAGAAGGAAAACACCTTTTGTAAGTTTCCCAGCTTCTGGTTTTGCTTTGGGCTTTATCTTTGGTGTGGGCTCAGTTTGTGCGCGATCGTTAGTTGATTCAATTTCTTCTGGAGCTTTTGTGCTGGAATTTGTCTCAGTCGAAACAGACTCAATGTCACTTAAAAAGATGACTTGGTCTCTCGATGTTGTTGTAACTACAATAAATTGGCCGGCGTTTCGTGTTAACGTGCCTTCGACAGTAGTCTTTTTTCGACCTTTTTTGACTACAAGCGAAATTGGATTACCGGTTTCACCTTGCCAAACAGTTCCATCCGTAAGTGTAAGTGTGACAGGTTCTGCAAACAACAAACTCGTAAAAAGGGTGAGTGCAACAATGAACAGCGTTTTTGTATAATTCATATAAATCTTACCGAATTGATAATCATTTCATTCCACCACCACCACCGCCCATTGATGGTCCGCCACCGCCACGAGTTGGTGTACTTGGTTTCCGTAATTCTCGTTCTATTTCCTCTAAAATATTCTCGAGTTGTTGTAGTTTGGGGTCAAATCTCATTCGAATTCTTACTGCTGGATATTTCTTGCAAATACCGATCAGGGATTTAATGGTGTTTTTATTTTTTACAAGCCATCTTACTCGTTCTTCACCTGCCGCCCAACCACGTTGTTGCTCATAATCACCCCATAGCGTTTGGGCTTTTTTTAAGTTGCTTCGCCAATCACTTACATAATCGTTGAGTTCTTCTGTGATTTCTTCTCCAACGATGTGATACTCTCGAATGTCATTGAGCAGAAGTACGTCATTGAGTGAATCAACGGTTGCTTCACTGATTCCAAGTTCTTCTGCTTGTGTTGCTGAAAAACCTGGGACCATTTCGTTGGAATTATCCACGTAAAAATCTGCGTCTAGATGATTAAACCACTCAACGTTTCTCCCGTTCCAAGTACCGCTGAGAAATTTTTCAGGATCCACTAAAGCCAGCATCAAGTCTGGATCTCTTTTGCCATATCCACCAAGAATTGAAGCAAGAAGTGTCCACGCAGTTCGCATTTTGCCACGAACATTCTCATCTGAGATATTGGAATAGCGTGCTGCAAGTGCCAAGGTTCCAGTCAGTCGTGCGTCGGGAGTCATGTAGATTTTTTCCCAAGAAAGGGTGAGAGGTGTAATGGATCCCATCGAGTCTTTGACGAATGCGACCTGTTCAATATCTTTCAAATTTACTCTGAATACTTTCGCAACCGCGGGTAAATTCTTGGTTTCGCCTTCAAATCTACCAATCTCCTTTGGGTTGAACCAGCCCATTTGTTGATAAAAAATATCTTTCGCATCTTTGCAATCGATTTCAATGACGATTAAATCAGGATTAAGTGTTTTGATATCTTCTTGTAGATCAGCATAGACTTCACCTCGAATGTCAGTGAGCGTTTGTCCGCTCATCGGAATAATAAGTACGGAAGTTCCACGATCTTCGGTTTCAGTGACAGCGTCTGCCCATGCTGAGATTTTGTCATCATTTGCAAATGAGATTGAAGTGAAAGGCACACTTAAAAGCGCGCCAAGAATCAAGGATACGTGTCTTTTGTTCATCCGTGCAGTGTAGCAGGCTAAGGGCCTTTGTCACCGAGGATATCGCTCGCAATTAGCCTTGAGAGTGCAAGTGCTTCTTCTTTTGTTGAAATTCCACCCTCAAGTTGTGCATCGTAGACACCTTCTAATATTGTTCCGATAGCAGGCGTCGAGGGGATACCGATCGCAATGAGATCATCCCCAGTTACGAGCGGATTTGGTGCAAGCCCAGTTTTGAGAAGTTTGGCGATTGCTTGCTTGACGAATACAAACATCGGTCTGTCCTCTGCTTGAAGGATAGCGAGAGTGCTTGGGAAACGATCAGCACTCGCGAGGCGTTTCTTTTTCGCAATTCCAAGTGTTTCCCAAGCAGAGAGAGTCGTGTGCAGGGTGAGGATTTCTTGTAATGCTGTATATTCACGATTGGAAAGAAGAAGATGATCTCGCCATTGCCTTGCAATTGTTTGAAGATCTGCCTCAGAAGTATGTCTATCAATGATCCATGCTGCAAGTGCTGTTGGAAAATCCGCTGTCGCAGGAAGCCGCCCGACTCGTGTTGGCGCTGTGAGAATAGATTTTTCGCCAAGAATTTGAACGTCGAGTCCTAAATATTGCAACTCCCATGCTGCAACGCCACGGTTTTGATGCGTGAACATCCGCCGAAGTTCTCCACCAATTCGTTCCTTGGAAACGCCCGAAAGGTGAGGCGCATGTTTCCGAATAGCATCTGCTGTTTCAGCTTCAATTGAAAAAGAAAAGTTTGCTGCGAACCGAACAGCTCGCAACATTCGAAGGTGATCGTCGGCAAATCTTTGGTGAGGGTCGCCTATCGCTCTGATAATTCGTGCATCAAGATCATCTTGGCCACCCACAAAATCAATGACTTTCTCGTCGACAGGGTCTTCAAACAAACCATTGATGGTGAAGTCACGTCGCTGCGCATCATGCTCTGCATCAGTGAATGTCACATTCGTTGGGTGGCGATGGTCTTTATATTCGCCGTCAGTGCGAAACGTTGCAACGTCGTAGATGATGTTATTTTGTCGTACGAGCATGACACCAAACGCTTCGCCAACACTTTTTGCTTTTGGAAAAATCTTGCGGATTTCTTCAGGTTTTGCCGCAGTTGCGATGTCGTACTCGGTTGGCGCAGCTGAAAGAAGCCTGTCTCGAACGCAGCCTCCAGCAAAATAAGTTGTGTGTCCAGCATCACACAGTGCAAGGAGAACTTCAAGTGCACCTTTTCGAGCTTCGATTGGACAAGAAGAAGTCAAGCGTTTTTCTTTCCGTAAAAAAGGATCCACATACTTGCGCCAAGTTTATGTACTTCAGGCCCTGCAAGTGCGTCAATCGTGTGGTCGGTTCTTTGTGGGTTCATCGGTGATCGCAGCACTATGAGCCCATCATTAGCGATGTGTTGACCAACTTGCTCGACTTGGTGAAGAACACGTTGAAACAGATTTTCGTCTGACATCATGATGTATGGCGGATCGATAAAAGCAACGTCGATTGGCTTGGGCGCGCGCAAGAGCGGGACAGTCCCAAGGGCATCTGCTGAGACTGCGGAAACCTGATCGGTACAATCTAGGGCTGCAATATTCTCTTCGAGCAATTCAAAAATTTTTCGATCTCGCTCAACCATCACTACGTGCTTGGCTCCCCTACTCGCAGCCTCAAGACCCATTGTGCCGACTCCTGCAAAGAGATCCAAGATGTTTCCATCAGGGATGTGACCGCGGAGTTGATTGAAGACAGTTTCACGTGCCCTGCCCGTCCAAGGGCGTGTCGTGTCACTATCTCGAGGCGTTTTGAGTCGCCTAGATTTAAATTGTCCACCAATGACTTTTAACATGTACGCAGGATACCGCATTGTCTCGGAGCCAAGTAGAATGGGTTTTGTGAGCACACGATTTGAACAACTTCCAAGCAGACTCAGGGCAATGGCAAGTGTAGAGCGGCTTGGAAAAGTCCCAGCAATGGTCATCAAACCCAACGACAACCCAAGACCTTTTCTTTTGTGGATTCATGGACGCACAGCAGATAAAGAACTTGATGCCGGTCGGTACCTTCGATACGTACGTCGAGGAATTAATATCTGCGCCGTTGATTTGCCCGGTCACGGAGAGCGATTTGACTCAGCACTACAAGAGCCAGAAGCAGCTTTTGAAGTTGTCAAACAAATGTCAGAAGAAGTGGACGGTGTTTTAGAATCGCTTTCTGAAATTGATGGTTTTGAATTGGAACGTTGTGCAATTGGGGGGATGTCCGCTGGTGGCATTGCATCGATTGTTCGTCTTCTTCATCCACATCCTTTTAAAGCTGCAGTTCTTGAAGCAACGATGGGACAATGGCGTTTATCTAGACATCACAAAATGTTTAGTCATCTCTCAGATTCTCAATTCGCCGCTTGCAATCCTGCTGACCATCTTGAGCACTGGGAAGAAATTCCAGTTATCTCTTTCCACTCCCGTCATGATGCATGGATCCCTTATGCAGCGCAAGAGGAGTTCATCGCAAGGCTAAAACAACAATACAAAGATCCCAAGAAGATAGAATTTGTTACTTTTGATCACACCGGAGCGCCGAAAGAACATCTAGGATTTGGTAGAGAATCTGCTTTTGTCAAAGAAGTTCAAGTTTCATTTCTCGCCAAAGCATTAGAAGTATCAATGGAGAAAACAACATGAGCACGCAAGCATTGCAAGGCAGATACGGAAAATTTGGCGGACGGTATGTTCCAGAAACATTGATCGGGGCACTTGATCAACTTGAAGCGGCGTGGGCAGCAGTTTCAAGTGATCCTTCTTTTACAGCAGAACTTGAACATCTCCTTGAACATTACGTCGCAAGACCTACGCCACTCACACTTGCGCCTCGTCTCACTGAACTTGCAGGTGGTGCAACAATCTGGCTCAAGCGAGAGGATCTTGCACATACTGGCGCACATAAAATTAACAACACAATTGGGCAGGCATTATTAGCAAAACGCATGGGGAAGAATCGAATCATCGCAGAAACTGGTGCTGGACAACATGGTGTTGCGACGGCTACGGCATGCGCGAAATTGGGCTTGGATTGCGAAGTTTATATGGGCGCAGAAGATGTACGGAGGCAAAAACTCAACGTTTTTCGAATGGAGTTACTTGGCGCTAAAGTAAACGTTGTTGATTCAGGATCAAAAACGTTGAAAGATGCCACCAACGAAGCGATGCGAGATTGGATGGGTTCGGTTGAAGAAACACATTATATTTTGGGTTCGGTTGTTGGACCCCACCCATTTCCGTTGATCGTTCGCGATCTTCAATCGGTCATTGGGAAGGAAGCAAAAATGCAATGCCTTTCACTGATTGGAAAACTACCCAACTGCATCGTTGCATGCGTTGGTGGTGGATCGAATGCTGCTGGAATTTTTGCACCGTTTATTGACGACGAAAATGTACGGCTCGTAGGGGTAGAAGCTGGAGGTACTGGTTTGGCAATTGGTGAACACGCTGCCCCGCTTTGTTTGGGTTCGCCGGGCGTTTTGCATGGTTCGATGAGTTACGTGTTGCAAGATGAAGTCGGTCAAACCAGAGACGTTCACTCTTGTTCTGCAGGATTAGATTATCCCGGCGTTGGCCCTGAACATTCGTTCTGGAAAGATGAGAATCGCGCGCAATACATGATTGTTGATGATGCGCAGGCATTGCAGGCATTCCAAACACTTTCAGAAACCGAGGGGATCATCCCCGCGCTTGAATCTTCGCACGCTGTGGCAGGTGCGTTGAAAATTGCGAGCGATATGTCAGCAGAGGAACATCTCCTGATCAATCTCTCTGGGCGTGGTGACAAAGATGTCGAAGAAGTACAACGATTGTTAGACCGCGGGTGAATTAATCGTGTCCATTTGCTACGGATCACCTCGCTTTGCGTTATCTACGATTATTTCACCCACGGGTCAACTCCTTCGGGTTTCTACCATATCTCAATTTTTTTGACCCTTGGGTCAGTTCTTGCAAATAAACTCACCGGGGGTGAGTTTATGATTCACTCTTTAGCAAAAAAAGAAAACTCACCGGGGGTGAGTTTATTCGGTTGGATTACAGCACTTCGCAGGTCGCTTGCCGGCGTTCTTGGCATCACTGAAGGAGGCATACCCAACTTGGTTTTTTTCTCCAACACGTTTTCGCCCACACACGCCAGTGTGAAATACTTTGCTTCGTTTTGAAGCAACGAAAGGTGCATCGCTAGCAGCAGCAGTTTTTGTCTGGTTTGAAGGTTTGGTGGAAGTCGCAGTTACAGTTGCTGCAGGTGGCGAAGCAGCAAGGGCGGTTTTAGTCAACGCGTTTGGCCAGGGTGGAGCAGAAACAGTGTTTCCCTGCCCTTCTCGAGGAACCAAATCTATAGCAATGGCACAGTGATCAGAAGCATACCCAGCAGGGAACGGATCTTCTCGCCAGTTATATTCTTCTGCAGATGAACCAAGAACAAAACCACTGTCTACAACATATTCATCGAGAGCAGAGGGATTCAACAAAATGTAATCAAGCATGCGCCCAGATGTGTGAGTGATTCGAAGTGGTGATGTGTCATCCCATTTCAATTTAGAAGAACGATGAGACAATGCATCTGTCATTCCATTTCTAAAATACCATCGCACCGATCGATCCCATGGCACAGCATTAAAGTCGCCTATCACAGCAATGTTTTGCGTTGAATTTTTAGAGGACATCTCCTCGATGTAACGTAAAATTTGCACTGCTTCAAGTTCGCGGTGCCATGCATTTCTACCTGCTTTGTGATGCACGACAAAAATTGACAACGCATATCCATCAGGCGTTTGCACAGTGACAAAGAGTGGACTCCGTTGGAATGTAATTTCATCTTCGCCGGGTGGAACTTCAGTCCACCCGCCGCCCTTGCGTTCGACTTTTGTGAGGTCGACATTTTTCCATGTTTTTACATCACTTATGGGAAAACGACTGAGTAAACTTTGCTCGATCCCTCGGTAATACCCAACTTCCTCTGAAACAACATAGTCATACCCCATGTCTTGCAAGTAATTTTCATTGAACCATTCAAGCGCTTCCTTGCTTTCTACTTCTTGAAGTGCAAGAATGTCAGCATCGAGTTCAACAATAACTTTCGCAAGTTCCTTACACCTTGCATCGGAAGTTGGACCAGGGTTGTCACCAAAATCGTCGTACTTTCCTTGCAAAGTTGGATCATCTGTTTGGTCAAAATAATTCAACATGTTGTACGAACCAACTCGAATGGTGCCTTCTAGGCGAGGCATCGCTTCTGTTAAACCAAAACGATGATGTTCAGAAGGCGCTAGAAACGCTAAGGATAAAGCAATTGTTGTAATAAGCATCCCGCCATGATAGCGGGAACTGCCATTACTTAGTTAGGCTTGCATGCTGAAAATCTGAGTATGTTTCGGTTAATGCGTTTGCTCTAAGCAACAACAGCGCTGTTTCAAGTTGCGGATCAAGACCTTCAGTGAGTAGGTCGTTAATGTTTGGGAGCTGCGAATTGTCGCCGCCAAGAGTAAGCAATTGAGAATCTCGGCGAAGTTCATTTGATGAAGTGATTTGTTCGGTGGACATCCGTACTTCAATGTCAGGAACAACACCCCAGTCTAGAGAGCCTTCGCGCTTGTGAACAAGACGTCCTGGACCTTCTTCAGTTGGAGGAAGACGATAGAACTGCGTTGTAAGTTTTACAAGTGCAAGATCTCCAGAACCAATGTTATGCACAGTTTGCACGCTTCCTTTGCCCCAACTTCTTTGTCCAACAATAATGCCGGCGCCATGTGCCTGCACTGCGCCTGAAACTATTTCGCTTGCGCTTGCTGAGCCTTGGTTAATCAACACGACAAGCGGCCAATCTGAAAGATAGGCACGGTTTGGAAATGCTTTCATATTAAAAAGTTGGTCACCATTGGCATTTTCTCCACTGACGATGCTGCCTTCTTTGATAAACAAGTTTGAAATTTGCCGCGCAGTTGGAAGCAACCCGCCTGGGTTATGTCGCAGATCAAGGATGAGTCCATTTGGCTCAGCAACTTCTTGCATATCTCGAATAGCAGCAAGAATGTCTGCGTAAGAAGATTTAGAAAAGCCAGTGAGTTTGATATACCCGATGTGATTTTGTGGATCGATGTACCAATCCCAAATAGGCTCACCATCTTCTGAAATTTCTTTTTTATTCCAACCACTTACAGAGCGTAAGATAATCCTATCTCTTTTTAGCACCAAATCTAATGGTTCTTCTTCGGTAGCGCGCTTAATAGTAAGTGTAACTGCAGTACCACGAGTACCTGTAATTTTATCAACCGCATCACTCACACTCCAACCGCTCGTTGACGATCCGTTGACGTGAGAAATGATGTCTTCAGGAACTACACCGCCATAATACGCAGGTGATCCATCGATTGGATTCACAACAAGAATTTCACCAGTTGGACTCTCGCGAATGACTATACCAACGCCTACAAAATTACCTTCTGTTGCTTGATCAAACTGGCGTTTTTCATTAGGCCAAACAATAGCACTGTATCTATCGAGTTTACTCATCGCACCGTCGCCGAATTCACGAAGCAGTACACTTTCTGGAAGTTCTAATGTCTCGTCATTTGCAGCGAGTATACGCTTGAGCAATTGGACGAGAGTTTTGTGCCCTGAAACATGCTTCAAATATTGCCCAACAGACTGTGATTCTTCTTCGATCATTGATTGCCAAGTTGTTCGTAACTCGGTATCGCTAAGGTGGGGAAATGTTTCTGCTAATTCTGGTAATCCACCAATTCGGCGTACTGCATCAAGCCCTCCACCTAGAAGTTCTTTCCATGAAACTTGATCCATGTGTTCAGATTCTGCTTTTCGCAGAGATTGAATGACCATGAATTGATTAATGCCATCAACGCGCTCTTTCCAGAGATCTTTTGTTTTCTCTTGCAACGCATCGGGTGGATCATCACCACGGAGTACTGATTGTTCAGTCCGCAAATCGTGATAATGTTCCGGAGCGTAATAGCGCAGGAGCATCGAATCAATTGCAATTTCTTCGTGTCGTTTTTTCCAAAGTTCGTACAGATCTCTTCTGGCAGTGTCTTCATAAAAAGTACGAAGATAATAAGCGAGTGTTTGTGCAACTAGAATATTTTCGTTTCCTTTGTTTCTAGAAACTGCACTCTCAACTTCTTTAAGTACTTGCTGCGTGTCAGCATCGTATAAAACTGAATTGAGATCATCACTCAATGTTTGCGCTTCAATGGCAGATTGCATAGCCTGCATCACTTTGCCGTCTTTTGCAAAATCTCGCATTTCAGTGAGCGATTCTTCACGGGCAGTTTTATTCGCTTTTTGTTCTTCTTCGCGGTGTTGCTTGAATGCATCAAGTTCAGATCTAAACACACTCAGCATTTCACTTGTACCCTCTGGAACTGAATCAAACAAAGATTCAACAACATCCCACTTTCCTTCAGTCGCTGCACTCCAAACGCGCGCGGACCAAACAGCAGTTGAGTCTTCCGCAAATGTCTGGGAGAGAGGGCTTGATAGGCATGAAAGGAGAATGAGTAAAGTGTAAATTTTTCGCATATTTGAATTATCCTTAGTAACAATAATAAGAGAGGTCTGACTTTGGCATCGGCACTCTGAGGTGTAACCTTGAGCAAACCCACTTATTCATATCAATATTAAGGATTGATTGGAAAAATAAAGCCTGCTTAACTCTTACGTACGCGAACTTATTGGGGTTCGAAAGTGAATTATTGCTGCCTGCGCCCTGCTTCTTCCCACGGATCAACAGATTGATCAGTTGGTTGTGGCTTCTTGTTATCGGATTTGCATTGACAGCGATGTGCAACGAAGTAAATTGCACCAATTCCAACAATGCCAAGAACGAGCAGAAGAAATGCGATGACCACAAGGGATAGGAGGTTAATGTTCATTATTTTCTCTCATTTGAATACAGCGTTCCATTTCATCTTTCACTACTGATGTGGAGTTCAATGCAGAAAGTATTTCTATCGCGCGAACTGGGTCGCCGCACATTCTGAGCACTCTCGCTTGTATGAGGCGAAAAGATTCGTTGTTTGGTTGTATGTGTGTTGCCCTATTTGTAAAAGCCATCGCTTTTTCACAATCTCCAAGATTGGCCTCAATGAGTCCAGCCGAAATGAGCGTCGATGGTTCGTTAGGATTTCTCTGTAAACTTTCAGTGATCCAGTGATTTGCAGAGTCCCAATCTTGAGCTAGCAAATCAATTTGCGCAAGCCAGAGAGCACTTCGAAAATCGTTCGGTAATTTCTTATGCGATTGTTTGTATAAAGAAATTGCAACGTCAATTTCTCCAAGCATGTGCGCAAGTTGTGCAGTGGAGAATTGCGTTTCACCGAGGACTTCTGGGTGTGTACATGCAGCGATGTAAGATTCGAGCGCTTCTTCTCTACGAGTATTTGCAGCGTCGCTGTTGCCAAGGCGTTCAAGGCGTTGTGCTTCGCCAAGCAACACAACGGCGTGTTTCTCTAGGGTGTTAATCGAGTTCGGATCTCGCAACAGTAACTTTGATGTGATCGCCAGCGCTTCGACTGTTCTGCCAGCATCGAGGTGTTGCATTGCACTCTCGAGTGCGGTTCGTCTTGCCTCAGCAGAGATCGTGGGTGAGTTTGACTGCGTATCATCTGAGCACGCGCTCAAAAAACAGACCGCAAGCAACGTGGCGGGTATGATACGAGACATGAAAATGGCAGAACAGAACGACACAATCCCTAAATCATACGCTCCTTCTGAAGTTGAGCCTGAAATTTTGTCAAAATGGGCCGATTCTGGGATGTCAGCAGGTGATCCACATGCAAATGGTGACCCTTATTGCATTTTGATTCCACCACCGAATGTGACTGCCCCCCTTCATATTGGACATGCCCTCAACAACACACTTCAAGATGTGTTGATTCGATATCACCGAATGTGTGGATTTTCAACGCTCTGGATGCCGGGGACTGATCACGCTGGAATTGCGACACAATCTGTTGTTGAAAAACGGTTGTTGCAACAAGAAGGAAAAAAGCGAACAGATTTTGAACGGGAAGAATTCGTCTCTCGAGTTCGGGCGTGGAAAGATGAATACCAAGCAACTATTCTCGAGCAACTTCAAGCAATGGGGATGTCTTGCGATTGGAACCGTACGCGTTTTACGATGGATGAGATGTGCGCCGATGCTGTTCGCGAAGCGTTCTTTACTTTGTTTTCTGATGGATTGATTTATCGTGGAAAAAGATTGGTTAATTGGGATCCAGTTACGCGCACTGCGTTGGCAAATGACGAAGTTGAAATGGAAGAAATTTCAGGGCACATGTACTATTTACAGTACCCACTTGAAGATGGCTCGGGTCATATCACCGTTGCGACGACTCGCCCTGAAACAATGCTCGGCGATACGGCAGTTGCAATGCATCCAAATGATCCACGTGCAAAAACACTCAAAGGGAAGATGATTCGCCTTCCGATTGTTGGCAGGGTCATTCCGATTATTGAAGATACGTATGTTGTGATGCAAGGGACTGATGACCCGAAGGCTTTACATTCAAGTGGGTTTTTGAAGGTCACACCTGCGCACGATCCCAATGACTGGGCACTTGGTTTGCGTCACGACTTAGAAGTCATCAACGTGATGGCACCAGATGCTTCAATCAGTGATCAGCATGGCTGGGAAGATGTTTCTAAGGAAGCAGCGCAATTTGTTGGGCTTTCGCGAGAAGACGCAAGAGAAAAAATACTCGCATGGTTCAAAGCGAACGATTTACTTGAAAAGGTGGTCGATTACGATCACAGTGTAGGTCACAGTTATCGAAGTCATGTGCCTATTGAACCCTATTTAAGTGATCAATGGTACGTTCGTGTCACAGATGATCGTCTTGCTAACGAGGCGCTTCGGTCGCTTTCCACCGAACAATATGACGGCACTCCGCCCAAAAGAGAAAGCGGTACTTGCGATGGCGATGGGGACCTTGCGTTTTATCCTGAGCGGTACGCACACACGTTCCAAGCGTGGCATGAGAACTTGCAAGATTGGTGTATTTCAAGACAACTTTGGTGGGGACACCGAATTCCTGTCTGGTCGAAAGTGTTTTCGCAGGATGAAGACGTTCAGTTTCCGTGTAAAGATAACAATGCAGTTTCTTCATTTGTCGATGCACCTGACAGCGATGGAATGACGCGAGTTTCGCTTTGTGTTGCAGGTGGCAATGACGATCTTGAAAGTGAAATAGAAAACGCTGGTTTTGTTCGCGATGAAGATGTACTAGATACTTGGTTTAGTTCTGCCCTCTGGCCATTCTCAACAATGGGCTGGCCAAACCCCGAAAAGTTTCCAGAAACCGATGGGTTACTTGCTGCTTACAACCCTTCAAACGTCTTGTGCACAGGCAGGGATATCATCACGCTTTGGGTGAGTCGAATGGTGATGTTTAATAGATATTTTTGCGGCGGGAGTTTGCCATTTAATGCAGTATTTATCAATCCAATGATTCAAGATGGTTTTGGGCAACGCATGAGTAAGTCACTTGGCAATGGCGTGGATCCTCGCGACATTATTGCAACGCACGGTGCCGATGCGCTGCGTCTGACAATGGTGCAACTCGCAACAGGAACGCAAGATGTCCGTCTCAGCGTAGATTTGATTTGCCCGCACAGTGGCAAAAGTTTTGAGCCGAAGTACATCAAGTCACATACTGGGCACAAAGTGATGTCACCCAAGCAATGTTGCCCTGATGACGATTCAAAATGTATGTCTACGGTATATGGAAATTTAATTGGCGAAACGTCTGATTGCGAGGACACCCCACTTGCAATGAATACATCAACTCGATTTGATGTGGGTAGAAATTTCGCAAATAAATTTTGGAACGCTTCTCGTTTTGCGTTGATGAATGTGACGAATCCTGCGGATTCAGTTGACCCAAGCACAAGACCAGCCGTTGATCAATGGATACTTTCACGCTTGCAGGTTGCAACGGATCGAATCAACAAGGCAATGAAAACGTATCGTTTTAGTGAGATTTCTGATGCACTCTACGATTTACTTTGGCGAGATTTGTGTGACTGGTATCTTGAAGCGATCAAGCCAACTGTCAAAGATGATCCAGAGCAGCAGCGTGTGCTACATACGGTCTTGGATACGATGTGTCGTCTCCTACACCCTGTCTGTCCATTCGTAACCGAAGCGATGTGGCCACATATTCATGCCTCTTCTTCTGGTCAGGTGTCGGGTCTTGATGTCACTCCATCGGACCTTGCTGCAACGGCATCTTGGCCAATCTTGTCGATGCGACTCGATCAAGGAGCAATAGACTCCTTTGATGTATTGCGAGAATTGGTTGGGTCTATTCGTGGTTGCAGAGCAGAGACCAAAGTGAAACCAAATAGAAAAATACACCTTTATGCATCTGGTGCCACCCTTGACCTTGCAAATAAACACAACGCGGTCTTGTCAGCGATTGCTGGACTTGAAAAAATTGAACCATTTGATGATTCAATATCTGGAACAGTGATTCCATTTGGAAGTGACAGAATCATGCTCGATAATTTATTAGACGAAGAAGATTCGCATGCCGCCTGCGCTCGCCTTGAAAAAGAGATCGAGTCGCTCGAGAACAAAGTCTCATCTTTGCAAGGCAAACTAAGCAACAAGGGGTACGTTGACAACGCGCCTCCTGCGATTGTTGAAGAAACGCGTGCAATTCTTGCGCAGGCAGAAGCAGATTTGCTTGCAGCGAAGGAAGCATTGAAAGCATGAGTATGCGGATGCCCATTGCTGTTTGTTTGTTGCTGGTTGTTTCTTGCGGGATACCTAAATCACAACAGGCTGAACCAAAACCTGCAGCTACGCAGACATTGAATGTTGTCAAAGAATCGTGGACATGGAATGATCATGTTGGCACAAGGGTTATTACAGATGGCTGGAATATTCGTACTACTATCGGATATGAACACATCGTGGATTCGCTGCCGAATTTTTATGAAACACTTTTGAAGCATTATTCGACGGTGTTTGGTGAACTCCCCTACCCTCGTGAACGACTTGAAGTTTTTCTCTTTGCCGATGAACCGCAGTGGCAACAAAAAGTGAAAGAACTTTTAGGTGAAGAAGCATGTCAATGGGAGGGATTGGGCCGAGGCGGTTTGACCATCGACGGAACAGCTGTTTTGTTTCACCTTGATCGGCGTGGACGAAGTCGTGCGACATTTCGAATTGCAGCGCATGAAGGGTGGCATCAATATGCCGAAGCAGTGTTACAGGATTGTCTGCCTACTTGGCTTGATGAGGGAATTGGGACTTGGATGGAAGGGTTTCGAATTCGACGCGGAGAATTAGAGTTCCAACCTGCGAGTAACAGGGATCGCCTCTCGACCCTTCGAACGATTGTCGCTTCGGATCGACTTTCATCACTCTCATCTCTTCTTGCTGCAGAACCGAGCGAATTACTTGCGCAAAGCAGAGGTGCTTTGCTTGGATACTACGCCCAACTTTGGGCGTTCACAAGTTTTATCATGGAGTATAACGATGGGCAATACCGCCCTGCTCTGCGTAACATTTTGTTAGAAGCAATGCACGGTCAGTTACGTGAACCAGTAAGACACGCGGGATGGCTCCTCGCATTTACTGATACACCCGATGTAATGGAAGAGGAGTATCGCACTTGGATCACAGGATACGTTCGGCCGGGAAATACATGGCGTTGATATGTTGATTGGAATCATTTCTGATTCGCACGGTGAAGTTTCTCGTACTCGTAGTGCGATGCAGCAACTTGCCGATTATGGTTGCACGAAGTTTATTCATTTGGGAGATGTTGAAATTGTTGAGGTTCTTGATGAACTCATTGGTTTTGATGTTGTACTTGTATTTGGGAATTGTGACTGGGGTGCGAGGCTTTACGATTACGCAGTCACTGTTGGCATTGATGTTCGCGACGGTGCAGATGTTTTAACTGTTGATGGGAAGCGGATTGCCTTTCTACATGGGCATGACGAAGAAAAATACCACTTTTTTTTAAATGATGGTGTGGACTATCTTTTACATGGTCATACGCATGAAAAACGCGATGAAATGGTGAATAAGACGCGTTGTATCAATCCAGGTGCACTACACCGTGCTGCGGTGTACACTGTTGCTGTGCTAGATCCAAGTGCGGATACACTTGTGTTTCTAGAGGTGGAATAAATTTGATGTTTAGTGACGCGCACAATCATGACGACACACCTCGAGGGGCTGCTATACGTACTGCCTCAGAAAATGATGTGCCTGTGCTTCTAGAACTTTTCGAAAGAAGTCGAATTGAAGGGCAGTTAAGAGAAAACGATACTGGGGCAGACATCGATCATTTAGTGGCGGGATATCTCGAATGTAAGGACAGTGGATTTTGGGTTGCTGAAATCGAATCGGCAATTGTTGGCATGATCGGCGTGCAACGAGTGAGCGATGATTCAGCTGAGATCCGCCGACTTCGAGTGCGCGATGGTTTTCGACGAAAAGGTATTGGTTCATCATTGATGGAGCAAGCAATTTCGTTTTGCAGAGAAAGGCAATTTCTAAAAGTTGTTTTAGATGTGCGAATCGAAAGAGGTGCAGCACTCGCCATGTTTGACACGTTTGGTTTTCTGCAAGGTCGAGAGCGAGAGGTCGAAGGTCGTAAACTTCGTGATTTCTACCTCGATTTGTATAGCGATACTACTACTGATACCCAAATTTGACTCACTTATTCATAAACTCACCGAGGGTGAGTTTAATTGCGCAGCTAATTTGTTCGCCGAGAAGCAACTCGACCCAAGAAAGGCTTCTTTCTTGGGTCGATAGCGAAGCGGGTGAAGGGGTTCGACGCCGTAATGATTTGCGCAGCAAATTAGTGCGCCGCGAACCCCCTGTGTGGCTTTGCCAGACGATGGCTGCTTTGCAGCCATGCATCCGCGAAGCAACTCGACCCAAGAAAGGCTTCTTTCTTGGGTCGATAGCGAAGCGGGTGAAGGGGTTCGACGCCGTAATGATTTGCGCAGCAAATTAGTGCGCCGCGAACCCCCTGTGTGGCTTTGCCAGACGATGGCTGCTTTGCAGCCATGCATCCGCGAAGCAACTCGACCCAAGAAAGGCTTCTTTCTTGGGTCGATAGCGAAGCGGGTGAAGGGGTTCGACGCCGTAATGATTTGCGCAGCAAATTAGTGCGCCGCGAACCCCCTGTGTGGCTTTGCCAGACGATGGCTGCTTTGCAGCCATGCATCCGCGAAGCAACTCGACCCAAGAAAGGCTTCTTTCTTGGGTCGATAGCGAAGCGGGTGAAGGGGTTCGAACCCTCGACATTCAGCTTGGAAGGCTGACGCTCTACCAATTGAGCTACACCCGCCTAGGATTTCGTAATTCTAGCATTTATTGGTAATCACGTTGAAATAATTAACCATAATCTGTATTTTTTCATTGTCCGAGCCCACTTTTGGTGCTACCTTAAACTTATTCGTTGGCGAAGTGTCAACGAGGAGAAGGATAAAAAAATGTCAAAACGCATCTCGTTCGTTGCAGCAATTGCTGCTTTCATTGTTAGTACTACTACTTTCGCTTACCAAGCACCAACAACCCAGTGGCCTCTTGATGCCATTGAGACTGTTGAGATTGCCGAACTTGACTGGGCTGAAATTTTTGCAGAAGACGCAAGCCGAAGTCGACTCGATGAAGCACCTCGCTATGCAATCCCGCACAAAGTGAGCATCACCCCAGCAACGCATGGTATCTGGCAGCGGCTTGACTCGAGAACAATGCGATGGAGTTTGCGCGTTCGTTCAGAAAATGCAATTTCCTTAAACCTTGGTTTTGCAAGGTGGCAGTTACCTGTTTCGGCGTCAATGACTGTTGGTGCAACTGATATGTCTATGGCAATTCGCCCCTTCACTTCAAGTGATAATAATGATCACGGGCAACTTTGGACCCCTGCTGTCCAAGGCGACGACATCTTGATTGAAATTTTAGTAAATCCTTATGATCAACAAGACGTGAACAAGAATATTGAATTGTCTTCGATCAATGTTGGCTACCGCGGTTTTTATGAACAAGGAGTCGATCGAAGTGGTTCATGTAACTACGATGTTGTGTGCGCTGAAGGCGATGATTGGTGGAATGAAATTCCATGTGTTGCAGTTATCTCAACTGGGGGATCAACATTCTGTACAGGTTTTATGGTGAACAATACATCGCAAGACCGAACGCCCTACTTTATGACAGCAAATCATTGCGGCGTTGACGCTGGCTCGGCTCCCTCTTTAGTGACTTATTGGAATTATCAAAATAGTTATTGCCGCGTTCCTGGTTCTGGTGACAGTGGCGGTTCAGGCGACGGCCAATTGAATCAATTTAACACAGGCGCAACGCATCTCACTTCCGGAAGTTTTAGTGACTACACCTTGGTTGTGATGAATAATTCCCCTGATGATGCATGGGAAGTTTCGTATTGTGGCTGGGATGCAACTGGCGATGATTCTCCCCAAGGCATAGCAATTCATCAACCAAGTACAGACGAAAAACGAATTAGTTTTGAGTTTGAACCAACAACTACAACATCGTATCTCGGTGAAGCAATCCCCGGTGACGGCTCACATGTCCGTATTGAAGATTGGGACCTTGGTACAACCGAACCTGGTTCAAGTGGTTCGCCTGTCTTTAATGTAGACCATCAGGTAATTGGTCAATTGCACGGTGGGTATGCAAGTTGTACAAGTCAAACAAGTGACTGGTACGGAAAATTCTCCGTTTCGTGGGCAGCTGGTCTTGACGCTTATCTTGATGCTGCAGGAACAGGTAATCTTACTGTGAACACTTTGCCCGGAACGGGCATGAGTGTAAATCCCGGCGAGTCAGTTGTGCACGTTTGTACAAGTCCGTGTATTGATCCAGACCCATCAGAAGTTCTCTACACGATGGCAAACAATTCCCCTGACACCATTTCATATCGAGTTGAGACAGTGAACAACGCTGGATTCATTTTGATTGACGGAGGTAGTTCAGTAAACGGTTTCCTTGCAAGTGGAAACACAGTTGATATTCTTGTGAGTGTAGATGCTTCTGCAATGCCTGATGGAGTTCACGAAGAAATCGTTCGGTTCATGGATCAAACAAATGCACGGAACGTTGATCGTGTGCATACTGTTGATATTGGTTCAACCCATTTTGAAACTGACCCCGCAACAGATTTTTATGCTGGCGGTCCAGTCGGAGGTCCATTCACAACGACGCAAGTCTATACTTTGACGAGCACGCGCCCAACACCTTTTGATGTACAAGTAAGTGCAAATGTAGATTGGTTAACACTCAATGGTTCAGTGAACCCAGTTACTGTTTCGCTGAATGGTGTAGGAGACTCGGCAACAATTTCAGTTGGTTTTGGTGGTTCTGTGAACGACTTGCCTGCTGGAATAGTGACAGGTGCTGTTACGTTTGACAACGTCGCAGGAGCCGATGGAGATACTTCGCGCAATGTTACGCTCGACGTTGGTCGGTATACGTATGTTGCATTAGACCTTCCTCTTCCAATCAATGACAATGCAACAACGACAAGTACAATTGTTATTACTGATGCGTATTGCATCGGTGATGTCGATATTGAACTTGATTTAACGCATACTTACATCGGTGATCTTGAAGTAGATGTCACTTCACCTGAAGGCACAACTGTTCGATTGCACGATCGTTCGGGCGGTGGTGCTGACGATTTGCATATGTACTACGACGAACAAGGCGGAGATTTGCCGGAAGGTCCGGGCTCACTCGCTGATTGGGAAGGCGAAATTGTGACTGGTACTTGGACGATGACTGTTACAGATAACGCAGGCGCTGACACAGGAACGCTTGATCACTGGGCACTTAAAATTGCCTCTAGTGGGGAATCTTGCCCTCCAGTTGCGCAAGATGTTGAAGTATTTACCGATGCAGATGTTTCTCTTGATATTACGTTGGTTGGCGCTTCACCAAACGGTGGCGTTCTCGAATACGTTATTACTTCAAACGCTGGCAACGGTGTGTTAGAAAATCTTGATGGTTCACCAATTGGTTCACTTCCTTATACACTCGCAAGTGACAAAGTTCGATATGTTCCAGATAGTGGGTTTATTGGTTTGGATCTATTTACCTACCGAGTAGACGATGGCGCTCCATCTGGTGAAGCAACAGTAACGATTCATGTTGGGGAAATACCATTCCCAGATGAGTGTGCAACAGCGGCGACAGTAACGAATGGCACGTGGGCATTCTCAACACTAGAGGGTACAACTTCCAGTGATCCATACGATGAAGGCCAATGTTCAGGCACGTATCTTGGCGTTATGACCAACGATGTTTGGTTCAGTTATGAAGCATGTGCAAGTGGTTCTATGACTGTATCAACTTGTGATTTAGTTGACTTTGACACTGACCTCGTTGTCTACGAAGGAGATTGCGGTTCATTGAATCAAATTGCTTGTAACGGCGATGGCGATGGTTGTGGTGGGTACTCATCTATCTTGACTACTACAGTCACTGAAGGGAATAATTACATCATCCGTGTCGGCGGTTGGGGTGACGCATCAATGGGAAGTGGCGAATTACTTGTTGATGGTCCCGTAGGAACCTGTTCAACTCCTTGCGAAGGAGATGTAGACGGTGACGGCAATGTTGCAGTCTCTGATATTCTTCTTGCGATAGACCAATGGGGCGGCAGTGGTTCTGCAGACATTAACGGTGATGGCATCGTTGATGTGGAAGACCTTCTCGCGATCGTTGGCGCGTGGGGACCGTGCCCGTAAATAACACGCTTCGCGGTTACAATGCGTGACTGATGCACTCGTCGCGCGACATTTCACTTACACCTAGACCTACAGGCATCACCTTGCAATCGGACATTCCGATTTGCCAAGGTGATTTGCCCTTGGACTGGTACCAAGATGAATTTGCACCCTATGCTGAAGAATATCTAGCCCTCCCAGATCGCACACCTGAAAGTGTTATCCCTTGGCTTGATAGTTATGTAAAGCCAGCACTTGATTACTTTGGAGATAGTTTGCTCTTGCTTGCCCATTACTACATGGGCGGAGAAATCGTAAAACTTGTCGAAAAATATGGAGGAAAAGTCGCTGACAGTTACGCCCTTGCATTGCAAGCATCGCAAAACCCAGAAAAGAAAGTAATTGTTGAATCAGCTGTGCATTTTATGGCGGAGACAATTGCGACACTCGCAAATGACGATCAACAAGTGTGGATAACAAATCCAAAGGCTGGTTGCACGATGGAAATGATGGCGAAAGATTGGATGGTCTTGCCAGTAGCAGAAGAACTCATCGCAAAATACGGCGACGATTTGTTAGTCATCGCGTACATGAATACGTCTGGACGTATCAAAGCAATCGCGGGTCAAACAGGTGGCGCGGTTTGTACAAGTTCAAATGCCCCGCTGATCGTGGAGTGGGCAAGGAAACAAGGGAAGAAGATATTGTTCGTTCCAGATGAACATCTTGGACGTAACACTGCAGTGAAATGCAGCATGGACATTTCAAGGGTGTGCACGCTAGGTGATCCACACACGTACGGTGTGACATGGACAGCAGATGACTTTGACACAGATGCAGCGGAAATGATTTGCTGGGGCGGGTACTGCGGTGTGCATACGATATTTACTCCAGAGCAAGTGCGCTGGTGGAAAGAAAAAGACTGGCAAGTCATTATTCACCCAGAATCAAAATTAGAAGCAGTACAAGAAGCGAATGGTTCTGGCAGTACAGCATATTTATGGAACACTGTGATGGAAGCGCCAAAGGGCAGTAAATTTGCAGTTGGTACCGAAGGTCACTTTGTTCGCAATTTGCAAGAACAAGCAGCAGTGAATGGTATAGAGGTAATGCATCTTGCAGAAGCGAAAGTTGATCAGGATAGTGCAACTTCGGGAAGTGTTACTTCCGGAGGTTGTGGTTGTGCAACGATGAGCCGAAATGACCCTCCGCATTTAGCGGGCATGTTAGATTTATTGCGCAAGGGAAACGCGCCGGATATCAATCGTGTATTGGCAGGCGATGTAGTAAACGAACAAACGGCGAAGCGACAGCGACTTTCCGGAGATGAAAGAACGATCATGGTTGCAAATGCAAAACTTGCATTAGAACGAATGATTGAGATTACCGAGGCATCCGCATGAGCATGCATTGCGATCGACATTTGCTTGGCGTAGATTTACGTTCTATTCCAGCGTACCGTTTTGATGTTGTCGTTGTAGGCGGTGGTGTTGCAGGCGGTAACGCTGCTTTGCACGCAGCAAATGCGGGCAAAACTGTTGCGATTATTTCAAAAGCTGACGCTGTTACGACAAATACAAACATGGCACAAGGTGGTATGGCTGCAGTGATGACCGAAGGCGATTCGTTTGCCTCACATATTGAAGACACGATTAAAGTTGGCTCTGGACTTTGTGATTTAGATACAGTTGAGCGAGTAATCTCTGGTGGTCCAAGTGCAGTAGAAAGTTTACTTGCAATGGGTGCTTCATTTGACTGTTTGTCTAATGGCACGCTTGATTGCTCACGTGAAGGTGGGCATAAACACGCTCGTGTTGTCCACGCACACGGTGATGCAACAGGGAGAGAAATCCAACGTGTTATCAACGCTTCCTTAAAGGCGAGTGATAGCATTACTATTTTTACAAATACTTTTGCATTAGATATTGTGACTGCACAAGGCGAAGCGTACGGTCTTCTCGCAAGATCATCATCTGGAAGTATCGTGCTCTTTACTGCAGGTCAAATTATTCTTGCAACTGGTGGCGGTGGTCAGTTATACAGAGAAACAACTAACCCAACCATTGCAACGGCCGATGGAGTTGCAATGGGTTTTCGTGCTGGCTGCACTGTTCGCGATATGGAATTTTTTCAATTTCATCCAACGTGCTTGTATATTGCTGGTGCTGCTCGCGTATTGATTAGTGAAATTGTTCGCGGGCATGGCGGTGTACTCAGAGATCGACACGGCCAACGCTTTATGCCAAAAGCACACCCAGATGCTGAACTTGCCCCAAGAGATATTGTGAGCCGAGCAGCTTTTAGGCAGATGATCCAAACGAGTGACACGAACGTGTATTTGGATCTCTCTGAAGTTGACAGTGACCCGCACGTGTTGTTTCCAGGCATCAGTAAGATGTGTAATTTCTTTGGAATTGACATCGCTACCGATCCAGTACCTGTACGTCCTGGCGCGCATTATATGATTGGTGGTTTGCTTGTTGATGCTCAGGGCAGAACCACAACGCCGGGCGTTTGGGCTGTAGGTGAGTGTGCAAGTAGTGGATTACATGGTGCAAATCGAATGGGTTCAAACTCTTTGCTTGAAGGAATGGTATTAGGGGAAATTGCAGGTCGTGGTGCCGCAAAATCTGTAATCAAAAGAAAACGGAGACCTGATCGTTTATTGCGCCGTACGATGGATCACCCACCGCAAGGGATTGAACTTGGAATTTCTGATTTGGTCTATTCACTCAAATCCTTGATGTGGAGGCAGGTGGGTCTAGAACGAAACAAAAGCGCTCTTCTCGAAGCGCGTGAGCATATCTCTTTTTGGTTTGATGCTGCTCGTAGGCTAGCGCCATCCGAGCCTCGTGCGTGGGAATTGATCAATATGTTGACTGTTGCATCCATTGCTACGGAAGGGGCAATGAAACGTGAAGAGTCCCGCGGTGTGCATTTCAGGACGGATTATTTGGATGTTGATGAGCCTAAACATAGCCTCATGCGACCAATAGCGGTCGATGATTGTACGATTGAATGTGACATTGAGGTAGTTCCCTGCGATTCAAGAAAAGAGTGCTTGCAAGCCCTTGCCGAGCATAAGACCAATAAATAGCCCGCTCGTTGCGATCAGAACCTTCATAAAGACGTCTTCTTTACGCAAAAGCCAACTGTAGCGTGTTTTGTACCGTTCTTTGATTTTTTTCCAATTCATACTTCTTCTCAAATCGTCTTATTTATAGCCTTACTTAATGAAGAGTACGCATAAACGAGAAAAAAGTTTGAGAAAACTCACCGGGGGTGAGTTTTTATCGCAAACAACTTACTGGGTTAACAAAACTAGGGATATGGTGGAAATTTGAAGGAGTTGACCCGCGGTCTAGGAAACTCACCGGGGGTGAGTTTTTATCTTATTCATGGTACCCTTTAGACATGTATCTAGAAAGAATATACGATGAAGATCTCTCCCAAGCAGCGTGGTTGATTGGTTGCCAAGCAACTGGCGAAGCCCTCCTTATTGATCCCCAGCGAGATGTGTGTCGCTACCTCGATGCTGCAGAAAATGCGGGCTTGAAAATCTCAGCAATCACTGAAACGCATATTCACGCAGATTTTCTAAGTGGAACGGCTGAACTCGCAACCGCAACCAACGCCGTATGCTATTTGTCTGGGCATGGCGGAGCCGATTGGTCGTACAAATGGCCGAGCAATTCAAATGTTAATGTAGATGTTACGTACGTTTGTGAAGGTGATACCTTTCACATTGGCAACCTTAAAGTGACTGTTGTGCACACACCGGGGCACACGCCCGAACACATTTGTTTTTTAGTACATGATAAAAATACAGAAGAACCCATTGGCTATGCAACTGGAGATTTTGTCTTTGTTGGTGACTTAGGACGCCCAGACTTATTGGAAACCGCTGCGGGAGTTGAAGGTGTCATGGTTGCATCTGCACAGCAATTGCATACAACATGCGAGCGTTTTTTAGATATGGAAGATTTCGTACAGATTTGGCCTGCACACGGTGCCGGCAGCGCGTGCGGAAAAGCACTTGGTGCAGTACCTCAGTCAACAGCTGGATATGAAAAACGAACAAGTCCCCCGCTACAACTTGTTGGGGATGAACCCAAGTTTGTTGATTTTATGCTTACAGGGCAACCTGAACCACCACTGTATTTTGCGAGAATGAAACGTATGAACCGTGATGGGATGCCAATTCTCGGCGGCTTGCCTCAGCCTTCTCAAATTACTTCGCCTGAAATATTGAAACAAAAATCAGAATCATGCACAGTCATCGACACGCGCGATTGGGAACATGTTCGCGATGGGCATTTGCCTGGATCAATTTGGTCAAAAGCGACCAACGATTTTCATCGTTTTGCGGGTTCATTTGTTGACGATTTTGAAGAAATTGTTTTCATCACAACGAAAGAAAATCTTGATCGTGCTATTCGAAATGCAATTCGTATCGGATTAGATCGGATCATTGGTTGGGCAGAACCTTCAATGCTTGAAGGCATGGATGGACTTGTACAACTTCCAGAAATAGCAGCTGACGAACTTCTTGCAAGAACAGATCAAGCAATGCTTGATGTCCGGCGTTTGCAGGAATATCAAGATGGTGCAATTCCCGGTGCGTTGAATATTGCGCACACTCGGTTGTTTGATCGATTAGATACAATCGATCGAAGCACTGCTTGGGTCATTCATTGTCAAGGTGGTAGTAGAAGTGCCGCTGCTTGCATGGCGCTCAAGCGCAAGGGGTACAATGTTACCAATCTTGCTGGTGGTTATAAGGGGTGGTGCGAGGCTACAAAAACCTGTGTTTCGACGACATGATTCAGATTACGCCCACGCTTTCGATTCCCATGCGTGAACTGAAGTTTGTAGCAACTACGGGATCAGGTCCCGGTGGTCAACATGTCAATCGCGTTGCGACAAAAATAGTTCTCCTCTGGGATGTGAAAACTTCAACATCGGTTTCTAAATGTCAACAAAAACGGATATTGCATTTACTTGCAACAAGAATCAACAAAGCAGGCGTGCTTCGGGTTTCGTCTTCAAAACACCGCTCCCAAAAGGCGAACAAGACTGCAACTATAGAACGCTTTATCACACTCCTGCAAGATGCATTGAAACGCAAGGTGGTTCGAAAAAAGACAGGAGTAACTCGAACACAGAGAGCGAAACGTTTGGAGCAAAAGAAACGTCGAAGTACGACTAAATCACTTAGAAAGCCACCGAAACACGATTAATCGGAACCTTTCGAGTGTTCTAGCGAATCAGTAGTTGCATTCGCATAATCTGTGCGTATGCTTCAGACTTCAAAGGAACACCATGTTTGTAGCACTTAGTATTCTTTCAGTATCACTTCTGACTACTCCTTACCCAGAAGGAGCGGAAATTCCGCGGAATCTAACAAACAAAGAAGCGGCGATCGTTGAACGCAATCCGATCACGCCTCCACGGGGTGTGACTGCCCCGCCCATTGGACCCATTCATTGCGTTGCTGAATATGAACCAATGGATGCCATTTTACTTGCGTGGGAGGGAAGTTCTTCATGGAAAGCAATTGTTGCACAAATGGCTGCAAATATCACTACGATTGGTGACGCTGATGCGTTGGTTGTTGTTGATACAACAAGCGAAGAGTCAAGTGCAATTTCTCAAATCAGTTCTTATGGTGGCAACACTTCTCGTGTGAAGTTTGTTGTCCGTGCCACGGATACGATATGGATTCGTGATTACGGTCCGCGATATATGTACGAGGGGGAATGTCGAGCAATAGTTGATCATACTTACAACCGCCCAAGACCAAATGACAATGCTTTAAGTGGTTACTTGGGAGCAGTGCTAGGTCACAAAGTTTATGAAATTCCACTTGTGCATGGCGGTGGTAATTTTCATCTCAACGCAGGGAACGTTGGCTGGGCTACTGAATTGATCTCGAACGAGAACAGTGGTCTGAGTGACGCAGCAATACGTGCATATTGGCAAGATTATCAAAATCTTGATGTGACAATCACAGACGCATTTCCAACTTCGGTTGATTCCACGCAACACATTGATATGTGGATGTGCTGGGCTTCTGATACTACATGTATTGTAAGTGATTGGCCATTTGATTCTGGAAGCGTGCAAGACGTTATTTGCGATGCGACAAGTACAACGTTGGAATTTCTTGGGTACACAGTTGTACGTACACCAGCACGAAGTGTGAGTTGGACCCATTACACTTATGCAAATTCAGTCATTTGTAATGATCTTGTGCTCGTCCCAAGTTATACAAATTCTTCGGTATCACAGCACAACACAGAGGCGCTCGCTGCTTGGCAAGAAGCGTGCCCTGATAAAACTATTGTTTCTATCCCCTGTCAATCAATCGTTACTTCAGCAGGCGTCATGCATTGTATTTGTATGCACATCCCAAAACATCTTGGCGGGCAATCCCCTACAGCACATTTGCAAACTCCAACGGGCGGTCAATTGTTCGAACCTGAGCAACAAGTTCCAGTTTTATGGATCACCGATGATGATGTCATAGTCGAATCTGTTTCAATTGATTTGTCTATTGATGGTGGGCTTTCATGGATACCAGTCGCAACTGGACTTAATGGTTCTGGTGTATTTGTTTGGGATGTTCCGGATCTCTCAACACAAGTAGGAAAACTTCGAGTGACCGCATACGACGGCGCAGGTAATTCAGGCTCGAATTCTGGCAGTGGGATGTTCATTACCAATGGGTCGCAAATTGCCGGCGATGTAAACGGTGATGGACTTGTAAACGTCGAAGATATTCTTCAAGTAATGGCACAATGGGGAACGTGTGGCATTAGTTGTCCTGAAGATCTTGATGGCGATGGAGTAGTCGGCGTGGCTGATTTGTTGATCATCGTGGCAAATTGGTAAGACAGGCAATTTGGCGTGGCGAAATAGGTCTCCAAAGTGCCATATTTTACGCAACCAATGATAAAAAATACCCGAATATGCTTCCATAGGCCAGAAAATGGTGCTATTGTTGATCAACTTATGTACTCTTGATGCAGGATGCAATTGAGTGCAAACTAACACCCCCCTTAAAGGAGAGACCTGATGCGAGGACGCACACTTATTTTACCAGCACTGATTGGTGCTACTACTACTGTTGGCTTTTTTGCCGTGAACAGTCATGCTTTGCGTGGCAATAACGACAGAGGTGCCATTGGTCCTGATGTTGTTGCTTGGACGATTGGCGGACAAAATAGTGAAGACATCGATTACTACGGAACATCCGATGGTATGGGTGGCTACGCAATTGCGACGCAATCGTGTAACTGGGGCGACGAAGTCCTCGACTGGTACGGTGGTACAAATCAATCACCAATTATTATGCAAAACATGTTCCGTCTGAAAAATGGACGGTTCGAACAAATTGGTTTGCAAGCCTTTATGAAACACTCTTTCTGTGCATTGAGCGAACCAGGATGTGGGAGTTGTCAATCAACAAATTGTGATACTCTTGGCATTGGTTGCGCTGATACGTACTGGGCTGGGTTGAACTCCAACGGTGAATGTCCTCGCTCTGATGTAAACGGATTTACTGGTACATACCCGTATCCGTTTTCTTTTGGCTCGTCTGGTCCAAGTTCAATTCGTGGTAACCTTCAAGTGCTAAATGTAGATGTTGACCCAGCGCAAAATGCTGGTGCTCGATATTTTATTGAAGCGCAATATGTTGCTCAAGATGATCAACAAATTGGTAACGGTGACAATAACGCTTCATGGCGAGAGATTGGATTCAATTCAATCTCTGACCCTTATGTGCTTAGCACAGATGGCGCAACAGAGACACACGCAGGCGATCCTGCAATCCGTGCTTGGGCAAGTATTGACCCAACAGTACATCTCACTGAAATGCATGCCCCAGATGATGGATTAATTCTCGTTGGTGTAAAAGTGTTCGATAACGGAGACGGAACTTGGGATTACGATTATGCAATTCATAACCTGAACTGTCACCGAAGTATTGGTGATGTAGAAATTCCAGTTGGAAGTGCAGTCATCACCAATGTTGATTTTAAAGACATTGACTACAACAGTGGTGAACTCTACGACAACACCGATTGGACAAGTCAAGTGAATACCGGTTCTGTCACATGGCAAGGTGGTGTGTTTGACCAAAACGAAAATTCAAATGCACTCCGCTGGGGAACGATGTATAACTTCCGCTTCACAGCTTCAGCAGCACCCGAAGCAGGCACTATTGATCTTGGACTCTTTAGACCAGGTGGTGTGAGTTCCTTTGCGATGGCAACGACCGTTCCAGGAGGTGCAGTTGTTGATCCGTGCGATTTGCCCCTAGGCAATTGCCCAGAAGATATTGACAGTAATGGAATCGTAGGTGTTGGTGACGTTCTCGCAATCATCGATACATACGGTGACACAGGCGATGGAACATATCGACCTGCTGGTGATGTGAACGGCGATTGCACAGTGAACGTAGAAGATATTCTACAAGTCGTTGCCGCTTGGGGCTTGGATTGTTCACCAGTTGGAGCTTGTTGTCTAGCACAAGGTTGCGAATCCCAGATAACAGAAGCAAACTGTGTTGCTGCTGGTGGTGAATACGTTGGTGATGATACGAACTGTCAAACAGCAAATTGTCCTGAACTCGGAGCGTGTTGTTTCACTGATGGTGAATGCGCTGAACTTTTCTCAGGTGACTGTGCTAATCTAGGTGGCGCATACCAAGGAGCAAACAGTCTTTGCGCTTCCACCGACTGCCCTGTTGCAGGTGCTGGCGATGAATGCGAAACAGCGATGATTGCTAGTTTCGGTGGGAATGCGTTCGATACGAGCACTGCAACTCCGAGCGCAAATGTACCAGACGATACGCAGTGCTCTGGCACGTATCTTGATTGGCAAAACAGTCAAGACATCTGGTTCCTCTATATTCCTGATGCGTCAGGCAACGTACACTTTACAACTTGTGATGGCAATAGTTACGATACATCCATGGCACTGTATCAAGGCACTTGCGATAATCAAGTGACATGTAACGGTGATAGTTCTGGTGAATCAGGTTGCCAATCCTACTACTCAGCATTCGATTACAACGTAAATGCAGGTGAAGCCTACTACATTCGCATCGGTGGATGGCAAGGTGCAACCGGAACAGGAACCCTTACGATTGAATAAACCGATGTTATTCTAACTTTTATACATCCCGCAGTACTTTTTATGTGCTGCGGGATGTTTTTTCTTGACTCTTTTCATAAAACTGGCACAATATATATGCATATGTTGAACAAAATTACGATCGTATCACTCGCGTTTATTGGCTTGCTCACGTTGCCAACTACAGTTGTAGCAGCAGGTGACCCTTGCGATCAGCCTTTGCCATTTTGCCCAGAAGACATTGACCTCAATGGAGAAATAGGCATAGATGACGTTTTGCAAATCCTTTTGCACTGGGATGAGTGTGGCGACGGAACATATCGCCCCGTTGGAGATATTGACGGTGATTGTTGTGTAGGAATTCTTGACGTATTGCAGATCATAGACCGATGGGATTCTGATTGTATACCCAAAGGTGCGTGCTGCATGCAGGATGGCTCTGGCTGCTTTGAAGAAATCAACGAGCCAGATTGCTTGGCAAGTGATGGAACGTGGCATGGTGAAGATTCAATTTGTGCTGAAGTTTCATGCCCAGTAGTTGGCTCGTGCTGTCTTGACGATGGCTCTTGCAGTGTTCTTTTTGATGAAGAATGTATTCAAACTTTTGGAGCGTTTCAAGGTCAAGGATCAGATTGTACGACGACGGTATGTCCACAACCAGGAGGTACGGGAGATGATTGCGCAGATGCTTTTTTTGCGTATTTTGGTGAAAATTATTTTGACACATCGCTTGCAACAACGAGTTTCCCCCTCCCCGATGATTCACAATGTCCTGGAACGTACCTCAATTGGGGTGAAAGTCAAGACGTCTGGTTTTTGTTTGTAGCACATGCTTCGGGGTGGGTTCATATTACAACTTGCGATGCTGCTAGTTACGACACATCGATCGTGCTGTACGAAAATTCTTGTGAAAACCAAGTAGCTTGCAATGGAGACGGTACAGGCGACGCTGGCTGCCAATCTTATTATTCAAATATCGATTATGAAGTTACTGCCGGTTCGTCGTATTGGATACGAATTGGGGGTTTAGGAGGCCAAACAGGCGAAGGAACCTTGACTATTGAGTAAAATTGCTTGTTTCTTTGATTCAACGAAAATTTAGGTTGACATGTTGTTGGATAACAGTCACAATTAGTACGTAAAAATGTGTAAAAATTCTTAGCTTACAAACTTGAGAGGAGTTGACGTTATGAAGAATTGTATTTTTGGTGTTAGCGCTGTTCTAGGGACGGCATCATTTACTTTCGGGCAAACAGTCCTTATGGACCAAATTGGTGCTGATGATGGCACAGGTATTGGAACCAACATTACTGGTTGCCAAGATTTTGAAGCTGCCTACGATGTCTACGACATCGTAACGGCTGATAATTTCTCAGGCGCTGGTGAAAATGTTTCCATGGTAGAGATGGTACTCAATGGATGGAATGGTTTTACTGATCCTTCTTCTGTTGCTGGTTATACCGCAAATCTTTATGTAGATGAAGTTTCAATTTCAGTAAACTTAACTGGCGATATCGCAAGTGAGTACATCGATGCTGCTGATGCAACGATGAGCGGAACTTGGGGTGGCGGTGGTTTTCTTATGAGCGTCAACACAGCAATGACCTCAGCTTCTGGTTCACAACTCGTTGGTCTTGTGCCAAGCAATGATTTTGCAACAGGTGGACAAACCGGCACAGCAGATTCAACAATTGGGGATGGTGTTTTTGCATGGCAAGGAAACCCAGGTGGTGGTTTTGGGATGCCCAATAATCATCAACAAGCAGCAGCTGATGCTGCGTACCGATTGTACAGTGACCAAGTAGCAGATCCTTGTAACTCCTCACTCGGTGACTGCCCAGCAGACATCAATGGCGATGGTCCAGTTA
>JACKQG010000994.1_pt1 | contig 39928 bp, 39 predicted proteins | sample 8237621 | NCBI WGS metagenome assembly JACKQG01 (sample SAMN15677084, study PRJNA649215) | marine metagenome | biome: marine; feature: Black Sea; material: saline water; isolation source: suspended particulate matter (SPM) from the Black Sea western gyre | collected 2013-06-09/2013-06-10 | depth... | reverse complement strand
AGGTGCAATTGACATCGACCCAGGCACCTGGGCTTCACCCTCGGCTTCCGTCGCACCGTGCCTGACACCGCACAGCCTAAACGGGGCTGAAATTGCTGTAGCCGCTGCGCGGATTCCGCGTATTGCACCCTGCGATCCCCGTCTCTGCTCGGGTGCCGCGGCCGAGCGCCTCTTCGGGGCGGCGTTGCAGCCCATTCCGGTCGGGCCAGTCTGGGTTGGCATCAAGAAAGGCGGCGATTTCGCTGAAACCGGCCTGCGGGTCGGGGGTGCCGAAACGCGCCCAGTCGAGAATCTTCCGGGCCAGGGGGTTTTTAATTTTGCCGGCCAGGGTGCGGGCCATCACGAGCTTTCCGTCCTCGACGGCTTTAAGTCCAGCCTTAAGATGGGCCTTGAGATCAGTTTTAAGCGGGCGGGTGTCCGCCCCGGCCACTGTCGGCACTACGCCAACCAACAGGCAAAGCGCGATCCCGGCCAGCGGTATTCCTGCCTTGCGGAAATTCAAAATTTCAGCCCCTTATCGGCATTTGCTCGTTTTTCGAGCTTATCGTCAAAGGATGAACGAATTTTTACGGTTTCGCCACTTTATTCCCGATCCGGTTTCCCATTCCCGTACTTGCCGCCACCGGCGTATTGAGAGTATGTTCGCCGCACATACAAGCAAGACTAATGGGAGAACATCATGTTTCAGGGGTCCATGACCGCCCTGATCACGCCGTTCAAGGACGGAAAGGTCGATGAAGACGCCTACCGGTCCTTCATCGATTGGCAGATCACCGAAGGCACCGACGTCCTGGTTCCGTGCGGCACGACCGGCGAATCGCCGACGTTGAACCATGACGAACACATGCGGGTGACGGAACTGTGTATTGAGACAGCGGCAGGGCGGGTTCCCGTAATGCCTGGCACCGGTTCCAATTCCACCGAGGAAGCGGTTCGCCTGACGCAACACGCCAAGGACGCCGGCGCCACCGCAGCCCTGGTGGTGATGCCCTATTACAACAAGCCGACGCCGGAAGGGCAGTACCTTCATTTCAAGGCGATCTGCGACGCCGTCGACCTGCCGGTCTTCATTTACAACATTCCGGGCCGCAGCGTCGTCGACATGAGCGTCGACACCATGGCGCGACTGGCGAAACTGCCCAACATCGTCGGCGTCAAGGATGCGACCTCCGATCTGGCCCGTCCGATCGCCACCCGGCTCGCGACCTCCAAGGACTTCTGCCAGTTGTCCGGCGAAGATGCGACCATCGTGCCGTTCCTCGCCGCCGGTGGAGTCGGCTGCATTTCCGTCACCGCCAATATTGCGCCCCGGCTCTGCGCCGACCTGCACAAGGCCTGGCAGGACGGCGACATGGACACCGTCATGGACCTGCAGGACCGCCTCATGCCCCTGCACACGGCGATGTTCTGTGAAACCAGCCCCGGCCCGGTCAAATACGCCGCCAGCCTGCTCGGCAAATGCGAAGCCGAAGCCCGACTGCCGGTTTGCGAAATCAGCGACGCTAGCAAAGCACAAGTAAAACACGCGATGGTCGGCGCCGGACTGCTGAACTAACCGCCCCCGGAACCGGTCATGGCTGCCAAAAAGAAGCGATCGTCCGGTAACACCGTTGCCCAGAACCGCAAGGCGCGCCGTGATTACGCCATCCTCGAAATTTTCGAGGCCGGGATCATGTTGCTCGGCACCGAAGTCAAGTCGCTGCGCAGCGGCCGGGCCTCCATCGGCGAGGCTTACGCCCAGGAAAGAAACGGCGAACTTTACCTCAACAACGCCTTTATCCCGGCGTATGAGTCGGCCGGTTACGCCACCCACAATCCGCGCGAGCCGCGAAAGCTTTTGCTGCACAAGCGCGAGATCGCCAAGCTGCTGGCCGCCATCAACCGCAAGGGCATGACCCTGGTGCCGTTGAGCATTTATTTCAACGAACGCGGTATCGCCAAGGTTCAACTGGCTCTGGGCGAAGGAAAGCAGAAGCGCGACAAACGCCAGGACGAGAAAAGCCGAGACTGGCAGCGCGACAAGGCACGCCTGATGCGCGACAAAGGGTAGGGGGCGTTCCCGCGAACCCCTTACAACGAAGGATGGGTGAAATTTTCGATGACTTCAACAGGTGACGCGCCCAGGGACTTTATCGGCTGTTTGCAGGATAACGCCAAACGGCTCGCCGATAAGGTCTGTCTGCATGTCCTGTTGGAAGGCGGCGCCACATCGGTGGACATCACCTTTTCGGACCTGATGCAAAAGGCCCAGGGCTTTGCCGAAGCCCTTGAGGACGCCGGGACCGGTCCCGGCGACGTAGTTCTGGTCTTCCTCAATCATCACCCGGACATGGCCGCCTGTTACATGGGCGCGATGCTGGCGGGCGCCATTCCGTCGTTCATGCCGTGCCCGTCGGCAAAGCAGCACCCGGAACGCTATTGGCCGGCGCATGAGGCTTTGTTCCGGCGCATCCGTCCCAAAGCCATCCTCACCGACGCCGGACAGGCGAGCCAGATGAAACAATTCGGGCTGGATAGCGACGGGGTTGCTTTCCTCGACGTTGATAGCGTTGACGCCTCCAGTGTGAACCGTTCTTTCCCTTCGATGGACCCCGGCGGGATTGCCCTGTTGCAGCACAGTTCCGGCACCACCGGCCTGAAAAAAGGCATGGCCCTGTCGCACCAAGCCATTCTGAACCAGGTCCACGCCTACACCGGGGTTCTGGATATTCAGGAAGATGATGTCATCGTAAGCTGGCTGCCGCTGTATCACGACATGGGCCTGATGACGTCGCTGATCCTGCCGCTGGCGCTGGGACGCACGGCGGTCCTGATGGACCCCTTCCAGTGGACCGCGCGCCCGGCGATGCTGTTCGAGGCCATTGAAAAATATGACGGCCGCTATGTCTGGCTGCCGAATTTCGCCTTCGAACACCTGTGCCGGACCGCCGGGCGGATGCAGCCGTTGGCCGATTTGTCCAAAGTCCGGGCCTTCATCAACTGTTCCGAGCCATGCAAACTGGAAACCTTCACCCGCTTCGCTGAAACTTTTTCCGACTGGGGCATCCGCCCGGACCAGCTTCAGGCCTGTTACGCGCTGGCCGAAAACGTCTTCGCCGTGAGCCAAACGCCGCTCGGGCGGCAACCGTCCGGCACACCCCTCCCGGAAGGGGATAACGCAAAAAATCGCACCGTGGCATCGGTCGGAACCGTGTTACCGGGTGTCGGGCTTCGCATCCTGGATGAAAGCGGCCAGCCCCTTGGCGAGGGAGAGACGGGCGAAATCGCCATAACGGGGACGTGCCTGTTTAAGGAATACTTCATGCTTGAGGACTTAACCTCGGAGCGGGTCAGGGACGGATATTTTCTGACCCACGATCTTGGGTTTTTGAAGGATGGGGAACTATTCATTCTCGGTCGCAGCGACGACCTGATCATCGTCAACGGACGCAACCACTATGCCCACGACCTGGAAGCCCTGGTCAACGGCGTCGAAGGATTGAAACCGGGCCGCTGTGCCGTCTTTGGGGTGTTCAATGAAACCCTCGGCACTGAAGAAGTCATCGTCGTTGCCGAACGCGACCCGAAAGCCGGGATCGAAGACGCCGCGTTAAAAAAGACGGTCAAGGAGACCTTGTTCGACGAAGCCGACTTGATCATACGGGACGCTCGCATCGTCGGGCCGGACTGGCTGGTCAAGACGTCCAGCGGCAAAATCAGCCGCGAAGGGAACAAGAGCAAATATCTTTCGCATACGGAGTAAAGCGATCCCGGCATGAGCGACAAAAAGGACATCAGCAAAGACGCCATCCTGGAGCGCATGCAAACAGCCATCCGGAGCTTTTTCAAATGCCCGGACGCCGCCGTGACGCCCGAAACCGTGGCCCTGGATATCGATGGTTGGGATTCCCTGTCGCACACGGTTTTCATGCTGGAGCTGGAAAACGAATTCGCCGTCACGTTCGACGCCGCCGAGGTTCTGGGCTTCACCAACGTCGGTGAGGTGGTGGACGCGGTCTTTTCCCACTTGCTGCACGGCTCCATCGACCATGACGCCCTGCACGTGCCAAAAATCGACAAGCCCCCGGCGCACACGGATCTTGATTTTCTCTATCCCATCTTCGAATTCAAGACCCGCCATGAATTCAAAATGCAGGCCGGAGAGGGGTTCTGGGAAGAGCTGGAAAAGAGCGGGTTTTTGCCCTCAGACGATAAAGACGGGAAGGGGGTAAGCCTCTCCGGCCAGGGCGGAAGCCTTACCGTGCCGTGCCGGTGCAATCCGAAGGACACCCTGACGTTTTATATTCGCCTGGCGGAAGAAACACCAAATGGGTTGGAGGTTTCCGTCAACGACAAGCCGTGTCCGGGCGAATTCAAGGATGATGAAAAAATTCTGTTCGGCTTTTCCTTCACCGCCCGCGACTATCTGTCGCCCGATGCCATTGAAGGGGAAAACACCTTTCGCGTATCCCTGAATTCAACCGGAGAAGATGCGACGATAGTGTTAACGGAGGCCATGATCGAACTGGACCGCTGGTCGGACGGCGTAAAAATCAACAACGGCACGGAGGTTTTGTGGGGCGAGGCCCTGTGGCGCGACCTGGACCGTGTCGGCGGCAGGCCATTCCTGTCGGAATACAATAGTTTGATTCACCGGAACGAGGACGGCAGCGAAAGGGCCGGGGACATTCATGTCCTGGGCGACAGCCATGCGCTTTATAATTTCTGCGTATACTCGGAAATCCGCGCGCATTTTGTCGCCCCCATATCCGTATTCCGGCTGATCAAGGGAACCATCGACCTCGACGCCCACAAGATCGGGCCGGGCCAAAACGTCCTCTTCAACTTCGGTGAGATCGACTGCCGTATCATCGTTGCCAGCCTGGCCGACCGGATCGCCCCGGAAGAGCTCATCGACCATCTGGGTGAAAAGTATCTTGAAACCCTGAACAGGATCTGTGCGCCGAAAGACATCAAGGCCGGAGTCGTCCTTGCCGTTCCGCCGTATCCGCTGAACGTCAATTCCGACCCGCTGTTTCCGGTTGTCGGCGCGCTGGGCGAACGGGTGGAATATACGAAACTGTTCAACGTCAAACTGCGCTCTCTTAAGGGCAGGGGCTGTGTGAGCGGAGTGATAGACGCCTATACGCCTTTCGTCACCGAGGACGGCGTCATGGACAAATACTTTGCCGCCGATGAAACCCATCTGCGCCCGGACCGCACCGACCCGTTGTTCGCGCAGGTCATGGCCTGGGCGTCCACGGAGTAGGAGAGGCTAGTCTTCCATCTCGACGTCGAGGATTTCGGCGACGGTCAGCACCGCAATATCGTTGAACTTTTCGTACTTCGGGTTTTCCAGATCGACCAGATTGGAAATGCGGGAGTACGTATCCGGGACCACGATTTCGCCGCCGTCGCGGTCAAAGCGGCGGATGCCAAAGGTCAGTCTGCCACGTTCTTTCGAGGTCAACTGCCCCAGCATGTTCTTGGTCACCCAGACAGTGCCTTCGCGGGCGAAATCGCTAAGCCGGCCCGCGGTGTTGATGGTATCGCCCAGAACCGTGAACTCGATATGGGTCGGCGTCGAATAGGTGCCGAACCATTCCCGGCCCTCGACCAGTCCGATGTTGAGCATCAACTCGTTGGCCCAGTTTTTTCGTTTCTGCCATTCCAGGCTGATGCGCTTGATGATCGCCTTCATTTCCTCGGCGCAGCGGATGGCGTTGAGCACGTAGTTGGAATCCGGCTGCGGGAAGAAGTAATACACCATGCCATCGCCGACATGCTTGCCGTGGGTGGCGTAGTATTTCCGGAGCAACGGCTCGACCGAGCCCCAGACCTGATTAATCAGTTCGAAGTATTCCTCCGGAGGAAGTTCGGCGCAGATCTTCACCGAATTCTGCAAGTCGGCGACGACCACCGCCATCGGCGTCAGGTAGGGTTTGCGGTTTTTCAGAAGGTCGCGGATGACGACGTCGCGCCGCGACAGCAGGGCCAGCAGGGAATCCTTTTCGGCGCTGATCGGGGAAAGGGCGAAAAAGATACCTTCCCGGAAAAACGATGCATAGACATCATGCCAAAGCTCCGGCTCTCCCACGGGCGCCAGATTGACCTGGGTGTGCAGAACCTGGCCGTGCTGGGCGGCCTCGGTTTCGTCGTACAGTCCGGACAAATGGTCGATATCCTCGTCGCTCATATCCATATCGATGGACAGCAGAACCGATTTGGACAGACGCTGCTTGGCGATACTCAGGTGGAAGCGCAGAAGTTCCTCCGCACCGGCCATCCGGCTCAGCGGGCCGTCGCCAAGGAACAAGGAAAACAGGTTGCGTTCGGTAATGTCGCGGGAAATGGCGTCGATGTTTCCAAGCACCGTCTCCTCGGCCTCCCGGTTGGTCCATTCCAACTCGAAATTTCCGTTCACCAGATACGCCGGGCCGTTGACGTTTTCCAGTGTCAGGTGCATGCCGCCAACGGGGAGAAGAGAGGGCGCAGCCTCCGGTTGAGAGCGGTTATCGGTGCGCCGATCCTGACGGCGGCGTTCCGAAGGAAGGGATGGCCGAAGGGGTTTCTCACCCCCGATTCCAGATGAAGGCGAACCTAAAGACCGGGACTTGCCGCCGGGACGTTCCCCCTCCCGATCGATCATGGTTACGATTTCAGCCATTTTTATCCCCCGTTTTTTCATTTCGCCGACCCGGTCGATGGTTTGCAGCGCCGACATGGGAAAGTGTCCGATCCGGGGCGCACGGCTGGCGCCGGTTTCGGACTTTTTCACCACTGGTTTGGGCAGGATTCCGGCGGCGACGTAGTTGTTCAACGTCGCCCGCGAAATTCCTGACCGCTTCATGAGCTGTCTGCTGGTCAGCATTTAATTGATTTCCGGTTTTCCGGAATTCCCCATATGCTTCTTAACGAATTATTTAGACAGCTTAACTGATGAGCCACAAAAGGTCAAACTGTCTAATAAGTACACCGACATAAACAATTTAACTTATTGAAATTATGATATTTTACCACAAACAAGAGTCTAATTATACCGTTAACTATATTCACCAACCGGAATCCAGGAGTCTAAACACTCAAGAGTCTAATTCTATGAGTCTAAATAGAAGAAGGACCACCGATTGTATTATCCGGCGGAGCCATATTATGATTAAAGAACGGGAGGCTTTCTCGGGGAGACGATCCGAACATGACCATTACCGTTACACCGCTGGAAGAAGGCTTCGGGGCCGAAATTTCCGGTATCGATCTGTCCCGGCCCCTGGACGGCGAAGACCGCCGCGCAGTCTATCAGGCCTTTCTGGATTCCCGCCTGATCGTGTTCCGCGATCAGGACATGAGCCCGGATAACGCCATCGACGCCGCACGCATCCTCGGCAACGACCTGGAACCGCACCTGTTCAAACATTTCCATCACCCGGATACGCCACTGATCATGGTGCTGTCCAACCGCGTCAACGGGGACGGGCAGCCCAAGGGGATGAAAGATGCCGGCACGTTCTGGCATTCCGACGTGTCCTATAAACCCAACCCGGCCAAGGCGACGTTCCTCTATGCCCGCGAGGTCCCGGATGAAGGCGGCGACACGCTGTTCTGCGACCTGACCGCGGCCTACGATGCCATGCCCGGCGATATGCAGGACCGGCTCCACGGACTGATCGCGATGCACGACTACAACCATGTGCCGCGCGATATTTTTTCCAAGCTGGACGTGACCCCGCCGCCGCCGTGTCCGCAGCCGGTTGTCCGCACCCACCCGGAAACCGGGCGCAAGGCCATCTATATCAATCCGGGCTACACGACGCATATTGAAGGCTTGGAGGCTGACGAAAGCGCGGACCTGATAAAGGACATCTTCCGCCACTGCCTGCAGGACCGCTTCCGCATGCGCTACAATTGGCGGGCCGGCGACGTCGTCGCCTGGGACAACGCGGCGACCATGCATTCGGCGACGACGAAAAACCTGGATCCGGCCAAACACCGCACCATCTGGCGCCTCACCGTTTCCGGTGGGCCTGCGTTTTAAACGTTTCTCTAATAAACGGTTTCCATTGGATGCAAAACGCTTCCGCCTGGACCGTATTGCCGGGTCCGATGAAGTCTCAATCGCCGGCATCAGATACGGCAAAATTCAGGCTGATTAAATCTACAATAAATCAAGTAATTTCAACGCATTGCGGCGCAGGCGCACAGGTTGTCCGAACGGCATTTTTTATATTCTTCGCATCTGTGCATTTTTATTCTTTACAGCAGATAAAAACAGCTTTATTTGGCTTTTTCCGATCCTGTTATAAGGGCGGTTCAGGGTGAAACAGTCCGCAGGAGTTCCCATGAAATGGACCAATTCAATTCTGCCCGGTCGCTGGTTCGCGCTTTAGCACCTTCCATCTCCGTAACCTGCCTCAGGCCCGGCGCCGCCACCCGCGCAAGCCGTTATTTCACCCGGAATTTCCCGGGCGAAATTCTTTATGCCGTTAAGACCAATCCCCGCCCGGAGATCCTCGATGCCGTCCATGCCGGGGGCGTCCGCCGTTTTGACGTCGCATCGATCGCGGAAATAAAGCTCACGGCCGAACGGTTTCCCGAGGCGCATCTTTCGTACATGCATCCGGTCAAGAACCGCGACGACATTCGGCTTGCCTATTTCCGCTATGGCGTTCGTGACTTCGTCTTCGACACCGTTGATGAACTGGACAAGATCATATCCGCCACGGACGGCGCTGGAGACCTTACCCTGATGCTGCGCCTCTCCGTTCCCAATTTCCACGCCGAACTGGACCTATCATCCAAATTCGGCGTTGGGCAGGATAGGGCCGTGGGCCTTCTACTGCGGAGCCGGCCGCTGGCACAACGGCTCGGGGTCTGTTTTCATGTCGGCTCCCAATGCATGAATCCATCCGCCTACGGCACCGCCATCCATCTGGTCAGAGACCTGATCGTGTCGTCCGGGATGATGCTGGATGTTGTCGATATCGGCGGAGGGTTCCCGTCTCTATACCAGGATATGTCTCCACCCCCCCTTAACGCCTACATGAGCGAGATCGTTATGGCGTTAAAGACGCTGCCGGTCGGTGACACGTGCGAATTCTGGGCAGAGCCGGGTCGGGCCCTGGTTGCCGAGTCCGCATCGACACTGGTCCGCGTCGAGCTACGCCGGGGCGAACGTCTTTACATCAACGACGGCACCTACGGCAGCCTTTTCGACGCCGGCGTTCCCGGTTTCATCTTTCCGGCACGCGCCATCCGGGCGGTCGGCAGACTGTCTCCGGCGCTTACCCCGTACACCTTCTACGGGCCGACCTGCGACGGCATGGACTTCATGAAGGGACCCTTCCTGTTGCCCGAGGATATGCGCGAGGGCGACTATATCGAAATCGGCCAGACCGGCGCCTATGGATGCACCATGCGAACCAAATTCAACGGGTTCCATTCCGATGCCACGGCCCTCCTGACCGACGCGCCGTTGCTGACCCTGTATGGGCGGCGGGCCGCCACACGCGAAACGGACAGGCCAGAAGCCGCAAGCCTTTGCTCCAAAGCCCTCTAGGCCGTAGCCCCGTTTTAACAGTATCCAGGGAATTGATCATGACATCGATAGCCGACATCAAGGACAAGAAAGCCGATCTGCTCAGCACGCCGATCGAGCATATCGACATGACGTCTTTCGACGCCCGTCCCATCATCGACGGCATGGCGAAAATGTCATTCACCTCACGGGACCTGGCACGGGCGGCGGATATCTATAACGCCATGCTCGCCGATGATAACTGCTCGATCATTCTGACCCTGGCTGGGTCGACTTCGGCCGGCGGTTGCATGGACATCTATGCCGACCTGATAAAATACAACATGGTGGATGCCATCGTTTCCACCGGCGCCAGTATCGTCGATATGGATTTCTTCGAAGCCCTGGGCAACCGGCACTATCAGGGCAGCGCTGAGGTTGACGACGGTTATCTGAGAAGCCTTTATATCGACCGCATCTATGACACCTACATCGACGAAGAAGACCTCCAAGCCTGTGACCACGCCATTGCCGAAATCGCCGATGGGCTGGAGCCGCGCCCGTATACATCGCGCGAATTCATCCGCGAAATGGGTTCCTGGCTGGCCGGCGGCAAGGCCCGCAAGGAAGGCTCGCTGGTGCAGACGGCCTTTGAAAACGACGTGCCCATCTTCTGCCCCGCCTTTACCGATTGCAGCGCCGGTTTCGGTCTCGTCGTACACCAGGACCGCAACCCTGACCGTCATGTCACCATCGATTCCGTCCGGGACTTCCGCGAACTGACCGACATCAAGATCAAGGCCGGGACCACCGGCCTGTTGATGATTGGCGGCGGCGTACCGAAAAACTTTGCCCAGGACACCGTTGTTTGCGCGGAAATCCTCGGCCATGACGTGGACATGCATAAATACGCCGTGCAGATTACCGTCGCGGACGTGCGCGACGGGGCGTGCAGCAGTTCGACCCTCAAGGAAGCCTCCTCATGGGGCAAGGTGGACACCGCGCTGGAACAGATGGTTTTTGCCGAAGCCGGAAGCGTCATGCCGCTTCTCGCCAGTGACGCCTACCACCGGGGGCACTGGGGAAACCGCCGGCAACGCCGGTTCGCATCTCTGTTCGAACGTTAATTCGTACAATGAAACTCCTACCGCCGGAAAAAGGGTTCCTCGGTCTGTCCGGGGAAAACGCGGGCGCGTCCACGGACAAACCGGGAGTCACGGTCGTTCCTTTCGGGCTGGAAGGCTCGGTCAGCTACGGCGGCGGTACGGCGCGCGGACCACAGGCGATCATTGATGCCTCGCACCAGGTCGAACTGTTCGACGAAGAATTATGGCGTGAACCGTTCCACGAATTTCAGGTATCCACCCTGGCGCCCTTTGCCATCGCGGATGGCGTCGAGGCCGCCGTGAATCAACTGCAAGGAATTGTCGGTGGAATCCTAGACGAGGGGCGTTTTCCTCTAATTTTCGGCGGCGAACATTCACTGACTGCGGGCGCCATCCGGCCTTTCGCCGAGCGCCACGAGGATCTGGTCATTCTGCAATTCGACGCGCACGCGGATTTGCGGGACGGCTACGAAGGCGAACATTTTTCCCATGCCGCCGCCATGCGGCGGTGTCTGGATAATCCCAGCCTGTCCCTGGTGTCGTTCGGTATACGCAACATTTCGGCAGGTGAGGCTGCATACCTGGACGGCAATCGCGACCGTATTCATGTGTACTGGGGTAAGGACAGGCGCGGCTGGAACGTGGAGGAAATTTTATCCCACTTGGCCGGGCGCCCGGTCTATTTAACCTTCGACCTCGACGGATTCGACGCCAGCCTGATGCCGGCCACCGGTACGCCCGAACCGGGCGGCCTGTTTTGGGACGATGTCATGCCGGTCATCCGGGGGGCTTGCGAGGCGGCCACCGTGGTCGGCGCCGATATCTGCGAGCTGGCGCCTATCGAAGGGCTTCACGCTTGCGACTTCCTGGCGGCAAAGCTTGCCCACAAAATTCTCGCCTACCGGTTCGCCGTCTGATCCAACGATAAAGGACCGCGCCGCTCCGGCCATGGAAAACGCCGGGGCAGGGATACCTTAACGCTTTTCGTATTGCGCCGCGCCGAACAGGTTTTTGCGGGCTTCCTCGTCTTTTTCGAAATTCGGCTTGCGCCGGTCGGCCAGGACTTTGAGCGCGCGTTCCACGGCGGGGCGCGCGTTGATTGCCGCGAACCAGCGTTTGACGTTCGGGAAATCGTCCAGGTTTTGGCCCTGACGCTCATGCGACCGCGTCCAGGGGAAAGCCGCCATGTCGGCGATGGAATAGTCGCCGGCCAGATACTCCACCTCGGCCAACCGCCGCTCGAGTACGCCATAAAGCCGCCCGGCCTCGTTGGTGTAGCGGTCAATGGCGTAGGGGATTTTCTCGGGCGCGTACTGGCGAAAATGGTGGGCCTGGCCAAGCAAAGGTCCAATCCCGCCCATCTGAAACATCAGCCACTGGATGACCTGATAGCGCGCCGCCATTTCGGAGGGCATGAATTTTCCGGTTTTTTCCGCCAGGTACATCAGGATGGCGCCGGATTCAAACAGCGAATAAGGCTTACCATCCGGCCCGTCCGGATCCACAATCGCCGGCATTTTGTTATTGGGGCTGATTTTCAGGAATTCCGGATCGAACTGATCGCCCTTGTTGATGTTGATGGCGTTCACCGTGTAGGGCAGGCCGGTTTCCTCCAGCATGATATGGACCTTGTGCCCATTGGGCGTCGGCCAGGTGTAGAGTTCGATCATTGTTCATTGCTTCCTTTTTGGACGTTGCCTCATCCGGTGTTTGAGCCTTCGCGGGCAGGCGGGTAATCTACAGGTGCGTCTCCTGGGCGCGCACCTAATTTTTTTCAGGAGAGAATGTCATGGACAAGCCGCTTTTACATCTGGTTTTCGGCGGAGAGGTCGAAGACCCTCAGGGTGAAAACTTCGTTCATCCCGACGCCCTGGACGTCATCGGCATCTTTCCCAACTACGATGCCGCTGTAAAGGCGTGGCGTGGCGCCAGCCAGTCCCGCGTCGATGAAGCCAACGTCAAATACGTCATCGTCCATCTGCACCGGATGCTGGACCCCGAACACCCGGTGAAGTTTCACGAACGCGCGAATGAAAAAAGGGTTGAATAAAAAAACGGTCCCCTGGCTTGTCAGCCGGGTTCGCTGTCTTTCTTGCGAAGTTCCTCCAGGCGGGCAAGAACGGGCTGGACAACAGGCTCGCTTTCCGGTTCCCGCTGTATCTCCATGGCCTCCGTCCCATCCGAAGACGACGAATTGTCCAGGCGGTTTTTCATTTCACGGTACTTCATGAAGTCGACGATCTCAGCGGTCATGGACAATCTCCCTACGTCATCGGATATAAAAAACGATATCGGATGAATACGCGAGTGGAAAGAGGGGATGGCCGCCGGGGGCCCGAATCACTCCGTAAACACAAAAAAAACTTTGAAAACCGGGAGCTTATCGTCAATGGGTGGCTTTTTTCACCCCGATTTTACGCAGAAAGACACTTTTGAATGTCCTCGAACACGGATTCGAACATGGATTCGGTTAGCTTGCGGGTATTGGTGTTGTAGCGCGAACAGTGATAGCTGTCGGCCAGGATAAGATCACCTGTTTTAAGGTCGTGAAATTGATTGTGGCCGAATTTATAGGCGCTTTTCTTTTCCCCCAGCGCCGCCAGGACCGCACCATGCGACAATGTGCCCAACGCCAGAATCACCCGGAGGCGGGGAAGGGCCGCGATCTCTTTTTGCAGAAACGGCCGGCAGGCGGCAACTTCCGCGCCGACCGGCTTGTTTTCCGGCGGCACACAGCGCACCGCGTTGGTGATGCGGCAATTGACCAGCTTCAAACCGTCTCCCGCCGTGGCTCCGTACCGGCCCTCGGAAAAACCGAATTTTTTTAAAGAGGCGTACAACAGGTCACCGGCGTAATCACCGGTAAAGGGCCGCCCGGTCATGTTGGCGCCACGCAACCCCGGCGCCAGCCCGACGATCAGCAATTCGCCGTCCAGTCCGCCGAAGGACGCAACCGGCGCGTTATGCCAGCCGGGATTGCCCGTTCGATTGTTTTGACGAAAGTCCGCCAGACGCGGACACAGTCCGCAATCTGCTCCGGGCTCTACTGGCCCGGACGGCGCACCGATCCCGGAAATATCTGCGTTACCCACCGCCAAGGCCCTTCAGGGGATACTCAGGCGATTTCCACTTGCGGGTCGAATTCCTCGACGTTGTCATCGACGTCCGGAATCTGGTTGCCTCGATCCCCGGCTTGGCGGCCGATCTCGGCCTTAAGGTCCGTCAGTTCTAGGAAGACATCGGCCTGACGGCGCAATTCATCGGCAATCATCGGCGGCCTGGAATGCATGGTGCTGACCACGGTGACGCGCAAGCCCTTGCGCTGCACGAACTCGACCAGGCGGCGAAAATCACCGTCGCCGGAAAAAATCACGGCATGGTCGATGCTGTCGGCCATTTCCAGCAGATCAACGGCCAGTTCGATATCCATGTTGCCCTTGACCTTCTTGCGCCCGGCTTCGTCGGTGAATTCCTTGGCCGGCTTGGTGACCATGGTGTAGCCGTTGTAATCCAGCCAATCGACCAGCGGACGGATCGGGGAATACTCCTGATCTTCCAGCAAAGCCGTGAAATAGAGGGCACGAACCAACTGTCCCTGTTCGGCGAAAAAGGCCAGCAAGCGTTTGTAGTCGATATCGAATTCAAGCGCCTTGGCCGCCGCGTAAAGGTTTGATCCGTCAATAAAAAGCGCTATACGCTCTTGCGGGTAAAAATTCATGGAACAAAAGTCCTTTCTTCAAAATATGGGGGCATTCGGGTAATGGTTCCGAACGCCGTGGCCCCGGATAAAACAGTTCGCGAAAAATGCGATACCGGAAGCCACACCGGTTCCTTGCGGATAACGCCGCCCGGCCTTTTTATAGTTAGTGTTTTGCTTCCCCCATACAAGAATGAATTGCAGGAAACTTCGTTTTGATTCTGATCGCTATCGGCGCAAATCTTTCCAGTTCCAAATATGGCCCACCGCGCGCGACTTGTGGCGCAGCGCTGGATGCCCTGGCCGAAGGGGCACTGAATATCGCCGCCCGTTCGCGCTGGTACAAAAGCGCGCCGGTGCCCGTTTCCGACCAGCCCTGGTTCGTCAACGCCGTGGTTCAGATCAAAACGGCACTGCCCCCCGCCGCCCTGATGAGCCTTTTGCTTGAAACGGAAGAGGCCATGGGGCGCATGCGATCAGAGCCGAATGCGCCGCGTATTCTCGATCTGGACCTGCTGGCTTACGACGAAATGGTGCTGTCGCCTGATAATGCCGCGCAAGATGAGCCGCCCTTGCATTTACCCCATCCGCGCCTACAGGAACGGGCCTTCGTCCTGCTGCCGCTCAGGGATATTGCCCCCGGCTGGCGCCACCCCGTAGACGGCTCCGGCGTGGACGAAATGATAGCCCGCCTTGGAGATGGCCAGCAGGCCGAAGCCATGGCCGATGCGGCGGGAGTTTTTGGCACGGAATGGCTGGAAAAAGCGGCAAAAGACGCTCCGCAGGGGAAATAACCGGGTTTCTTTAATAAAAACGAAAAAGAAACTTGTTTTTTCAGGCTATTGCCTTGCTTTCACGGGTTCTGCAAAATATATAAGCAGCGCCTTTCGTTAACCGCCTTTGTCAAAATTCCCAGGAGTTCCCGATGGCCCGAGTTACCGTCGAAGACTGTATCGTTAAGATTCCGAACCGCTTTCAGCTTGTCATGAAGGCGTCTCAACGCGCCCGCAATATTTCCGCCGGCGCGGGATTGAACGTTGAACGCGACAACGACAAAAACCCGGTCGTTGCGCTCCGTGAAATTGCCGAAGATCTGGTCGATCACGATGAGCTTGAGGAATCCCTGATCAAGGGCCTGCAGAAATTCGTTGAAATGGACGATCCGGAAGAAGACACGATCGACATGATCGCCGACCAGCAGGGCTCAGAAAGCGAAACAAGCAGCGTACGCAGAGTGGGTGAAAGCGGAGAGGACGAAAGCGAAGGCGACGTCGCGGATGCCGCCGAGCCGGCTTTGGAAACGGCCATGAATATGGGCGGCGCCGTTTATGAAGACATCACGCCCGAAGACCTGGAAGACAACAAATAGGCCTAACCTCTCTTGCGATAGGTGGCGCATGTGGCGGCGAAAGGGAATTGTCAAATTTGAACGCCGCCGTTTACGGGACGCCGTGGCGTTTCATAGGACCGGCCTCGGCCATCGGCGGGCGTCATGATCCGGCAATTTGAACTGGTCGAACGGGTCAAAGCCTACGACCCCGGCGCCGACGAAGACATCATCAACCGCGCCTACGTCTACGCCATGAAGATGCATGGCTCGCAAACCCGCCTGTCGGGCGATCCCTATTTTTCCCATCCGCTAGAAGTCGCCGGTATTCTGACCGAATACAAGGTCGATGTCTCGTCTATCGTCACGGCGCTTTTGCATGACACCATCGAGGACACGGAAACCACCCTCGACGAGGTCACCAGCCTTTTCGGCAAGGAAGTTGCGCAACTGGTCGATGGCGTAACCAAGCTGACGCGGATCGAATTCCAGTCCGATCAGGCGAAACAGGCCGAAAACTTCCGCAAGTTCATCCTCGCCATGTCCGAGGATATCCGCGTCCTGCTGGTCAAGCTGGCTGATCGCCTGCACAACATGCGCACACTGCATTTCATCGAAAATCCGGAAAAGCGACGCCGCATCGCCGTAGAAACCATGGACATCTATGCCCCTCTGGCCGAACGCATCGGTATGCAGGGTATGAAACAGGAACTGGAAGACCTGGCCTTCGGGGAATTGAACCCGGACGCCCGTAAATCCATTCTCAAGCGGCTCGACTTCCTGCGCCAAAAGGGCGGTGACCTGGTGCCGCGCATCATTACCGAACTGGAAAAGACGCTGTCCGACAACGGCATCAACGCCACCATCACGGGCCGCGAGAAAACGCCCTATTCGGTGTGGGACAAGATGCAGGATAAGGACGTCAGTTTTGAGCAGTTGTCCGACATCATGGCTTTTCGGGTCATCGTCGATTCCACCGAGGACTGCTACCGCACACTGGGCGTGGCGCATGGCGCTTACCCCGTGGTGCCGGGCCGCTTCAAGGATTACATATCGACGCCGAAACCTAACGGATACCAGTCCCTCCATACCGGCGTTTTCGGACCCGAACGCCAGCGTATTGAAATGCAGATCCGCACCGCCGAAATGCACGATGTCGCCGAACACGGTGTCGCCGCGCACTGGAACTACAAACAGGACGGCGAGGCCAAGACCGCGCCGCAATACCGCTGGCTTCGGGAACTTCTCGATATTCTCGAACACGCCGCCGAGCCCGAGGAATTTCTCGAGCACACCAAACTGGAAATGTTCAAGGATCAGGTGTTCTGCTTCACGCCCCGCGGCGACTTGATCAACCTTCCCCGGGGCGCGACACCCGTCGACTTCGCCTATGCGGTGCATTCGGAAGTCGGCGACAAGTGCGTCGGCGCCAAGATCAATGGCCGCATGATGCCGCTCAGAAGCGATCTCAGGAACGGCGATCAGGTGGAAATCATCACGTCGAAGGCACAAACCCCGTCGCCGACCTGGGAAAGCTTCGCCATTACCGGCAAGGCGCGCTCACGAGTCCGGCGCTACATCCGCCTTCAGGAACGCGATGAATATATCAAGTTGGGCCGCGCCATTCTTGAACGCGCCTTCCAGGAAGAGGGCTATGAGTTTTCCAACAAGTCGCTGTCCGATGTGCTGACGGTCTTTTCGCAGCAATCCGCCGAAGATCTGATCGCCGAGGTCGGCGCGGGACAGTATGCGGGCCGGGACGTCATCGAGGCAGTGTATCCGGGAATTCGCAAAAAACGTAAGGATCAAAAAGTCGTTCCGTTGGCCCAAGCCCGCACCCGTCATGCAAAAAGTAAGACGGGCGCAACCGATGCCGACCACAATGGGGTGTCCATCAAGGGGCTGATCCCCGGCATGGCCATGCATTTTGCCAATTGCTGCCATCCCCTGCCGGGCGACCGCATCGTCGGCATCGTCACCACCGGAAAGGGCGTGACCATCCACACCATCGACTGCGAAACCCTGGAAGAATTCGTCGATGCGCCGGAACGCTGGCTCGATGTATCCTGGGACATTAACAAGGACGACGACGCCGTTCATGTCGGACGCATTCATATCACCGTTCTCAACGTGCCGGGCAGCCTGGGTGATTTGTCTTCGGTCATCGCCAACAACGATGGCAACATTTCCAACCTAAAAATTACCGACCGCTCACCGCAGTTTTTTGACATGTTGATCGATATCGAGGTCCGCGACGTCAAGCACCTGACAGCGGTCATTGCGGCGCTCCGGGCCGATCCGGCGATCAATTCCGTGGAACGCGCGAGGGGTTGAAAACCAGGCATGTTTAAACGCCGAAACCCTTTATCTCTTGGCACCAGGCTTCTGAACTTCCTCTGGCCTTCCATCGGCTGGCGCCGCGCCGGAGCCTATTCGCTGCACCGGCTGGCCCGAATTCCGGGGTCTGCCTATTCCATCGCCGGCGGTTTTGCCTGCGGCGCGGCGATTTCCTTTACCCCCTTCGTCGGCTTGCACTTCATTTTATCTGCGATTCTGGCCTGGATCATCCGCGCCAATATTTTGGCCTCGGCCATCGGCACGGCGGTCGGCAATCCTTGGACGTTCCCTTTTATCTGGACCTGGCTCTATCAGACCGGAAACTGGATGATCTCCGGCAAAGCCCTGGAAGGGAACAAGACACCGAAATTCAGCGAAGTCTTCGGTCATATGATGGAAGCCATGCTTAGCCTGGACATCGGCTATCTGGTGGAAACCGCAGTGCCCGTGTTCTGGCCCATGCTGGTCAGCAGCGTGCCTACGGGGTTTGTAATTTGGTGGGTGTTTTATCTGCCGCTAAAGTATGTTGTGCAACGCTACCAAGACAGGCGCATGGAAAAATTGAACGGAATCGATGCCAGCCGGGAGCCTCTGGAATGACCATACAACTTAGACTGGGCGTCAACATCGACCACGTGGCGACGATCCGCAATGCGCGGGGCGGCGGCCACCCGGATCCCGTCGAGGCTGCGAAACTTGCCGAAAAAGCCGGCGCCGACGGCATTACGGCGCACCTGCGCGAAGACCGCCGGCACATTTCCGACGGAGATATCGACCGGCTGATGTCCAGCCTGAAAGTCCCGCTAAATTTGGAGATGGCGGCGACGGAGGAAATGCTCGACATAGCCCTTCGCCACAAACCGCACGCCGCCTGCATCGTTCCGGAAAAGCGTGAAGAACGCACCACCGAAGGCGGCCTCGACGCCGCCGGCGGGATGGATCATCTGGCGCCTTACGTTAAGGCCCTGGCGGACGCCGGAATCCGCGTTTCGCTGTTCATCGAACCGGAACGCCGGCAACTGGAAGCCGCTAAAAGCCTCGGCGCGCCCGTGGTCGAACTGCATACCGGGGCCTATTGCGATGCCACCGGCGAAGAACGCGAACTTCAGTTCCGGCGCATCGCCGATGCCGTTCAGGTGACCGGGGAGCTGGGTCTGGAATGCCATGCCGGGCATGGGCTGACCTTCGACACGGTCGGTCCCGTAGCCGCCCTGGATAATGTCCGGGAGCTGAACATTGGCCATTTCCTGATCGGCGAAGCGATCTTCAGCGGCCTGGACAGCGCCATCAAGCGCATGCGTTCCCTGATGGACCAGGCCCGTTCCGAGCAATCGGCCTGACCGGGAGAGACGGGTGATTATCGGTGTCGGCACGGACCTTTGCGATATCCGCAGAATAGAAAACACCCTCGAGCGTTTCGGGCGGCGTTTTGTCGAACGCCTGTACGACGAAACCGAACAGGCGAAGGCCAACCGCCGGCCCAGCCCGGCGTCGTCCTATGCCCAGAGCTTCGCCGCCAAGGAGGCTTGCGCCAAGGCGCTAGGCACCGGCTTTCGCGAAGGCGTGTTCTGGCGCGATATGGTTGTCGCCAACCATCCCTCGGGCCAGCCCTATATGATCCTGACCGGTGGTGCCAAAGCCCGTCTGGACAGCCTGACGCCAGTGGGCATGACGGCACGCGTCGATATTTCGCAGACCGATGAATATCCGATGGCGCAGGCGGTGGTGATTATCTCCGCCGACCCCCAATGACGGTGCGGAACCGTTGCTTCTTGACACTCGACCGGCGGGCTGGCTTGATCGCCCGCGAAACGCAGACCCCTTACCCATTCTTTAAATTTTTCTGACGGCGGATTTTATGGCTGAAGACGCGAATGCAATTTCTGAAGACGACCAGGAGACCGAAAAGGAATCCGGCAGCATCAAGGAAACTCTGGCCACCATTGTCCTCGCCATTCTCATTGCGCTGGGCGTTCGCACGGTCGCTTACGAGCCCTTCAACATCCCGTCGGGATCGATGAAACCGACGCTGCTGGTTGGCGATTACCTGTTCGTATCCAAGGCGTCCTACGGATACAGCCGCCATTCCCTGCCGTTCAGCCTGCCGCTGATCTCGGGCCGGATCTTCTTCGAGGAACCCAAACGCGGCGACGTCATGGTGTTCAAGCTGCCGACCGACAATAAAACCGATTACATCAAACGCATCATCGGCCTGCCCGGCGACACCGTGCAATTGAAGGACAGTATCCTTTATATCAATGCCAAGCCGGTGCCCCGGAAAAAGGTCGATGATTTTGTCGAACCCCAAGGCGCCAACAGTTATGCCCGTTCATCCAGGTATCTGGAAACCCTGCCGGGCGGCAAAAAGCATTACATTCTGGAAGTGAGCGAAAATTCCATTTTCGACAACACACCGGTCTACAAGGTGCCCGCAGGCCATTATTTCGCCATGGGTGACAACCGGGACCGGTCCCGCGACAGCCGGTTCCTGGACGACGTCGGTTTTATCCCGAAGGAGAATCTGGTCGGGCGTGCGGAATTCCTGTTTTTCTCCGTCGACGGCTCGGTCTGGAAGTTCTGGGAATGGGCGAAGTCGCTCAGGCTTGAACGCTTTTTTGAAGGCATAGAATGAACCGCGAAGGGTCAAACCCGGACACCAATGCCCCGATGCCCGATCTTGATGGGCTTGAAGACAAACTCGGCCATTCCTTCAACGACACAGACCTTCTGGTACAGGCGCTAACCCATTCCGGCGCCGCGCCGAGTCGCCTGGACTCCAATGAACGGATGGAATTCCTCGGTGACCGGGTCCTTGGCCTGGCGCTCGCCGGAATGCTGCTAAAAAACTTTCCGGAAGAAGCGGAGGGCAAGATCGGATACCGCTTTTCCGCCCTGGCCCGGGCCGAATCCCTGACCCGCATCGCAGAGGAAATCGGCCTCGCCCCGCATGTCCGGCTGTCGCGCGGGGAAGAGGAAATCGGCGGCCGGAACAATCCCGGCATCCTGGCCGATTGCTGCGAAGCGGTCATCGCGTCGCTCTATCTGGACGGAGGCTTCGAGGTCGCCGAACAATTCGTCCACACATACTGGGCGCCGCTGATGGACGAAAACCTGTCGCCGCCGAAAGACGCCAAGACCCTGTTGCAGGAATGGGCGCAAGGGCAGGGGCTGCCGTTGCCGGTGTACCGGGTAACGGATGAAGAAGGCCCGGCCCACGCGCCCCGTTTCATGGTCGAGGCTTCCGTGCACGAAAGACAACCGGCCACCGGTGAGGGGCCATCCAAACAGGCCGCCGAACAGGCCGCCGCCGAAATTCTTCTTGAACGGATAAAGGGCCAACCGTGAACGAAACGCAAAAAACCCGCGCCGGTTTCGTCGCCATCGTCGGGGCACCCAATGTCGGCAAGTCGACGCTGCTCAATCGGCTGGTCGGGACCAAGGTCTCCATCGTCTCGCCCAAAGTACAAACGACCCGGAGCCGTGTGCTCGGCATCTGTATCGAAGACGACGCGCAGATAATCTTCATCGACACGCCTGGCATCTTCAAACCTAAGCGAAGGCTGGACAGGGCCATGGTCGCGGCGGCTTGGGGCGGGGCCGGGGACGCCGATGACATACTTCTACTAGTAGATGCCAGCCGGGGTATGGACGGCGACACGCGTTCCATTATCGAACGCCTGAAGAATTCCAAACGCAAAGCGGTTCTGGCCATCAACAAGGTCGACCTGGTAGCGAAGCCGAAACTTTTGAACCTGACCCAGCAACTGGACGCGACGGGAATTTTCACCGACATCTTCATGGTTTCGGCCGAAAAGGGAGACGGCGTCACCGACCTGATGGCGTTTCTGAGCGAACGCGTTCCAACAGGGCCGTGGCTGTTCCCGGAAGACCAGATTTCCGACATGCCGGGGCGCCTGACGGCGGCCGAGATCACCCGCGAAAAGCTATACCTGCAACTGCATCAGGAACTACCTTATGCGGCGACGGTGGAAACCGAGGGCTGGAAAGACAACGACGACGGATCGGTCCGCATCGAACAGGTGGTCTACGTCGAACGCCCGACCCAGAAAGCCATCGTGCTCGGAAAGGGCGGCAAACGCATCAAGGCCCTGGGCCAGGCCGCGCGCGAAGAGCTGGAAGAAATTTTTGAACGCCGGGTGCACCTGTTCCTGTTCGTCAAGGTGCGCGAAAAATGGGGCGACGACCCGGAACGCTACCGGGACCTGGGCCTCGACTTCGACGCTTAAGGGGTAGCCCCTTGGCGCACACCCATCGCCCAATCAACGCAGGCTTTCGCCAGCGCCGCCGTCGGATCAATGCAGTGCTCCGCGACCCAGGGGTCGCTCATGTCCAGCCCGACCGGAAGTTCGGTACACCCCAGCACGACTTTCTCCGCGCCGCCATCGAGCAGCCGCTCAACGGCTTCGCGCAATAGCGCCTTGGCCTCAACCAGGCGGTGTTCCTTCACCAGAGCGATGCCTTTGACCAAATGAGACTCCGTCAGTTCCGCATCCGGGACCAGACAGTCGAACCCGCGTTCCCGGATCGGATCTTCGTAAAGCCGCCCTTCGATGGTCGCCTTCGTTCCCATCAGGCCGACCGTCTTGCCGGTGTGGCCGGCTTCAAGCTCCTTGATCACCGCCTCGACGATATGCAAAAAGGGAAGCTCCAGCCCGTCGGTCATCTCGGCGTACCAATAATGCGCCGTGTTGCACGGCATGGCGATGGCCCGGGCACCGGCATCAACCAGCATGTCGCGGCGCTCCAGCATCGCCGGCAGGGGGGAGGCGGGGTCGTCGTTGGCCATGCCCAAAACCCGGACCGGGATCTGCGGCTCAGACGACACCACGACCGGAATATGATCGACGTCGACACTGGCCGGGGTGAGGGCGATCAACTTGGCCAGAAAATCCGCCGTCGCCAACGGCCCCATGCCGCCCAGCACACCGAGAAGATCGGGCCTCAATCTTAATTTCCCTGTCGTCATGCCTGATACCCTGTGTCCTGTTGCTGCTCCGTGAGCCACTTAGTCCTAATAGCCGTACGCCAGGGCCATGACCAGCGGCTTTGTTCCGAAGGGTGCGGCCCGCTAGACTGCCGTTATGGACTGGACCGACGACGGTATCGTTTTATCGGCAAGGAAGCATGGCGAGACATCTTCCATCGTCACCCTGCTGACCCGACAGCACGGCCGCCATCTGGGGCTGGTGCGCGGTGGCAACGGAAAGCGCGCGCGCGGCATCCTGCAACCGGGCAACCGGGTCGAAGCCAGATGGCAGGCGCGGCTGAGCGAACACCTTGGCACCTATCAATGCGAAATGACCGAAGCCTTCGCGGCCCAAGTCCTGCGCGATCCGCTGAAACTGGCGGGACTGAGCGCGGCCTGTACCGTCGCCGAAGGGGCGCTGGCTGAGCGCGAACCGCACCGCCCCGTGTACGACGGCCTGCTGGCGTTGTTAAGAACATTCGGCCATGACGACTGGGCCTCGGCCTATGTGAAATGGGAACTGGGACTGTTAGGAGAGGCGGGATTCGCCCTCGATCTGAGCGCCTGCGCCGCGACCGGGCAAAACGACCAGTTGGCCTACGTGTCGCCGAAATCCGGCCGGGCGGTGTCGCTCGCCGCCGGTGAGCCTTACAAAGACAAAATGCTGCCGCTGCCGGAATTTCTCCTGCAACCGGGGGCCAGTGGGTCTCCGGTGGAGGTCATGGCCGGGCTCAAACTAACCGGCTATTTCCTGGAAAAATACATTTTCCACCATGCGGGCAAGGGACTGCCGGCGGCCCGGAACAGACTCGCGGAAAGGCTCCGGGACATGTCCGGAGAAAGTAGGCCGGTGGAAAACAGGTAGGGTAAAGAACCGTCAGCCGCCACCGGTCTTAAGGACAAAAGCCTCAGGGACCGCGCGCGCAGGCAAGCGGTTGTAAGCCGCCCTGTTACTCGGCGTCAGCGTCGGCGTCAGCCTCGTCGGCGTTGTCAGCGGGGGCGTCGCCGCCACCCAGATCAACGATGTTTTCAGCGGACGATTTGCCGTTGGCGCCTTCGACCAGTTCGTATTGAACCTTCTGCCCCTCATCAAGGGTCTCGAGACCGGCATTCTGAACCGCGGAAATATGGACGAAGGCATCCTTCTCACCATCTTCCGGTTCGATGAAGCCATAACCTTTGGCACGGTTAAACCACTTTACAGTTCCAGTAGGCATTACTTTTACTCTTTCTCTATCGACTTCGGGTCCCGCCGTCCGGCATGGTCCGCTCCGGAAGACAGGGGTATAGACTATACATATTCAGCCAAAAAATCAGCCAATTTCAATAAAGAAATCGGCCATCGGTTGTAGAGACTAAGACGTACAATCCTTATGCGTTAATTAACCGGGACTCCCGTCCGTTTGCAAGAGCTACCTATTGACGGGGATTTAAAGGAAAATACAACGGTATGCGGATTATTCCCCTGATTCCCACCGATTGACGATTTTTCCTTATGGGCTACTATATTTTGTGGTAAATGACCGTAATCAATAATTCTAAAAGGACGTCACCCCACCATGGCCAAGGCCGCCCCGACCGGAGATATCCGCGACATCCGATTAGCCGACGCATTGAGCGAACGCTATCTGTCTTACGCCCTTTCGACCATTGTTTCCCGGTCCCTGCCGGATGTCCGTGACGGGCTGAAACCCGTTCACCGGCGGCTTTTGTACGCCATGCGCAAATTGAAGCTGGACCCGGATTCCGGCTTCAAGAAATGCGCCCGCGTCGTCGGTGACGTGATTGGTAAATATCACCCGCATGGCGACGCCGCCGTCTATGACACCCTGGTGCGGCTGGCCCAGGAATTCGCCCAGCGCTATCCGCTGGTCGACGGGCAGGGCAATTTCGGCAACGTTGACGGCGACAACGCGGCGGCCATGCGATACACCGAGGCACGCCTGACGCAGGTCGCATGGACTTTGTTGGAAGGGATCGACGAGGACGCCGTCGACTTCCGGGAAACCTACGATGGCGAAGATTCCGAACCCATGGTCCTGCCGTCCCGGTTTCCCAATCTGCTGGCCAACGGCTCGGCCGGTATCGCCGTCGGCATGGCGACGTCCATCCCGCCGCACAATATCGTCGAGCTGTGCAACGCACTGAACCATCTGATCAAGTTTCCCCGCGTCACCTTCGACAAACTGACCGAGTTGATACCGGGACCGGATTTTCCCACCGGCGGCGTTTTGGTCGAACCCCGCGAAAGCATCGTCGAGGCGTATCGCACCGGACGTGGCGGCTTCCGGCTGCGCGCCAAATGGGAAAAGGAAGACCTGCCTCGCGGCCTCTATCAGATCGTCATCACCGACATTCCTTATCAGGTTCAGAAATCGCGCCTGATCGAGAAAATCGCCGAACTGGTGATTACCCGGAAACTACCGATTCTAGCCGATGTGCGCGATGAATCGACCGACGACGTGCGCATCATCCTGGAACCGAAAAGCCGCACCGTCGAGCCCGACATGCTGATGGAGCAACTGTTCCGCCTGACCGAACTGGAAACCCGCTTCTCGCTCAACATGAACGTACTGGACGCCAATAGCAGGCCCGGCGTGATGAACCTTCGCGAGACCCTGCAGGCGTTTCTCGATCACCGCCACGATGTTCTCGTCCGCCGTTCCAAGCACCGGCTGGAAAAGATCGAACATCGTCTGGAAATCCTCGAAGGCTTCCTGACCGCGTACCTGAACCTGGACCAAATCATCAAGATCATCCGCTACGAGGACGAACCGAAACCGAAGCTGATGAAGGCCTTCAAGTTGACCGAGGTGCAGGCCGAAGCGATCTTGAACATGCGGCTCAGGCAATTGCGCAAGCTGGAAGAACAAGACATCAAATCCGAACATGCGAACCTGACCAAGGAAGGCAAGGAGCTGCGCAGTCTGTTGCGCGATCCCAAACGGCGCTGGAAAGTGGTCGGAGATGAAATCGCCGAAATCAAGAAGACCTTCCCGGCGAAATCGCCGCTGGGCCGTCGGCGCACCGTAATCGGCCAGCCACCGACGGCGGTGGTGGTGCCGCTGGAAGCCATGATCGAGCGCGAACCGATTACCGTACTGGCCTCCGAGAAAGGCTGGATCCGGGCGCAGAAGGGCCATGTCGAAGATCTGTCGGCCCTGAAATACAAGGAAGGCGATCACGGGCGATTCGTCCTGCCTGCCGAAACCACGGATAAACTGTTGATCTTCGCCACCAACGGGCGGTTTTATACGCTTGGTTGCGACAAGTTGCCCGGCGGGCGCGGCAACGGCGAACCGCTCCGCCTGATGATCGACCTGACCGAAGGCCACGACGTGTGCGCCATGTTCATCCATAAAGCCGGAGAGGATGGAGAAGGCCGCAGGCTGATCGTGGCGTCGGAATCCGGGCGCGGCTTTATCGTCGAAGAAGATGGCGTCATCGCCCAGACCCGTAACGGCAAACAGGTTCTCAACCTTGGCGAGGGCGAAGAGGCCCAGACCGTCGTCGCCATCGAGCCCGGCCACGACCATCTGGCGGTTCTCGGCGCCAACCGAAAACTGCTGATCTTCCCGCTTGATGAACTGCCGGTGATGGGCCGCGGCCGCGGCGTTATCCTGCAACGCTACGCCAAGGGCGGATTGGCCGACGTGACGACGCTGAACCTGAAGGAAGGCCTGACCTGGCGCTCCGGCGCTCAAGGGATGCGCACGGAAACCGACATCAAAAAATGGATCGGCAAACGCTCGCAGGCCGGGCTGATCGTACCGAAGGGGTTTTCAAGGGCCAACAAGTTCACCTGACCGTCAGGCGTTGATGCTTGTCCCCAGCCCCTGTTCGCGCGCCTTGCCGTAAGCCAGCGCCGACAGGGCAAGATCGCCCAGCGGGTGCGCGCGGAAGATAAAGGCGGTGCGCTCGGCCTCCGCCTCACGTCCGGAAACTTCGCCCAGCACCAGCCCCGACAGATCGCCGGTAATATGTTCGGGCGTGGCCAGTTTGTTGGGCAGGCTGGCTTCCTGCTCCAGGTCGTCGATGACGATCCGGTCGAACCGGTCGAAGCTGGTCTTGTCCCAGGGTGCGGCGAGATCGGTGACGGCGGCGAACGCCCCCGGCTTCAGCCACCCGGCATCCAGAAACGGCTCCAGGCCGGCGGAATAGGTCACCGACGAAATCACCAGATCGGCATCCGTCACGGCGTCCCTGGCATCTGAACAAGGGACGGCGTTCAGCCCAAGGGCGGTGGCGGTCATACAAAGTGCGTCGATATTTTTCCGGCCCCGTCCGAAGGCCCGGATTTCGCTCAAGGGATAGAGGTCTGCGAACGCCCGCAAGTGGCTTTGCGCCTGCACGCCACAGCCGATAAAGGCGGCCACGGATGAGTCGGGCCGGGCCATGCGCTTCGCCGCTACGGCGCTCAAACCCGCGGTTCGCACGGCGGTTACCCAGTTGCCGTCCAGCACGGCGGCGGGCAGGCCGGTGCGGCTGTCGAGAAGAGTCACCGAGGCGTTGATCTGCGGCAATCCGTGGTCCGGGTTATCGGGATTGAGGACCAGGGATTTCACCGCCAGGAAAGGCGGATCGTCGGCCGCCGACAACGTAGCCATCAGGTAACGCCCGTCCGGCGGCTGGACCACGGCCTTGGGCGCACTCCATACCACAGCCTCCGCCTGACCTCGGATCAGGTGTTCGATGGCATCGACTGCCTCCAGGGTCGTGACGTCCAGGCCGCAAAGGATATCTTCGGATAAATACAGAAAGCTGCCGCCGCCGTTCATGGGGCCCGCCCTCTAATACTCGAACGGCAGGATGCGGGCGTTGCGGAACGACTGTTCGCCAAGGTGCGACCACGACAGGGACTTGCTTCGGAACTTCCGGAAATCCTCAAATACCCGGCGGGTGAGAGCGTCGCCGCCGGTCCCGACCGAGCGCACCACGTCGCCCGAGGCCTCGCCGATGGCTTTCATGACGCCGTCCGGGAAGCGGCGCATGGTCACCTTGTGGACCTGTCGGAGCGTAAATAGAGCATCCGCATTTTTGCTCTGAAACTCCGCCCGGGATAGGGCATTTTCGGCCATCGCCGCCTGAGTGACGACGGCCTTCAGGTCATCCTCCAGACTGTCCCACAGTTTCCGGTTAAAGCCTGCGGACAGCGCCGTGCCCGGTTCATAAAAGCCGGGGTAATAATAATTTTTCGCCACCCGATGCAGCCCCAGTTCCAGATCGCCCCACGGCCCCGCCCATTCGGTAGCGTCGAGCTTGCCCGATTGCAGGGCGGAAAAGATTTGCCCGCCCGACAAGGGTTGCGGGATGGCGCCGACCCGCGCCAGCACGTCCCCGCCGAGACCGGGAATGCGGATTTTCAGTCCCTTGAAATCCTCAATGGTGTTGATGTCCCGATTGAACCAGCCGCCCATCTGCGCGCCGGTGTTGCCGACCTGAAACGGCTTGATGTTGAAATTTCCCGATACCTCGTCCCACAACGCCTGGCCGCCGCCGTGATAGACCCAGGCCGCCATTTCTCCCGCCGTCATGCCGAAGGGAACGGAGGCAAAAAAATTCAGGGCGCGGGAGCGGTGCTGAAAATAATATTCGATGGCGTGGTAACAATCCGCCGCCCCGCCGGACACCGCGTCGAAGGTTTCCGACGGTGGTACCAGTTCACCGGCGGAAAAGACTTTTACCTCCAGCTTGCCGCCGCTCAACTGGGTAATCGAATCCGCCAGCCGCTGGGCGCCGGTGCCTAGACCGGGGAAATTCTTAGGCCAGGTAGTGATCATTTTCAGACGCCGTAAACCCTGCCCGACAGCCGGCGAGGCCGGGGCCGATAAAGCAGACCCGACGACGGACGCCGCCGCCACGCCCTTTACCGTCCGGGTTAGAAAGTGCCGCCGTTTCATACTTGGTGGTCCCCAAAGAACAACTTGAAAAACATACAGAAAGCCGATGAGCGCCGGGTGTCAAGCGGCTCGGTAAAAGGAGGGGAAGATTGGCCCGGAGCAGGGGTGGTGGAGAAGCAAAATTAACCGGCTTCGGCGTCTAGGTCATGAAACGATATCCAGCCTTCTACGGTCCAGGTCTCCAAAGGCTGAAATTTCGCCTTGTAGGACATCTTTTCGCATCCTTCGACCCAGAAGCCCAGGTAGACGTGCACCAACCCCAACTGCCGGGCCCGGTCGACCAGCCAAAGGATCATATAGGTGCCGAGGCTTTTCCGGTTCATCGCCGGATGGAAGAAACTGTACACGGCAGAAAGCCCGTGCTCGACCCGATCCAGCAGGCATACCGCAACCAGTTCTCCGTCCGCCTGGCGATATTCAACCAGCCGGGTTTCAACCGGCGTATCCTCGATGAGGGATTGATAATCGCGGTAATCCATTTTCGACATGTCCCCGCCGCTATGCCGGGATTGCTGATAGGTAACGAACAACTCAAACTGTTCCAGGGTCGCTTGCGGTGGAATTTCCTGGATCCAGAGGTCCGCGTTCCGTTTGCGGATGCGGGAATGGGAGCGGGTCTCCGTGAAATCATCGACAACAATCCGAACCGCCCGGCAGGCCTGGCAATCGGGGCAGGCGGGCGCGTAGGCGATATTATGGCTGCGGCGAAACCCCGCTGCAGATAGCCCGTCGTGCAAAGCGACGGCGTCCCGGCCCAGAAGCTCGGTCACCACCCGGCGCTCGACACGGTCCGGAAGATAGGGGCAGGGCAAGGGCGCGGTGGAGAAGAAAAACCGGGTGTCGTGAATAGGGCTATGCTTCATGGTCCGCGGGCCGAAGGAAAAATTGGGTTCAGGGGATATTTTAGCCTAAGCCCTCATTTTTGTCTAAGCCATGGCCCGGGCCGAACCTTTTTTCCCTTAAGGAGACTTTTGCAGTTGTTTTTTTCGGATTTCGTCTAGGCCGGGCAGGGATTGATCCTGTGGCGCGCCCAGGTCCGGACGTACGGGAATAAGCTCAAGTTGATTGGACTTCGAAGGGGGCTTGGAGATCGCGGGAACTTGGGACTCCTTAACCTTGGGCGTGGATTTTTTCACCCCTTCCTTGATCTGGCGCTTGCGGATGCTTTCCAGTCCCGGCAAACCCGGAGCCTCTTCCTTAGGCTTAATGTCAATTTTCACCCCTTTGGGTTTGACGGTCTGCTTGATGGGCAAGCGGGACTTTGTCTCTTCCGGCTTGGGCTTGCCCGGCTTGTCCAGGCCTTCGCGGGCTTGTCGTTTCTTGATGTCGTGCAGGCCCGGGAGTCCGGTCTGTTCTTTTTTCTTTTGCTTTTTTTCTTCCGCTTTTTTCTTGGCTTCTTTCAGGGCTTCCTCATCCTTTTTAATGCCGGTTCCGCGCAACATGATGATGGACAGGCGGCGATTTCTAGCGTTTTCCGGGTCATCGACAAGAAAAGGCTCGGTCGCCGCCTTGCCGACGACCTTGGACACTTTCTCATAAGGAATGCTGGTCCGAACCAGTTCCCGTCTGGCCGCATTGGCACGGTCGGAAGACAGTTCCCAGTTGGAATATCCGCTTTCGGTAATGAAGCGTTTCGCGTCCGTGTGCCCGGAAACGGAAATCTGTTGCGGCATCTTGGCAATGACCTTGGCCACCAACTGGATCAGCTTGCGCGCATGGGGCAGCATTTCGGCCTGACCGCTGGCGAACATGGGCAGCCCTTCTTTGTCGAGCAGTTGGATCCGCAACCCTTCCGGTGTGCTGTCAATGACCAAGCTGTCTTCCAGTTCCTTGAATTCAGAAAGTTCATGAAACTTAAGATCCAGCTCTTCTTGCGCCTCGTCGAACTGCTCCTGCTCCGCCGCCTTCTGTTTTTCTTCTGCCACTTCCTCTTCGGTTTTTTGATCGGGCGAGTCGACCTCTCCGCCCGTACCCGCCTTGGGCGGGGGCAGGTTGACTGTGACACTGTCCTTGGAGGTGGAACTTTTCGCCACGCCTTCTTCAGTCATGGTGGCGCCGGCAAGGATATCGCCGCTGCCGCTGACGGACGAGGCAACGCTAACGGGCGCGAAATAATTGGAAATTCCCTCAAGCTGTTCCTGGGTGACGGAATTCAACAGCCACAACAACAGAAAGAACGCCATCATGGCGGTCACGAAGTCGGCGTAGGCGATCTTCCAGGCGCCGCCATGGGAGGCATGGCCGCCCTTTACGACTTTTTTTATGATGATCGCCTGTTTTGATTTGTCGTCAGCCATGCCTTTTATCCATCAGGCGGGAGGAAGGGGTCATGTCGGCAGGTTGCCAATCATCTCCTCGACCTCGGCAAAGGTGGGGCGGACATCGGAGGTCAGGGTCTTGCGGGCGAATTCCACGGAAATCTGAGGCGCATAGCCCTGCATGTGCCCGATGATGGCGGTCTTGATACAGTTCAAATAACTGGTATCGGCGGCAAAGGCGCTTTCAATGGATTTGCCCATTGGCGTGACGAAACCGTAGGACAGGAAAATTCCCGCAAAGGTACCGACAAGGGCCGCGGCAATCAGCCCGCCGAGAATTTCCGGCGGCTCGGTAATCGAGCTCATGGTGACAATAACGCCGAGCACGGCGGCGACGATGCCCAAGGCCGGCATGGCGTCTCCCATGGACAGAACGGCGCCGGAAACGGCTGCGTCTTCCTCATGATGTAGGTCCAGTTCCGCCTCCATGACGGCCTCGATCTCGTGCGGATTGGACGCGCCGAGCGTCAGGATGCGCAGGTAGTCGCACAGGAATTCAACGGCATGATGGTCTTTCTGGAAACCCGGAAAATTGGAGAACAACGGGCTATCGTCCGGCGCTTCCACATGGGTTTCCAGCGCCAGGTCGCCCTTGGTCTTAGCCAGCTTGAAAACGGAAAACAGCACGCCCAGAAGTTCTTCGTAGGCCGCCTTATTGTATTTCGGCCCCTTAACGACAAAGCCCATAGCCTTGCCGCAGCCCTTCACCACCTTCATGGGATTGGAAATCAGAAAGGCCCCGAAGGCGCCGCCGAAAATGATGACGAATTCGAGTGGCTGCCACAGTACTGAAACGTCACCGTGGACGGAATACCCGCCGATCACAGACCCAATGACAACCAAAATACCGACGATGAATAACATTCAAATCCTCAAATTTTCAGTCCGTTCACCAAACCCTGATGGGGGGAAAGGAACAACTAGCCAAAAAGCTATAGTGTGAATCCAATGGGAACAATAATTTACTTTGTGGAAAATTGGAATCCACGTTGATCTAATTGCTTTCTATCCGTCTGGAAGCTATCTAAGTTTCGGGAGGGGGTTTCCCCCATTTTTTTTGACAGGTTCTGTTGCGGTGTCCTTCGATTCGAAAAAATTCAGGAATGCCCTAAGCCGTTTGGCCCCCGGCGTGCCCGTTGTCCCCGGCGTCACGGACGATGCCGCGCCCGGCGGCATCCCCGTCGGCGTAACCGCCAATGCCTTTACATCCGTGTCTTTGGAGCCGCCGTTGGTGCTTGTCTGCCTCGACAACGACACCGGCTGTCTGGGGGCCTTTACGGAAGGCACGCATTTCGCCATCAACATTCTGGACGAAAGCCAGCGCAATCTGTCCGATATGTTTGCCGGACCACAGGAGCACAAGTTCAAAGACCAAAGTTTCGATACCTGGGACAGCGGCTGCCCGATCCTTCCCGGTTGTCTGGCCAACTTGGAGTGCCGCCGCACTGAGGTTTATGAAGGCGGCGATCACGTAATTCTTCTGGGCCGGGTCGAACTGATCGGACTGGCCGACCAAGGACGGCCTCTGCTGTATTACCGGAGCGCCTACGCGCGCCTCGGGGATGACTAAGCACCACACTTTGGGACCGGCCGGTTCCCCCTGGCGATTGCCTTTGATCATTGCGCTCGGATGCCAGGCCATTGGCGGGCTTGTGGCGTTCGGAGGCGCGCTGGCTTTGTCACGGACGGCGGGATGGCAACCGCCATTGCCGGCGGTGTTGGCGGTGCACGCGGCCGTGGCCGCCGTTTCGGGGCGGCGACTTGGCTTGGCCGGCTGGTGGATTCCCATTCAACTGGCGTTTCCATTTGCCGTCGCCCTGACCCTGGCGTGGCGAATCCCAGGCTGGGTTTTTCTGGCGGCTTTTGCGGCAAGCGTGCTGGTATTCTGGAACAGCTTCCGGGGTGGTGTTCCGCTATATCTGAGCAATACCGCAACGAAAACAGCCTTGGCGGGCTTGCTGCCGGACGATGGGCCCTTCCGCTTCGCCGACCTGGGGTGCGGATTGGGGGGGCCGGTTCTGGCCCTGTCCCGGCTTAAACCCGAAGGCCGTTTCAGCGGACTGGAAAGTGCGCCGCTATTGTTTCTGGCGTCCTGGCTGCGTTGGCGTCTCGCCGGTTCGGCAAACGTGGAAATTCTGCCTTCCGATTTCTGGCAACGGAATCTTGGGGATTTTGATTTCGTATATTGCTTCCTGTCTCCAGTGCCGATGCCGGAGCTTTATGAAAAGGCGCGGAGAGAAATGAAACCGGGCAGCCTGCTGATCTCAAACAGTTTCGAAGTACCTGGCCATTCCGCCGACAGTATTATCGAGGTTTCCGACGCCCGGCAGACGAAGCTGCATCTCTGGCACATGTAAGGTTTCAGGATTCGAGCGAGGTCGCTCCCATAAGACGCGCCGGGAAACCGTCTTCGATCAGGGCTTTCATGATTTCCTGAACATGGTTGGCATCGACGGTTTCCAGTACCACGTCGACTTCCGTCTGCTTGACCGGAATGTCATAGAACAGCCGCTGGTGATAAATTTCGATGATGTTGCCGCCATGTTTGCCGATCAAACCAGAAACCCTGGACAACGCCCCCGGCGTATCGGTGATTTCGATGCGCAGGCGCACCATGCGGCCTTCGCGGACCAGCCCGCGCATTAGGATCGACGATAAAAGCCGGGCATCCATGTTGCCGCCGGACACTACCAGACCGGTTTTCCTTCCCGAGAACCGCTCCGGCTGATTAAGCACTGCCGCCAGCGAAGCGGCGCCAGCGCCTTCTGTGACGATACGCTGGTCTTCCAGGTAGGTCTGCACCGCCAGTTCAAGGGATGTTTCATCGGCCAGGACAATGTCGGAAACCAAATCTTCGATCACCGGTTTGGTCAATTTCCCCGGCACCTTGACCGCGATGCCTTCGGCGATTGTCTGGCCCGGGGTTTGTCCGGTCGTTCCGGCTTTCTGGTCCGGAGCACCGGAAATCTTCCCAAGCGCCTCGGACATGGACGGAAACAAGGCCGCTTCGACACCGATGATTTCGATATCGGGGTTCAGCGCCTTGGCCGCCACCGCGCTTCCCGCCAACAGTCCGCCGCCGCCGATGGGGACCACCAGAACCTCAAGGTCGGGAACGTCGATCAGGAATTCCAGCCCCACGGTGCCCTGTCCGGCGATAATCTCGGGGTCGTCATAGGGATGGACGAAGACCTGGCCTTCGGACTCGCATTGCTGCATGGCGGTTTCACGGGCTTCGGCCAGTCCTGAGCCGGACAACACGACCTTCGCGCCCAGCGCTTCGGTGCGGCCGACCTTGGTGAACGGCGTCCCTTCGGGCATATAGATGGTCGCCGGAATACCGAGGTTTCTGGCGTGATAGGCAACCCCCTGGGCGTGATTACCGGCGGACGCGGCGACGACGCCGGCCTTTTTCTCTTCGTCGGCCAGTCCTGCCAGTTTGATGTAGGCGCCGCGGGACTTGAACGACCCGGTGACCTGGAGGTTTTCCAGCTTCAAGACGATCTCGGCGCCGCACCGCTCCGACAGGGCAGGGGACGGCAGACTCGGTGTGCGGACAACGCGTCCTTCCAGTTGCCGGGCGGCGTCCCTGATAGCGTCAATGGTTACGGGCATGCCTTGTCCTCTCTGCGGGGTTACAGGGTCAAAATTATTTAGCCTGGGACGACGGCGTCAGTACCAGTGTGTGTAGCGCACTGTTTTTCAAGGCGACCCTGGCCTGTCCCAAGCGGCGGTACAAGCCATCGCGCCAGTCCGGCAACAAATCCCGATAATGGCCAGAAACCGGGTTGCCGGACTGTCCGGTGGCGATCATAAAACGCGAACGGCGTAAATCCTCCAGGTCATAGATGGCGCGAAAGCCCGGACCATGAATATTGTCGAACGGGCCTTTCGCGTTATTCACATGGCTCGCCCCCCGGTTAACGGTGTAATTGCCACCGTCGGATGGGATTTCCATATCTACGAACCGCCTGAGAAAAGGCACGTTTGACAGAACCTTGTGGGGAAACCGCGCACGGTGGACATCCCCCCAGTGCCAAGCCGCCATGTCTTCGCCAAATTTTTTCTTGAGGCCGTCCAGCGCCTGTTTCAAGGCATGGCGGATGCGGTCATGACAGTCTTCCGGCTCGGGAGTGTTGACGTTGTCGCACCATTTCTGGTGCCGAGTCAGGACGGAATGCAGGAACTGCGGCCTGAGAGTCAGATAATCCTCGAACAAGTCCCCCAGCTCATCGGCGTAAATGGCCCGGTTCAATTCCAGAATCCAGGCCGAGAAAATCAACGGCTCCGCGCGCTGGCGCGACATTTGCCCCTTCCATTTTTCCAACATGGTCAAGGCCCGGCGGCTGGCCTCATCGACAGGTTCGATATCGCGCATCAGGGGCAGCATATGCAGTGCCATGCCCGAGACAAAATCCTGTTGAATCCTGGCCGTCCCGTGAACGGATTGGCCCTTTTCGCCGATGCGGTCGGCAATACGCTTGGCCCGGTATCCGGGAGACCAATCGAAGGAAAGGTGATACGGGTAGCTTTCGTCAACGACGGGGTTGTTGGAATTGATGATCCATCCATTTTCCGGATTGTGCACCTTCGGCAACTCGTCGAAGGGCACATATCCCTTCCAGTCCGTCATCCCGTCCCAGCCAGGACTGGGAACAAGACCCCAGCCCCCTTTGCGGATAGGCACCAGACCCGGCGCCATGAATCCGATGTCGCCGGTTTTATCGGCAAACACGAAATTGCTCTGCGGTCCCTGAAAATCTTTCAGGGCGGCCACGAACTGATCCCAGTTTTTCGCCCGGTTGATGTGGAAAAAGGTATCCGCCGAGCGGTCGTCATTTTCCAGATAGGTCGCCGACAAGGCGATCACGGCATTTTTCCCGGCGCTTTGAGCGGCCTTGTCCAGAATGTCCGATATCACCGGACCATGGCGGGATTCCCGAACGGTGATGGTTTCGCTGCGACCACCCTTGATGGCGATGGTTTCGGTGCGGGTTTCAAAATCCTCCCAGCCGCCTGGGGTTTTGTATTTCTTGCCGGTTTCATCGAGCTGTTCGACGAACAGGTCCGTCAGGTCGCTTTGGGTGCTGGTCATACCCCAGGCGATCTGCCCGTTGTGGCCGAGAACGGTAAACGGCAGGCCGGGCACAGTGGCGCCGGAGACGGTCAGGTCAGGCGCCTCGATGCGCGCCATGTACCACAGGACCGGCGCGACGAAGCCCAGGTGCGGATCATTGGCCATAATCGCGCCCCGGGTGAGGGTGTGTTTGTTGGCCACCGCCCAGGCATTGGACGCGCCTCGGGGCAGGCCTGTGGGCAAGGGAAAAAGTCCGGCGATTTTTTTAAGATCCAGACCTTCAATCAGGTGAGCGGATTTATTCAGGGTTTTCTCGATCGTGCGGGGCATTCCGTCCGGATAAACCGGCCACAGTTCGCCAACTTGCTTGGGACTAAGCTTGCGGGCGAGGCGGGCGCGCAAAAGCTCATCGCGCCAGTTTTGGCCCAGCCACATCGCCATGATCTTACCCCAGACAAGCGAGTCGGCGGGTTTCCATGGCTCGGGCTTGAATTGGAACAGAGCGAATTCCGGCGCCGGGACGCCCCATGGCAGGCTTTGGCTTTTTTGTATCCTGGCATTGACGCCGGCGGCGTAAATACTCAGCGCCTGGCGGGTCGCCGGCGGCAGTTGCTGGGCCTTCTGTTCGGCCAGCCCGTACAGGTTCAGGGTCCGCATCCACTTATCGGACGCCAGCCCCAGCTCGCCGAAAATTTCCGACAGCCGCCCGGCCCCGAAACGGCGCATGACTTCCATCTGCCAGAAGCGGTCCTGGGCATGGGCGTAGCCAAGGGCGAAATAGGCATCGCGGCTGGATTTGGCGAAAATATGCGGGACACCGGCCTCATCGCGCATGATCTCAACCGGGTTTTCCAGAACCGGCACCTCGACCACCCCGTCAACATCGGGAAGGGTGGAAAACAGCCAGGCCCCAGCCCCGCCGACAGCCAATGCCCCGATCAGGACCAGTGCCAAAATGGAGTACAGAAAAAAACGCTTCATTCGAAGTCCCTGTTCATCTTACATCAGCACACTATATATCGAACGTTCGTGACCGAAGGGTCCCGGCATCAAGGATGCTGTTGCCGCCCTTGTCATTGTTCCTTTATAAGGGAGACCAGTACAAGTGGGAGCGTACTCGGATATGCTTTCACTTAAATCCAGAACAATAACTCACGACAATAAATAAGGCTTTTACACCGATGACTGGTCCTTTGCACGGCTTGAGGGTCTTCGACCTGACGCGAATTCTCGCCGGCCCCACTTGCACCCAAATTCTCGGCGACCTGGGCGCCGACATCATCAAGGTTGAACAAACCGGCGCGGGCGACGACACGCGCCGGTTCGCGCCCCCCTTCATCAAGGACGACAACGGCAACGACACCGCCGAAAGCGCCTATTTCTGCAGCGCCAACCGCAACAAACGTTCGATCACGCTCAACATCGCCGATGCGGAAGGCCAAGATCTGGCCAAGCGGCTGATCGCGCAGTCGGACGTTCTGGTGGAAAACTTCAAATTCGGCGGTCTTGCAAAATACGGCTTGTCTTTTGACCAGTTGAAGGATGAAAACCCGAGCCTGGTCTATTGTTCGATCACCGGTTTCGGTCATACCGGTCCCTATGCCGAACGTCCCGGATATGACGTCCTGATCCAGGCCATGGGCGGGTTCATGAGCATCACCGGCGATCCCGATGGAGAACCTCAAAAAGCCGGTATTCCCATCGCCGACCTGATGGCCGGCATGTATGCCTCCGTCGCCATCAACGCGGCGCTCCGGCACCGGGAAAAAACCGGCGAGGGACAACACCTCGATATCGGCATGCTGGACACCATGACGGCGACGCTGTCGATCATGGGGGCGAATTACCTGTCGACCGGGGAAACGCCGGGACGTCTGGGCAACGCACACCCCAATATCGTTCCCTATCAGGCCTTCGCCACCGCCGACGGCGATATGGTCCTAGCCGCGGCCAATGACGCGCAATACCAGCGTTTTTGCGCATTCGCGGGAATTTCGGAACTGGCGGAGGACGAAAATTACAAGACCAACGAACAGCGCGTCCGTAACCGCAAGGAATTGGTCGACAAACTTCAGGCCGTGATTTCCGAAAAACCGACCCGGCACTGGCTTGAAGGCCTGGAAAAGGTCAACGTGACCTGCGGCCCCATCAACACCCTTGAGCAGGTCTTCAACGACCCGCAGGTACAAGCCCGCGGCATGGAACTGGAAATGCCCCATCCGGCGGCCGGTGGCGCACCTGTGCATTTGATCGGAAGTCCCATCCGGATGTCCAAAACCAATCCGGAGTACCGGTACGCTCCGCCGGTCCTTGGCGCACATACGGACGAGGTCCTGCGGGAACTTCTCGGCCTGGATGTCGGAGAAATTGAGGGTTTACGGGAACGCGGCGTGGTTTGAGGCCTGATAGTACCAGGACAAAGAAACTTACTTTAGTGTCACAAGTGGAAGCATTTCAGACATACTGGCGAAACATTTTATGGTTAGGGTCCGTACCGTAGAAGCGGTTTTCCCCTCCGGGGAGACGCCGGTTTGCAAGCACGGGATTGAAAAAACGTTTCCGGACGTTAATTGATTGCGGGAGGCCCTAATGACCGAAGCCCTTACAGAACTGGAACCAGAAATCGTGGCAGACGAACACCAGAATTTGACCACCCATCCGGGCGAAGACCTTGAGGATTATGTCACCTTCACCATCGGCGACCAGATGTTCGGCATTCCGGTGCTCCGGGTGCAGGATATCCTGACGCCGGACCGAATCGCGCCGATCCCGCTTGCGCCCGACGAAGTCCGCGGCTCCATCAACCTGCGCGGCCGCATCGTCACCGTTATCGATGTCCGGGTGCGCCTCGGCATGCCGCCCAGGAAAGACAAAGGCGATAGCATGGCCGTCACCGTCGAGCAGCATAACGACCTCTATACGTTATTGGTGGATGAGATCGGCGACGTCACCGGATTATCGACCAAGCTCTATGAAAAAAACCCCGGCACGCTCGATCCCAAGTGGCGGGAATTCGCCAACGGCGTTTTCCGCCTGGATGAGAAGTTGATGGTGGTTCTCGATATCGACAGCCTGTTGGACCTAGGCGAAAGATAACCCGGATTTTCCCGGTTTTTCCCCGGTTTTCAAAATTTTTTAGATAGTTTTGGCGGTTCCCTAAAGGGAGCCGGCTCAGGCGTTTTTCAGCAAGCGCGCGGCATCCAGTGCGGCATAGGTCAGGACTCCGTCGGCCCCGGCCCGCTTGAAGCCGAGAAGCATTTCCATCATTGCCGTATCGTAATCCAGCCAGCCCTGGTCGGACGCGGCCCGGATCATGGCGTATTCGCCCGACACGTTGTAAGCGAAGGTCGGCATGCCGAAGGCATCCTTGACCCGGCGCACGATGTCCAGATAGGGCAGGCCCGGTTTGACCATCACCATATCCGCGCCTTCCTCAATATCGAGCGCCACTTCGCGCAAGGCCTCGTCGGAATTGGCGGGGTCCATTTGATAGGTCTTCTTGTCGCCCTTAAGCGCCCCGGATGACCCCACAGCATCGCGGAAGGGGCCGTAAAAAGCGGACGCGTATTTCGCCGCATAGGCCATGATGCGGACATCTTGGAAACCTTCACCATCCAGGGCATCGCGGATGGCGGCGACGCGCCCGTCCATCCTGTCCGATGGTGCGATAATATCACACCCGGCGCGGG
>JACKQG010000993.1_pt1 | contig 39948 bp, 35 predicted proteins | sample 8237621 | NCBI WGS metagenome assembly JACKQG01 (sample SAMN15677084, study PRJNA649215) | marine metagenome | biome: marine; feature: Black Sea; material: saline water; isolation source: suspended particulate matter (SPM) from the Black Sea western gyre | collected 2013-06-09/2013-06-10 | depth... | reverse complement strand
TTGTAGCAGTCACTGTAATTGTGACCTGCCCTGGAGGAGTAGGTCCAAGAAAAACACCTTCAGTATTGTTTCTATCATCAGCACTACCACCAGCAACAGACCAACCTTGCGAGCCAAAATTGTTTCCACGATAAGTGGATAAACCCGAAGAGACTGTCAAATCCAGATCGTTATTCCATGCGGGAGTACTACCACCGAGACCGTGCCCAACAGCATCACTCCAAACTAACATGATTCGCATTGGTTGCGTGGGATCAAGTGGTGAAACAGTAGCGGACCATTGATCGCCTGTTTGGTCTAACACCAAAGGGGCATCGTAATATCGAACACTATCATTAGGATTGGCGAGCATCGAAGTTAAATTCATTCTTCCCCAGCCCTGCTTGGAATCAAAGGGATGGCCAAGCGTGCCGCCATCTGCATCGTCATTTCCTGACAAGTCAGTTGCCGCTGCAGTCATCGCTGCTTTAATAAGCGAAGGCGAAGGGTCTACGTCGTAAGCGCTTTTATATTGTTCGGCGAATAACGCAACACCACCTGCCACTTGAGGACAAGCCATACTAGTACCGCACATGAGACTGTATGAACCAGGCACTGCCGAAAGGGTTTGACATCCTGGAGCAACGATGTGTGGAATGGTTCTTCCGTCAAGACATGGTCCGTGTGCGGAGTTACTTGAAACATCGTTGATTGCTGTGTATTGGTTACCGCTGTTATCACGCATTTTTGTTGAACCAACGGTGATGATGTTCTTCGCTTCGTCTGGTGAACCTTGCGAACTCGTTCCACCATTGCCATTCATGATTGCGAGGACATAAGTAAACTCTTGGTTGCCGAGTGCATTTGGATCGGCATCCTTAACGCCTATATCCACTTCGAGTGTATCGATGTCGTACCCTTGAGGAGACCCTGCAGGACCCCAACTATTGCTTGAAGCGATTGCGCCATTCTGATGTGATTCTTCAATAAGTTGCGTCATCCCACCCGGTTGTTGGAAAACCGGGGAGTAGACTTGTTCGAGAAGTGAAACACCAGGTGCTACACCCTGGCCTTGTAGGAAACCACCGCTGTCGGTACTGCCACTTGCACCAGTTGCACCAATGGTTCCAGCGGTATGTGTACCGTGTGAACTTGATGAACTACCACCACAACTTTGACCAGAACATGCAACAAACTGCCCAGAAAGATCTACGTGATTTTCATCTGTGCCTCCGTCGACGATTGCAACAATGACACCGTTGCCTGTCACATTAACAATGTCAAGCCAATCTTGGTAGCCGGGATACGCCATGTTTCCAGCGTCTACATTTCCAGCATTCACTTGGTTACTCATCTCACTTCGAAGACCACCATCAGTAGGCTTCGGTTGAATGGTGTACACGCCCTGAATTGTTGAGAAGTCGAGTAAACTCGAACCCGCTGCAATAAAACTAATCACTTCAAAACGAGCATCCATCGGTCGATGTTCAATTCGAATTGCACCAAGGTCTCTGAGTTTTGAAATAGTGCGATGGACATCAACACCGCGATACAACATAAGCTTCATCGCAATTGGTTGATTGCTCAGAGAGCGCCATTTTGGTAATACTCGATAGCCGTTGACAAAATCTCCCGTCCACCTGACATGTGGTAAATCAATTGCACCGTCAATGGTCGGAGCATCTGCCCATGTAATGTAGGTGTAAGGATGAATATACTGAACAGGAGTTAGACCCGAAGCAATCAGTGTATCGACCCACGATTCTTGAATTGGGCCATCGAATTGAATGAGCCGGAGATCGTTGCCATCCTCGGATATAACGTTCCAGCCATCCTGCATAGAAATACTGTCAAAAAGTGGATCGAACGTTTGTTCACCCAAAGTCAGAGCGAAGTCGATTTGAGGTGCATTCACCGTTTGGTGGTTTGGTTTTCCAGCGCCAAATGCAGCGAATGACGCGCAAATAACGACTACAATTGAACTGATATATCGAAACATTATTGACTTTCTCCGTCTACTTCTTGAAATATAGTCTAATGCAATGTTCGGCAAAACCAAGAATTAGGTTTCAAAAAACCCTTTTTATTATGAATAAACAGGTATATAGATCATCCGATTCTTATTATTGGACGTTGATTTCTAAAAATCGCAATTCCTTGGAGCCCGAGAAAATGGAATAACATCGCGGATATTTGCCATACCCGTTGCATACAGAATTGTTCGCTCAAATCCAAGACCAAATCCAGCATGAGGAACCGTTCCATATTTCCGTAAATCGCGATACCACCAGTATGGTTCGGGCTCAAGTCCACACTCTGCCAGTCGTGTATCTAGGACATCAAGCCGCTCTTCACGCTGCGATCCGCCAATAATCTCTCCAATTCCAGGGGCAAGCACATCCATTGCCGCAACTGTTTTTTCATCATCATTTAGTCGCATGTAAAACGCTTTAATGTCTTTTGGATAGTTCATCAAAACCACTGGCCGACCAACGTGTTCTTCGGTGAGCCACCGTTCATGCTCTGACTGTAAATCACAACCCCAAGAAACAGGATAGTCAAATTTCGTGCCAGAAGATTGGGCTTTCTCCAAAATCAAGATTGCGTCGGTGTATTCCATCCGTTCGAAGCTTGATGCTACAAAACTTTCGAGTCGATCAATGCAACCTTTGTCAATTCGTTGTTGAAAAAAATTCATGTCATCTGAGCGTTCGTTTAACAGGTCTGTAAAAATTGTTTTTAAGAAATCTTCTGCAAGATCCGCATCATCATTCAAATCCGCAAAAGCTATCTCTGGTTCAATCATCCAAAATTCAGAAAGGTGCCTTGACGTGTTCGAATTTTCTGCGCGGAACGTTGGACCAAATGTATACACCCGACTTAATGAGCACGCATACGTTTCGACATTAATCTGACCAGAGACAGTTAGAAATGCTTCTTTTCCAAAGAAATCCTTATCGAAATCAACTTCTCCACTTTCGTTCATCGGAGTATTTACAAGGTCAAGGGTTGAACACCTAAACATTTCACCCGCACCCTCACAATCGCTTGCAGTAATAATCGGCGTATGCACCCAGAGAAATTTGTTGTTGTGAAAATAACGATGCACCGCTTGAGATAAACAATCTCGAACACGAGCAATTGCAGCAAAAGTATTTGTGCGAGTTCGTAAATGGGATACAGTTCGAAGATATTCGAAGGTATGGCGTTTTGCTGCAACAGGATAAGTATCAGGATCTTCAACGAATCCCTCAACTTTCACTTCTGTAGCCTGCAATTCTACACTCTGCCCCTTACCCTGTGACTCAACAAGTTCACCTGTAATTACTACAGACGTACCCGTAGTTATATGAAGAACTTCAGATTCATAATTTGACAAATCTTTATCCGCGACTATCTGTAAAAGATCAAAGCAACTCCCGTCAGTAATTTGAATGAAGGATAGCCCTGCCTTGGAATCTCGTCGAGAACGAACCCACCCCTGAACAGTAATTGTCTCGCCCACTGAAGTTCGTTCTTTCTCATCCCCTGCAAGAATCGAGCAGAGCAACGTTGCTTTTGTTTGATAAACCATAATTCGGCGAATAGTACCATGATGACCTCAGAGGTTGCCTCAGAGGTAGACACAGAGGTTGCCTCAGAGGTAGACACAGAGGTTGCCTCAGAGGTAGACACAGAGGTTGCCTCAGAGGTAGACACAGAGGTTGCCTCAGAGGTAGACACAGAGGTTGCCTCAGAGGTAGACACAGAGGTTACCTCAGAGGTAGACACAGAGGTTGCCTCAGAGGTAGACACAGAGGTAGACACAGAGGAGTACACAGAGGTGACCTCAGAGGTGACCTCAGAGGTGACCTCAGAGGTAGACACAGAGGTCAATAGGCGCTGGAGACTGCCAAGACGGCAGATTTGATGCTCGTTAACTGTTCAGTGACAGTGTAAAGCGAAGTGGACTAGGCATGAAATTTGCATCAGGAAGAGAGTATCTATGTCAGTTCCTCCCTCCCAATCTTTTGCAAACATTCCCAATCATGAGCGGCTCAACCTCCTTTTGACATGCAGTTCATGGAGAGATGATTCACCAATTAGGCAACTTCCTGCGTTGTTAGGACCAATTGGAATTCGCAGTTTAACGGCTAAAAACGGCGAAGAAGCCGTGGAATTAATCGAGAAGAGCGATATTCACATAGCAATCGTAGACCTTGCTCTTCCTCTTTCGCATGGTTCCCCCACTGCTCGCCATAGCGGAGATCGGGTACTTCAACTGCTTCGGAGGCTGCAACCACAACCACCTACAATTGTCATCAGGCCAAGGCAAGCTTCAGTACGAGAAAATGCTCGAAGTTTGGCACGTTCTCTGCAAGAAGGAGCATTCACAGTGGTTGACCGACCAGCACTCATAGAAACTCTGCTTGATGCATTGCAACGTGTGCTTCAAAGGCATTATTCAGACCGTTGGCCACTCCAAGGATGGAACTCGTAAAGATTGTTAACTCACCACATGTAGCACAGCTACAACAGGAAAAACAGGAAAATTAGGAAAGAAGGAATATTCAAATGAACGTAAAACCACTAGGAGACAAGTTGCTTGTCCAAAGAGCAGAAGCTCAACAACAAACTGAAAGTGGAATCTACTTGCCCGAGTCTGCTAAAGATAAACCAAAAGAAGGTAAAATTGTTGCTGTAGGCAATGGGAGACTCAATCTTGAAACGGGCAATCGAATCCCATTCACCGTTAAGAAGGGTGATTGTGTGTTGTTCACTTCTTACGCTGGTACTGAAATCAAAATCGATAACAACGAATATTTAATAATGACCGAGGATGACATTCTCGGCATCATCGATTAAATCAAAAGGTATACCACAATGGAACGCGGACCACTGCTAGAAATCCTAAACGAAATGGTTGGAACAAATAAAGAGCTTTCAATCATGTTCTATGGTAAAGATAATGAACTTGAAGTCATTGACGTTCGTGAAGTTGAAAAATTAACAAGTTCACAGGGCATTCACATTAAAACTAAAGCAAATAACATATGGATTGATAGTTCTCACGTATCTGCCGCGTGGCAAGTTCGTGACGACATCTAACCAACAGAAAGAAGAATACTATGACCGCAAAACAAATTGCATTTGACATTGAAGCTCGTGAAAAAATGCTTCATGGAATTCAAAAACTTGCAAAAGCTGTAAAAACTACACTTGGACCTTCAGGAAGAGTTGTTGTTCTTGAAAAATCATTCGGTGCTCCAACTATCACTAAAGATGGTGTTACTGTTGCTAAAGAGATCGAACTTGAAGACGCGTGGGAAAACATGGGAGCGCAAATGGTGAAAGAAGTTGCCTCTAAATGTTCTAAAGATGCTGGCGATGGGACAACAACTGCGACCATCTACGCGGAGTCAATTTTTACAGAAGGCTTGAAAAACATCACTGCAGGAGCACATGCCAATCAAGTCCGACGTGGTATTGACATCGGTGTTGCTACCATTGTTTCTGAACTTCAATCAATGTCCAACGAAGTGCAAAATTCTAGTGAGATTGCTCAAGTCGGAACATGTGCAGCAAATCAAGATTCCGAAATTGGAAAAATCATTGCAAAAGCAATGGATAAGGTTGGCAAAGATGGTGTCATTACTGTCGAAGAAGGTCAATCTCTTGAAACTGATGTCGAACTTGTTGAGGGAATGCAATTCGACAAGGGATATCTAAGTCCTCACTTCGTAACAGACACAACTACGATGAATGTAAATCTTGATGATTGCTTCGTACTCGTGCACGAAAAGAAAATTAGTACTGCCAAAGACCTACTCCCAATCTTAGGTAAAGTTGCTGAAACTGGTAAAGCCCTGCTTCTCATCGCTGAAGATGTCGACGCTGAAGCTCTAGCGACTCTTGTTGTGAATAAACTTCGAGGCACCATCAAAGTTTGTGCGGTAAAAGCACCTGGTTTTGGTGACCGACGAAAAGCTATGCTTCAAGATATTGCCATTCTTACGGGTGGCGAGCCAGTCATGGAAGAACTAGGGATGAATTTGGAAGCTATGGAACTTTCACAACTCGGAAAAGCGAAGAAAGTTGCAGTTGAAAAAGATGCAACAACTATTATTGAAGGTGGCGGAAAGTCATCTGATATCAAAGGTCGAATTGATCAAATCCGAGCGCAAATTGACAATACTTCCTCTGACTACGATGCCGAAAAATTGCAAGAACGACTCGCAAAATTAGCTGGCGGCGTTGCACAAATCAACGTCGGTGCTGCAACCGAAGTCGAAATGAAAGAGAAGAAAGCGCGAGTTGAAGACGCGCTTCATGCTTGTCGTGCTGCCGTCGAAGAAGGCATTCTTCCAGGAGGAGGTGTTTCGGTAATTCGAGCACGTCGAGCGCTTGAAAAAGCACGAAAGAAAGCTAAGGGCGACGAAAAACTCGGTATCGACATTCTTGGTCGTGCAGTTACTGCTCCAATCCGCCAAATTGCAGAAAATTGCGGGCTTGACGGGTCAATTGTGTGTCAAAAGGTTGAAGATTCAACTGATGACAACTTTGGGTTCAACGGTTTAACTGGAAATTACGAAGACCTCATTAAAGCGGGCGTCATCGTGCCAACAAAAGTAGAACGCGTCGCTCTTCAAAATGCATCGAGCATCAGTGGTTTGTTACTCACAACCGATTGTGCCATCACTGATATCAAGGAAAGTAAACCTTCACCACAAACTGGTGGAATGGATGATATGGGCTTCTAAACGCCATTCCAAATTTCAAAAATCAAACAGGGAGTGCCGTGAGATTCACGACACTCCCTTTTTTTACCTGCCTAGTTTCTCCCCTCCAGAAACTAGGGGGCACCTTCTCTTGCCTATGAGATTCGTTAAAACAATACAAACGGTTCCATTCTCCCTTTGCTAGAATGAACACGCATGGGAAACGGTCCATCACATCGACGAAAACATCGGCAACAGAGCCATAATCAGTCCCATGCTGAATCTATATGTACGCCAATTCTGCAAGGAGACCCTCTGGTCCCTACAGAAGATGCACTATGGATTGAAGAGGAGCCCTCTTTTCTTAATCTTTGTGACGAGCTAAAAGAGACGGGCATATTTGCCTTTGACACCGAGTTTATTGGGGAAGAATCCTACTACCCATTCACATGCTTGATTCAGGTTGCAACAACTAAAACCGTAGCACTTATTGACCCATTTAAAATCAAGGATCTCACACCACTATACAGCCTCATCAGTGACCCTGAAGTAACTGTTCTATTGCATTCAGGTTCACAAGATCTAGAACCAGTTGCTCGCCATCTCGGTAAACCTCCATCATCAATTTTCGATACTCAGCTTGCAGCAGGTCTTGTTGGATATCCTTGGCCACTTTCACTCACGAAAATTATCTCAATAGCACTGAACCATGATGTGGGTGGGCACTTTACATTCTCTCAATGGGATGCAAGACCACTTTCTGAAAGACAACGAACCTACGCTGCAGATGATGTCCGATACTTGCTCTCGGTTCACGATTTTCTCAAAAAGCGGCTGGACTCGCTGGGACGAAATGACTGGGCAGCAGAAGAGTTTTCAAAATACACAACTATGGATTGCTACGAATTCAATTTACAAAATATCGTAAAGAGAATTTGTAGAAATAAACATCCTCGCAAGAAAGAATTGCAACGAATCCAAGCTATTGCATCACTACGAGAAGAAATAGCAATTACTCGAAACCTACCAACTCGAGCAATTATTCCTCCCGAATGTATTCTTTCACTTGGTAAAAAACCTGTTGAAACTGTTCAACAGCTCGTTTCGATGCGCGGGTTTCCAAAAAACATGGCGAACAAATATGGCAATCAAATCCTCAGGGCAATCGAAGATGCACCCTCAGTGGAACCGGTTACATTGAGAAAACCAAATCCAATTGAAAAAGATCCTGTCGTACGACAAGAACTTGATGGCGCTTGGTCTTTGTTCAATGCTTGGTGCATAGGCAACAGTCTTTCAGCAGCCCTTGTCACTAATAGACCATCATTTACTGATTGGTATCTAGCGCTCCGCGAAGGAACCCAATTACAACATTCACCCCTTTCCAAGGGTTGGAGGAAAGATTTTTCTCAAGAATTTGCATCTATGATTACTAATAATCACAAACTTACGTTTTCATACAACGACCTGATTCAGGCAAGGAGTTCTTCCAAATGACAAACCGAACGTTTGATCCACAGCAAGCAATGGCTGATGCTAGGCATGAATTTGGTGAACATGGTGGCGTCAATATGTCAATCGAGGCAAGCACAACTTTCACCGTGATGACACCTGACTTGATGCCTGAAATATTTTCTGGACAGCTTGGGCCAACTGGTGGTTGCTATCTTTATGGTCGGCACTTTAATCCTACCGTATTCGTCCTTGGAAGAATGGTAGCAGCAATGGAAGGTGCTGAAACTGGGTATGGTACAGCGAGTGGCCTGTCAGCTATTGCAGCAGTCATCATGCAACGATGTGGCGGCGGTGGCAAGGTTGTTTCGTCCAACACACTCTATGGAGGAACTTGGGCTTTGCTTGACGAATACCTCCCAAAAAATTGCAATGTTGAAACAACTTTCGTAGATATTCAAGATCTCGCAAGCGTTGAAAATGCGATGAAAAATGGCGCTTCCGTTTTGTACACCGAAACATTATCTAACCCAACTCTTCGAACTGCAGACATCTCATCTCTTGCAAAAATAGCACATGATCATGATGCGATTCTAGTTGTAGACAATACTTTTACCCCTATGATTATCAGCCCAATGCAACATGGAGCTGACGTGGTCATTCATAGTGCTACAAAATTTATAAGTGGAGCGTCTGATGTTATAGCAGGAATCATCTGTTGTAGTAAATCTTTCCTAGAGGAACTCATGGATTTACATCTTGGTTCATTGATGCTCATGGGTCCTACGATGGATCCAATTGTTGCATTCAGGCTCTCACTTCGACTCCCCCACCTTGCAGCGAGGATGAAAGAACATTCAGCCCGAGCGATGTACTTCGCAAAACAACTCCAAGAGTTTGGACAAGTTGTCATGTATTCCGGCCTTCCTGAACATCCTGATTACAACTTGTTTACAAAAATTGCAAACAAAGATTTTGGCTACGGTGGACTTTTTACAATTGACATGGGAGATGCTGAACGTGCGAACAAACTCATGGATGTGCTACAGAATAAGTTTAAATTTGGCTATATGGCTGTGAGTCTCGGATACTTTGAAACACTCATGTCTTGCCCTGGAACCTCAACTTCAAGTGAAATGAGTGAAGAAGTACAACGCCAAGCAGGTATTTCACCAGGTCTCGTCCGCTTTTCAATTGGATTAACTGGAGGAGTTGAAGAAAGATGTGAACAAATGAAGAAGGCAATTAAACTGTGCTCGTGACACTCATCACGGCGTACACCTGTTACCCTAAAAACAAATGGCACGAGAACGAATCATCTCACCTAGCGAACAATCTGAAGACATAGAGATTCCAACAAACAATGTCGAGGTCTACCAATCTATTCGTCCATCAACCCTTGATCAATACTTAGGTCAAGCTGAACTTAGAGAGCGATTATCTGTAGCATTAGAAGCAGCAAAAGAACGCAATGATCCAATGGAGCACGTGCTCTTGTACGGTCCTCCGGGATTAGGCAAAACAACACTTGCACATGTTATTGCAAATGAACTTGGCACCCGTGCCTGGGTTACTTCTGGTCCAGCCCTTACTAAGGGTAGCGATTTAGTTGGAACTCTAACCCGAATGGAACCAAACGACGTTTTATTTATAGATGAAATCCATCGACTTCCTGCAGCAGTGGAAGAATATATTTATCCTGCTATGGAAGATTTTAAAATTGATTTTACGCTCGACTCCGGCATGCACGCTCGAGTTGTGACTTATGCACTCCAGCCATTTACTTTAATAGGCGCAACAACACGTGCGGGGCTGCTTACTGCAGCATTGCGAAGCCGCTTTGGAATCGTACACAACATTCGTTTTTACGAATGCGAAGAACTTACTGCAATATTAAAGCAAGCAACCTTGAAACTACATATGGAAACCATTGATGATGAATCATTACACTGCATCGCATCAAGGAGTCGTGGCACGCCACGCATCGCCTTACGTTTGTTACGTCGGGTTAGAGATTTTTCCCAAGTTCGTTGCGAGAATGTGATAAGTCCTTCCATCGTGGACCAGGCACTCAAACTTGAGGGAATCGATGCAGTCGGTCTAGATGCTCTTGATCGAACATATCTTGAAACTCTTGCAGGTATTTACGAAGGCGGCCCAGTTGGGGTTGAAGCAATCGCCGCCACAATGGGTGAAGATGCAGGCACATTGCAAGATGTAGTAGAGCCATATTTGCTACAAGTTGGCTTTCTAGCACGAACCAGGCAAGGGCGAAAAATCACATCTTCTGGTCTCAATCAAGTGAAATCGCCCAAAGATTCATGATTTTTCACTTTTTTTGGGCAGGAATGTCAAATAACTGCGTTTTTTAGTAACTTTTCACTTGGCAAACAAGACTTTTCCATCAATGATATACTTGGTCGAGCGGACGTATGTTGTCCGTTGTAAACCGCAGGCTTCGACCTCATGTCTATTAACCTGCGAACAGCTAGGTAGCGTGAAAATTCTGCCTAATTTTTAAGAAGATCAATGGTTTATGCACCCGCGATCTTGTGTCAAGCGTATGTAATGTAAATGCATGAAGGAAAAACGCACATGAAAAACAAGCAACACTCATTAGGCTTCACGATTGTCGAGTTGCTCGTGGTAATTTCGATTATCGCCCTACTCGTCGGAATCTTGGTGCCCGCTGTTCAAAAAGCACGTGAAACTGCCCAAGTAACACAATCAAAATCTAATATTCACCAAGTTATGATTTCGTTGCAAACATACGCATCGGACCACAACGATCGCAACTTCACTACTGCACCCGACAACCTTTCCAGTGGCGACCGCACTGGGATGTCAATTGGTCAAGCAATCAGCGCACTTTCAGGAGGTCTTGCTTATCCTCTTGGTATCAGTTTAGGTTCATACGGTGATGATACTGGCGGTGTTATTTGGTTCATCAGTACAGATGGATGGTATGGAAGTGAAACTGGTGGTGTCGCTCCATATTGTTTCAAAACTGGTCTAACAACCAGTAGTAATGGAAAAACTGGGTATGGAGTTTGGAGATATCCAAACGCACTTCAAGTCGCAGAATATATGGAAGGTGATACCCTCCATAGCGCATACTTCGCACCAAAAGATACTGTTCCTCTAAAAGCAATTGAAGATTGTGACGACATGACTGGTTCCTATTGCCCAACAACTGAAATGATAGGTGGAGGAGCACCAATCAAATCAAACTTACTTGCGATTCCATCTAGTTACACGATGGCTCCAGGAATGATGTATCACCCAGCTGTCTATCAGTGGAATATCTTTGCAGATCAAACCCCAACAGATCCTATGAACATACCACGAGGTTTTAAACCTCCTTCAATCGATCAAACGAGATACCCATCACATAAATCTTGGCTAATGGAACACCACTGGCTACAAAATAACTCTGGTAACGAGTGTGGACGTCGGTTCTCAGGAACCTGGTTCCTAGATGGCACAGGGTGCTATGACGGTTGCGAGCCAACACACTTTAATGCACACCCAGACTCGGAACCTGTGACTGTTTTCGCTGATGGAAGTTCTAAAACATACAGCGTTAACGACTTCATCATTGATAGTGGTAGGTCAAAACAAGACAACCCGCCGGGTGATGTCCTTGGACTCTATCTAGAAAGTTCAAACATGGCCGCATATGGCTTCGATAACGGTGCTGGCGAATACTTTGCCGATACTACATCCGAAATACAGTCTGGCGGATCACCATTGAAATGGTCAGGGCATACGCACACCAAGTTCGGCGTAAAAGGTCGAGACAAAATCACTCGATAATTTCAATAAGTTTTTCCTTATCAGAGGGTCACGCCTAAGGCGTGACCCTCTATTTATATGTGTGGTTCCATGACGTTCCTACCAAGGGCCAGACCTGTTTCAGCAACCATAACTAAAAGCAGTACACTGCACATATGCAAGACCTTTCCCAAGAAACACTTCTCGTTGTCGACTCAGTTCTGGACTTGGTTGGTAATACGCCAATGCTCAAAATGCATTCGCTTAACACCGGTTTGTGCGAACTCTATCTCAAGATGGAGTCTCAAAATCCTGGACAATCGATTAAGGATCGAATCGCGCTCACTATGATTGCAAAGGCAGAACGTGAGGGACATTTGAAAAAGGGTGTCCGAATCATTGAGGCCACTGCAGGCAATACCGGAATCGCACTCGCTCTTGTTGCCTCACAAAAAGGGTACGAAATCACCGTCGTTGTTCCAGATAAGATGAGCGAGAGCAAGATCGCGCACCTCCGTGCTATGGGGGCACAAGTCATCATGGCTCGCAGCGATGTTGAAAAGGGTCATCCGGAATACTACCAAGATGTCGCTAAGCGGATTGCTGATGAAAACGGTTGGTTTTTCGTAAACCAGTTTTCTAATGAAGCAAATGTAGAAGCACACTACACAACAACAGCGCCTGAACTCTGGCGGCAGATGGATGGAAATATAGATGCCATTGTTATCGGTGTCGGCTCTGGAGGAACAATTTCTGGTGTCGGGCGTTACATCAAAGAGCAAAACCCAGACGTAGAAATCATTCTTGCAGATCCAGACGGTTCTGTGTTAACTCCTCTTGTCAACGAAGGCAAGCATGTTCAAGCAGGATCTTGGCTTGTTGAGGGAATTGGAGAAGATTTCGTGCCATCCATTACAGATCTTGATCTTGTCACAAAAGCTTACTCAATAAGTGATAAGGAAACATTCGATGTTTCTCGAGATTTACTCAAAAAAGAAGGAGTACTCGTCGGGTCCTCAACAGGTACACTTGTGGCAACTGCCCTTCGTTGGTGCAGTGAACAGAAAGAACCAAAACGAGTCGTGACTTTTGCGTGTGATCATGGTTCAAAATATCTTGGGAAAATGTTCAATGACTACTGGATGCTTGACCAAGGATTTATCAATCGTGATCGCCACGGTGATTTAAGAGATCTCATCTCACGCAGACATGAAACCAGTGAGGACTTTACGCTTACTGAATCTATGCCAGTAATTCAAGCAATTAAAAATATGCGGCTGTATGACATCAGCCAATTAGCAGTGCTAGATAATGACGGGCAAGTCTCTGGCATTTTGGACGAAAGCGACATCTTACTCGCCGTCACAAAAGATGAAACTAATTTCAAGAAACCTGTAAGCGAGTTTATGACTCGAGAGTTGTCCACACTTTCAGCAGATTCAAGCATCGACGAATTGATGCCTCTCTTTGCCGAAGATAAAATTGCAATTGTTTTTGATAACGACCACTTCCTTGGGCTCATCACTAAAATTGATCTAATTAACCATCTTCGAAAGCAGTTACCACGTTGAATACCGATATACACTTTGATTCAAAAGTAATCCACGCAGGGCAATCGTATGAGGAGATAACCGGTGCAGTTATGCCTCCAATCTTCCTATCATCAACGTATGTCCAAGAATCCCCTGGCGTACATAAAGGTTTTGAATATACCCGAAGCCACAATCCGACTCGATATGCTCTTGAAAGATGCATTGCTCGACTTGAGGGTTCGACACTTACAAAAGAACAAGATGCTTCATTTGGCGGTTTTGCTTTTTCAAGTGGGATGGCCGCTGTTTCATCAACGCTCGATCTCCTAGATAGTGGCGATCATGTCATTGCGATGGATGATTTATATGGCGGCACAAACAGATTGTTCAACAAAGTGAAACGACGTTCATCGGGACTGGACTTTTCGTTTATCGATTTAACGAATCTCGAAGCACTCGAACAATCAATCACTGACAAGACAAAGTTGATTTGGATTGAAACTCCAACCAACCCAATGTTAAAACTTGTTGATCTTGAAGGTGTTGTTTCTATTGCCAAAAATCGAGGCATACTTTTGGCTTGCGATAACACATTTGCAACACCAGCTCTACAACACCCACTCGAACTTGGGTTTGATATTGTCATGCACTCCGCAACAAAATACCTTGGCGGCCATAGTGATGTCGTCTCAGGAATTCTTGTCACAGGGAACGAAACGCTTGCAGAACGAATTCGATTTGTCCACAACTCAGCTGGACCAATTCTTTCCCCATTTGATTCATACCTCGTGTTGCGAGGAGTTAAAACTCTGTCGCTTAGGATGAGGCGGCATTGCTCAAGTGCTATGAAAATTGCAACTTGGCTAGAATCGCATGATGAAATTGAACGAGTTATTTACCCTGGTTTACCTTCTCATCCTCAATACACCATTGCACAGAAGCAAATGCGTATTGATGATGTCCCTGTTGGCGGAGGCATGATTACGTGCATCGTTAAAGGCGGTGAAGACAGGTCCAAAGTTTTTCTAGAAAAACTACAAATATTCTCTCTCGCTGAATCACTAGGAGGCGTTGAATCTCTCGTTGAACATCCTGCAATTATGACCCACGCCTCTGTTCCCACTGAGATGAGGGATGACTTAGGTATAGATGACGGTCTCGTCCGTCTCAGCGTCGGAATTGAGGATTGCGATGATCTCATTAAAGATTTAGAACAAGCGCTCAATTAAATTCGTATGGAGAACATCGAACTAACTTTACATATTTCGCATGAGCGTTCTTCACATATTGAAGAATGTATTTCAGAAGCAAACGCAGAAGCTGGAAAAGGTGACGAACGTTGGCGTAACCTCTGGCGAAGTCCAATGCAAGATGTTCATCTTCAAGATATTACTGCTCTTGTTCAATCATTACTTCCCTGCAAAAATCTACTCGTAATAGGGATAGGAGGATCCGCTCTAGGCACACGTGCACTGCATAGCGCTCTTTGTTGTGAAGATTCACCAGCATTCTTCGTACTAGACAATATTGACCCAACAACATTCCAAGACACAATTAAACTAATCCAAGCAAACGATCCAGATTTGTCGAGTACAGTTGTTACTGTCATTTCAAAGTCTGGAGAAACTCCAGAAATATCTGCTCTATGTATGGCCACCCAAGCAGCACTTCCTGATGCAACTTACGTAGCAATCACAGGAGAGAAAGGCTCACTTCGAGAACATGCAAGTAAACATGGGTGGGATTGTCTGCCAGTTCCGGACGGTGTAGGTGGAAGGTTTAGCGCGCTATCTCCGGTTGGTTTATTCCCTGTAGCTATGTGCGGTGTTGACATCCAAGAACTTCTCCGTGGAGCAGAGAAAATGGATGATACATGCATGCAATTAAAAAATAACCCTGCAGCAGAACTTGCCGATGGTCTTGTGTCTGCGATTAACGATGGGCGTTCAATCCATGTCATGATGCCATATTGCAATAAACTTATACAATTTGCACATTGGTATGTACAACTTTGGGCGGAATCTCTTGGAAAAATAGATATTCACGGAAATAGAGTTGGTCCGACTCCAATTGCAGCCATAGGTGCAACCGACCAGCACAGCATGCTTCAACTCTGGAGGGAAGGTCCTGCAGATAAGATTATTGGATTCCTTACTGTTCAACAACTACCTGAGATTCCACTGGGGAACAAATCACTAGGTACATCTCAAGCATGGCTCTGTGGAGAAACTCTAGGGTCACTTCTTTCAGCGGAACAGATTGCTACAGAGCGTGCTGTTCAAGATGCTAGGCAAGGAACTTGGACCCTAACGCTCCCCAATCTTTCACCCTTTTATATAGGACAATTCATTGCACTATGGCAAGATACAGTTGCCATTGCGGGAAGATTGCTTCAGGTAAACCCATATAATCAACCCGGCGTCGAATATGGTAAAAAACTCACCCGAAACGCCTTCTGATTAGTTATCCGCAGAAAGTTACCCTTTTATAGAGTTGCAATTCTTGGAGTTTTGACTTGATGCAAGTCTGCTTTGTTGAAGGTCGAAGCGCCTTCATTCTCTTGTCGAATCGCATCATAAACCTCCTTACGATGAACAGGTATTGAGGATGGCGCTTTAATACCAACCCGTACCTTGTCACCACGGATGTCCACGATTGTTAATTCAATGTCGTCGCCAATCATAATTGTTTCGTCCTTATGGCGTGATAACACTAGCATGATCGAATCCTTCCTCAAGGTGCGTCGCAATGTTTGCGACGTACTCACCCATCCTTAGGTGAGTGTGTATCAAAAAAACTATGCAGTCAACCGTTCCTGGGCTGAAAGTCGAACGATTTCGTGCCTTGTTGTCCACCGTTTATCTGCGAGTACAAGTTGAATCGCATGATGGTTCGCTAAGTTCACGATAATTGGCCCCTGTAAATTCACTGTCAATGTTTGGTCATATTTATTTACTATGACAAATGTTTGTGCTGATTCTAATGTTTCGAGTTCAAGAGCGCTCATCTGTTCTTTACGAACTGTTGCTTGGTAATCAGGCACCCAAGTCGATGGGTCTGTTACAACGAAAGCCAACTCTGCCGCCTCTGTTGATTGCAACCAAAAGAACAAGCCATCATTGTCTGGTTGTAACAATGCGTACTGTGTGTAACTTGAGAATCCCAACAATCCAGACGGAAACTCTATAATTCGGTTGTCATCAACCTCTACGGTGCCGAAGCGAGTCGTTTGTACTTGCATTCCCATGGCAATCCTTGTGTGGTTCTATGCATCCTTCGGTGTCCCACTCCACTAGCGGGCGACATCCTGTCCGAGGTCATACAGGTAGAAACCACGCTACCAGTACGTCGCAAAACAATGCGGTCGACATGCCATCGGCAGTATGAGGTAACTTTCAATAATCTCATTGCAGAGAAGCATAAAAGTCCGGTAATAACTCTCAATACGACAACATCACAATTGCGATAATAAGTGCAATGGTACTTATTACCAAAAAGACAGAAAGGATTCGTATTGCCTGTACGACTGTTGGATTCTTCTCTGCAAAGCATGTAATTGTGGAGAGCCAACGGAATCGTCCTTACTTTTGCTCGATGATTCTGTAGCTTTTGGTAAAGGCAATGGCGTTGACTACGTATCAATAATTGATGTATCAGAGAGAAATGACGACATCCCGTCTACTTTTCCCTCAGATGGTCTTGCAATATCAACTCCAAGATTATTTCAATCACGATAGGACAAAAATGCAACATCGCATGATCCACATCTGCGGTCTTTTTGTGCAACATGCTCCCCCACAACTGCGGCACCTCCATAAGAGGTGAGAAATCCCAAGCACCCTTCTTGCCACCTTCCAAAGTTGTCGAGTCGTTGGTCCCCTGATAATCGTATGACGTTCAATTTAGCCATTTTTGGCCATCTCAGCGAAGGAGTCATATGTCATTCCTGGGAGAAAGGGACAATCTTCATCCCTTATCCACCAAGGACCTATTCCACCCTCAGCAAACAATAAGCCACCCACATCGAGTGAGTTGCTACACACTCTACATACCGAAGTTTCGTTCTGAGTCTCCCCACAAATCGGGCAGACGAGTATCCTTTGCTTTGTAATGATATTCAAAACCACTGTAACCTTGAAAACCACCATCCTGTTATGTGCCATTTGTGCTCTTTTGGGGTGCCAAAAACAAAAACAGTACACTATTGCAAAAACAACTACACCCAAAATATTAAAATCTCCAATCGTTGCAATTATCGACACAACTGCGATTCGACAAGAAGATCTTTGGCCATCTCTCATCGAACTCGGTGGTCAAGAGATTCTTGAAGATTACATTCTGAAAATTGCGATCATTGCTGAGTTGAAAAATGAAGGGGTAAAAATTCTTCCAAAAGATATTCAAATAGAGGAGCAGAACCTCTCGATTGTTTCATCTAATCTAAGTGAAAATGAATTTGACAACATTTTGAAAGCTAGGGGCTTTGGAAACTACAGAAAGTCTCAACTTCTTTGGAGAAATGCTGCTCTTCGAAAACTTGTTCAAAACCAAGTCGATATAACTTCTCAAGCGGTTCAGAGGATGTTTTCAATCGTACATGGTCCAGCATACCCGACACGTCTTATTGTTATTTCAACACTTGATGAAGCAAACGATGTTCTCTCTGATTTAAAACGCGGAATATCTTTCGCCGATCTTGCAATTGAGAAGTCCATCGATTCGAGTGCTAGCAGAGGTGGCAGAGTAAATCCAATTTCTACCTCTGACCCAACTTGGCCATCACCAATCCGAGAAGCTATTTCAACTTTAGAGTTGAATACAATCTCTGACCCTATTTTTATTGGAGATCGATGGGTTATCCTTGAAGTAACAGATGAACCAACTTCATCAAATGTTGTATTCGATGAAGTTGAGCCAGAGATGCGTCGTCTCGCTATTTTTGCTCAAGAGCGATTTCTTATGGAAAATCTTGCAAAATCCTACATCCAAAGAACTCGTGTAGATATCATCGATCTTGATTTGCAACGAACGTCAAGTTTGAATCGTAATCTCTCGAAATAATGCAATTGGAATAAGTACTATTGCTGGGAGGAACACGCTCACTACTGCGGGGATTCCTTCCAAAGGCATAAGCATCGCCACCATTCCACCAAACAATATTGTCAACACAATCCCACCACACTTAATCGCTTGTCTTGAAACAACAACCGCGTTTTTCGTAACGAAGAAAGGAATTACAATCATCATGGCTAAAACATTCAATGCAATCGAAGCAAACCGAGAATACCAATGCCGTCTGAGCATTGGTTCGTCAAATGAACCTGCAGCATTGAGCATGTTGTTTAACTGTGACATACCAAGCATCCCAACATATTGGCCGTATCTATGTAGAGTCAGAATATATGGTGACAATTCCGTTTCATAAAATTCAACCTCCAATGGCATGGAAGTTGTTGCTTGACCAGTTGACTCATCAAACGAAATAAGAACTACCAGCCCCTCCTCAAGAATCCAACCTGCATTTGTTTTTGAATCCCACTTTGCACTTGATGCCCGTACTTGTCGAATCATCCGTCCCTTTTCATCTCGCTCAAGGAACGATGGTTCTTCCATAACACCTGTTTCTGGGTTAAGGGATGGCGAAAGAAGTAATGCCCCGCTTTGATCTGGTGTAAACGGAATCGAAAACGAGGAAACAGTTTTTCCACCCGATTCCTGGTGGTTCCTCAACAACAATGGCGCGACTCTTGGCAACATATATTCTTGATTCAAGAGAGCCAAAACACTGATGCCGACCATCACATATAGGAACGGAAACGAAATTCGCCGAAGACTTATTCCTGCAGCCATGATCGCAACAAATTCACGCGACCGTAACATATTTGCTGCTGTGAAACCCATTGCTCCAACTGCTATCACGCCATGCAAGTATGAAAAAACTTGGAACAATCGAGGGCCTTCAAACCCAATCGCAACTCTTAGGAGTGCAAGTACTTGTGCGAGGAAATCTCCATCTTCAGAAGTAACTTCTGCAATTTTGTGAAATTCATCAAGATTCACAATAATGTCAATTACTGCTCCAAGTAAAAAGAAGAGTGTAAAGAGGACAACAAAGTTGAATACCATTCTCTTCATTATGTACAGTGTCAATTTTCTCACTTCAAGTTACCCGCAATCTCAGCCAATTGAACAAAATAAGGCAAACTAAAGCAGCATTCCCTATCCACATAACAGAATAACCACCAAGCAAATTTGCATCTCGAATCATCTGACCACCAGAGAAAATTAACAGCAGGGCTGTCACAGTTGGGATGAACACTTTTGCATACACGCTTAGTGGCATCAAAGTTGAATGACGAATCGCTAGCAAACTCCCTAGCAAAATTGCAAGAAGAGGAAGAAAACTAACTGCCCAGCGTTGACCAATTCTTCCTGCAACATGGTCGTCCAATGCTGAAATATGTGTCCGAAGATTATCTGCCATTGAATTAATTCCAGAAATCTTAGAAGCGTCTGCAACATCCAACAAATTCTCTGGTGATAATTCCTTCTCTAATGACGGGACGAGAATGTTCTGCACAGTTAATGAGGGAACAACCAATTCGCCCCGTTGATTCTCTCCAACTTTACCTACTCCAACGGTGACATCTTGCATACGCAATGTGACTGATTCGATAAATCCGGAATCGGAACAATCTAATATCAATGTTGCGTTCTTTGGATTCAGCGTACTTATTTCGCCAGTCTCGCGAATTGTTTCTACAGAAATTGGAGGGATGAACGTGGTACCTCTTATTCCATTCGAGGTAATAATGAATCGGCGGCCTCCCTCTATGGAAACACATGTTAACGAGCCGTCTGCATTTAATGTGCTTTTCAATTCAGCAAGAAATTCATTTCGGACAATCGCCAACTTCAAACGATCCATAGCTTTTTGGACATAGTGATATTCCGCAGGGTGATCCAGAAGGTAAAGCAATTCAGTTCTCGTCAGCGCCGAAAGTCTTTGCTTTGTCAACGATGGAAGATCAATTGCTTGAGTAAGGTGTCCCTCACGTGCACCTCGAAGAACTCCAGAGCCACCCTCTCCCCTTGTCCATTGTGTAGTGTCACGAGTTTCTACAAAGAGTGAAGTCTGATTATCTTTTCGATGAACATCGACTACCGCAATAGCTGCTGTTAGATACATCTTTGCTTTTCCATCTGGCTGAACTCGTGCAACGGCAACATGATCTAGCGCCATTCGTTCATCAGCATTGTTCTCATCTAAATAGATATCTTCTGCCCAAATAACTAAATCTCCCTGAACAAATGGGTTGTGCTGTTTGATTGAATTTGCGAGTAACTTTGGCAAATCTGCCGTCATTGTTTGTGCCATTTTTCCAATAAATGTTGGAATAATTGACTGGGACAATACTGCGACACTTAGCGTTAGCACAACTCCAAACAATAACATTGGTGCAAGTAAACGAATATACGATTGACCGCTTACAGCCATCGCAATAAATTCGTTATCTTGAGCCATCCTATGCAAACTAATCGTTACTGCAAACGCTCCTGCAAAAGGGATTGCGAATTGAAGCATCGGAATAATTGCGAGAAACAAATATTTCATCGTATCCCAGCCAGTTAACAAACTGTCACTTGATAAGGGTTTGATTGCCGCGCCAAAGGCGATGACAATAACAAGGATGACTGCTGCGATGGCGAATTGCCGCAGCACGTCGAAAAGCATGTACCGGTAAAAGCGCCACGGCATAAGGTGGCATTATGGTCTCAATGCCAAACATTGCAATTGCTTTGGCTTACGAAATAGGATATTTCATCAACAGAGTAACAATACTCCTCTAATTCAGAAATTAGGGCTACTTTTCACAACAATGTTATCGGACCAATAGGGTTGGCAAGATGGGTCATCCTTACTAACTGTATGAACGTAGACGCGCCATTTTCTCTTTTACAGATAACGAGATAAGAGTGGAGCATTTGGTCATTCGATTTGTGTAATACGATGCATCTGCGTAAAGTACAACACCGAAATTCCCGCCGAGGGATAGCGCTTCTTGAAGTCATGATTGCTGTTGGAATATTAACATTCTCATTCGCGACTATAAGTTCTGCAATTGTCGCCGGGCAATCGCAATCTCTTGAAGCAAGAAAAACAATTATCGCTAGCGTGGCAGCTGAGTCTCTCCTCTCTCAAATTTCTAGAGAATCATGGGAAACAATTGATTCTTGGCATGATTATAGAGAAGAAGTCGGAACAATTACAGATCCAACGGGGATTCTAATCGGTGGAGATTGGGATGCTATTGGGCGCATGGTTTCCATCGCTGAAACTGATATGTTCATAGATTCACTCCGCGTATACATCATGGGGCGAACAGTCACAGTAACTGTCTTCACCAAAGATGAACAATCATTAATTTCAGTACAACGTTTTATCCCAGAGCCACAATCATGAAGCGTCGAGGATTATCATTACTTGAAATGTCACTCGCAATTGGCATCACTGCAATTATTGGTGCTGCAATTGCATCAATGATGGCAGCCGCTACAAACAGTCTTACTTCAAAAGATGATGGGAGACAATCTGCGATACGTGTCGCAACAACTCAAATTCGATTGGGAGCATACATTGCGCCTTCAAGATGTATACTTGATAAGGACAATACAAGTATCACACTTTGGCTTGAAGATAGTAGAGATAGCAAAACCGTGCATGCAAGTGAAATTAGATGGATTCAATTCGATGACCTAACACATGAACTCAAGGTCCAGTTTGTAAACTTCCCAGAAGAATGGTCACAGTCCATGATTGATGCATCAGATATTGAATGTAACTCCCTAACAGATTATGCATCACTTTTTGATTCATTCAAATCAAACGGGTGGATTGATTCCATCGCACTAGTAGATTCCATAAATTCTTGTAACTTTTGGATTGATACCAGTAACCCATTTGAAGCCACACACATTTGTATTCGTTTTTCCTTGGAGTCAACATATGGAAATACAAATGATTCCGTCATTGATGAAACCCTACGACTTCACCAACCACCTTTGGAGCAACAGTGAACCAATTTTCTCAACAACACAACACAAATGCAATTTCCAGACGTGGTGTAGCCATGATGCTTGTCATGGTTGCTGTTCTTGTAACTGGTGCAATGGCTGTTGCATATTTTGGTTCACGTGATAATTCCATTGCAATAAGTGCAAATATTGCTTCTTCATCGAAAGCTCGCATTGTTGCCGAGTCTGGTCTTGACTTAGCGTTGGCCATTCTAGAAACAGATGCGAGTTGGAGAACTAGCCATATTGATGGCGTGATTCTTCAAGACCATCAACTTGGTGATGAAACTATCACCATCACAGTTCTAGATGCTGAAACAGAATTGCCGCCTACAGAATCAACCTTTGAAGTTTTAATATCAATATCCGCAACTGTCGAAGGGCAAACCCAAATCACTGAAGCAACAGCGACTATTTTTCCAAATGACGATGAATTTGATGTTGATTACAGTGAATTTGCAATCTTTGCTCAAGAAGAAATATCGATGCTTGGTATTTCATCTGTACAAAATTGGGTAGCTTCTCCTAATTCGGTAGAGCAACAACTACGAATTGGAACACTCGCTACGAACCCAATGTCAATTCAGATGGGATCAAACGCACAGCACCAGAAGTTCGAACTTTACACACCCCAAGAAGCATCTTCAATGATTTCGGCAACTTCATTGATGACTTCGCAGTTCACTGACTCACTTCCTTTTCTCGCTCCCCCCCCTCCTCCAACTGAATTTGAATCGCTTAATATCGATAACGAAGATTTTGATTCCGCGTCTCTCGATAGATGGTCTGATTTGTTTACATCAGGACTTAGAAATTTTCGAGGAAGGAAATCAAATTATCGCGCTATCCAAGAAGGCACATACGAAGTCGAAGAACTATCACTAACATCGATGGACCCGATTGAAATTAGTGGGGATGTAATTCTCATTGTGGAAGAAGATTTTACGATGAATAATAGTAGCATCACACTTTTAGATAATGCTACTCTCACTCTTCACATTGGTGGGGATGTTGAAATTAAAACAAGCTATATTGGAAATGCAAATCAATCATCTAGGTCATGGATGGATCCAAGCCGTGTTCAAATGTATGGACATGAAGACAGTGAGTGGGAAATATCAGGGCAATCAACAATTAAGGCAGAACTTTATGCCCCCTTAAGTGAAATAGAACTCGGTGGAGTTTCAACGGTCTGCGGTCGTATTGCGGGCAATACTGTTTTACTTCGAGGTGCAGCAAGAGTTCTCTACGACCCACTGCTTGACAATGGAGGGTTTGCCGACACAGAAAGTCCAATGTATAGCGAAGATGGGTCATTGCTCAGTGAACTCCGACAGTTAACTCAATTAAATCCAGATTTGATCGATTCAATCGAACGATCACTCTCTGAATATGATACTCAAGGCAATGGGATCAACCACAGATTCTATGATTGGAAATCAACACCAACTGACCGTCCTCATGAGGTCATCTACATGCTCCTTGTGTATGGGGTTGATGCCCGTCGTTGGGAAAGAATTGTACGTGAAATGAATCACTCAAACCATTCCACTTTTGCACAGGTAGTTGATTAATGATTCGACGAAAGATACATCATGGTTTTTCTCTTATTGAATTAATGATTTCACTTGCTATCCTTGCAACATTGGGTGCGCTTGCTGCGCCAATGCTTGGCAGCAACGATGCTTTGCAACTTGATATTGCAAGACGATTACTCGTAAGCGACCTCGAATATGCACAAATCTTAGCAATCTCAACTCCAGACGATTCAATTTCACTCGTTGTTGACGACACGGGCGCGGGGTGGCATATCGCAAGAACTTCAACTCCTGCAATTCCACTTGAAGATAGCACAACAAATGAAGCCCTCGTCACATTTTTTGGCCAAGGCGCTGCAATTTCAGCTCCAGATATAGTCATCCAAAGCAACATGTCTGAAAACATGATTTCATTCAACCAAAATGGCGGGCTAGTAGACTTTTCTCAAACTGCAAAAATCACACTTCTATGTGGCGAATCAACAGCCTCAATTCAAGTAAGTCCTACGACTGGTACGATCCGGTAGCAACAAGTCGCTCTTAAAAAAACTATCCCGCGGGTCGTATATTGCTTTGCTGCGTTTATTCTCTTCTGTATTGTGTCGATTCAAAAAACTGAGTTATTACTTAATTCCGTATTCCTTCAATTTTCGATACAACGTGCGTTCCCCAATTCCTAAAAGGTTTGAGGTCTGCTCTCTATTTCCACCTGTCATAGCAAGTGTCTGCCGAATAGCTTCTTTCTCAAGTTTATCGAGACCAATGCCAGCGAGACTTCCAACTTCATAGGAATCATCAGTCTCTGAACTTCGAATTTCATCTGGAACTTGCGAAATTTCAATCGTGTCCCCATTCATCATCACAGCCATACGCTGAACAACATTGAGTAACTCGCGAACATTCCCAGGCCAATCGTATGCTACTAAGCGGAGCATGGCTGGTTCAGACATTGTTGGTCTAGCGCAATCCATATCTGCTGCATACCTACCAAGAGCATGGTTCACGAGTAAAGGAATATCTTCTCGCCGTTGTCGAAGTGGAGGGATGTTTAGTTCTGCCCCATTAATTCTAAAATATAAATCTTCGCGAAATTCACCACTCTCACAACGGGCTTTAAGATCTTGGTTTGTCGCAGAAACAAATCGAACATCTGTTGATCTATCACTATTTTGACCCAAGCGAACTACATCCCCAGTTTCAAGAACTCGCAGTAGTTTCGCTTGCATAGTAAGTGGCATATCACCTATTTCATCTAGAAATAGGGTCCCGCCATTTGCATATTCAAAGACGCCTTCCCTATCACGATCAGCCCCAGTAAATGCTCCACGAACATGACCAAAGAGTTGATCTTCAAGCAAAGACTCGCTTTGTCCAGCACAATTGAACGCAACGTATTTTTTCTTCGCTCTTTTTGATTGTTTATGAACCGCAGCCGCTACGAGCTCTTTACCAGTACCAGATTCACCAGTAATCAGAACAGGCAAGTTGCTCGGAGCAACTTGGCGAATAAGTTCGATGACTTTACGAATACCAGGCGAATCGCCAATAATTCCCTCAAAACCAAATGCTGAGTCCACCTGGCCCTGCAAACTTTCGTTTTGTTGCCGAAGCATGACTGTTTCTGCAGCGCGATTTACTAAATTTCTAAAGACATCAAGATCAAGTGGCTTTTCAATAAAATCATATGCTCCGCCTTGGAGAGCAGACTTCGCAGTTGGAATATCACCATGAGCGGTCACAACAATTGTTGCCGCGTCATCTTGATGTGCCTTTGTAAACTCAAGTACCTCAAGCCCAGAACGCTCTTCTTCCATCACCATATCTGTCACGACTACATCAAAACTACCCATAGTTAACTCATCACGAGCACTCTCAAACCCATCCACGATTGTGCAGACGTGTCCCTGACGACGTAACGATTCTGCCATCACCTCTGCGTGATCTGGCTCATCGTCAACGATTAATATTTGAGCATGTAAGTCTGTCATGTTGTTGTTAATTGTACATTGAAACTCCCAAGTTCAAGACCTTTATTCAATCACGGCGATAGAATCTACGAATGGCTCCTCAACCCACTCCTCTACTCACAACCGAAACATTGAGTCAGAAGCACTTTCACCTTGTTGGAATTGGGGGGTGTGGCATGAATGGGCTAGCCCGCCTTCTGTGCAATCTTGGGAGTGAGGTTGTTGGAACAGATGCTGTAAATTCACACGTTACCGAAGCGTTAATTCATGATGGAATTCCAACCTCGATTCTCCAAGATGGAAGTACTATTACGCAAGATATTGACATTATTGTCCATTCAGCTGCAGTACCTCCTGATCATCCAGAAATACTCAGGGGAGATGAACTTGGCATACCTGTTCTAACGTATGCACAAATGCTTGGTTTTGTACAATCTCAACACACTGGCGTTTGCATCGCAGGAACACATGGAAAATCTACAACGGTCTCCATGCTCAGTGCAATTCTTCTCAAAGCCGGATTTGACCCAAGTTTCATTGTTGGCGCGAACTGCTCCCAAATTGGTGGGTCAAGCCGAGTAGGTTCTTCAAAGATTCCGCAAGGGCCATTAGAGGGAAAATGTGGTGTTCTAGTAAGTGAATCATGTGAATTTAATCGCTCTTTCCACGATCATGTTCCAACGATTGGTCTTATCAATAACATCGAAGAAGACCATCTTGATTATTACTCTTCACTAGATGCAATCATCGAATCATTTAGAAAATTTGCAATGCGTATCCCACCTTCAGAAGATCAGGGTTTTCTATTGATTGCACATGATGGAGCACATCGAAATATAGTCACCCCGGGATTACGGTGCAAAGTAGAAACGTTTGGTTTTCATCCTGAAGCTGATTATCAAGTGGTGTTTGATCCGAGTGTTCGTAGGGTTGGAATACTTCGAGATGGCATGTGGACTATCCAGTGGACAAACGGCATGCCCGGGTCACACAATGCGCTTAATGCTGCAGCTGCAGCAATCCTAGCAGCAAATCTGGGAGTTGATTGGGAATCTATTACTGCGCCACTTGAAGAATTTGAAGGTGTTGATCGACGCCTTCAAAAACTTGGCCACCTCAGCTGTAACGATGGTGGCAAAGCCATTGTGTACGATGATTACGGACATCACCCAACGGAAATTGAGATGACTCTTCGTGCTCTTCGTTCAGCTGAATTACCAAAAAGACTATTTTGCGTTTTTCAACCTCACCAGCACAGCAGAACACGGTTCTTACTTGAGCAATTCGCTCAAAGTTTTTCTTCTGCAGATGAAATTATTGTCCCGCACATATATTTCGTACGAGACTCTGAAGCAGAACAACAACGTGTCTCGGCTCAAGACCTCGTCGACAAACTTATCGACCAAGGCTCTTCTGCAAAACATATCGACGATTTTGACAACATCGTTAAACACCTTCAAACAACTGCAAGGGATGGAGACCTCATTGTCATCATGGGAGCTGGTCCAGTGACAACAATTGCACATGCCCTTGTTGGTAATAATAAAATACACTTGCACAAATGAGTGTTCGCTATCAATCTGATTTTTTTGGTGATATTGATGCTGATCTAGAATTTGATGCACCCATAGGCGCTATGACGTACTACTCTGTTGGTGGAAAGGCAGACGTACTCGTATCACCTCGATCTACAGATGCACTTTCGTTATTACTCCGACGATGTTACAACTCTAACATTCCCTTTCGCGTGCTCGGAAAAGGGGCGAATCTTTTGGTTGATGATTTAGGTGTTGATGGAGTTGTTGTGAAACTGAATCATAATTGCTTTAAAACATCTCGCTTTAATAGAGAAGGGCCAATCGACGCCTTGCATATTATGAGTGGCTATGATTTGAGTAAAGCAATTATGGAAACTGCTCGATGTGGGCTTGATGGATTACATGTTTTAGCTGGTATTCCCGCATCAATTGGTGGAGCAATTCGAATGAATGCTGGTGGGAATTTTGGTTCAATTTCCGACACACTCTCCACCGTAACTTGTCTGTCTAAAGCAGGCGAACTCTCAACATATCGATCCAGTGATTTAGGTTTTGCCTATAGAGAGAGTAAAATTCCTGATCCAGTTATTATCTCAGCAACTTTTAGCTTAACACCGGGTGATCCAATTCATATCCGGAAAAGTGTCAAAGATATTTTTGCTTGGAAAAAATCTATGCAACCACTTGCAGATACTTCTGCTGGATGTGCATTTAAAAACCCCATAAATAACAATGGGGAAAGAATCTCTGCTGGAGAATTAATTGACGGCGCTGGACTAAAGGGTCTGACCATTGGCGGAGCTTCAGTAAGTCAACATCATGCAAACTTTATCATCACAACTGCAAAAGGTACTGCCCGAGATGTTCTTTCGGTTATGAAAGATGTCCGCACACGTGTGTTTGACTCAACAGGCATCAAATTACAAAATGAAGTTGTTGTGTGGTCACGAGACCCAGAGATTCAAAGATGAAAAGAAAACTTGTCACAGTGCTTATGGGTGGACCAGATGCTGAACGCGAAGTTTCTATTCAATCAGGGACCGCTGTCGCAAATGCACTAGAACAATCTAACAAATATGAAGTCAGAAAAATCGTTCTAGATACCCCTTCTGCAAAAGATATAGAAATCATACAAGCAGATGTCATCTTCCCAGTACTGCATGGGCCATTTGGTGAAGGCGGCCCGCTGCAAAAGTTACTTGAAGATGCAGGCAAAATTTTTGTTGGAGCAGATAGTCAAAGTTCTTCCGTAGCGATGGATAAAATAGCTACGAAACAGATAGCTGTAGAATTGGAAATAAAAACTCCTGAGTGGTGCGTGATTTCAGAAGATACACCATGCACAATTGAACCTCCGCTTGTTCTTAAACCAATAAATGATGGGTCCAGTTACGACGTGGCTCTTTGTTTTACAAAAAAAGAAATTGAAGTTGCACTTGAGAGATTACTTCAAAATCGCACAGATGTTCTTGCTGAAAAATATGTTGGAGGAAGAGAATTAACTGTTGGAATAATTGGCAAGAAACTCCTTCCGATTATCGAGATAATTCCACCAAAAGACATCAAAACATACGATTATGAAGCGAAATACGAACGCGAAGACACACGATTCATCATCGCTCCTCAATTACCTAATAACAGTTGTAATAAAACTGCTACCACCCTGTATAACCACATGGGTATCAGAGACATTGCAAGGGTCGACTTTATATTGAATGAGTCTGGAGCTTGGCTGCTTGAAATAAATACTATGCCAGGATTTACGAACCACTCACTCATTCCAATGGCTGCTAGGCATATAGGAGTAGAAATGCCTGAACTTTGCTCTTCTCTGGTCGAGTTCGCTTCTTCTAGGCGAGTCAAGTGCTAATGGGCGCATAGTCGATGGTGTACTACGCTATGGCTCGAACGAAGAAAAAGAAGTTTTCATACAACCTGTTTGTGGTATTGGGCGCATTAGGACACATTTTTAAGTCCCCCATCGTTCTATCGTGGGTGCTGGCAATCTCTGGGCTTATTATTTTGAGTGCTATGAGCGTACCAAAACTCCGAGCAATTCAAGTATCCGCGGCAGATTTAAAAGTTACCCTCAACAATCCACCAATTTGGATTGATGATTCGTTGTTACTTGAACTTCAAGATCTCGCAAGAATCCATCTAGCCAAGACAACCGTTGGCAGAGAGGGTCTAATCGAAACTGCTGATACATTAACAGCAACAGGATGGTTTCAAGAAATCACCCAAGTCCGCTGGGTTAATGATAACGAAGCAATCATAGATGCTTCGTTCCTCATTCCATTTGCTCGGGTACAAGACAAGGATGGAATTGTCTACATTGATGATCAGGGGCGGCGATTGCCTACGCGTATTGGAGAAATTACAAAACCCAACTACCACTTCATTACTCTTGTGCAACCAACTTTTCGTCGACCCCAGCGCTCTGGTCTACAATGGAGTGGCAAAGATATTGTTGCTGCAATTAGTCTTCTCAAATTAATTTATAATAAACCATGGGCAACTCAAATCACAAGTATTAACCTTTCCCGTTTTGCTTCAAGCAGTTCTATGATTCTTGAAACAAATAAACAAAGTGCATTTATCTGGGGCTCAGCTCCCGGTGAAGAACAAAGGTTAGAAGCACTTGCAGATCAAAAAATCTACCGCTTAAACCACATTTACAAACAATATGGTCAAATTGACCAGGGTATTTCTGGAGAATTAGATTTAACCAATACCTCCACGGTCTATCGCCATTAAATAGCACGCCAGGAAGTAATTTCGCGTATCTTGGTGCCATGTTCAACTCCTCCGTTCCAGCTACATTTTTTTTCTCGGAATTGATCTTGAAAATTGTGATGGTCTCAATCCTTCTACTTGGAAGGAAAAAATCAGATTCAGCAAAAATTTCTTGGGTATTACTCATCATCTCCCTTCCGTTTGTTGGAACGGCAATTTATCTTTTGGTAGGTACACGAAGATTGGGAAGCCGCCGTAGAAAGCGAAACAAAATTATTCAACATCACATTCCACAAAGTGTGTACTACCATACAAAAGATTCGCGACTACACGCAGTACAACTAGAAACAAATCAAGCTTCCATCGCATACATCGCAGAGACCATCGGTGGAACTCCAGTTACAGATGGAAATAATGCAACGCTCCTAGGTGATTCAAACAAAATGATTGACTCACTTGTTCTAGACATTCAGCAAGCAATCAAGAATTGCCACATTTTGTCGTACATTATGCTCAATGACAATGCTGGAAGTAAAATTGCTCACGCACTTATCGATGCAACATCAAGGGGGGTAAGCTGTCGACTTCTATTAGATTCGATAGGGTCTAGAGAGTTTCTTCATTCAGATTTATGTTGTCAACTTAAGAAAAATGGAGTCCAAGTCGTTGAAGCTCTACCAGCAAGTTTTCTAAGAGCTTTTTTTGAGCGCATCGATTTACGTAACCATCGCAAAATTGCGGTCATTGACAATTCTATTGGGTATATGGGCTCTAACAATATTGCTGAGCCTTCTTTTGCTCCAAAACCAAAATTTGCACCATGGGTCGATGCTTCAGTTCGAGTTACAGGTCCTGTCGTTCGAGAATTGCAAGCCATCTTTGTCCAAGATTGGTTTATGGATGGGGTCGAAGATCTCTCTGTTTTATTAGAAGAACCACTTCACATTCAAGATTCTGGTTTTTCTACACAACTTATGGCAACCGGACCAAATAGCAACAATCACTCTCTTAGCCAACTATTACAAACAGCTTTCTTCAGTGCTCAACATGAACTTGTTATTACCACTCCCTATTTTTCACCCGATGATTCAATAGAATCCGCTCTGCTCATATCTGCAAAAAGAGGAGTTGAAACCCACCTTGTGCTCCCTGCGAGGAATGACTCTTGCCTCGTTGCCGCGGCAAGCCGGAGTCGCTATGCAACTCTCTTGAATGCTGGAGTTCATATTCATGAATTTGAAGGAGGATTGCTCCACGCCAAAACAATGACTATTGATCGGGAGTTCGCCCTCATTGGCTCTGCTAATCTCGATCGACGAAGTCTAGATCTCAATTTTGAGATAAGCATGCTCGTTTACGACACTGATTTCGCAAGTGAACTCCGCTTTTTGCAAACAACCTACATAGAGCAATCAACGACAGTTTCAGTTCAAGAGCCCTCCCAATGGTCTCTGAGAAAACGACTTTGGCAAAACGGAGTAAGCTTATTTGCCCCACTTCTATGAGCCGTAAACAGGATTTGTAAACTTAGGTAATTTAAGAGGTTAATGAGGGGATTCCTTCGAAATTCTCGTGCAAACAAATTGATTAATGGGTTAAACTAGGCCAGAATAAGGTCGATTCTAAGAAGATAAATGCCCATTTACGCCCATTTCATAGCAATCCAGATAGCCATTTTCGGTGTGGTATCTACATTGTCAGCCGAGTACGTCGCAATTAGCAATGCTAGTGGCATTTATGAGATGAATGCGGGTGATTTTACTGGTCTTCTAGGAAACAATAATCACCAGTTTGCTATGAGTGAACTTGATATTCTTGCAGCAACTTTGAACAACGATGGCATCGAAACTATGGGGCATCTTTCGTTCATATTGGCAAGCACCGACGCTGGACTATCCTTAATTGGGTTATTTGATGGTATCCAAGTGAATGATCCAAATGGTTCGATCATTGATAATTATCTTGGAGTTTCATCAACGACGAATTTGGATACCGATTGGTTTTCAACAGGCGATGTTGGAAGCCAAACTGATTGGTATGACATGGGAAATGGCACACAGTTGATTAATGCTAGCCTTGCTTGGGATCATGGTCAAACTTCTGCTGCGTTTGCTTGGGGTGATGTCGAATCTGCACCCACAGGCACATTTAACTTGTACGACATAGACCTCACAGAATTTGCTGGAAATCCCATTCAATTTATTACTTTTGAAGGTAACCAGTGGGAGATCTCCGGAACTGCAGACTTTTCAGTCCTCGGTCAATTTGCTTTCTCGTATCAATTTATCCCAGCTCCTAGTGCAATTGCATTACTTGGGATGGCTGGATTTTGTGGAAGGCGAAGTCGTAGACGCACTTAAGACGGCCTGAATGTAACTCGTCACTGAGTTTGCTTCGTTAACTGACAAATTTGTTTTTTCAATCATTTCTGGGAGTATTTCATCCCAGCGCTCTTGTGAATATCTAGTAATTCTCAGTGCGTTGTGACATTTTGTACACTTGTTTATGTATACATTTCTTCCAAGTGATAAGGATTCTACATTCAACTTCACACCGAGTTCGTTTATGGTTGGTGCAACTTTGGTTGAATCCATGCATCCAATTAATGTGTGAATAATTATGATTGATGTGGCAATACGAATCAAAAGTCAATTCCAAAGAGTAATCTCAGTTGTAAATCTGGTTCACTGTCTACATTTGTAACTTGAAACATTGGTGATATACTCACCCACCAATCTTCGGATTGCCACGCTACTGATGGCCCAATTGAAACCACATCCTCTCCTTGTTCATTCCAGTCAGGAAATTCTATTTCCCATAATAATTGAACACCAAAAGTAGTGGATGGGTCTGGCTGATATGTAATTGCAAAAGCGTTTTCGATTTTACCTTTGTCTTCAGCAAAATCTTGTCCTTCCCATTCTGCTTCTAGTGTGAAGTTGTATAGAAGATTAACTTTTTCAAGTTCCACTTCAAATAATAACTTACCCTCTAATTCAAGGAATTCTGAACCATGTTTTATTTCCCCATAAAGCGCTAAGCCTAACTGATCCGGATTTGGTGCCTGCAGTTGATAAATTCCTTCAAGAGCAACATCATGGAAATAAGTATGTTCTTCCTCTGTAGTAGTTTTATGTCTCCAATCAGCAACGTATAAAGCAAGTTGGAAAATGTCACTAACACCATATTCAAATTCATGCCTAAAACGAAACTCATCATATTGATCGTCGCTCTTCTTATCGGTTTTCCAAGTAACCCATTGCTCATATTCAAACTCGCCCTTTGTCATAGTTCTTGTGTCATACAACCATGGCGTTGTGCGTGACGATGCCTCAGCAGTGGAATTAACTGCAATAACTTCCAAAAGTAAAATGAGGTGAAATATACGATTCATAAGAGCTCCTTTATTAATTGCGACTGATTCTCATTCGCGTGCAATAAGAATCGTACTCAATTACTCACCACTATGCAAGCCCCTTAATCAGTGAATGTGACTGTCACTTTGAAAACGGAAATGCAGCATTGATTTGGCGGAAGAATATTGGATTAATCACTATATGAGAAAGCCCAATTCAACCCTAACCAAGACCTAAAAACTAATTTTGATACGATACAAGCGAAGGAATTCGTTCTATGTCAATCACACTAACTTTTCATGGTCAATCTTGCTTCCAACTGGATGATGGAACTCATAACTTAATAATTGACCCCTTCTTTACTAATAATCCAGTAGCAACTATCTCTGCTAACGATGCGAAATGTACCCATATCGCTATAACCCATGGCCATTTTGACCATTTTGGTGACTGTGAGGAGATTGCAAAAGCAAATGATGCGACAGTGTTCGCTGCTTATGAAATTTGTGACTATCTAGGCGAGCAGGGTCATGAAAAATGCGAACCGGGCAATCCCGGAGGTCGCATCGAAGCACCATTTGGTGGCGTCTCATTTACTCCAGCAATCCACTCATCCAGTTTTCATGGTCGTTATATGGGTATGCCTTGCGGTCTTATGGTTGAGTTTGGAGGCGCGATGATATACCACTCAGGTGACACCGCCCTTTTTAGTGATATGGAACTTCTTGGACAGATTTACAAACCAGATGTTGCGATGTTCCCAATCGGTGATCGATTTACGATGGGACCAGAAATGGCGGCCGTTGCAGCGGAAATGATTGGCGCTACAACAGCAATTCCAATGCACTACAACACATGGCCACCAATTGAAGTAGATGTAGCAAGATTCGCACCAAAAGGCATCGATGTTCTTGTCATGGAACCAGGTGACTCTGTAGATCTTTCAGAAGAATGACAATAGTTGACACAATTCTGCGCGGGGGTAAACTCGTAAATGTGCAAGCACGCACCATTGACCAGGTCGACGTTGGTATAAAAGATGGAAGAGTTATTCTTGGTGCAACAGATGCAACAGCCATCATCGACCTAAACGGCTCGTATATTTCACCGGGATTCATCGATGCACACATGCACGTTGAGTCGACAATGCTTCCTCCAACTTCGTTTGCAAAACTTTCTCTGCCACATGGAACAACAGCGGCTATCTTTGACCCACATGAGATTGCAAATGTTCTTGGAATTGCTGGCATCAAACTCATTATGGACGATGCGAAAAACATTCCATTCGATGCTTTCTTTGCTGCGAGTTCATGCGTTCCCGCTTCGCCACTTGAGACAAGCGGTGCTACGTTGCTTGCTGAGGATTTAGAACCATTATTTGAAGATGAAAGAGTCGTCGCCCTTGCTGAGATGATGAACTTTCCTGGAGTAATCCATGACGACCCAGAGGTACATAAAAAAATCAAAATGGGATTGCGTTTAGACAAAAAAGTCGATGGACACTGCCCAGGTTTACGTGGCAAAGACTTACTCAAATATATTTCAGCTGGAATATCGAGCGATCATGAATCCATTACTGCAGAAGAAGCACTCGAAAAACTTGAAGCAGGAATGCAAATCTACATAAGAGAAGGAAGCGCAGCAAAAAACCTAGAAGCACTTTTGCCAATCATTACACCCGAAAATGCGCACAAGATTTGCTTCTGTACCGACGACAGACACCCTGCAGATTTACGTGACGAAGGACACATAGACCATATTATTCGTAAAGCAATTAAACTTGGTCTCGACCCAATTCTTGCAATCTGTATAGCAACTAAACATGTCGCAGACCATTTTGATTTAACTGAAATGGGTGCAATCGAAAACGATAAACTCGCAAACCTAGTCGTTTTCGATAATCTTCAAAAGCCAATACCAAAACAAACATGGCATCATGGACGGATTATTGCAGACAACGGTAAAGTTGTTGGCATACCGAGCACAACCGATTGGACTATCGCAAAAAATAGCGTACATCTTCCTTCAAGTATTACACAAGAATCCTTTGCAACCAAAATCCAGTCAGAACCGATTCGTGTGATTGGTCTTATACAAGGTCAACTCTTAACAGAAGAACTACACCTCAAGTCAACAGATTCAGATGTCTTAAAAATGGCAGTTATCGAACGGCATCACAACACAGGAAATGTTGGACTTGGGTTTGTTCGCGGTTTTTCTTTTTCGGGAGGTGCGATTGCCTCAACTGTCGGACACGATGCGCATAACATCGCCGTTGTGGGAGACAACGATGAAGATATGTTCCTAGCAGCAAAATCATTGCAAACTTCCGGTGGCGGACAATGTGTTGTTTCAAATGGAAAGTTACTTGCAATTCTGCCGTTGCCCATAGCTGGATTAATGTCAGATGAACAACCGGAATTAGTTATTAGTCAACAAAAATCTGTACTTTCTGCAATAGCATCGCTAGGTTGCCCGCTTGAAGATCCATTTATGCCACTAAGTTTCTTGCCACTCTCTGTCATCCCAAAGCTAAAACTAAGCGACCTTGGCCTCGTCGACATTGACCAATTCAAAATTGTTGCATTAGAAGTATGAACATCGCCCTCGTAAGTTGTGACAACCTGCCGGGTTGGGAAGTGGATGACAACCCACTGATTCATGCACTAGAAAACAAGGGTGCAATAGTACATCGGCCGGTTTGGACAGACGACATCGATTGGAATCAATTCGCAATTTCTGTCATACGGACAACGTGGGATTATCATTCAAGAAAAAATGAGTTTGTTCGTTGGAGCAAAACAGTTCCACGACTTTTCAACAACCCTGAGATAATCGAGTGGAACACCCATAAATCTTATCTACGCGAACTAGAACAACAAGGCACAGCTATTGCGCCGACTGTTTGGATTGCTAAAAACAAAACAATCGACATCGAGCAAGAACTCGACCGGTTTGGAACATCCTTGGGTTTTATAAAGCCCCAAGTCGGAGCGTGTGCATCAGACACGCTTCGTTTTTCAAACAAATCCATAGATGAAGCCCAAGAATTTCTTTACAGAAATACGCACCAAGACATGATGTTGCAACCATATTTGCAAAGTGTAGAAACGGTTGGCGAACTCACTGCTGTATTTATTGACGGTGCATACACGCACGGCGTACAAAAAATTCCCGTCAAGGGAGACTACCGCGTGCAAGATGACTTCGGCGCAAGTGACATGCCGTACGAATTCACACAAGAAGAAATTGAAACGATGCAAAAGACTCTCAGTGCTGTCCCCCGCCATAAGGAATTACTTTATGCACGATTCGACTACCTGCGAGACAATGACGGCAATCTAGTCCTCAACGAACTCGAACTAGTCGAGCCTTCTCTCTTCTTCAGACATTGTCCGGATTCAGCAGAACGACTCGCAGAAGCTATTATCAAACATGTATGATGGTGTGATGCGAATCGTTCCCCTATTATTGCTCCTTGTCGGTTGTTCCGGCACGAATGAACCTGAACTGTTCACACAAAAAGTCGAAGGCACCGATTTTTCATTCAAAATGATGCCAGTATCGAATCAAAACGATACTTTTTGGATTTCTCGAACCGAAGTGCCTTGGGACCTGTATGACATCTTCTTGCAATTCATAAACAGTCCAGACAATTTATATGCAGGCGTCGACGCCATAACAGGCCCGACCCCCGCTTACGCTTCGGTCGACCGTGGTTTCGGTCGCTCTGGCTACCCAGCAATTTCTATGTCGGCGCAAGCTGCAGAATCGTTTTGCCAATGGCTTTCAAGCAGAACGGGAAAAACATATTCCATTCCGACGATTGCACAGTGGAACGAAGCAAACACGCATGGTGACACTTCTTGGAACGAACTAAATGCAGGTGGAACTACACATCCAATCGCAACAACCGATCCAAACACACTTGGCATTTACGACATGCGAGGAAATGTCGGTGAATGGGTAACAACTAAAGATGGACCTCGAGTTATCGGGGGAAGCTTCCGAACGCCCCCTAAAGAACTAGGCGAAAAAACTTTGCTTGAAGCTGACCGGGGGTGGAATGTAACTGATCCACAATTACCACGAAGTCCATGGTGGTTTGCAGACGCCGACTATGTCGGCCTTAGAGTAGTCACAACTGGAGAACCAAATGAATAATGTAACTAGAAGAGACTTTGTAAAAGCCGCAGGTGTTCTAACCGCCACTGCAACTACCACACTACCAAGTTGGGCTGTACAAGAGAACCGCGAACCACTCAAGGTTGGGTTCATTGGTTGCGGAGGACGCGGCACCGGTGCAGCAAATCAAGCGCTAACGGCGAACAAAGACGCCGTCATCTGGGCGATGGGTGACGCTTTTGAAGACCGGCTAGTAGGAAGCATGAATTCTCTTGTTGGTGAACAAGGGGAACGCGCGAAAGTTCCACGGGAACGACAATTTGTTGGGTTTGATGCATTTCAAAAAGTAATCGACTCCGGCGTCGACATGGTTATCTTGACAACGCCTCCCCACTTTCGACCCGAACATATTGCCGCTGCTGTTAAAGCAAAGAAGCATGTCTTCTGCGAAAAACCAATGGCAGTGGACGGCACTGGAGTTCGCAGCGTAATTGAATCAACGGCGCTTGCAAAGAAAAACGATACGAATCTTATGTCTGGTTTCTGCTGGCGGTACAACCCTGCACTTCGTGCAACGTTCGAACAATTGCACAACGGCGCAATTGGCGACATTGAATCGTATTTTGCAACGTATTACGCTGCTCCTCTTTGGACAAAACCACGCAAAGATTATTGGAGTGATATGGAGTGGCAAATGCGCAACTGGGTTCACTTTGATTGGCTTTCGGGTGACCATATCGTTGAACAAGCGTGCCACTCCATTGACAAAATAAACTGGGCGATGCAAAACGAAGCACCGGTAAGTTGCACCTCCGTTGGCGGAAGGCAAATGCACGAAGGTGTTGACCGTGGAAATGTGTACGACCACTTTGGTGTAGCGTATGAGTATGCTGATGGTCGCAGAATGCACTTGCACTGCAGGCAAATGCCATTCTGTTATAACGACAACAACGACTTTATCACTGGTTCGACTGGCACTTGCGTTGTCAATGGATGGACAGACGCACCTGAATTCAAGGGCTCCTCAAATTGGACATATACGGGAGAGCAAGCCAACATGTACCAAGTTGAGCACAACGAATTGCAAGCGGCAATTCGAGGAGACACGCCAACTATTAACGACGGTGACTTTATGGCGCAATCTACATTGATGGCAATTCTCGGCAGAGAGGCCGCATACACTGGTCAACGGATTTCATTCGAGGAGATGCTTAACTCTACCACTCGACTTGGTCCAACAGAATACGCCTTTGGTGAACTCGCTATTCCGCCAATCGCAGAACCAGGCAAAACCAAACTCAACCGTTAGTAAACCAAGGGTGAATTAATCAGCACTTGGCAGTTCTGTTTTGCTCGGGTAAAACACAACAAGCATCAAGAAGCATGCGACCGAAAGCCACATAGGTACTGAGAACAACGCAGAGTAATCCATTGTGCCATCGACCATAGCCCATTCACCAACGAGTGCTGTTGCGAACAAACTGCCCACGATGATGCCGACGCCAACAATGACAAGGTTGAAAAAGTTTTGCGCAGTTGCACGCACATCTTTGGAGCAAAACTCATCGACAACCATAAATGCGACAAAGATAAAGCAACCAAAGCAAAGGCCGTGCAATGCTACTCCGATGAGAACAGGAACAAGTGTTGGGAAGTATGCAAATATTGCCATCCGCAAACCATACGCAACAAGCCCTGTACATAAAAGTGTTTTCTTGCTGAATTTTACTGCGAGTATTGGCATAAATGCCAGTACTACAATTTCGCTCATCTGACCAACTGTCATTAATCCACCTCCGCCAACGCCTAACACTGTATTAATTCCATTCGCAAACGTATTTGCGGCATCGCTTCCAGCAGTATTTTGGATTCCCGTCACAAAATCACTTGTGTACACAAAATAGAACTGATGAATAATGCTGACTGGAACTGCAATAATAAAAAGTGTGACAAGCGGTTGCATACGTATTTCACGCAGCGTTTCAAACCAAGCCAGTTTGTTTCCAACATTTTTCGAAGGAGGTGTATGAGGCAACGTGAAACAGTAAAAACCCATAAGAAGTCCAAGAGCTGCACTTATTGAGAAGGCAACAGCACGACCAGCATCTTGCGCAGCAGCAATTTCTTCGAGCGGTACACCCGTGGGTGTTGACCAAATTCGAAGATATTGCCCTACCG
>JACKQG010000992.1_pt1 | contig 39964 bp, 35 predicted proteins | sample 8237621 | NCBI WGS metagenome assembly JACKQG01 (sample SAMN15677084, study PRJNA649215) | marine metagenome | biome: marine; feature: Black Sea; material: saline water; isolation source: suspended particulate matter (SPM) from the Black Sea western gyre | collected 2013-06-09/2013-06-10 | depth... | reverse complement strand
CGCGACCTGATTCACTTGCGCCGCGATTGGTTCAACAATAGCAGCGGACTCAAGGGCCAAAACACCAACGTTTATCACGTCAATGATGGCGACAAAATGATCGCCTACCATCGCTACGACTCTGGCGGCGCCGGCGACGACGTCATCATCGTGGCCAATTTTGCCAACCAATCCTGGAGTAATTACCGGATTGGCTTCCCGCGCACCGGCACTTGGAAGGTGCGTTTCAATAGCGATTACTCCGGCTACGACGCCTTCTTTGGCGGCCATCCCACCGTCGACGTAAACGCGACCTCCTCAATCCCGTGGGATGGCTTGCCGGCCAGCGCCTCGATTAGCATCGGGCCTTACAGCGCAGTCATTTTCTCACAGTGAACCCATGAAAAAATCCCTGACTCTAATCATCCCCGCAGTTTTAATGGTTGCCCCAACCGCGTTGGCGCAGAACCAAGAAATTGTATACGACTCTTTTGAATACGCAGCCGGTCCAATCGGCGGCCTAGATGGTGGCAAAGGCTGGACCGGCACTTGGTGGTCCGGTGCTACTGCCGACGGTGGCATTGTTGAGGTTCCAGGAATGGACGGCCTCGGCGGCATGCTCACCAGCGCAATCGAGCACGAAGGCTCCTACCGCGTCATCGACATGGCACCACTTGGTCCAATCTCTGATGGCGGCACTCTGGGCAAGGATGGCACTACGGTTTGGATTTCCTTCACCTTGCAGCGTGCTGCTGGTGGCGACGATTTTTACGGTGGTGTGACCTTGAACTGGCAATGGAATTCCGAGCAGCTTTTCATCGGTAGCCCATGGGGTAGCGATGAGCTCGGCATTGAAAAGCCATGGGTAACCGGACCCACTGTGATCCCTGGCACCTCAGTTGACGTGGAAAACACCATCGTCACCCGCATTGATTTTTTGACTGGCGACGATCGCGTGCAAGTTTGGGCGAATCCAGGCGTCGATTTCCCGACCACGGTCGCCGACATCGATCAGTTGATGCCAGACATTCACTTCAATGAAATCAAGTTTGGATCGGGAACCGGCCTGATCACTGGTTTCCATTTTGATGACTTCGCCATCCACACGCCGGAATTCGGTCCCTCGCTCGCCGTCAATAATTTGGTTGCAGGCGGTGTAGCTGACTTGGCTGTTTCCAATGCAGCAGCTGGCGCAACCTGTGTCATCGCTTACTCGCTGGCAGGCGCTGGTCCAACCAACACCCCATACGGCATGGCCGACTTGTCGTTCCCGATTTCTCAGCTGCCGCCGCTAACCGCCGACGCTTCCGGTGTAGCGAGCACCACCGCTAACATTCCCGCCGGCACCGCTGGTCGTTCGGTTTGGGTTCAAGCAGTGGAATTGACTGCCACCAGTGGCACTTTGACCAACTCGTTGGCCATGACCATTCAGTAATCGAGGCTGATGAAACAAGTCCTTGCTGCTCTGATTTTGCTCCTGTTGTGCCCGCTACTGCCGGCGCAAATTGGGATCACTGAGTTCCTCGCCTCCAACGACAAGGTACTCGCCGACGTAGATGGCGATTACTCCGATTGGATCGAACTCAGCAATCTCGGAGCAGCAACGGATCTTGGTGGCTGGTATCTCACCGACGATGCCAGCAACCTCACTAAATGGCAATTCCCTTTGCCGACGGCATTAAACAACAGCGAATACTTAGTTGTTTTTGCATCGAACAAAGATCGCGCCGTCGCCGGCCAGGAGTTGCACACCAATTTCAAATTAAAAGCCGACGGTGAGTATTTAGCATTAGTGCAGCCCGACGGGGTAAGTGTCGAATATGAATACGCGCCTGCCTTTCCGACCCAATATACCGACGTGTCGTATGGCATTGTTTACGACCCAGGTCCAACCAGTGATCACTCTTATTTTGTGAGCCCAACACCATGGGCCGCCAACGGTTTGGGCGAACCAGTGGTTGATTCAGTCACTCACAGCCCGTTGCAACCGAACTACGGTGTAGACGTCACCGTAGTCGCTAGCTTGACTCCAGATTCCACTACTGCCACGCTTTATTGGCGCGGCATGTACAACCCACAGAACGCCATCACCATGCACGATGATGGTCTCAACGGCGACGCTTTTGCCGGCGACGATTTGTGGACCGCGATCATTCCCGGCGGCTCAGCTCAGGCGGGTGAAATGTTGCGCTGGTACGTGGTGGTGCAAAATGCACGCGGTCAAATTGGGCGTGCTCCGCTGTTCCAGGATCCTCAGAATTCGCCAGAGTACTTCGGCACCATGGTTACCGATCCGTTGCTGAGCACACCCATGCAAGTGCTGCAATGGTTTGTGGAAGATCCGCAGGCGGCAGCAACCATAACTGGTACCAACTGCTCACTTTATTTTGCAGGCGAATTTTATGACAACGTTTTTGTGCGGATACGCGGCGGTAGCTCCCTGCTTTGGCCAAAGCCGAACTTTAAGTTTGATTTCCATAGCGGCTACCATTTTCAGTTCGATCCGCAAGAAGGCAAGATTGAGGAATTTAATTTGAATAGCAGCTATTCGGATAAAAGCTACATCCGTCGCTTGCTGGCCTGGGAAACCTATGCCAAAGCTGGTGCTGACCATTGTTTGGCGATCCCAATGCGCGTCCAGCAAAATGGTTCCTTTTATTCGGTTGCCACCTTTATCGAGCAGCCCGACGAGGATTTGCTGAAGCGCAATGGTTTGGACGAGCAAGGTGCGTTGTACAAAATGTTCAACCCTGGATCCAGCGCCGTAATCGACGTCGAAAAGAAGACTCGACTGCACGAAGATCATTCCGACCTGCAAGCGTTTTTAGATGGCGTTGCGATTGCAAGTGCGACGCGCTCGGATTATTTGTTTGATCATTCCGACTTGCCGGCAATGGTCAATTATTTGGCCGCAACCAGTTTGGTTCACGACAACGACCACCTGTCCAAAAACCACTATCTTTATCGCGACAGCGACGGAGATGGCGAGTGGCGTTTCCTGGCGTGGGACAAAGATCTGACCTTTGGTCGCAATTACACCATCACCGGCTTAGTGCTAAACGATGAAATTTGGGCCGACGTCGACCCTTTTAGCCACCCATTGTTCGGTGACCGCTATCACCGCAAAGTAGACAATGTTTGGAACATCATCATCGACGCTTTTTACGCCGAGCCACGTCTCCAGCAAATGGTGATGCGTCGCTTGCGATCCTTGATGGATGAGCAACTGCAAGCTCCGTGGACGCCGCCTGGCAATCTTTTGATCGAACAACGCGTTGCAGAATTACAGGCGCTGATGGATGCCGATGTAGCCTTGGATTACGCCTTTTGGGGCACTGGATGGGGACTGCCATTAGACTTCCAAGGTGGACTTGACCAACTGCTGAATGAATTCCTGCCGCAGCGTCGTAGCCACCTGTACACCACTCATGGTCCTCCCTCTGGCGGCGTCATTCCGATTCCGCAACCTGAAGGCATTGGCATCGGCTTCGGTGATTCTGATCCGAATCCGATTTCCGGCAATGTGCTCGAGGAGTATCAGCAACTTTACAACCCGTACCCGTTGGCGATTGACTTAAGCAATTGGTCGATTGCTGGCCATATCAGTATGCGCTTCCCTTACGGCACGGTGCTGGCGGGGGGGGATTCCATTTACTTGTGTCGCGATTTACCTACTTTCCGCGCTCGCGCCAGCGGGCCGTCGGCCGGGCAGGCCATGCAGGCGATCGGACCCTACAACGGCGACTTGCCTATGAACGCCTCACTGCAGCTGTTTGACCAGCTTGGCATTTTGGTCAATACCACCACCGGCCCAGCATTGGTTGCGCGCAATATGGTCGCTGGCGAAACCGCGCTGCTGCAAGTCGTCGGTGCAAATGCCGCAGATGTCGTCCTGTTTGCTTATTCCACTACTGGCGGGGGTCCGACCACCACTCCTTACGGATTGGCGGACCTCAGTATGCCCATCAACCAACTCGGTACGAGTACCGCCGACGCCCTCGGCACCGCCTCGTACTCCTCCCCATTGCCGGTTTGGGCAACTGGCGTAACTGTCTGGACTCAGGCGCTTAACTTGACTACGTCCAGCTTCACGAACAATCTTGTGAACACGCTCTAGCGCTGACGAAACGATGAAATTCATCCCCATCACTGCAGTTTTACTCGCGGCTCCACTCGCATCCCAAACCACTTTCTTAGACGAAGATTTCAGTGGCGGTGTATTCCCTCCTAGTGGCTGGGTAGAATTTCAATCTGGCGTTACCGCCGGTTGGGAGGGCGACGTCGGCCTTGGCGCTTTCCACGATGATTTCCAAGGATTGAGTGAAAGCACCCTGGCAACCTTGGCGATGGACTTGTCCGCGGCAACTGCTTGTTGGCTGCACCTGGGCTTTGGGCAACGCTATCCGAATTACCGCTACATCAACAAAATTCAAGCCACCGTGGACGGCGGCTTGACTTTCCTTGACTTGCACCAAATGGCGGGGAATTTAAGTGGCGGCGCACAGTCCATGGACTTGGATTTGAATGCATTGATTGGCAATGCGGACGTGCGCTTGGCCTTCTTTTACGAAGGCGATGACGCCAATGAATGGTGGTTGGAAAGCGTGCAGATCGCCGAACAAACCCCACCGCCGTCGCAGTATTGGCCCAACTTGCCGACTACCCACTTGGTGGTAACTTCACTGAATGAAGATTTTGAAAGCCTAGCCGGCACCATTCCAAGTTGGATTGCGTTGAACAATTTGGATTCGGTCACTCGCTTGACCGACGCCGACGCCTGGTGCAACATCGGCCAATTGGCACCTTGCATCGAAGCATTTTCTGGCACCTATTCCTTGGAAATGGGATTGGATAGCAGCATCGGCGGTCCACACCATGTTTCCAACGCGTTGATTTACGCTTTGGATGGCACCGGCTTTCTGGGTATGAACTTGCACCTCAAGGTCAAGCAGTTCATGGAAGAGTGGAACCCGGACGACGGTATTTTCATCAGCCAAGATGGCAATCTATGGCATCCGGTTGCCACCGACTGGGCTCAAATGACAGCCGGCAGCGCCGATTGGACTGACGTTAGCGTCGATTTGGGCCAATCTCCGGTTGACCTCGGCGGCGATTTTTTCTTAGCCATCGCGGAGGCTGATAATTACCCGTTCGGTGTGCACGACGGCATCATCGTCGATGACATCCGCATCGAGACTACCCAGAGCACCTTGCAATATTCGTTGAGCAATCTGGTCGCCGGCCAATATTCCAACATCGACGTCGTCGGTGCGCTGCGCCCTGGCAGTTTGGTCACGGTGTTCTTCTCCCCGCACGGGCCGGGTCCAGTTTCCACTCCTTTTGGCGACGCTTTCATGACCCCGCCACTGACCGAAGTGGGCTCATATACGCCGACTGCCAACGGTGAGGTTCACGAGACTAAATGGGTTCCGCTGGCAGCTCAGGGTGCGCAAATCTGGACCCAAGTTATTGAAAGCAATGGCGTTACTGGAGTTTGGAGCAATCCACTTGCGATGACCGTGCAATAATTATATTTTAAAGGCATGCGCAAACTACTGTTCATAGCTTTCATTTACGCTCTTGCGCCACTTGCGTACTCCCAGGGTGCGTTCCTGGGAGTGCAATTGGAGGCGCCTCAATCAGCAACCGCAAATGCTCGCATTGCTGGAGTCGAACAGCCATCGGCGGCTTCGTTGATGGGTCTGCAAAAGGGCGACGTCATTCTGGCGGTCGATGACACCCCAACCGAAACGGTGGAGGCCTTGCTGGCCACGTTAAGTCAGCGCTTGCCGGGGGAGATCGTCGAAATCACCATCTTCCGCAAATTAGAAGAGCTGAAGCTGACTGGCATTTTGGGACGTAAACCGGAAGATCGCCAGATCTATAGCCGGCCGCAGCCCAGTTGGGATTTGGGTCCAGGGTTCGAGGTTCCCGAATGGCCACAATTTCCGACTATGCCGGAATTTCCGGCAATGCCCAGGTTCCCGGTAATGCCAGAATTTCCTGGTATGCCTGAGTTTCCTGGTATGCCTGAGTTTCCTGCCATGCCAAAATTCCCGGCTTTGCCTGGATGGCCCAAGTGGGGAGAGAGCCTGCAGTTACCTGACATTGATTTTGAGTTTCTCCGCGACGGCGAAACTAGCAAGGAGGTAGAAATTCGCTATCCGGAAAACACGCCGCAGCAGGAACGCCAAACTCTGATTGATCAAGCCATTGCCGAATATGGCGAGGACGTCAAGGTAGAATTTGAGGGTGACATTCACTCCATTTCGATACGCCAAATAAGCAGTTCCAACAAACAAGTAGACATTCCGTCGCCATTCCCCAAACCGGGAACCGAGGAAGAGCTGTAAGCTCATTGCATGTCTGACTCTGCCGCTTGGCACGTTTACGTCCTCACCAGTGAGCGTGCCGAGCGGACATACGTTGGCATCGCATTGGATCCGCAAAAACGTCTGCAGGAACACAATGGAATTCGGGTTGGCGGAGCGCGCTCAACTCGTGCCTATCGGCCTTGGAAGTTGGCCGCCACCTATGGGCCATTTGATAATCGCAGCGAAGCGTGCATCGCCGAAGCGCGGGTCAAAAAGTTGAAGGGTAAAGGTCGATTGCAGTGGGTGGTGTCGACCTTGATGTTACTTTTGGCCTTGAGTCTTCCGCTCGCCAAGTTGCCTGGTCAACCAACTCCAACGGCTTCAAGAATCGCTCTGGACTCGGTCGATCAGGACCCCTCGCTTGCACGTGGAAACAGCCAGTTTTTTCAATGGCAAGCCCCATCCGGCAATGCCGAATTGGCTCGAAGCATGACCGCCGAAGCGGATGGAATTTTACAGCAGGCCCATCAATGGTTGGGTTTGCATGCAATTCCTGGAATGAAGGCTCAACCTCGCTCAGGCAAAATGATTTGGGTGGCCACGCGTGAGGATATTGAAAAGTATTTGAAGCAACCGGTACCGCAGTGGGCGGCCGCCGTCGCAGTGCCGTCGCGTGGTGAAATTTTGCTGTCCGTCCAAGCCGCCGGCGACGTTTACCGCCTGCGCTCCACCTTGCGCCACGAGTTGGTACACCACGCCCTAGGAGCCATCGGCGCCGACGCCTTCCAAAGCCTTCCGGCCTGGTTCCACGAAGGCTTGGCCGAGCAGTTTAGCGGCGAAATATATCTTTCAGATTCGGGCATCTCATTGTCCTGGATGGCCATATCCGGCAATCTGCATTGGCTGTCCGAATTCGACGAAAGTTTCGGCCATAGCGGCTTGCACGCCGCCGAGGGATACGCCCAGGGTCACGCTTTCGTAGCCATGCTGGTCGAGGACTACGGCGACGTTATTATTGGCCAAATTTTGAAGGAGGTCAGCGACGGGGCAAAATTGGAGCATGCGCTCATTCGTACCACTGGTCAGTCATTAGTTGCTTTGGAGGAGGTGATGCGCAAGCGTTTGGGCGGGTTCCGCACCTTGGCGCGCGACTTTTATCAGCACCTTTTTTCCTTTTTATTCGTTTTAGCAAGTTTTCTGCTGCCATTCGTATGGTGGCGTAAGCGTAAGCGCCGCCTGAAGATGGAAGCGAAATGGATTGAACAAGACGATGCCGCTCGCGAGGCCGAAGTTGGGCAGGTTCATTTGATTAAGTTGACGGAATCTGAGCAGGAGCCGCGGTAATGAGCCTTGGATAGGTTTAGAATCTGAGCATCATGGCAGATTCCACGTCGGCGACTCCACAAGCAACTTCCTTAGAAATCAGCGCAGCCAGCGCGCCTGTTGAAAAATTCCGCAAGGACTATCAAATTCATCCGTTCCAAATCAATGGTGTGGAATTGGATTTTGATTTACAAGCGGAGTTCACGGTGGTGCAGTCCCGGTTGCAGATGCAGCGCAGGGATGGAGCCGACACAAACGCTGACTTAGTGTTGGATGGCGAAGGTCTAGAAACGTTGAGCGTGCGGGTGGATGGAGTTGAATTAAGCGTCCAGCAATACACGGTCGCGAAAGAGAATTTGACGGTGCGCGATTTACCTGCCAATTTTTTGTTGGAAATTCAGGTCAAAATCTACCCTGGGTTGAATACTCAGCTATCCGGCTTGTACTTGTCTTCTGGCAATTATTGCACCCAATGTGAAGCCGAAGGATTCCGTCGCATTACCTGGTTTATGGATCGGCCCGACATCATGACCCACTACCGGGTGCGCATGGAAGGCGATCAAAAAGCATGTCCGGTCTTGTTGAGCAATGGCAACTTGATTGAGTCCGGTGCGGCCGAGCAAGGGGGGCGTCATTATGCAATTTGGGAAGATCCATTCCCGAAACCTAGTTATCTGTTTGCATTAGTGGCTGGCGATTTAGGCTTTATTCAGGAAAAGTTCACTACATGCAGCGGCCGCGACGTGGACTTGTACATTTATTCTGAACATCGCAACGTCGACCGTTTGCAGCATGCCATGGATTCGTTGAAAAGATCGATGAAATGGGATGAAGATGTTTTTGGTCTTGAATACGACTTGGATATTTACAACATTGTTGCGGTGGAAGACTTCAACATGGGCGCCATGGAAAATAAGAGTCTCAATGTTTTTAATACGGTTTATGTATTGGCCAGTCGTGACACTGCCACCGACTCCGATTTTGATGGTGTCGAAAGTGTGATTGGCCATGAATATTTTCATAACTGGACTGGCAACCGCGTGACCTGCCGCGATTGGTTTCAATTAACGCTGAAAGAAGGGTTGACGGTATTCCGCGATCAAGAGTTTTCGGCGGATATGGGCTCCCGGGCGGTGCAGCGTATTGATGCTGTGCGAACTTTGCGCAATGGCCAATTCCCAGAAGACGCTGGCCCTATGGCGCATCCGATCCGTCCTGATTCTTATATCGCGATGGATAATTTCTACACCGCCACGGTTTATATCAAAGGTGCCGAAGTCATCCGCATGTACCAAACGTTGCTCGGTCGCGACGGCTTCCGCAAAGGTTTGGATTTGTACTTTGAACGGCATGATGGTCAAGCCGTCACATGTGATGACTTCCGTGCCGCCATGGCCGACGCTAACCAAGTCGACCTCACTCAATTTGAGCGCTGGTACACACAAGCTGGCACGCCAGTGGTCGAAGCCAAAGGAAGCTACGACGCGGCGGCTCAACGCTACACCTTGAGTTGCAAGCAAAGCTGCCCGGCCACCCCTGGACAAGAACAAAAGCTGCCATTCCACATTCCACTAGCTATAGGTTTGTTGGATGATGCGGGTAAGGATTTGATTGGCACCCAAGTTTTGCAGCTCACAAAAACCGAGCAAGATTTTCACTTCGACTACATTCCAGCTGAACCAATCGCCTCCGTGTCGCGAGGCTTTTCTGCACCAGTGAAGTTGCGCATGCAGCGTAGTAGTGCGGAATTGGCCAAGCTATTTGCTTTGGATACGGATTCCTTCTGCCGCTGGGAAGCCGGTCAAGAACTAGCAACTCGCACCATACTGGAGCAAGTTGACGCCGTCGCAACCGGCGCAGAGGTCACCCTTCCTGATACTTTGCGCGTTGCGTTTGCTCAGACTCTACAGGATCAAAACTTGGATGCGGCGCTGCGGGCTTACGCCTTGGTCTTGCCAGCAACGGCTGGATTGGGCGAAGAAATGGAGAAAATTGATCCGCGCGGTTTGCATTTGACGCGCTGTGGTTTGCGCAACAAACTAGGTCATGCTCTACACAGTTCACTACTTCAGCTTTATCACCAGTTGGCCGGGAATGGCGACTACCAACTGACTCCCAGCGAAATCGGTCGTCGCCAGTTGCGCAACCTTTGTTTAGCCTACCTAGTTGCCGCTGACGTCGATGGCGCTGACGTCGATGGCGCTGTTGCTTTGGCCAAACAACAGTTTGCCGACGCCGACAACATGACCGACTCGTTGGCGGCATTGGGTTGCTTGGTTGACCATTCACCTGCCGCGGCCGAAGCTGAGCTGGCAATTTTTGAAAAACGTTGGCTCGATAATGCGTTGGTCATGGATAAGTGGTTCGCGCTGCAGGCCGGCGCCGCCAATGAGCAGGTCCTGGATCAAGTGATTGCTTTGATGGGGCATCCTAATTTCAGCATGAGCAATCCAAACAAGGTGCGCTCTTTGCTGCGAAGTTTCGCCGCCAACAATTGTGGTTTCCATCGCGCAGACGGTGCTGGCTACCAATTTCTTGCCGATCGCATTCTAGAGCTAGACAAAATTAACCCGCAAATTGCATCGCGCTTAGTGGCACCTCTTGGGCGGTGGAAACGATACCGCGAACCGTGGGCGTCGGCGATGAAGGCCCAATTACAACGCATTCAGGACCGAGGTAGCTTGTCCAACGATACTTTCGAAATGGTTTCTAAGAGCTTGGCCTAATGCAAATAATCTCCACAGCATGGAATTGGCTGGCATGGGTCTTGTGCACATTGGCGCTGTCGGCCATGCCCGCCATGGCTCAAAATTCTGGCGACGGCAAGCTTATTGAAATGGCTGAGTTAGAGCGTTTGGCGTCATTGGCGGATCCAGGCGAAGAAAGGGTTACCGTCTTGCTGACTCTGCTTCGCGCCGACGTCGTCAGCGCGTCATCCAGTGTTGCGCGCACCTTTGATCGTCCCAATGTGCCGTCGATGCAGCCAGTGAGTTCTTCACACGCGGTGTTCATTTCAGGCACCGCTGCTGTGACTTACGAGGCGGTGCGACGTTTGCGTGCTCTTGATGAGGCCACCCCCGAGGCGGCGCCCAAAAAACGTTACGGGTCCAAAGACAGTGCTGAAATTGGGCGTGAATTGACTGACGGCAACAGCGCCGAACAAGTCGGTGAAAAAATGCAATCATCCATCACCTTTCTGATTGCAGGCATTGCCGGAGTCGCGATTTTTGCGGCCTTGATGATGCGCCGCATGTTCCGCTAAGCCATACTTTGAAGGCGCAGGCCTTTAGGCCGCGGATCGCTTCCTGTGGATATACGTTTCCCTACGCCCGCTCCCCGAATTTTGGTCGTCGACGACGAGCAGATGATTCGCTGGAGTTTGCGCGCCGGTTTTGAAGACGCGGGCGCCATCGTGGAAGAAGCCGCGAACCTGGCCGAAGCGCGGCGTCGCCTAGACGAAGAATGGCCGGACCTGTTATTGCTGGACCAACGCCTGCCCGATGGATTGGGCATGGATTTGTTAAGCGAGGTGTTGGAAAAAGACGGTGAACTGCCGGTGTTAATGATCACCGCTTACGGATCCTTCGACGCCGCGGTCGACGCCATTCAAGCGGGCGCACAGGATTACGTCGGCAAGCCATTTGACTTGGATGAAATTTTAGCCAAGGCAGCGCGTATTTTCGATCGAAGCCGCTTGCGACGCATTGAAGAAATGCAACGTCGCGATCCAAGTTCTGTGGGTTTGATCGCAGAGTCGCCTTCTTTCGTAGACGTCATTCGTCTGCTCAAACGGATCGGTCGTAGTGAAGCTTCAACGGTGCTGATTACTGGTGATAGCGGCGTTGGTAAAGGCTTGGCCGCGCGATTGCTGCATAGTTTTGGCGGCGAAAAAACGCGCCCATTCATTTCGGTTCCCTGCACCGCCATCCCCGAATCACTGCTGGAATCAGAATTATTCGGCCACGAAAAAGGCGCCTTTACCGACGCCAAAACTGCCAAGCCTGGTTTGGCCGAACTTGCATATGGCGGCACTTTATTCTTGGATGAAATTGGCGATTTACCGCCGGGAGTTCAAGCGAAAATGTTGACTTTGCTTGAGGATCGAACCTTCCGCCGGGTCGGCGGCACCCGTCAACTGAGATTGGAAGCAAGAGTGATTGCCGCCACCAACCGCGATTTGCAAGCCGACGTCAGTATAGGTCGATTCCGCGCAGATTTGTTTTATCGCCTGCGCGTACTGCCGGTGGTTATTCCGGCATTAAAAAATCGACTCGAAGATATTCGTCCTCTGGCTGAACACTTTCTCGACGTTTATCGCAAAGAATTCGGCAGCCCTGCAACCGGGTTTACCGATGCCGCACTGGCTGCGATGGATGCATTCCCGTGGCCCGGCAATGTGCGGGAGTTGCGTAACGCTATCGAGCGCGCAGCATTGTTGGTGGTTGGCGAGCGGATTGATTTGCCCGATTTGCCACCTGAATTGAGTGGCATGAGCAGTCGCATCAATGCCAGTGGTTTACCCGCCTTGCCCAAGCACGGTTGCTCGTTGGAAGATCTAGAAAAGTCTTGGGTGCAAGAAGCTTTAAGGCGCTGTGATGGCAACCGCAGCCAGGCTGCACGTTTGCTTGGCATGAAGCGTGACCAGATTCGCTACCGCATCGAAAAGTTCGGCCTTGATCGCGATTCTAGGCCAGCGGAAGACGAATCTTAAAATGGGCGCCTTGAAAGGCGTCGTTGGGGCGATTGGGCTCCCACAGCACCTTGCCGCCCAAAGCCTCTACATGGCGTCGGCAGATGGCTAGGCCCAAGCCGGAGCCGCGTACTTTAGTGGTGACGAAGGGTTCGAATAAACTTGCCACCATGTCGTCGGAAATGCCTGGACCGTTATCGTAAAAGTCGATTTGAGCGTGCGAGCCAGAATGAGTAATGACAATTTGCACGCTAGTGGGTGGGTCGGTAGCGCCATGATAATCCACTGCATTATCAAATAAGGCGGCGAGGATCTCTTTCAGCAAAGTCGTGTCGCTTTGCAATTTAAGTTCATCCGGCAATTGCATTTGCAGTTCCACAGCGGGCGAATAGTTGCAGGTTAATTCGTTGGCGATTTGCTGCATCCATTGACACAAATCAAAAGCTTGCCATCGTGCTTTAATCGGGCGGCCAAAACGTTGCAAGTCGGTGACCAATCCATCCAGTCGACGAATTTCCTCGGTTAGGCCCACAAAGATATTTTGCTCATTGCTATTCGGCGGAAAGCGCCGCCGTAATACTTGCAGAGCACCATGGATACCGGCCAATGGATTGCGGATTTCATGCGCGACCTGGGAAGCAATATTTCCAATCGAAGCTAAATGACGAGTATCGGCGGCCTCCTGACGCAAGCGCACCGACTCTGAAATGTCGCGCAGAATTGCGATGGTGCCAGAATATTCTCCAGTTGAATCCAACAACCGACGTCGCGCTAGGGAAACCAAAATCTCGCGCCCATCCCGGGTCCGCCGACGGGTTCGATAGTCGCGCAATTCTCCCTCTGCATCGGTAGCAGTTTTTATGCGCTGCAACTCTTTGCTTTTAAGTAAATCCGGCGGCACCAATAAATCGAAGGACTGGCCGATAGCCTCGGCAGCGGGGTAGCCAAAAATGCGTTCCGCGCTTTGGTTCCACACCCGAATCACATGATCTTTATCCAGCAGAACTATCGCGTCGGGGCTCAGATCGACTATCCGCGCCAGCTGTTCGGGTCCGAGCGGGCCGTCGGCGGAATGCTCTAGATCAGCGGTGTTCGTTGGGGAACTCACTCCTCTGGTGTAACGCCGCCAGGAGGCCGCGACCACTAGACTTTTCTCACCACTAGGGAGCACGTAGAATCTGCGGTAATGCGCGTTCTGCTTGTCGGATCTGGTGGCCGGGAACATTCCCTGGCTTGGAAAATTTCCCAATCGCCAATGGTCGAAGGCATGTGGTTCGCTCCTGGCAACCCAGGCACGGCTCAGCTCGGGGAGAACTTAAATCTGGCCGCTGACGATTTAGATGGTATCGTCAGTTTTTGCAGGGCGAATGACGTCGGATTGGTGGTGATTGGCCCTGAAGATCCGCTTGCTGCGGGTTTGGCTGACCAGCTGCATGAAATTCAAGTGCCCGTTTTTGGGCCGCGCGCTGCTGCCGCCGAATTAGAAAGCTCGAAAGCTTTTTGCAAGGACATCATGGTGCGTCACCGTGTACCCACTGGGGCTTACCGAGTTTTCAGTGACCTGAATTCAGCGATTTCTTATTTGCAAAGCGGCGCCCGGTATCCGGTCGTCGTCAAGGCCTCCGGATTGGCGGCTGGTAAAGGCGTGGTCATTTGCAAAGATGTGCGCGAAGCGCGTGAGGCAACCAAAGACATGCTGGAAGGCGGGCGCCACGGGAAAGCCGGCAAAACCATTTTGGTGGAAGAGTTTCTGGATGGCCCAGAAGCATCCATTTTTGCACTAACTGACAGCCGCACCTTTATGCCGTTAGAAAGTTGCATGGATCACAAGCAGCTCGGCGATGGCGACGTCGGCCCTAATACTGGCGGTATGGGCGCGGTATGCCCGAACCCATTGCTCAGTCCGCGCACTCGCGACGCGGTGGAACGGCAAGTCATTCTTCCTACCATCCATGGCATGAACCACGAAGGCCGCCGCTTTCAAGGCGTGCTATTTGCCGGTCTAAAGCTGACTGCCGCTGGTCCAAAAGTTCTGGAGTACAACGTGCGCTTCGGCGACCCAGAGTGCCAGGCATTGATGCCCCGTCTCAAGTCCGATTTGGTTCCATATCTATTGGCATGTGCCAATGGCAATTTGGAAGAACTGGAAGCCCCGGAATGGGATGAGCGGCCATCTATCACCGTCGTCCTTGCTGCGGGCGGCTATCCGGCGAGCTATCCCACTGGAATTCCCATTCACGGCCTGGATGACGTTGAACAAGGCGATGCTTTGCAGATTTTCCATGCCGGCACTGCAGAGGTGGCTGGACAGATTGTGACTGCAGGCGGCCGTATCCTTGCCGTGACTGCATTAGGCTCCGATTTGTACGAAGCCCGTCAGCGCGCTTATCAAGCAGTTGAGAAAATCGAATTCGAGGGCAAAACCTTTCGCACCGACATCGGCTTGGCGGCCTTGGAAGCCACCCAAAATTACTAATGGAAGCCAAAGAAGCACTGCATAAGTTTGAAGACTTCCTCAAGAAAAAGACCCTGCGGGTTACGGAGCCGCGCAAAGAGGTTTTGGTTCAAGCTTGGAAGACTCATTCCCATTTCACCGCCGAGGAAATGTATGACTGGGTGAAAGATGGAGGCGGCAAAGCTTCCAGGGCGACGGTTTACCGCACCTTGGGCCTATTGGTTGAGGGCGGTTTTTTGGCAGCGATTGAACGCGGTCAGGGCCAGGTGCTATACGAGCACATCCTTGGTCATCGCCATCACGATCACATGATCTGCCTCGGTTGCTCCTCGATCTTGGAATTCCGCAACCAAGAGATAGAAGCCTTGCAGGAACAGGAAGCTGCTCAATCCGGCTTCCACATGGTGCATCATACGTTGACCTTAGAGGGGTATTGCTCCTCTTGCTGGCAAAAGTTTCGCCCAGAGCTCGACGAGTAAATCGAGCCCTGGGCTATGGTGAGGAATACGTTTCTTAGGCCTTCCACGCCTCCTCAGGCACCTGTGTAATCCAGGCGATTAAAGGCGATTCGCGATTTCTTCAGCCAACATCTGGGCGATTTCGACGCGGCCACGCGCGCCCTGCAGGGCGGTGACTTTAATCTCGGTGGCTTTATCAATGTTAGTGAAGGGAAGGATGCTGATCAAAACTGTGGCATCTTGGACTCGATTATCCAAGGTCACCTGCAGACGTCCTTCAATGCGGCGAACCCCATCGTTGATATCGAGTTCTTTGCCTTCTATGGCGTGATCCATAGCTACCGCTTTTGCGGCTAACCAGACATCTTGACCAGGGGCCTCAACTGCTATGGAGCCTGTGCGGTCGGCGTATTCACCGACTGTCCAGGCACCAATCGCAGCTGCTGCTACGAAAGGTGCTGCGACACAAGAACCGAGTAAAGGAAGGAGGAGGAGTAGGAATGCAAACTGCTTCATGATGCGCTCACTGCGGACGCCTGAATTGTACCTAATGCGAAGTACCAAATAAAAGCGCGGTGTGCAGAAATAAGCAGTTCTCTTGCGTTTCCTGGACCCAGCAGCGAAAACTGCAGCATGGCTTGAGCCGCCTGCATGCCTAATTGAGTTTGAGTGACGAAAAACTCGCGTTGGCTGGCCGAGCACGCCAAATCGGGAGTTGATCCATACGCCATTCGGATCTGCTGATTGCTAGGAGGTCGCAAAAACGGATTCCAGGCTAAGGGTAGGAGATGGCAAAAGCTGGTTCTGGCTGCAAATTGTTTCCGAACTGCGCCGGCTGGCAGTGCGGGGAGCAGCAGGTGCGCAGCCATTTCCACCAGCAAATTCCAAGACGGATGCGCTGGAATCCAAAAAAGTGGTTCATGGGGGTGGCTTAGAAACCTAGTGGGCGGGAAGTCGGCATGGAACGCGCTGCTCCATTCTTGCGGCGACGAGAATTGGAAATCACGCCAGTCTTTTGGGCCCAATACAAATGGCACCCCGGTGGGCGGTGACACTTGAAGTCCGTCAGCCAAGGCGTGGGCAATTTCTTCGATGATGTCCGAAGCTGCCTCAAGGGTTTGGGTGCTGAAATCCTGGTCTTCCGCTTGCGCCACGCTGGTCCACTGGGCCATCGGTGGCGTGTGCAGCCAGGCAAAATGGCCGCCGGCCAATTGCAAGAAGGATTCGCCGCTCTCGGGGCGAGCCCGGTCCCATAATGGCTCGGGGGATTGGTGGAGAATTTTGGGCGCCGCTCCTAAATCGCGCAGGGCTGCGGGCAGGTGAGGTTCCGCCATGTGCCAATCTCCGAAATGAAAAATACAAAATAGGTGCGGCTGGCTTTGTTGCCAGTTTTGCCATTTTCGGGCCGCTGCCAAGTCACGTTCGTCTGGGCTGCCCGCGGTCCAAACACCGGCTAGGGCACCATCCTGACGTATCAATTCATCCACCACGCCGCCATAAACATCCACTAAGCGTCTGCCGTCCACGAGACGGAAGTCGGGATGGTCGCCTAGCAGTTGTTTGGCGGCGATGGGTTCCATTTCTGGCAGGAATTCCAAAACCAAACAGGGGGTCCGTGGCCATTGAACTTCAGCCAACAGCGTTTCCAGCATGCGCGTCGAACGACGTAGTGGGTGAAAATCACTTATCAATAGTGGATTGCCTTGAGGTAACTGTTGCCACAAGGTTTGGCGATCGCAAGATTGATATTCGCCCTGAAACGAAGTGAGCCAATTGGCTCGATAGGTTTTCAGGCCGCGCGGCGCATGTCCGTGCAAACCTGACCACTTACGACGTAGTCGGCGTTCCAGTTTGCGCAGTTCTTCCTGCAGCGGCAGACGGAGGGACGGACCCATATCTGCCTATCGACGCCTGGCCTTACCTAGCTTGACGCTACCGTGGTTTCGGCTTGGCTAAGGTAGCGGCTTAAAAGGCCGCGAAAGAAGTCAATGCCCGTATTTCCTTCACCCCAGGCGCCAAATCCCCGGTCTGGCAGGGACTGCTCGGAAAGGCAGCGTTCGGGGTGCGGCATTAAGCCCAAAATCCGTCCACTAGGTGAGATTAGGCCCGCAATGCCGGCTTCACTTCCACTCGGGCAATCAGGGTATTCTTCGGTGGCCTCGCCATCAAGGTTGGCATAACGCAACGCGATGCAGTCGGCGTCTGCCAATGTTTGCGCTTGCTCGGGATGAGCAAGAACCAATTTGCCTTCGGCATGCGCGCTTCCGGCCGGCAAGATGCTGTTTGCGGGCAACACATGGCCGAGAGCAGGATCCACTAAGAGTCGGCTCCAACGGCATTCAAAACGGTGAGTGTCATTCCAGCTCAGCGAAACGTCGACGCCATCAATTCCAGGCAACAAGCCCGCCTTCACCAGCACTTGGAAGCCGTTGCAGACGCCAAAAATGGTGCCGCCTTGCTGGTGAAATTTCAGCAAGGTGTCGCGCAGAAAAGCAACCACCTCGACCGAAAGAATTCGTCCAGCGCCAAGGTCGTCGCCGTAGGTGAAGCCGCCCGGAATAGCGAACAACTGGTAATCCAAAATCCGGTCGGGATTTTGAATCAGCTCTCGAATATGAATTTCTTCGACCTCAGCTCCAGCGCAGCGGAAGGCGAATGCTAATTCTCGGTCGCAGTTGATGCCGGCAGCAAATAGTTGGAGGACCTTTGGTTTCATGCGCTTGCTCCGTTAGCGTGCAGGAGCTCGGTAATTGTGTATTGGTGCAACAAGTCGTCGCCCGAATGAATGAGCAATTTGCCACCGTTGTCTTGCACTTCACCGACGGTGGACCAGGGCAGAGTGCGGAATAACTCAGCGACAGCCTCGAGGTGGTCGAGGCTAATTTCCAGCACGAAGCGAGTAGGAGTTTCAGCGAACAGAGTGGCGCTTACAGGCATGTCGTCGGCACCCGGAATGCGCTGAAGGTCAACGCGGCAACCCAAATTACTACCCAAGACCATTTCCGCTAGGCCGACTGCGAGTCCACCTTCACTTAGGTCATGGCATGAGGCGACGTAACCGGATTGGATTGCCTGATACAAGGCGTCAAACAACGCTGGTGCAGTGCTGAAGTCTGGGCGAGGAACTTCGGAATCTTCAAGGCCCAGGATTTCCGCAGCAACTGAACCGCCACCTGCGGTATGGGTCACTCCCAAAGACAGCAGTACGTTGCCAGCCTTCTTCAATGGTGTGGTAGGACAGCGTTTCGTGTCGTTGACCGGGGCTATTGCTGTGGCCAGCAAGGTTGGCGGGATGGCAGTTTCTTCATCACCGACCCGATATTCATTGTTCAAGGAATCTTTGCCACTCACGAAAGGAGCGCCATATGCAATGGAGGCGTCGTAACAGGCTTCCGCCGCAAGTACCAAGGAGCCAAGTCGATCTGGTTTACGGCAATCGCCCCAGCAGAAGTTGTCCAACAGCGCGGTTCGGTTCGGATTGCCGCCAGCGGCGACGACGTTGCGAATGGCTTCATCGATGGCGCAAGCCGTGCCGGCATAGGAATCCAACAGGGCCATACTTGGAGCAATGCCACAACCAATGGCGACGCCATTTTTCAGGTCCAAGCGCGGCTTGACCACAGTGCCGTCGCCAGGGCCACGGCCGTACGGACCTTGGTATGGCTTGACCACGGTTCCGCCCTGAACCTCATGGTCATATTGGCGAACCACCCATTCTTTGCTTTCACATGATGGGTGAGCTAAAGCTTTCAAAAGCAAGTCTCGCTCAGGCACTTCTTGCGCCCAAGCTGTGGCCTGCAAAGGCAGGCGATGGCTATCTGCTTTACGCGAAGGCTGGGGCACCGCCCCGTGCAAAAATTCCATCGGCAAATCGCCGACGACATCGCCATGCCAGGTGAGTTTCAAGCGGCCGGTGTCAGTGAAGGTGCCGATTTCGGTGCACTCAACTTCGTGCAGATCGCACAATTGGTGCATCTCTTTCAACTTGGCCGGTGGAACCGCCAGCACCATACGTTCTTGCGCTTCGCTAATCCAAACTTCCCAATAGCTTAGACCAGGGTACTTCAAAGGAGCTGACGCTAATTCAACTTCGGCCCCACAGTCTTCCCCCATTTCGCCGACGGCGGAACTGAATCCACCTGCTCCGCAATCAGTCACTGCACTGAACAAATCGCGATCACGAGCTTGGATCATGACATCCAGAACTTTCTTCTCGGTGATAGGGTCCCCGATTTGCACTGCGGTCGAATCGATGGTGTCTGACTCTTCGTGCAATGCTTCACTAGAGAAGGTTGCGCCATGAATGCCGTCCCGCCCAGTGCGTCCACCGATGGAAACAATTCGGTCTCCAGGGCTCACCAATTTTTCAACTTTGTCGCGCGGGATCTCGCCGACACAGCCGGCAAAAACCAACGGGTTGGCGACGTACCCTGGATGTCGAATGACAGTGCCGGCCACGGTCGGAATTCCCATCCGGTTGCCGTAGTCACGGACGCCAGCAATGACTCCCTCCAATACCCGGTCAGGATGCAGCGTGCCAGGCGGGATTTGATCGCGTGGGAAATCCTTAGGGCCGACGCAGAAAACGTCAATGGCGGCGAATGGCCGCGCCCCCAAGCCGGTGCCAAGGATGTCCCGGATGACTCCGCCAATTCCAGTGCCAGCGCCACCATAAGGATCCAACGCCGATGGATGGTTATGGGTCTCAACTTTGATCGCTATACCAATTTCATCGGTCATCGCAATCACCCCAGCATTGTCCTTAAATACACTCCAACACCACTCAGGCGATAGTTTACGCGTGGCGTCAAACACAGTTTCCTTGAGCAAGTTGGCGAAATTGCGTTCGCGGATTAATTCACCATCAGCGGCAAATTCGCGAAAGCAAACCGGTCCGGTCAAAGTCTTGTGTTTGCAATGCTCCGACCAAGTTTGGGCCAAAGTCTCCAGTTCGATGTCTGTTGGCTCGCGCCCTTCGGCGACGTAGAACTCTTGGATTGCGCGCATTTCCAAAGTGCTAAGCGCCAAGCTCATTTCCTTGGAAACCAAATCCAACCTGACGTCGTCGGCCTCGCGAAGCGCCACCTCCATGCGTGGGAATTTGCGTAGGGAAGGGACTGGGTGGGGGTGAACTGGTTGATCCCCCAAAGCGGCGCTCTCAATGGTCGGATTGGCTAGGGCGCGAGATCCAATGCGGACCAACTCATCCGAATTAATTTCACCCTCAACCCGGAAAATGCGGAAACATTGAACCGGGTCGGCGGCAGCAACCTTCACATCAAACAGAGAGAGCGCTCGCCGCGCCGAGTCGGCTTCTGGGTCGGCGACACCAGGCAGGCGACGGACCAACAGCGTGGTGCCTCCTTTGCTATCGGCCTGGCCAGGTTCAAATACCTTGACCCGTTCTGTTACCGGATCGGCAAGCAATTGGCTAGCAATGCGGTCGACATCGGCACGGCTCAGGCTGGCGGGCAGCAGGAAACCGCGGCCACTACGGACCTTGTGTTCAATGGGTAAACCTCGATGGCTGAGCGCAGAACGCGCCGAATCGCCAACGGGGTCAGGACGGCTGGGATCTAGTTCCAGCTCGATGCGCCAGGCTTGAGTTTCCATGGACAGTGGCCATTCGGTGGCCGTAGCGGATATTCTAGAGGGGTCCGTGCCCCGGATCTACGCCACTTCGTCATGGCCCGCAAAGCTAAAAGAACTTCTAACCCGCCATCGGTGCTGCCCTTCGAGCAGCCGATTGAGGACGTCCGCTCTCGCCTTCTCGAATTGGAGGAGCTGGCTGAGCAAACCACTCATGATTTAAGTGAGGAGTTGAGCTTTTATCGAGAGCGCTTGAAGCGTTTGACCCAAGAGGTTTATTCCAATTTGAGTCCTTGGAACCGGGTCCAGGTGGCTCGCCATCCGAAAAGGCCGCTAACCGGGGATTACGTCGAATACCTTTGCCAGGAATTTGTTGAGTTGCACGGAGATGGCCAATTCGGCGACGATCGGGCAATTGTGACCGGTTTCGCAACCATCCGCGGTCACCGTGTCATGGTGATTGGGCACCGCAAGGGGCGCAATACCAAGGAACGTTTGGCCTGCCACTTCGGTTCTGCCCACCCTGAGGGCTACCGCAAAGCTTTGCTTAAAATGCAGCTAGCCGAACGCATGGCCCTGCCGATTGTTTGTTTTGTCAATACGCCAGGTGCTTACCCCGGGGTAGGGGCCGAAGAGCGCGGCCAGGCTCGGGCCATCGCTGAAAATATTTACAAAATGTTTCGAATAAAAGTTCCCATCATCGCGCTTTTGATCGGGGATGGTGGTTCGGGCGGTGCATTGGGAATTGCCATTGCTGACCGCGTCGCCATGTTAGAGAACTCATGGTATTCGGTCATTTCGCCTGAAGGCTGTGCTTCCATTCTTTGGCGCAGCGCCGAGGGCAAAGAAAAAGCCGCCGACGCTCTCAAACTCACCGCCGAAAGCATGCTTGGTTTGGGTCTCGTGGACGAAATCGTTGACGAACCGGTTGGTGGGGCGCACGCTCACCCGAAACAATCAATGGACCTTGTTGGGGATTTCCTAGATTTACAGTTGACCCATTTAGGGCAATTGCCGATTGATGATTTGCTGGCAAATCGCTATCGAAAATTCAGGAATATCGCCCAAATTGAGGCGAAAATTGAGAAACAGGCGCAATCCAACGCCCAATTAAAGGGGCAAGCTACGCCCAATCCTTCTCCTGTGGTTCCAGGGGAGCCGGATTCAAGTGGCCCAGTGCGTCGCACCCCAGGTTCGCCTCGAAATAGGCGCCGCACTTAACGAAAATCCCTGAATGAACCTAACATTCTGTCTTTGCTCAGCGTAAGCCGGGCAAGAACATGAGTTCCCCCGCTTTGCGATTGGTCCGTACACCTTCCCTTGAATCACCGCCCGAGGCCGCTTCAGATCCTCGTGCGCAATTGACGGATGAAGAGTTGTTCGCCCTCTGTATTGATGGCGACCGCAGCGCTTTCCGTCAACTTGTCGAACGGTATGAGGGCAAGGCTACCCACACCGCCCGTGCCATCGTAGGTAGCTACGAAACGGCACGAGAAGTAGCACAGGAGGCCTTCCTCAAGGTCTATGCCCACCGGGCTAAGTTTGACCTGAAACGGAAGTTCAGCACTTGGTTTTACCGAATCCTGCGCAACCAGGCGGTTGACCGGGCTCGACGTCAAGCCTCAGGTACTCCAGGAGCGGCAGTGGAGCTTAGCGGCGACTGGGATTCCAATCGCCGTAGTCCAGCCCAGGAAGCCTCTGCCACCGAGCGCCAAAAATTGGTTCGCAACATCCTGGCGGATTTACCGGACAAATTCCGCGTCGTTTTGGCATTAAGGGATTTGGAAGGACTGTCCTGTGGCGAAATTGGGGACCGAGTGGGTGCCACTCCTGGTACAGTTCGGTGGCGTTTGCATCATGCTCGGAAACTGTTTCGCGAGCACTGGGAACGCATGCTAGGTAAAGAAGAAGGAGCGGATTTGCTATGAGCTGTAATCTTCCCGAAGAACTACTCGCCCTCCATGCTGGTGGGGATCTAACAGTTGCCGAAGCTTCCCAAGTGGAGGCTCACATCGCTTCTTGCGCGTTATGCGCTGCCGAGCTTTCAGCTTTCCGAGATGCTCGGGTTGCCCTTCAGGAAATTCGTGAAACCGAACGGCCGAGCGAAAGTCTCTGGAGTGAGCTCGATGCTCGTTTAGACGCCGTAGATGCTGCTGGACGCCATCGTTTGCCGTGGTTCCGCCGAGGTGCTTTTGCGCCGGTTTTGATGACTGCAGCTGCTTTGATGTTGGCGGTGATTTTTTACCCCAAGGCTGATGTCGGTCCCGGCAGCGGCGATCAGAATCCAGTGGTCGTTCAGCCAGCTGAGAACGAAGAGCCTGGCCTGCACCCTGCAAGCTTCCCTGATCTTTTGCACATGCTGCGCGTGAACCCCGCTGCGGTTCCCAATCCAGATTTGGTTTCCGAGCCTGCTACTAAGCATCACGATACGCAGGGATTGGATGTGGCGCCTCCAGAGAAAAAGGAATTCTAGGCGCAGTTAAACGGTGATAACCGCATTCCTTCTTTACGCCTGTGCCGTTGCGGTGGAGCAGGTGGAACCCTGCCCTGAATCGATGCTCCGCCCTGGGCCGCTGGAGTTGGAAAATCAATTCAGCCAGCTCGGTCAGTGTGAGCGCGAGTACATAAAAATTTATCGTGTACTGCGCCCGAGTTTGGTTCAAGTGCAATTGACCGGCATCGGACCTGCTGCCTTGCCTAAACCCAACGAAGAGAAAAAGACCACCAATTTTGTGGTTTCCGGGGTCGTGCTTAGGGAGACCGAAAATGGCTGCATGGTGGTCATTCCGGGAATTTGGCAAATTGGCGCGGACGCTGCTGTGCAGGTGGTCGATTTGGATGGTCAGCACTATCCCGGAACTCCAATCGCCCATGCCGAGGGCTTTGGCTTGAGTTTGATCAACGTGCCAGGCCTACGTTTGGAAGCCCCGCCCTTTGGCATCTGCGAAGCTATGCCAATAGGGTCGATCACTTTTTCGTTGGGTAATCCATTCGGGCTAGACGGCAGCTTTGGAATGGGCATGCTTTCCGGTAGGGCCCGCAATATAGGCAAGTCCACCGATTTAATTCAGGTCACGAACCCGATGAATCCAGGTGATGGTGGCGGCATGATTGCCGATTGCAAAGGCAGAGTCATCGCCATCGCGATGTCATCGCTAAGTGATTTCCGGCTGCTTTCCGCGGACGGTCAAGGCAGCTCCGAAGCTTTGGTTGGAGCGCGCCAATCTTCTGGCATTAGCTTCGCCATTCCTCTGCATAAGGTGCTTCATCTTTTCGGGGAGCATTTGGCATTGCCTCCTGAGCTTCCTCGCCCGACTCTAGGGATTGAAGTTCAAGTCGCCGTGATTCCACCAGCCATACGTCGTGATTTAGGGCTGGCCATGCGCACTGGGCTTAGAGTTTTGCACGTGGAGCCAAACGGGCCTGCTGCAGCTGCGAAAGTGGAGAGCGGCGACTACTTGCTTGGCTTAGAGGGTTATCCGACCGAAGACTTTGCCTCCTTATTTTATGCATTGAGGCTGGTCCGCAGTAGTGCATCCTTGCAAGTGTTACGTGAATCCCAAGCGTTGGATCTGCACTTAAACTTCCCTCCGGCGGGTGAAGCCCAGCTCACGCAAACGCCCAATCCTGGGCGCCTGATGCTGACTCCGCCCGCGTTGCAAGAAGATAAGGATTAGGGAAACTCTGATGCCGGCGGTAATCAACCCGCATCCCTAGCCTTCAAATTCCTGCAGGATGGACAGGGCCTTTATGACCTGTTCGGATTCTGGCTCAAGTTTAGTTTTGCCGAGAAAGCTGCGCATGTCATGGGCAGCGCCTTGTAGAGAACCTTGGAAATATCTGGCCAGTCCGCGGTTATAGAACTCACTTGCACGGTCCGGAGAAAGCATGAGAATTTTGGATAGCTGAATCTCAGCTGCGGCCCAATTTTTATCATTCATCAAGATACTACTCGCCAAGCCGCGAGCTTCCACTTCCCACAAAATATCCCGACGTAGAGAGTCGCGCCAAAATGTTTCCTGCGGAAGGTCAAAGTCTTGGGTTGCTAGCCGCGAGTTTTTATTTTCCCGCGACCGTTTGAGTACGGTGCATAAATCCTCAATGGCCACCAATGCCTCTTCGTCGCGATTTAGGTGAGCTAGAGTGGATGCCCGGTGCTGTAAAGCCTCGACCCATTCCTGGCGCTGACCTAGAGCTTCATCGAGTAGATCGAGAGCGGTTTCGAGGTGGGTGACGGCGCGATCTTGGCGGTCGTCAATGTCCGCTTGCATGCTGGCAAGCGTGCCTTTTTCGTCGACAGAAAGTAGGCGCGCTTTGTCACGCAGGATGGCCGCGGATCCAATCAGTAATTCAGCATGCCGTAGGTGATATTCCCCTAAGGAATAGGCTGTTTTGAAGTCGCCGACTTCTCGATGGGCAATCTCAAGGTGCTGAAATGCCAATTGCACCGATTTATGGTCTCCCTTTTTCAAAAGGGTCCGACCAAGTAGGTGCTGTAATTCGCCGTTTTCAGGGTCTACCTCTAATCCAAGGCGAGCTTGTTGCTCGGCCCGAGTGAGATCGTTTACGTCGTAATATTGCGCGGCTCTTTGCCGATAGTCGGCGATTCGATCCAGCTCCTCCTGGGAAAGGGAGCAGGCGGCCAAGAGTGGAAGGGCGCAAAGTACAGTTATCAGGCGGGGGAATGACATGGATCCAAAAAGGAAGTGGGGGGGCATGCTCGCATGAGGCCTACCCCCCCTGTAACTCGATCAGGGTGGGCGGTTACTCGCCGGAATCCCACAGCCAAGGCGCTTGGATGCCGTCCCATTTCAACAAGCCGTCCGGGAAGTAAATTCCGAGCTCGCGAGCGGCGCTTTCATGCGAATCTGAGCCATGCACTAAATTGTAGGACTTTGAGCAGCCGAAATCGCCGCGGATTGTGCCAGCTTCTGCGTCAATGCCGAAGGTCTTGCCCATCAGCTTACGAGCGACGCCAATTGCGTTTGGGCCGTGTAGGGCTAAAGCAATGATTGGCGAAGAAGTCATGAAACCTACCAATCCAGCGTAAAATGGTCTGTCGACGTGCTCTGCGTAATGTTCAGCTGCGATTTCGTCAGTCATTTGCATGAGGCGCATGCCGACGATTTGAAGGCCTTTGTCCTCGAAACGGGACAGAATTCGCCCGACCACGCCGCGATGCAGCGAATCTGGCTTGAAGAGAATGAGTGTGGTTTCCACGGTTTGGTCCTTGAAAGGAAGGGTGAGCCGCGAAAGCATAAAAGTACCGCACAAAGTTCGCCACTTTCCCGTTGATGCAATTGGCGGCGCTTCTAAAATACCCGCCCCTTCTAATGACTAGGACTCCGAGTTCAAGAATACAGAAGGGACCGCTCTTTCGCCCCTTCGGAAGAAACTTGTCAGAACAGGCTCCTAAACCGCCGTCTGGTAGCAGGTCTTCCCGTCCAGTGAATGGCCAACAAAACCAGCGAGATTGGGCGCGCATTTCAAGCTTAGGCGTTGAATTCGCGCTCACGGTTGGCGTTATGGGCTTTTTGGGTTGGAAATTGGATTCGGTTTTAGGATTGATCCAAGTTTTTCCCATCTTTCTGTTGGTCGGAACTCTCCTGGGCATGGCTCTTGGCATCTACCGCATGAACTATCAGTTGAATGCATGGGTGCGTAGACAGCGCCAAGCTAAAGCGGAAGCTGAAGACCAGTCTCTGGACCAAGATCGCGGGCAGCAATGAAATTGGGCATCACCATCTTTTGGGTTGGTTATTTGCTTGGTTTTGTTCTGTTTGCCATTTGGGACCTTGATCGTGCCACCCGCTTCAGCTGCTACGTCGGCTGGCTCTTATGCGCCACCCTCGAATCGGTGCTCATGAGACGTCGCTTTGCGGTGCTAGCTCCAGGCTCGTCCAGCACTGCCTTTGCCATTGTTTTGACTGGCGGCTTTGCTGTCAAGCTGGCGGCGTTGGCTGGCATCGGATTGCTCGCCCACTTCTTCCAACTCTTTCCACCCAAGCCATTCATGTTTGCCTTCTTGGCAGCTCTGGTGTGGGGCGAAACCATCTCTCTTACTCTTTTGCATCGACGGCTGGTCCAACAGGACCGAGCGCGATCGAGGGCAAAGGACCATTAACCCCTTCCCACCGTGAGCTTGCTCTCGTACACCCCGCTCGCCATCTCCGCCTCATCCGGCGGTGAATCGCAGAACCCGTTTGAGGTGCTGTACGGCCACATTGTGGCGCAGTCGCCAGTCGAGTTTCTCGGCATGCAGTGGTGGAACTTTCAGTGGTTCCAGGTCGCAGCTATCGTGTTGGTATTCCTGGTGTTTGCGCCAGTGCGGAAATCGGTGCAGCAGGGTAACGGCGGTGTTCACAGCAAGGTTCTGGCCGGTTGGGTGACTTGGATTCGAGATGAAATGGTTTACCCCAATATGGGGGAGAAGGAAGGCCGCAAGTTCTTGCCGTTTTTCTTGTCGCTGTTTTTCTTTATTCTGTTTATGAATGCCTTTGGTTTGATTCCGGCAGGGGCGTCGGCAACAGCCAGTGTTTATGTTTGTCTGGCGCTGGCCACGATCACATTTTCGATGATGGTCATCGGAGGCATGATTGCTCAAGGCCCAATTAAGTATTGGGTTAATTTGGTGCCGCACGGGACCCCAGGCTGGCTTCTGCCGCTGATTTACCCGCTTGAGCTGATTGGCTTACTAATTAAGCCTATCGCACTTACCGTTCGTCTTGCAGCGAACATGACAGGCGGACACTTGGTCCTCTTGTCCTTCATGGGTCTTGCTTTCTACTTTGGCTCCACGATTGGAATCGGAGTCGGATTGGCCGTGACCCCAGTGAGCCTCGCCTTGGCGGTGTTCATCATGATCATTGAGGGCTTTGTTGCTCTCTTGCAGGCATACATCTTCACATTGCTGTCCATCATCTTTGTGAGTCACAGTATGCATCCTGACCACTAAACAAAAACTTCCCAAGCTTAAAAGGAACGATGTTGCACACCCTGGTTGAAGCCGCCGGTGATCCTTCCCACGCAATTGCCGCAATCGGTGCTGGCCTCGCTGTAATAGGCGCAGGTATTGGCATCGGTAAAATCGGTGGCGATGCAAACAGCGCAATCGCGCGTCAGCCTGAATCCACTGGTGATATCCGTGGTTCCTCGCTGATTTTGGCCGCGCTGATTGAAGGTGTTGCCTTCTTTGGCGTTGTAGTTGGACTACTTTTCGCCATCAAGTAAACCTCACTCGGGAAGTCTTTGCCGCGGTTGAGGTACATCCTCAGGCGCGGTGAATCTGGCTCCCGAATCAATCCTCATGTACACGCTTCTCCTAGCAGTCGTTGCAGAACAGGAACACTCAGGCATCGCGCAAATGTTCGATGTCGGCAAGAGTTCCTTCTACTGGACTCTAGCGATCTTCCTACTGGCCCTTCCATTCATGTGGAAGATGGTCTTTGGCCCGATCGTGGCCGCTTTGGAAGAGCGCGAGGATGCGGCTCGTGAATCCGCCCGCGCAGCTGAGGCGGCGCGAGAGGAGACCGAGCGCATGAAAGCTGCCATTCAGGAAGACCTGGATGCAGCTCGCCGCGAGGCCGCCAATCAGGTGGCTGAAGCAAAGATCCGCGCTTCAGAGCGCGAACAAGAACTCATGTCTGCCGCTAAAGCAGAAGCCGAACGCGAGCGGGCTCGTGCGCACCAGGAAATCGAAAACTCGCTTGCGAGTGCTCGGGAAATTTTGCGCAAAGAAGCCGTCGCTCTCGCGATCGATGTAGCAGAACGCGTCATTGTGCGTGAGTTCTCTGAAGCTGATCAACAGCGCCTCGTCGACGACTTCCAAAACGAAGTTGCCAAAAACTAGGCTCTGACTCAGTCCCAGCATTCCAGTCCTGCATCACGTCGCTACGCCCGTGCTTTGTTTGAACTCGCCTCCGAAAAAGGGGAGCTTCAAGCAGTGCAAGCTGGCGTCGAGCGTTTGGGTCAACTCGCCGATGACGCTGAGTTCCGCGCATTACTGTTGGATCCAAGACTGACCGATCAACGCAAAGCTAGCGCTATCCAAGAGTATCTCGGAGCCGATGGCACTGGAACTTTGGGCGGTTTGTTAGCGCTGCTTCAACGTCGCAAACGCTTTGCACTTTTGGCTGAAATTCCCAGCGCCTTTCAAGACTTAGCAGACGCAGCCGCAGGCCGTGTCCGCGGAGTTGTTGAATCGGCCCAGGAACTCGATGGGGCTGCCTTGTCCGCGCTGGAGCAATCGCTCTCGCGTGGTACAGGCAAAGAGGTCTCACTACAAGCCAAAGTCCAGCCTGACCTGCTTGGCGGGGTGCGTGTCACCCTCGCCGGCACTCGTTACGACGGTTCCGCTCGCGGCCGTTTAGACCAGATCACCAAACGCCTTGCGGCAGTCGAACTCGGCTGAAGCACTTGACCATCTTTGACTCAACGCTGCTCCGCACGCACAAAAAATAGCCATGGAACTTCAACCCTCCGAAGTCACCTCGGTACTCAAGAAAGAGATCGAAGGCTTTGAGGCTTCTGCCTCGACCGAAAAGGTCGGCCAAGTCCTACAAGTAGGTGACGGTGTCGCCCGCGTGTACGGCCTGGAAGACTGCATGATGTCTGAACTCGTCGAATTCCCCAACGGTGTCATGGGCATGGCCCTGAACCTTGAGGAGGACAACGTAGGTTGTGTACTACTCGGTGACGCTGCTTCTGTTAAAGAAGGCGACACCGTTAAAAGCACCGGACGAATCATTTCCGTACCCACTGGTGACATCTTGCTTGGCCGCGTGGTCGATGCACTTGGCGTGACCATAGATGGCAAAGGTGCACTGAAAACTACTGATGAAGATCTGCGTCCGATTGAGCAAACGGCTCCTTCGGTGGTAGAACGGGAGCCAGTAACAGAGCCGATGCTTTCCGGTATCAAGAGCTTGGACGCCATGATCCCCGTCGGCCGTGGCCAACGGGAATTGATTATTGGTGACCGTCAGACTGGCAAAACCGCTTTGATTATTGATGCGATCATCAACCAGAAGCACACTGGTGGGGCTGATCCCAAGAATCCTGAGCAGGTCTTGTGTATCTACGTTGCTGTAGGCCAAAAGCAGTCCACCGTAGTGGAAGTGCAGCGTCGCCTGGAAGCGGAAGGCGCGATGGATTACACCATCATCGTGAATGCTTCTGCGGCTGAAGAAGCGGCCATGCAGTTCTTGGCCCCTTACTCGGGCACAGCAATGGGAGAGCGTTTCCGCGACGAAGGTCGCCACGTTCTGATTGCTTACGATGACCTCACCAAGCAGGCTTATGCCTATCGCCAGGTGATGTTGCTGTTGCGGCGTCCTCCTGGACGTGAAGCCTACCCTGGTGACGTATTCAACCTGCATAGCCGGTTGTTGGAACGGTCGGCCAAGGTTTCCAGAACCGCCCACGAGCTTAACCCGGAGAAATACTCCAAAGGAGGCGGTTCGATGACCGCTCTGCCGGTGATCGAAACCCAGGAGGGCGACGTTTCGGCATACATCCCAACGAACGTGATCTCCATTACAGATGGCCAGATCTTCCTCGAGGCAGACCTCTTCTACAGTGGTATTCGCCCGGCGGTAAACGTTGGTATTTCAGTTTCTCGAGTGGGGGGGGCTGCTCAGACTCCTGCAATGAAAAAGGTTGCGGGCGGTTTGCGCATTAACCTGGCTCAGTTCCGCGAACTCGAGGCTTTTGCCCAGTTCGGTTCCGACCTAGATGCCTCTACCCAGCAAACTCTCAGCCGAGGTGCACGCCTGGTTGAATTGTTGAAGCAGGGCCAATACCGCCCATTGCGTAACTCGGAGCAAATTGTTTCGATTTTCGCAGGTACTAGTGGCCTTCTAGATGATCTGGATCTAAAGAAGGTACCTGAATTCGCTCTAGGCTTCGTTGAATACATGGCTTCCACCCAGCCCGAATTAATGGCTGAGTTGGAGAAATGGGAAACGAAGTGGACGGATGAAATGGCCGCGCAGGTGACTGATTCCTGCAAGTCCTTCTTGGCACAATTCGCCTAGTCCATCTGCACCTAAGGAACCGTGGCAAACATTCGTGACCTTCGTCAGCGCATCGCCAGCATTGGGAATATCCAAAAGATTACCCGTGCAATGGAGATGGTGGCGACCACCAAACTGCGCCGATTCCAGGAACATACAGTTGCCGCCAAGCCCTACACCGAGGAAATCGAACACCTCGTTCGGGGCTTGTCTGGGGCTGTAGCAGCCGAACCCGAAGCCGCTGGAGATGCTGGGCCTTTGTTTTCGGTCCATGCGCCAGATGCGCCGGTCGGAATTCTTTCTGTAGGCTCGGATCGAGGTTTGTGTGGTGCGTACAACTCCAACATCCAAAAGGAAGTGGATCGCTACATAGCCGAACTCAGAGCTTCCGGCCGTGGATTCAAGCTCTACGTGATTGGTCGTAAAGCTATGGATCACGCTACCAGAGTCGGGCACCCAGTAGAGTCCTACCTGGAAGACCTTAATCTGGAACAGTTGAATTTCATGGATGCTGCAAGCGTGAGCCACATGCTGGTTTCAGCGTTCCGCAACGGCGAGCTGTCTGAATTGAAACTGGCATTCACCAGTTTCATCTCGATGGTTAAATATAAGCCACAAGTGGCTCATTTCTTGCCCATCGCTCCGGCCGCGACCGAACACAAAGCAACCGAATCCATCCTCGAACCAGGCGGTCCAGAGTTGCTGGGCCGGCTGGTTCCGCGCTACCTCGAGACTTGCATTTTCCATGCATTGCTCGAGTCCATCACTTCTGAATACGCCTCTCGTCGCTTCGCAATGACTAATGCAACCGACGCTGCCGGTGATATGAAGAAGGACATTACGCGGGTTTACAACCGAGCTCGCCAGGCCAAGATTACGGCCGAAATCTCAGAAATTGTCTCCGGGGCTGAAGCCCTTTGATGCGTCACATCCCCGTCTGAACCATGACTGCTCAAGGATCCATTAAACAGATTTTCGGCCCAGTTGTCGACGTTGCTTTCGACGGCGATCTGCCGGCAATCTACGACGCTGTTCGTGTACCACGCGAAGGCGAAGCCGACCTAGTCCTCGAGGTTGCGCAGCACCTCGGCGATTCCATGGTGCGTTGCGTTGCAATGTCTTCCACTGACGGCTTGCGCCGCGGTGTTCCAGCCTTGCCTACTGGCGCTCCGATTATGGTCCCAGTTGGTGCTTGCACTACTGGGCGAGTATTCAACCTCCTAGGTGAAGCACTTGATGCCAAGATCAAGGGCGAAGTCAAGGTCGAAAAAAGATGGCCCATTCACCGTCCTGCCCCAAAATATGAAGAGCAGGAGGCGGTTTCCGAAGTGTTCGAAACCGGCATTAAGGTGGTTGACCTACTTTGTCCTTTTGCCCTGGGCGGCAAGATCGGCCTGTTTGGTGGTGCTGGTGTAGGCAAGACCGTTTTGATTCAGGAGCTGATCCGAATCACTGCTGTAGAAAAGGGCGGTTTTTCCGTTTTCTGCGGTGTTGGCGAACGGACTCGTGAAGGAACGGACCTCTGGATTGAAATGTCCGAGGCGGAATTCACCGCTGCCGACGGATCCAAGGCATCTGTGATCGATAACGCGGTACTCGTGTTCGGCCAAATGAGTGAGCCTCCAGGATCTCGTCTGCGGGTGGCGCTTTCTGGCCTGACCATGGCGGAATACTTCCGCGATGTCGAGAAAAAGGACGTGTTGCTCTTCGTAGACAACATCTTCCGATTCGTGCAAGCGGGGTCCGAAGTTTCCGCCTTGTTGGGTCGAATCCCTTCTGCGGTAGGTTATCAGCCTACCCTGGGCTCGGAAATGGGTGCTCTGCAGGAACGGATTACCTCCACCAAGGACGGCTCCGTGACCTCCATGCAAGCGGTTTACGTCCCTGCTGACGACTTCACTGACCCGGCTCCTGTGGCTTCTTTTGCCCACTTGGACTCGACCATCCTGTTGGACCGAGCCATTTCGGAATTGGGAATCTACCCCGCGGTACACCCATTGAAGTCCACCTCACGGATGTTGGACCCGCAGGTCGTAGGCGATGAGCATTACGATATTGCTACCCGCGTGCAATTGGTGCTTCAGCGCTACGCAGACCTGAAGGACATCATTGCCATTCTAGGCATGGAAGAATTGTCGACCGATGACAAATTAACCGTGCACCGCGCGCGTCGTTTGCAGCGCTTTTTGTCGCAGCCCTTCTTCGTTGCTGAGTCCTTTACTGGCACTCCGGGACGCTTTGTTTCCAAGGAAGATACGGTACGCTCGTTCCAAGAAATTCTCGATGGCAAGCATGATGACATGCCAGAAATGGCTTTCTATATGGTTGGTTCCATTGACGAAGCTGTAGAAAAGGCCAAAAGCCTGTAAAGTTAAGCTGTGAGCACGTCTAACCTGACTCTCAAGGTGGTCTCCCCCGAAGGCATCCTCCTGGAAATGGAGGCAGCATCTGTGCAATTCCCTGGTGATGACGGCCTGTTCGGCATCTTACCTAGGCATGCGGCGATGACTTCGCTGACCACAAGTGGCCTGCTCCGCGCCAAAGCAACCGAGGGCGAAAGCATGGAGATGATCATCCATGATGGTTTTGCCCAGGTGGCCAACAACGTGGTTACAATTTTGACCCGGTCGGCCGAAAAACCGGAACAAATTGACCTCGATCGCGCCACCCGCGCTGCTGAGCGTGCCCGCCGCAGATTGCAAGGCAGCAAAACCGAAGTCGATTTTGCACGGGCCGAACTAGCCCTGCGCCGCGCCCTAATACGCGAAAGACTCGCCCGCCGCCGATGAGTCCAGCCGCTACTTGGCGGACCCATCGCTGTGGTGATCTTCGTGCATCGGACATAGGCGAAAAAGTTGTGGTATGTGGTTGGGTTGCCAACCGACGGAACCACGGCGGGGTGTACTTCGTAGACCTGCGCGACCGTGCTGGAATTTTGCAGCTCATCGCAGACGATGACGCCACCCAGGAGGCACGAGACCAAATTGGCTCATTACACCCTGAGTATGTGGTACAGGTGCATGGCGTGGTTCGGCCGCGCATCGAGGGGCAGAAAAACAAAGATCGCGCCACTGGCGAGGTCGAGTTGTTGGTCGAGAAAGTCAGTGTGCTTTCCAAGTCTCAGCGCCTGCCGTTCGAAATTCAGGACGAACTCGATGTACCCGAGCAACTGCGGATGAAATACCGCTACCTGGATTTGCGTCGACGGCCGATGCAGCGTTTAATGGAGTTGCGCTCCAAAGCGAATCATGCAGTGCGCTGCGCGTTGGTGGATCAGGGCTTCACCGAGGTGGAGACGCCAATGATGACTCGGTCCACTCCCGAAGGTGCCCGTGACTATTTGGTCCCAAGCCGGGTACGGCCAGGTACTTGGTACGCCTTGCCGCAATCGCCGCAGGTGTTCAAGCAATTGTGCATGGTGGGGGGATTAGATCGCTACTTTCAAATCGCTCGCTGCATGCGCGACGAAGATTTGCGTGCAGATCGTCAGCCTGAATTCAGCCAATTGGATATGGAAATGTCCTTCGTGACGGAGGATGAAATTCTAGCCATGGTGGAGCAGGTTATGGCGAGTTTGTATCGGGATTTACTCGACCGCGAATTGGAATTGCCGGTGGAGCGTATGTCGTACCGAGAAGCTATCGATCGCTTCGCCTCGGACAAGCCTGACTTGCGCATACCCATCGAAATCGTGGACCTCGGCGAAGTTGCCGGCATGATCGGTTTTGGTGTTTATCGTTCAGTTCTCGAAGCTGGCGGTTGGGTTCGCGGATTCCGCGTGCCAGGTGGCGGTTCGCTATCACGCAAGCAAATCACTAGCCTGGAGCAAACTGCCCGAGACGCAGGGGCTGGCGGCGCAGCTTGGTGCAAAGTCACCGCTGATGGAGCTACTGGTCCATTAGGACGTTTCCTCGGCGAGCAAGCCGGTGCGGATTTCATTGCCACTCTAGGCGCCGAAACGGACGACCTGATTCTGACCATCGCCGATCAACCGCGCCGCACCCTGGTTGCGGTCGACGCCATCCGTCGGGCGGCTGGTGAAATGATGGGTATGGTGGGCGAAAAGGATCGTTTGGTTTGGATTACCGAATTCCCATTGTTCGAACAAGGTGATGATGGCGAATGGGCTCCGGCTCACCACCCCTTTACCGCTCCGGTTTCGGAAGATTTGGAAGCCTTGTTGGGCGGCCAAAAAGAAGGCATTCGTTCGCGCGCCTACGACTTAGTGCTCAATGGCGTTGAACTCGGCTCTGGCTCCATTCGAATTCACGATCGTGAATTGCAGGAAGCGATTTTTGCCTCCATTGGTATGGAGCCCGAAGAGGCGCAACGCCGATTCCAGCATTTACTCGAAGCATTCCGCTATGGCGCTCCACCTCACGGTGGCTTCGCGATCGGACTGGATCGACTTTATGCACTCATGTTTGGGGCCGATTCCATCCGAGATGTGATTGCGTTCCCGAAAACTGCTTCGGCGGCATGCCCGCTGACCGAAGCCCCCGCGCCGGTAGATGCGGCGCAACTTGCAGAATTGGGCTTGGCCTTGCTTAAACAGCCGACGCCAACCGAATAAGGCCAACTTGAAATTTAAGAGGTAACACCATTCCACCGAGAAGAAGAAGAAGATTTGGGCCACCCGAAAAAGAAAAATACAGGGTGAACAGGCGGATTCGAATCCGCGAAGTATTTGTCATTGGCCCTGATGGAGACCAGATCGGCGCAATGCCGACCTCCAAGGCGCTGCGCATGGCAGAAGATGCTGGCCTTGACTTGGTCGAGGTAGCTCCGAACTCACGCCCGCCAGTCTGCCGAATTTTGGATTACGGAAAATTCAAATACGAGCAAAAGAAAAAGGCGCGCGGAAAGCCAAAATCGACCAGTTCCGTGCTCAAGGAAATCCGAGTGCGTCCTAAGATCGACGTCAACGACGTTGCAATTAAGGTGCGCAAAGCTCGCCAATTTCTAGAAGCCGGTAACAAGGTCCAGGTGACTTGCTTGTTCCGCGGTCGTGAAATGGCTTACCAAAGTCTAGGTCGCGATGTGCTGATGCGGGTGGTCGAAATGCTCAGCGACCTTGCTCGTTTGGAGCGGACTCCACGGATGGAGGGACGGCGCATGAACTTGCTGTTGGCCCGAATTCCAGGCGCTCAATCCAAGCCTACTAAGGCTGAAGAATCGGCGGTGGACGACGGCTCTCAACGGCAGGAATCCTATGAGCCAGAACCGGCCGAAGCCGAATCCACGGTAACAGCGGATGGCGAAACACCCGAGGTAGAATCAGCCCCAGCGGCAGAGCCAGAAGCGACTACAAAGCCCCAAGCTGCCGCAGAAGAGCCTGAGGCTGCTTCCGCATCGAAGCCCGCCGATACAACCACTGCGCCCAAGCCCGAAAAAGAGGCTGGCGATTAACCAAGGTCATCTCTAAGTTGACTTTCAGGCGTGAGAAGCTACAATTCTCCGCTTCCTTCCCTTGGAACCAAGCCACGTGAGACAGCCGTGCCCAAGCAAAAAACTAAAAAAGCAGTCGCCGGTCGAATCAAATTGACCAAAACCGGCAAAGTCAAGCGCGGGCATCAAATGACCCGTCACCTCCTCAGCTCCAAGTCCTCCAAGCGACGTCGGCGTTTACGCCAGCAGTCTATCTTGACAGGAAAGATCGCTGCCAACTACCGTCGTTTGATGGGTGCGTAAGGCCGATACCAAAGCTGTAATCCAGAAATCGAAAAAGGAACTGAGGAAAAACAATGACTCGCGCACGTAACGTAGTCCCACGTCTTCGTCGCCGCCGCCGCTTAATGCGTCGCGCCAAAGGCTATTGGGGTGGCCGTCGCAAGCTTTTGCGCACGGTTAAGGAGACCTTGCTACGCGCTGGCAATTTTGCCTACCGCGACCGTCGGGTTAAGAAGCGTAATTTCCGCAAGCTGTGGATCCAGCGTATTAACGCTGCTTCCCGCGCCAACGGTTTGAGCTACTCGAAGTTTATGTACGGCGTCAAGAAAGCCGGCATTGACATCGACCGTCGTGCTCTTTCCGAATTGGCCTTCCATGATCCGGCTACTTTTGCCGAGGTCGCAGCACGCGCCAAGCAAGCCCTCGCGGCTTAAGACCTTTGCCCGAATGCCTCTCATGCGGGAACGTCTTGAACTACTCCGCAGCGAGGGGCTAGCTTCCATCGCCGAAGCGGAAGCCGAAGTCGGCCTCAAAGCGATAGAAGTTGAGCTTCTCGGTCGCAAAGGAGCCATCACTGGACTGCTGAAAACGCTAGGCACCTTGCCAGCGGAGGAGCGGCCCGGCATTGGTCAATTTGCTAACCAAGTGAAGCTGGAGCTGAGCGGGGCGCTAGTAGAGAAACGTCAAATCCTTGCGAGTTCTGCTTTACAGGCAGAACTCGCTGCAGACGGGTTTGACTCTAGCTTGCCTGGGCCAGTTGGCCCTAGAGGGGGAATCCATCCCATCAACGCGGTGACGCGTGAATTGGAAGATTTGTTTCTATCCATGGGCTTTCAAGTTGTGGATGGGCCTGAGGTGGAGCTAGAAGAAAACAACTTTGACGCACTCAATATTCCTGCCGATCACCCTGCGCGCGAATCACACGACACCATTTGGGTTACGCCTGAAGAGCAGCGCAGCGGCGATGGAAGTGGCGTAGTCCTACGTACCCATACCTCGCCAGTGCAAATCCGCGCTTTGCGTAAATACGGTGCCCCGTTGCGAGTGGTAGCGCCGGGACGGGTATTCCGTCAAGAAACTTTGGATGCGACCCATGAGCATACCTTCCACCAAATGGAGGGTCTGGTTGTCGATAAAGGCGTTGGCGTGGCCCATATGTTGCACGCGATGAACACCTTAATTGAGGGTGTGATGGGGCGCAAATTGGAAACGCGGCTGCGTCCCGGATTCTTCCCTTTCGTTGAACCCGGATTCGAGTTAGACGCGCGCTGTCCGTTCTGCAAAAACGGCTGCAAAGTATGCAAAGGTTCCGGTTGGATTGAATTGATGCCGGGCGGTTTGGTGCATCCCAATGTACTGCGCGCTTGCGATTTGGATCCGGAAGAATACAGCGGTTACGCCTTCGGTCTAGGGCTGTCGCGTATCGTCATGCTGCGCTATGGAATCGCTGACATCCGTTGGTTTATGAGCGGATCTCTGAGCTTCCTTGGCCAGTTCCCTGCCTAACGCGCCTGAGTAACCGGGCGTTTTGACTCAAGCACGCGCATGAAGATTTCACTGAATTGGCTCAATGATTACGTCGACCTGAGCGATGTCGCTCCGGAACGCGTGTCCGAATTGCTGTCTTTGCATACTGCTGAGGTGGAAGGCATTGAGGTGTTCGGCGAAGCCATTCAGGACGTGGTAGTCGGCTTGGTGGTGGAGTGTGAACAGCATCCTGCAGCGGACAAACTGTCCGTGACTCAGGTGGAATACGGCGGCGATGAAGTCGTGACCGTAGTGTGCGGCGCTTCCAACGTGCGCCAGGGGCTGAAGATCGCATTTGCACCCGTGGGCAGTCGTTTGCCTGGGGATTTTAAAATCAAAAAGGCGAAGTTGCGTGGCGTCGAATCGCGCGGCATGATTTGTTCTGAGAAGGAATTAGAGCTGTCCGATAGCCACGCCGGGATTATGGAATTGCCGGATGACGCTCCAGTTGGGAAGCCGCTTATTCAGTACTTGGGGATTTTGGACCATGTGCTTGAGTTGGACAACAAGTCTCTAACCCACCGCCCTGATTTGTGGGGCCATTATGGCTTTGCCCGCGAACTAGCTGCAATTTTGCAGCGCGATTTAAAGCCGTTGCCGGTTGCGGAATTGGCCAAACAAGATGTAGCTACCGAGCAAGGTGATGCGCTGCTGGGCATCAAAATTCAAGATCAACAGGGATGTGCTTTTTACGCTGGGCTGCCGATTGAATTGGATGGCCCGCCCAAAGCATCGCCCGATTGGCTGCAGCGGCGCTTGTTGGCGGTAGGGCAGCGTCCACTGGATGACTTGGTTGATTTGAGCAACTATATTTTGTTAGAACTGGGGCAGCCGACGCACGCTTTTGATCTAGATCAAGTGGCTGGCAAACAAATTCAAGTCCGAGCAGCTCATGCAGGAGAGGTACTCCGTACTTTGGATGATCAAGATCGCCACTTGCAAAGCAGTGACTTGGTCATCGCCGACGCTAACAAGGCAGTTGCTCTGGCCGGAGTAATGGGTGGGCAATGCTCTGAGGTGAGTGAAACTACCAGCCGCATCTTGTTGGAATCGGCGGTATTTCACGCCACCCGGGTGCGTCGGACTTCCCATCGATTGGCCTTGCGTACCGATGCTTCGGCGCGGTTTGAAAAGTCATTGGATCCGAGTTACGCGATGCAATCCTTGCAGCGTTTTGCCTACCTATTGAAGACCATTCGGCCTGAGGCCAAAATTTTGGGACCGGCATTACACGCTGGTTGCGATGTTGCGCCGCAAATTGAATTAAGCCTGAACCCAGTGCGGACCGCTGAATTACTGGGCTTGGATTTATCGGCTGAGCGCATGCTCGACATTTTGCAAAGGCTAGGCTTTGAGGTCAGCGTTCGCGGCGAACTCTTGACTGCTTCGGTGCCTACTTGGCGCGCCACTAAGGACGTCACCACCGCAATTGATTTGGTGGAAGAAATCGGGCGCTTGGCCGGCTATCACAATATTAAGCCGGAGCCGTTGCACGCACCAATCGAGGTGCCGCGCAAAGATCACATGCGCGAGCTTTGTCGCAAGTTGAGCAACAGGCTCAGTGGCGCCCATCAAGCTTATGAAACCCAGGGCTACACCTTTTTACAGGAGGAATGGGCACAGCGCTTGGGTATGGACTTGAGCGATTTTGTATGGGTCGATAACCCAGTGCAGGATGGATTGCGCCTGATTCGGCGCGACCCCATTCCATCCATATTGGATCAAGTCGCTGGCAATAGGCGCGAGCATGGTGATGGTTGTTTGTTTGAAATAGGCAAAGGCTATGCACCCGTAGAAGCCGGTTTGCCGACGGAAACCCGCTGGCTGGCAGCGGTGCTTTGGCAATCGCAAAGCCAAGCTGAACACGGTCCTGGCAGTGCCTTTGGCAGCGCAAAAACCATGGCGCAGGATTTGCTTCGCAGCGTCGGCATTGCCGAACTTGTATG